>Ga0207713_1002765_pt1 | contig 12433 bp, 8 predicted proteins | sample KBSS64metaG_FD_184404 | JGI IMG/M metagenome (GOLD analysis project Ga0207713, IMG submission 184404) | Switchgrass rhizosphere microbial communities from Kellogg Biological Station, Michigan, USA - KBS S6-4 metaG (SPAdes) (version 2) | ecosystem: Host-associated > Plants > Roots > Rhizosphere >...
ATGAGTGTAGAAGGGCTTCGGGTCTTCATACGAAGTGTAAGCAATGAGCTCGCCCGGCATCCCACGCCCCGGTGACCTGATGAACACGTAAATCTCTGGGGAACCATTGCGATCAAGGTCGGCGACCTCGGCTCGGACGATGGTGCCGGTGAGGGGGCGTACGATCTTTGAGTGATCGATTTTCAGACCTTGGGGTGCAATGCGTAGAGTACGATTTCCATCGACCGACTCGCTCGTCACGTGAAAGCCAATGCCCTGCGATTCAAGTGTCTGGTCGAACGGCTGGTTGCTGTCCGTCGCATCACCCGAGCTCAGGCTTAATGAAAGGCTGTAGTTGGCCACTTCATTGCGCCGAGCGGCGTTGCGCATCAGGTATACCTGAACCGTGTATTCGCCATCGGCGGGCAAGGGGCCCAGAAAGTGATTACCCATGATCGATCCGTTAAACAACGCGTAGTCCGCACCTTTCGCGGTGATGTTGAAGTAGGCAGAGGCGTTGGAAGACTTGAAGTCCACGGTCATCATTTGACCGGCCTTGGCGTTTAGACGGTACTGCGCGGTGAGCGGGCCTTTGATGGAACGGGCGAACTTGACGGTGTCGGAGCCCTTGTTGAAGGTGACCTGCTCGACATGAGGAGCGATCTCGGTGGCGGCGTGTACAGGCACAGAAACAATGGCGACCAGGACGGCTGCGATCCATACGTTCATGTTGATCTTCCTGAGTGCGTTGGTTACTCAAGCGGTTGCAGGTAAACCCGCAGCATAGGTCCCGTTGCGTTGAATCGCCGACTAATACGTTGGTTATGCGCGACGTGATGCCGAGTGCTTCGAAGGCTTATGTCATCACTGACGAATTCGCCGGATTGGTTGACGATGCTGTTGCCAGACTGTGCAAGCGCGAACAATAGATGGGCGACATGGTCTGGCTTTACTACGGAGCCAAGCATCCAGTAGTTCGAGTTGGCAAGCAGTGGTGCGTCAGCGAAAGAAAGGCTCGAGAGTTGCTCAAGACCGGGGTTGCCTGGATCGATTGCGTCCTTGAGTCTGTGAAAGGCGCCGCGTAGAAAAGAGTTGCCCATATGGAATAGCTCTGTTTTCATGGCACGGTGTTCAGCTGTTTCAGCGCGACACCATAGAAAAGGCCCGACCATTGTGTCGGGCTTTTTGTTTGTCAGTCGGGAAGAAAAAAATCTTTCCGGTCGGCAGCAATGTCAGTCCATCTAGTACTGATATTCCTGCGCTTGCACATCTCGTAAGTCGACTTTCCTAGCAACTCCAGGGTCTTTGCTAGGTTCTCAGAAGTGACTCTATCCTTTTGGATATTGTTGTTTCTCCAGCCGCAGAAGTATTTTTTATCCGCCTCTGCGACATCCCTTCGGAATCGGACAGTTTCGTGTGCTTGGGGTACATGATCTGGTTTTGCTGTGGTAGGGATTTTCTCATTGAATCTCGACAAAAAACTCGCAGGTGAGAATTTGTTGTTGGGGTCGTAGGTAAGATCCAAGATGCGACAAAGTTCCTTGTAGTCTTCCTTGGATAGACTCGAGTCTTGGACAACAAAGCCATTGAGTACCTTGAAGCTGAAGGCCAGATTGTGCCCGTGTGCGCCAAAAAGCAGTTCAAACGGCTGTGAGTCGATAAAGAAAAATACGTCGAAATTGGCGACGCCATGTGAGTAGGGAAATCGTTGCCTCTCAAGCCCCTGAGTACGCATTGATTTGTAGAGCGGGCGCAAACCATCCAGTACAACAGCCATGAAGCCTCCTTTTTCGAAATTGCTTACTCGACGCTATCAGGGCGAGTGGGAAATTTCTATTGGCATATGGCAGCCAGATAGGCCTAATTGATCGCAGTTGGGTGGCGGATAGCTACTATGAAAGTTTTACGTCGAGAGAAACACATGGATGCGTATTTAAAAGCTGCATTGTTTTTGGCTGTGATTGCTTTCGTCGTGTTTCGGTCTAGGAAAAAGACTGCCGATGCTAATGATGTCGAGCCTGATAATTGGAGAGACGGAGAGCTGGAACAATTTTCGCCCCCAAAGGCACCAACGACCAGAGTAAACCTGACAGACACTCAGAAAGTCGCGCTCACCTCTGCTGGGTTGGGTTACACAATTTATGCTGAAGGCCGAGTTCAACCTGGGCCCGACGAGTTAGAAATTTACTCTCCGCGGACAGTTGATTCGCTTGTGAAGAGAGGCTTTCTCGAGCCAGACGGTACGGGCGGATACGTGATTACAGAAGCGGGCCGCCTTGGATTGAGGAGTAGTTACGGATATTGATAAACAACGTTTCCGCACGGTATAGATTTTTGTTTTTATAGCAGCGTGAATTGCTGTGAGCGCAGCGAGACGCTTCAGAAGCCCGAGCATCGAGTCGGGTTTTTTTGTGCGCGTCAGCTTGGAATGGCATGATGGTGATGGCTTAGTGTTATCAATCTGAAGTGCGAGTAAAAAATGGAATTTACGAATCAACAAAAATTGATCATCACCATGCTTTCTGACATTCACGCCAAGCTCAATATCCAAGACAGTGTCGATCCAGACTTTGTCCGGCGAGCAGTATGTGAAGATCAGGGGTGGGCATTGAACTGGAAATATCCCGGTCTTTTTGACGAGTCTGGTGAAGACCCTGATAGCGTGAAGTACGTCGCAGATGTTTTGGAAATGTGGTCAACGTTAGAGGAATCATTCAAGGCCCTTCATGCAAATGCGCGCGATGAGCTGGAAGCTGCTGCTGACCCATTTGGCCAGGATGTGAAATTCCCAGGTTTTGATGGAAACAACGAGTATAAATTGCTTGCCATAGCTCGTATTTTTGTAAACGATCTCGAGCGTTGGTCAGAGTTGGGTCGAATTGATAACTCACACGGCCAGACCACAGATGGCTACAAACGTATGCTCGCTGTGTTTGACAAGATACGTTCTGATAAGAATCAGAGTCACGATTTCACCCTGCTCACCGTCGAAGAGATGGCACAGGTTCTAAACGGCCGTCGCCATCCTTCAAGAACTTGATTGAGGTGGCAATCCAAGCCCAGCCATCGAGCTGGGCTTTTTTGTGGCCGCGACTCTACTTGTGATGTTTGAAGCAGTACGTAAGCGCGTCTGACACTGGTTCGTTGAATTCAACCTGTATCAGGTCTTCGCCTCGTTGCTTTAGGCGGTAAAAGTTCAGCCCACCCCGAAAGATTATTTTTGCGTCCCTCGGCTCTCTATTCAGTGAAGCAAATCGCCCACAGTGATGCTTCGCCCTTCTTTCATTGCGCTCTCCGGATAGTTGAGGCGCTATTTTGTCATGGCTGGAAAAACAGTGTTTTGCATGGTTGCCGTGACTGTCACGGTCGACTAACACCTTTCGGAGCCTCGGCATTTGCCGGGGTTTTTTCGTTTTCGGCCCCATGCCTGGCTCTTTGCTCTGCGCGGATGACAGTGACATGAAGGTCGAACCAATTTGAGGGCTACAGATGAACACGGAGCAACAAGCTCTCGCCGATGTGCCCCTTTGGTTGTTGATATTGTTGAGCATGGCGGGCTTGTCAGGGGAGATGCAGAGAGCATCAGGCAGCGACCTTGGGCTTCGGCAGATCCTTCAGCGCGTGACCTTGCGGTTTCTCGCGGTCGGACTGCTGGGTATGGCCACTTTGCTTCTGGCAATGGCCCTTTGGAACAATCTGTACCTGGCAGCCGGGCTGGGCATCGTAGTCGCAGTTATTGGCGCCGATGTTGCTGGAGGGTTGTACACGCAGTTTTTGGCGAGGAAGGCGGGAATTAGCGCCCCATCTACAAAGGGCAATGTGAGCGATCAGTAAGGCCTTGGCTCAGGGGAGGGCGGCGCAATGTTTCGAGTAGGCTTTGGATTGGATTCAGCGTCGCTTCTGTGGGAGCTGGACGACATCGAGCATCGGCAGTTGCCATTTGTGCAGATGCTGGCAGCGACCCAGTTGGCCCAGCAAGCCAAGAAAGGCATGCTGCCGGTGATGAAGGCCCGTCTTGACCGCCCGACTCCGACCACGCTGAACAGCCTTTTTGTGAAGATGGCGACTAAGGTCAAGCCCGCGCAGGTTTACTTTAAGGATTCATGGGGGTCAGGTGTTCCGGCTGATGCCTACCTTCAGCAGGCGGTCAGCGGCGGTATTCGTCCCCCACAAACGTTTCGAGTAGGCGCTGATCGCTCGCAGCATCATGCAGGCCAGCGAGTACGCGGTGCCCACCACACCATTCATGAATCAGAACGGCAACGTTTCGTGCGGCACCATGACCAAGATCCTGTCGAGGTTGGGTGCGGCCGAGACGCGGTCGGGCTATCAGGCCAATGCCAGTGGCAGCGCCCGAAACAAGCGCAAGGGGAATGCCCATCGGTTCTTCTCCAGTGAGGTTGACGGTACCGGGCAGTTTGGGAGCGCAAAGCCAAGGGCGATGAAGTCCGTCCGGTCTTTGTCTTCAGTGCCTCGGCGCCTCATTACCGCACCATTTTCCCATTCTTCAAGATCGCCGAGAACATCGTAAAGGCCCATCACTCGGCCGAGGTCGCGCAGGCATTCGCCGATGCGCGAGTAACCGAGCGTTGACTGAACGAGGCTGCGAAATGTCGAAAAATCTGCTTTTCGTGCGGTTTTCGCTTGACAGGTAGTCTCGGGGGCAATTCCAAAAGGTACTCCCGGCCCCCACCCCTATGGGGGGGGAATTCGGGCCCCGCTTCTTCGTTATGTATGACTCGAAAGCTGCCTGATTTTTGGGAAAAATTTTATTCGTGGGGGATTTGGGCGAGTCACTGGAGCACCGCGACCTGTGCAATGGTTTGTGGGGTACGCCGGGAGGGCTGAAGCGCATAGTGCTGTTGCACATTGAGGTCCGATTTTATGTTGGATAATTGCTTGCCAGAACGGGCCCCTATGGCCGGGCCAATTCCAGGGCCTATCAATCGGGTAATTGCGGAGTAGTGCGGGGGAATGCTCGGGGCCGGGCCTTTGGATTCAAAGGCCGACCTACTGATAACAAATCAGGTGCTCAACTGCCGCTCACGACGCTGAGCAGAAATGTGGCAGCTGGGGCTCCAAGAAGGAAAATGTTCTGACCTATGGAGACCAAATCATTCATCTTTCCTATAGTGTCAAAAAACTTGGAGAGGAACTCATCACCGGCGTCAAAGGCAGGGCCAACAGAATCTTTGTGGCGAATCATCGATCCTGCAACTTCATCAAGAACTCTCTCAAGAGCCTCCACGCCGTTGACTCTGAAATCTAAGAGCGCTGCACGAAGGGCTTCAAGGTGTCGCAGGAATAATTTTTGCAGTTCTGGTGCCAATTCAGAGGATAGGCATTCCTCCACCAAAAGCTCCAACTTCCTTAAAAAGTCGGAGATGTGGAGTGGGTTGTCTGGAGAAGATGAGGAAAATTTTAGCGTGAGCCAGTGATCCCCAAATACGAGCCCTGCCATGGTGCTCTCGTTCAGGTCACCTCTGACATTTACCCAGCTGTCGCCCAGGTGCATCCTTCTGAAAAGCGCCTCTAGCTTATCGATTGGAGCCAAAAAAATTGAGCGGTCGCCATCAACAAATTTTTCTGTGGCTGAGCGCGCTTGAGAGCACAGTTCGAATAACTCAAGCACGCCTTCAGCTATAGCTTTTGAGTTGTTTACTTCGACTTTAAATATATTGGCAATCACCTGTAGTACAGAACTGCTCTGGCCCTGGTTAAGGGCTTCCCTCATCAGCTCCAACAGCCTACCTGTCGGGTTTATCATTTGCTCCATACCATCTCCCTAGAATCCGTTTCCGACACTGAAAGCTGTCATTAAGCTTGCATAGCCGAGCCAAAACCACCCTTTCAGGCACAAAAAAGGCACTTGCGGTAAACGCTAAGTGCCTGATTTGTATAGCTTATTTGGTGGAGCCGGGGTAATCTGAATTGGATTTTTAGGTATTTGATTTAATTGCTTAATGTGAGTTTGTAAATTTCTTTGGAATACCGATTGGAATACCGAGAGAAGCTGGAATGAGCAATAGGCTTCGTTTCCGTATCTTGCAAAGGACGGCCAAAAGGATCATCTGTTACTCGAAGCCGGGCAAGCTGAGCATGCCGCCTTTGGTGCGCTTGCCAAAGCCGGTGGGCATTAGGATTTTGTGTTTTTTCATCTCTGCGAGTACCGCCAACCATTCGGTTTTGCCAAAGCGCAGCTTGGTGTTGTTCCAGCTATGCATGACTTCGTCCACGATGGCTTCATCGGTAACCGGGCGACCTTCGAGAATAAAGTCGTTCCAGGCGGCATAGAGCGTCACAGTCATTTCGCAACGATCAGTATCCCAGTCCCGCATTAGCTCAATGACTTGGTCAACGGTGGCGCGCTCAGCGACAGACCAAGCGCTGCTATACGCCTGCTGATGCTGCCCAGCCTGGGACAGTGGGCGGTAGGCATGGCCAACAGTCTCGCGCTCGATGCGCTCATACCACCGATGGTTTTGTAGCTCGCTTTCGACTTTATTCATCAACTGACGGTCGTGGGGGCCGGCAGCGTCGCGCAGGTAGTCACCTTGGATAGCGTTGAGCCTCGCTACGTGTTCGGCCAAGTAGATCACCTTCTGCAGCTTGCGTTGGCCGAAGGTGCGTTGACTATGCAGCCGATGGGTGACTTCTGCGGCGAGGAGGGTGCGGGCTACTTGCCGATCCGTGGCTATGGGCCCCTGCTGGCTATCTTCGGCGAGGGAGCGTTCGACCAGGGTGCTGGCCAACTGTGCGTTCAACTGACGGGCCTGGGTTAGGCGGGTTTTGAGTTGGTCGCAGAGGGCCATTAGTTGGTCGACTTTGGCGACGATGCGCTGTTGTTCTCCGAGCGGCGGTAGCGGGAAAGCGCATGCTCGAAGTTGAGTCATATTGATGGAAGCAAGGTTTGTAGTCTGCTTTGACGAACCAGCGAAATACTCTCTTGCTGAGGCAGAATTCAGATACATCTCTGCCCAGCGTGGCTCCCAATCTGTTACCACTGCACGCGCCCGGAAAACATGGTTTTGGTGAAGGCATTCAGGCAACTCATCACGCCAAATTGCTGTACGCCCGACTTTGTCCCAATCACCACCTTCTGTAATCAGCAGGTCACCGTTCCGAAGTAGGTACTTTTCGACTTCGTCTTCTGGAACTTCGACTTCCTTAATCCGCTCCATCTCCAAGCGTCCACGCTGGACATTCGCCACGCGGAGGTAGGGTTTGGATAACAGTTTGCGGCCGCCAAGTTTTCGTCCAAGTGTGACCCCGCCGGTCACATGTAAAACATCATCAATGGTTTGCCATTCCCAGCCGGCAGGGACGTCAAAAGGCGGTTCCGGTTGCAAATCGGCAGCCAGATCCTTTTGTTTACGAGCCTTCGATTTGGCTAGATAGCTTTGTTTTTCGGCTTGGATACGTTTTACAAACTCACTCGCCGACTCATCGTTGGGATCTTGCGGCACCAATTTGCCCATCACGGCAAGTTGCATCAGGGTTTGTTTGAGGAGGTCGATGCTGGGTTCGGTGGTGAACAGGGTGTGGAAATGTTCGGCCAGGCACTGCCAGTTGGTGGCGAAGTCGGTAGCGTCGCTGGCTTGGGTCAGGCTGTCGAGCAGCACTTGTACCAGTTGGGCGTGGGCGCTTTCGGAGTCGGCCTGCTGGGCTTCCATTCGGTCGCACAGGGTCATCAGCTCATCGACTTTAGCGACGATGCGGTGTTGTTCCTCCATGGGGGCGAGCGGGATTAACAGCCCTTTTAGCGCAGTTCCGTTTACATTTGGTTGCCCGGTGCCCATTGAGTTGGCATAAAGCTGCTTCCAATAAAACTGAGAACCCAAAAATACCTTCGTGAAGTTAGGGAATATAGCGTCAAGGCGGCCAATTCGGATCAGATATGAGGCAAACACAGCTGAATGGGTAAGCCCTGAAACAAGATACGACTTACCAATGGTCCCTCCTGTTCGAGCAATAACGATATCGCCATCTTTCAACTCATAACCGGTAATTTCGCTCGGAGAAATATCACACCCAGGAACGGTATCCCAGTTGACCCCATCATTTTGTATGTCAGTGATCCTGAGAAGTAAGGGCTCTCCGCTTTGGTGATCAGCGGATGCAGTGAAGCCATATTGAACATCACTAGAAATCCGCCCAAGCTGGGACCACTCCCATCCTGCCGGTAGCTCAAACGGCCTTTCCTCATTAGCAATCTCAGCCAGCGGCTTCTGCTTCTTGAGCTTCCCCTCAGTCACCAATCGCGCCTTCTCCGCCGCGATCCGCTTTAGTAACTCACTGGCCGGCTCATCACTTGGATCTTGCGGCACCAACTTGCCGCGCACCGCCAGTTCCAGAATCAGCTCGCGTAGCTTCTTAATGCCATTCGGCGCACCGGCCAGAAGCGGAAGGTTGTCCGTGAGCAACGTGGTCATGCCTGACGCTCCAGCGCTTCGGCCAGTACCGCTTTGAGCTGATCACGCAGGTCGCTGATTTCGTCTTGCAGAGCTGCGTAGTTGCGTAGCAGCTCGTCCGGGTCGTGGCTGATCCGCTCGCCGATATGCGGGTTTTTGCAATCCAGGTTCCAGTTGCGCGCTTGTAGCTCTTCGGCGCTGACCTTCCAGGCAAATTCGTGCTCTACCCGTGCGGCAAAGCCATCGGCCTCGTTGCCCCACCAGGCTTCTTCCACCGCAAACTCTTCGATACGCATGGGGCGCGTTTTGGAGTAGTTCTTAACGCCGGCCGGGTACTGGTGTTCGTAGAACCATACCTGTTTAGTCGGTGCGCCCTTGGTGAAAAACAGCAGGTTGGTCTTGATACCGGTATAGGGGTTGAAAACGCCGTTGGGCAGGCGAATGATGGTATGCAGGTTGCATTCCGTGAGCAGCTTTTCCTTGATACGGCTTTTGGTGCCTTCGCCAAACAGAAAGCCATCGGGAAGCACCACGGCGGCGCGGCCACCGTCTTTGAGCAGCTGCATGATCAGCACCAAAAACAGGTCTGCGGTCTCACGAGTGCGGAAGGCCGCAGGGAAGTTGGTTTCGATGCCGTCTTCTTCCATGCCACCGAACGGCGGATTGGCGACGATGCAGTGCACGCGCTCACTCGGTCCCCAACTGATTAGCGGTTTGCTCAGGGTGTTGTCGTGGCGAATCTGGTTCGGCACCTCGATGCCGTGCAGGATCATGTTGGTGGTAGCCAGCAGGTGCGGTAGCGGCTTTTTCTCCACGCCGAAAATGCTGGCCTGCAGGGTGCGTTCGTCTTCGGCGGTTTTTACATAGCGGCTGCGTTTGTGTTCGATGGCGCAAGTGAGAAAACCACCGGTGCCGCAGGCCGGGTCCATGACCTTTTCGTCCAACTTCGGATCGACCATACGCACCATAAACTCGGTGACTGGGCGCGGTGTGTAGAACTCGCCAGCATTACCTGCGTTCTGTAGGTCTCGTAGCAGTTGCTCATAGAGATTGCCGAACTCGTGGCGCTCTTGGGCTTTGTTGAAGTCCACGCCGTCCTGAATCTTGTTGATCACCTGGCGCAGCAACTGCCCGGACTTCATGTAGTTGTAGGCGTCTTCAAACACGCTGCGCACCACAAAGGCTGAGGGCGTGTTGCTGTACTCGTGCAGGTTCTGCAACTGGGGGAATAGGTTGTTGTCGATAAAGTCCTTCAGTGCATCGCCGGTCATGCCTTCCGGATCGGCGGCCCAGCTACGCCAGCGGCAGCTCTCGGGAATAGGAGAGCGGTAGTTATCGTCCATTAGCTCCCATTCCAACTCACGGTCATCGAAGATTTTCAGGAACAGCAGCCAAACCAACTGGCCAATGCGCTGGGCGTCGCCGTCTACGCCAACGTCTTTGCGCATGATGTCCTGGATGGACTTGATGGTGGAGCTAATGGACATGAAGTTCTCTCAACGCGTGCCGCAAGGGGGGCGAAATTCTACCGGATAGTGTGGACTGCTGCTTTGGCATGTCGTCGGTGCTTAGCCCTTAGCTTGCGTAAAGTTCGTCTTCCAGTTCGTGGATAGCCTTGTTGTAGCCAGCCTTGCCGCCAAAGGCTTTGACCAGCTCGATGGGCGCACCGAACTGGCTGAAAGGGTCAAGCTGCAGGATTTTGATGTCCTCAATATGCTCGATGCCGGTATCGGCGTATTTATCCAGCAAGGCCTCAAGTACCTGGCGGGCTGCGCCAGAATACTTGGCGAAATAGTTGCGTTTTTTCACCTGCTCGGCTCGCTCGCGGCGTGATAGGGCCGGCTGATCGAAGGCGACGTGGCAGATCAGGTCGAACGGGTCGAGCGGCTTACCCTGCTTCTTTTCCACTTCTTCGGCCAAGGCTTCCCACATCACACCCTGGACGGCCATCTCCTCGATGATGGCCTTCTTTTGCTCGGCATCACTCCAACGCCGGAGGAAGTCATCCAGTGAGGCGAACTGCTTTTTCACGCAGGTGCGGGTGTAGTCGTGTAGTGATTCGGTGATCAGTCGGCCATCCGGGCCGTAATACTGCACACGCTCCGCGATCACAGAAATCGTGACGTTGTCGATGACGTACTTGATGCGCTTTTTACCCTCATTTTCGTCGGTAAAGTCCAGGTCATCGCTCTCGTTATCGTTGCCTGCACTGATGCCGTCTTCATCGGCAAGCGGATCGTCCGGCGGTACGGGCGAGTCATCACCTGCGGGGGCATAGATCACTACCGGGTCGCCGTCGAAGGCAGGGTCGGCAAACAGCTCGGTGGCCTTTTTGAAGTCCATGATGGTGAACCAGTACTTGCCGTAGTCCTCGTTGATGCGAGTGCCGCGACCGATGATTTGCTTGAACTCGGTCATCGATTTGATGTGCTGGTCGAGCACAATCAGCTTGCAGGTCTGAGCATCGACGCCAGTGGTCATCAGCTTGCTGGTGGCGGCAATCACCGGGTAGCGCTCTTCCGGGTTGATGAAGTTATCCAGCTCGGCCTTGCCTTCCTGGTCATCGCCGGTGATACGCATGACGTATTTGCGATTCTCGGCCACGCGCTCAGGGTTGAGGTTGACCAGGGCCTGGCGCATGCGCTCGGCGTGGTTGATGTCGTCGCAGAAGACTATGGTTTTCTGGAACGGATCGGTGGCCTTGAGCAGTTCGGTGACCTTCTTCGCCACCAGTTGGGTGCGCGCCTCAATAACCAGGGTGCGGTCCATATCCTTGAGGTTGTAGATGCGGTCTTCGATCAGCTCGCCATTTTTATCGAGCATACCTTTGGGTGGTCGCCAGCCTTGCAGGTCTTTGTCGAAGTCGATGCGCACCACTTTGTAAGGAGCGAGAAAGCCGTCTTCGATGCCTTGCTTCAAGGTATAGCTGTAAATCGGTTCACCGAAGTAGGTGATGCTGGATACCTCTTTGGTCTCCTTCGGTGTGGCGGTAAGGCCGACATGGGTGGCGCTGGAGAAGTAATCGAGGATTTCACGCCAGGCTGAATCCTCGGAGGCGCTGCCACGGTGGCATTCGTCGATCACGATCAGGTCGAAGAAGTCGCGGGAGAACTGCTTGTAGATGTTCATTTCTTCATCAGTGCCGGTGACGGCCTGATAGAGCGACAGGTAGATCTCGTAGGAGGTATCGATCTGGCGTTTGGCGATTTTGGTCATCGCCTGGCCGAAGGGCTTGAAGTCGTTGTTCTTGGTCTGGTCGACCAGGATGTTGCGGTCGGCCAGAAACAGGATGCGTTTCTTCTGTTTCGATTTCCACAGCCGCCAGATGATTTGGAAGGCTGTGTATGTCTTACCGGTGCCCGTAGCCATCACCAGCAGGATACGGTCTTGGCCGCGCGCCACAGCCTCGACGGTGCGGTTGATGGCATTCATCTGGTAATAGCGAGGCATGCGCCCGGAGCCGTCGTCGTAGTAGGGCGCTTCGATCTTGTGTTGGGCTGTTGTATCCAGCCCCTTCCACTGGCAGTAGCGGTGCCAAAGTTCGGCAGGGCTGGGGAATTGATCAAGGGTAAGTTCGGTTTCTACCTGGCCGCCTGTGCCACTGCGGTCGTGAAACAGGAAGCCATCGCCATTGCTGGAGAACACGAACGGTACGTCCAGCGCCTCTGCATAGCCCAGAGCTTGCTGCATGCCGGAGCCAATTGAGTGCTTGTTGTCCTTTGCCTCGATTACAGCGATAGGCAGGTTGGCCTGATGGTAGAGGATGAAGTCTGCGCGGCGTGCTTCGCCGCGGCTGTGCAGTTTACCCCGGACGATGATGCGGCCTTTGGTAAAGCTGACTTCCTCGCGCACCTGCTTATGCATGTCCCATCCAGCTTGCTGAACGGCTGGGGCAATGTACTTGCTGCAGATGTCCCGCTCGGAAAGCGACTTTTTGTCCATAACCCCAATTCCCTTTCAAACCGGCCTGGTCGCTCCATTCCGGCACTGCTGATCGTGCTCGATGGGTGTAAATGTACCTTGTTTGATAGTGGCACGGGGGA
>Ga0207713_1002773_pt1 | contig 12392 bp, 10 predicted proteins | sample KBSS64metaG_FD_184404 | JGI IMG/M metagenome (GOLD analysis project Ga0207713, IMG submission 184404) | Switchgrass rhizosphere microbial communities from Kellogg Biological Station, Michigan, USA - KBS S6-4 metaG (SPAdes) (version 2) | ecosystem: Host-associated > Plants > Roots > Rhizosphere >...
TGTCCCTGGAAATCAAGAAGGGCGAGATCTTCGCCCTGCTCGGCGGTTCGGGATCGGGCAAATCCACTCTGCTGCGGATGCTGGCAGGGTTCGAACGGCCCACGGAGGGGCGCATTTTCCTCGACGGTGTCGACATCACCGACATGCCGCCGTACGAGCGACCGATCAACATGATGTTCCAGTCCTACGCCCTGTTCCCGCACATGACCGTGGCGCAGAACATCGCGTTCGGTCTGCAACAGGACAAGATTCCCAAGGCCGAGATCGACGCCCGCGTGGCCGAGATGCTCAAGCTGGTGCAGATGAGCCAGTACGCCAAGCGCAAGCCGCACCAGTTGTCCGGCGGTCAGCGTCAGCGTGTGGCATTGGCGCGTTCGCTGGCCAAGCGGCCGAAACTGCTGCTGCTCGATGAACCGATGGGTGCACTGGATAAAAAACTGCGTTCGCAGATGCAGCTTGAGCTGGTTGAGATCATCGAGCGCGTGGGTGTGACCTGCGTGATGGTGACCCACGACCAGGAAGAGGCCATGACCATGGCCGAGCGCATCGCGATCATGCACCTGGGCTGGATCGCCCAGATCGGCAGCCCGATCGACATCTACGAAACCCCGACCAGCCGCCTGGTCTGCGAATTCATCGGTAACGTGAACATCTTCGAAGGCGAAGTGATCGACGACGCCGAAGGCCACGCGACCATTACCTGCAAGGACCTCGACCGGCAGATCTACGTCGGCCACGGCATCAGCACCTCGGTGCAGGACAAGTCCGTGACCTACGCGATCCGTCCGGAAAAACTGCTGGTCACCGCCGATCAGCCGACCTGCGAGTACAACTGGTCGAGCGGCAAGGTGCATGACATCGCCTACCTCGGCGGTCACTCGGTGTTCTACGTCGAATTGCCGAGCGGCAAGCTGGTGCAGTCGTTCGTGGCCAACGCCGAGCGCCGTGGTGCACGTCCGACCTGGGGCGATCAGGTCTATGTGTGGTGGGAAGACGACAGCGGCGTGGTACTTCGCTCATGAACATGCGCAAATTCAAACGCCGGCTCAATCGAATAATTCCCGGTGGCCGCCAGTTGGTCATCGGGGTTCCGTTCATCTGGCTGTTCCTGTTCTTCATGCTGCCGTTCTTCATCGTCCTGAAGATCAGCTTCGCCGAAGCGGACGTGGCCATTCCGCCGTACACCGAGATCTACACTTACGCCGAGCAGAAGCTGCAACTGCTGCTGAACCTGGGCAACTACGCGATGCTCGGCGACGACGAGCTGTACATCGCCGCCTACCTCGGCTCGCTGAAGATGGCATTTTTCAGCACGCTGCTGTGCCTGTTGATCGGTTACCCGATGGCCTACGCCATCGCCAGCGCCCGCAAAGAGCTGCAAACGGTGCTGGTGCTGCTGATCATGATGCCGACCTGGACCGCGATCCTGATCCGCGTCTATGCCTGGATGGGCATCCTCAGCAACAACGGCCTGCTCAACGGTTTCCTGATGAGCATGGGCTTGATCGACGAGCCGCTGCAGATCCTCAACACCAACCTGGCGGTGTACATCGGCGTCGTCTACTCGTACCTGCCGTTCATGATCCTGCCGCTGTACGCCAACTTGGTGAAGCACGACACCAGCCTGCTGGAGGCCGCTTCCGACCTCGGTTCGAGCACCTTCAACAGCTTCTGGAAAATCACCGTGCCGCTGTCCAAGAACGGCATCATCGCCGGCTGCATGCTGGTGTTCATCCCGGTGGTGGGCGAGTTCGTGATCCCGGAACTGCTCGGCGGTCCGGAAACCCTGATGATCGGTAAAGTGCTCTGGCAAGAGTTCTTCAACAACCGTGACTGGCCGGTGGCGTCCGCCCTGGCGGTGGTGATGCTGGCGATCCTGATCGTGCCGATCATCCTGTTCAACCGCAGTCAGGCCAAGGAAATGGAGGGTAAAGAATGAAGCGCTTCCGTTTCTCCAGCCTGATGCTGGTGCTCGGTCTGTTGTTCATCTACCTGCCGATGCTGATCCTGGTGATCTACTCGTTCAACGCCTCGAAACTGGTGACGGTGTGGGGCGGCTGGTCGGTGAAGTGGTACGTCGGCCTGCTCGACAACTCGCAACTGATGGGCTCGGTGGTGCGCTCGCTGGAAATCGCCTGCTACACCGCGATTGCCGCGGTGGCGCTGGGTACGCTGGCAGCCTTCGTGCTGACCCGCATCACTCGCTTCAAGGGCCGCACGCTGTTCGGCGGTCTGGTCACCGCGCCGCTGGTCATGCCTGAGGTGATTACCGGTCTGTCGCTGTTGCTGCTGTTCGTGGCCATGGCGCAGATGATCGGCTGGCCACAGGAGCGCGGCATCGTCACGATCTGGATCGCTCACACCACGTTCTGTGCGGCCTATGTGGCGGTGGTGGTGTCGGCGCGTCTGCGTGAGCTGGATCTGTCGATCGAAGAAGCGGCGATGGACCTCGGTGCACGTCCGTGGAAGGTGTTCTTCCTGATCACCATCCCGATGATCGCGCCGTCGCTGGCGGCGGGCGGCATGATGTCGTTCGCGCTTTCGCTGGATGACCTGGTATTGGCGAGCTTCGTCTCCGGCCCGGGTTCCACCACCCTGCCGATGGAAGTGTTCTCGGCGGTGCGTCTGGGCGTGAAGCCTGAGATCAACGCCGTGGCCAGCCTGATTCTGCTGGCGGTATCGCTGGTGACCTTCCTGGTCTGGTTCTTCAGCCGCCGTGCCGAAGAAGCCCGCAAGAAAGCGATTCAGCAGGCCATCGAAGAAGGCGCTGCGGATTCGTGGAAGCAACCGGACGTGCGCCGGGCGCCGACGCCGGAAGCGGCTTAAACGCGATATCGGGTTGCCTCCTTTCCAGGGGCAACTCATGTGGGAGCGAGCCTGCTCGCGATAGCGGTGAAGCATTCAGCACAGTTGTTGAATGTGAGGCCTCATCGCGAGCAGGCTCGCTCCCACATTTGGTTTTAGGTCGACCAAGGAGAGTTGCGGATGACCTCGACGAAATTCATCGGCTTGAAACCCGGTACCTGATCCTTCAGCACATCGGTCTTCACATTGCCGAACGTGGTCTGCGGACGATGACGCAAGCCGTCGGCGAACGCGCAGATGATGCACTCCTTGAAGCCTTCGCCCCGTGGATGCGCATGCACCACCGCCTCACGCTGGACCGTGGGGAATGCCGCGTAGTCCATGCCCAGCACGTCCATCTCGACGCCTGCGGTCACCAGCGCCACGGTCGGACGCAGATGCTTCGGCACCCCCGGCGTGGTGTGCAGGGCGATCGACAGCCAGACCTGCTCGATGTCGTCGTCGCTCAACCCGTAAGGCTTGAGAAACGCGGCGGCTGCGTTGGCGCCATCCACTTCGAATCGCTCGTCATCGCTGCGGTGACCTTCGACCAGACCCAGGTCGTGGAACATAGCGCCGACGTACAGCAGCTCCGGATCGTAGGCCAGTTGCTGACGCTCACCGCTCAAGGCACCGAACAGGAATACCCGGCGCGAGTGGTGGTAGAGCAGGTCGGATTCGATGTCGCGGATGTATTCGGTGGTGGCCCGGGCGAGGGCGCTGTCGGGGATCCGGATACCGGCGATGGTCGTGGTCATGTTGAGCTTCCTCGGTGAAAACGCCGTCGCGGCGCTGATGGAGAAAGTCTGTTCCCGGGGGCCAGACCGGACAATCGATCCATGGCTGCGATCCTTGCCATTCCACCTGCAAATCGTGCCAGCTCGCTTCTGCGGCGAGGATTGGCTAGGGTTGGCGCTGATCCGCCATTCCCCGGGAGCCTTCATTGCCATGAGCAGAACCGTCGCCATCGTGGTGTTCCCCGGCGTGCAGGCGCTGGACGTCAGCGGGCCGATGGACGTGTTTGCCGAGGCCAACCGCTTCCTGGCGCCGGAGGATCATTACCGGCTCGACGTGATTGGCGTCGAGCGCGGGCCGATGGCGTGTTCCAACGGGCTGACCCTGAGTGCGCATCGGCACTTCAGCGACGTGCAGGACGCTTACGACCTGCTGCTGGTGGCCGGTGGGCCGCAGTTGCCGTTCCTGGATTTCGGCGAGGCGTTCGATGTCTGGCTGCGCGAGGCCTGTGGACGGGCGCGGCGATTCGGCTCGATCTGCAACGGCGCGTTCATGCTCGCCCGTGCAGGATTGCTGGACGGGCGCACGGTCACCACCCACTGGAACGACGCCGAAGCGCTGGCGCAGTTGTGCCCGTCCAGCCGGGTCGAGGCCGATCGGTTGTACGTCGAGGACGGCCAGCTCTACACCTCGGCGGGGGTGACGGCGGGGATCGATCTGTCGCTGTACCTGCTGGCGCGTGATCACGGGGCCGAAGTCGCGCTGAGCGTGGCCAAGCGGCTGGTGGTGTTCACCCAGCGCTCGGGCGGGCAGTCGCAGTTCAGCCCGTTCCTCACTCCCCATGCCGAGCCGACGTCGGCGGTGGCGATGGTGCAGCTGTATGTGCTGGCCAATCTCACCGGCGACCTGACCATCGCCGACCTGGCGAACGCGGCGAACATGAGTGCGCGGAATTTCTCTCGGGTGTTTGCGAGGGAGGCGAAGGTCACCCCGGCGGAATTCGTCGAGCGAGCGCGGGTGGATGCGGCGCGGGTGATGCTCGAAAGCACCACGGCGCCGCTGAAGACCGTGGCGTATCAGTGCGGGTTTCGCGATGCGCAACATATGCGCAGTGTGTTCAACCGGCGGCTGGGGGTGACGCCGCAGCAGTTCCGGCTGAATTTTGCGGCGATGGTTTGAGCGGCGCTTATTGCGCCGCTCGCGCCGGCAACAGCTTCAAGGTACTGCGTGTATTCGCCGTCACCTCTTCCTCACTGAAATGCGCCTGCACATACATCCCGTCCACATACGCCTCTGCCTGATCGTCATAGTGGCTGTCGAACGGCACGCCGCTCTGGCCCACCGGGTTGATGGTCAGGCTGTGAGCCGGATCAGCGAAGTCCACCAAGCGCCGGGTCGACGGGCCGTAGGTCACCGGCCACGGCGCCGGGCCGATCTTCGCCGAGAGGTTGTTCGGCACTTCATGGGAGCCGGGTGCGGCGAAGGGGCCGACGTTGAAAATGCGATCCAGCGGCTTCTGCTGACCCAGCGGATGACCATGGGTCAGCGTATGCGCCTTGCCCCATTGCCAGCCGGAAGCGTCGTCGCCGAGGGTCGACTTCAGGTGGGCCATGCTCGCCTGCCACGCGGCGCGCACGGTGTCGACGCGGGTCTCCTTGTTCGGCGTGCTGCGGTTGTCCCACCACGGTGAATCGGCATTCGCCGCGAGCCGGGGCAGTGCCGCATCGATCACCCGGGTCGACAGCAGGGTTTCGAAGAAATCATTGCCCAGCTCATCGCGCATTGCCGCGTCGGCGAGGTTGAACAGGAACTGGTTGAACACCGTCGCACTGACCGAATCCAGCGGATAGTCGCCTTGCCACTGGGCCAGTTGCTCGATCAGCTTCTGCTCGGCGGGATTGCCCGCCACTTCACGCAGCACCGGCAGCAACGGCGCCAGCAGACGCGGACCGTAACCGGTGGTGGTGCCCAGTTGCAGCTTCTGGTTGGCCTCGTTGTCCCATTTCACGTTCTTGTCGGCGAGCTGGCGGTTGAGCTGCTGGCCACGGTCGGCGAGGTTGTAATAACCGGGAATCTCCATGCCGGTCGGCGACACGGGCTGGAAGTTGGCCGAGACGATATAGCCCCGCGCCGGGTTCTCTTCCTGCGGGTTGGCGCTGAACGGGAAGTAGCTGTCCTTGTCCGCCTGATTGCCGCTGCCGTCGAGAATGAACCCAGGCTTCACCCCGGCCGGCCGTTTGGGCAGCAGCGCCGAGGCCCACCACGCGATATCGCCCTTGGCGTTGGCGTAGACGATGTTCAGCCCCGGTGCCTGCACCTTGGCCGCTGCGGCGCGGGCCTTGGCCAGGGTGTCGGCGCGGTTGAGCTGGTAGAAACCATCGAGGATCGGGTTCGGTGTTTCCAGGAAGGCCCACCACATCGCAATCGGGGTTTTCCCGGCGGCGCTGCCGAGAGCATCGTTGATGATCGGGCCGTGGGGCGACTGGCGCAGGGTAATGGTCACCGGCGCCTGGCCTTTCACCGCAATCTGTTGCTCGGTCTTGACCATGTCGGTCCACTGGCCGCGATACCAGACCTGATCCGGGTTGTCCGGATTGACCTTCTCGGCGATCAGGTCGAGGTCATCGTTCTGGAACATGGTCAGGCTCCAGCCGAAATCCAGGTTGTGGCCGAGAAACGCGAACGGCACCAGCGCCTGATGATGACCGTAGAGTTCAAAACCCGGCGCCGACAACTGCGCCTCGTACCACACCGACGGCACCGAAAAACGAATGTGCGGATCGCCCGCCAGCAAAGGCTTGGCGCTCTTGCTGTGGCTGCCGGCGATCACCCAGGCGTTGCTGCCTTCGAACTGCGGCAGGCCGTTGTCGATCAGCGCCTGTTGGCTGACGCGGGCCAGAGTGTTCAGGTCTTTCCAGTCTTCGGCGGCGAGGACCGGTGCGCTGCTGGCGTGGCCCTTGGCGAGCACGCCCTTGGGCTGCCAGTCGAGATCGAAGACATTGAGGTAGTCGGCGCCCAGTTGATCGCGCACGTAGGTCAGCAGCGGTTCGTTGCGGAACGCGGCGGCAAAGCTGTAGGCCATGTAGCCGGCGACGCTGATGCTGTCTTCGGCGGTGAACGGCCGCTTGGGGATGCCCAGCACGTCGAACTCGACGGGGGCGGCGTGCGAGTCCTGATATTGATCGATGCCGTCCAGATAGGCTTGCAGGGCCGTCCACGCCGGCGACTGCTTGTCGAGGCCGGCCACGTAACTGGCGGCCCGCTCGCGGATGCGCAGGCTGCGGAACAACTTGTCGGTGTCGAGCAGTTTCGGCCCGAGCACTTCGGCCAGTTCGCCACGGGCGAGACGGCGCATGGCCTCCATCTGAAACAGGCGATCCTGGGCGTGCACATAACCGAGGGCGCGGTAGAGGTCGGTCTCGTTTTCCGCGCGGATGTGCGGCACACCGCGCTCGTCGTAACGCACGGTCACCGAGCCTTGCAGGTTGCGCAACTCCACCTGGCCCTGACGCGTCGGTTGCTTGCTGTAGAGGTAACCGCCGACCCCGATGGCGGGAATGACGATCAGCAACGCAAGTACGGTCAGGCCTTTTTTCATGAAAAATCTGCTCCCTGTCGTTCATATTTATATGAAGGCATTGATGCTGCTGATCTAGTTGAAGATCGCAACCGGGATTTCATAACACAGTATTTCTTGAATAGGAAGTTTCCTTCAGGTTTTCGGGAAGTGCACTACAAGTTTGTTGTTGCTGCGTTTAACGGGGCGGGCCTATAAAAGACCTCGAGAAAAAGCAGAGGAATAAAACGAATTTTGCGAATTCGATACATGGAATAACTGACATGGAGAAGTCGTATGAGTGATATTGAAAATTATCTTGGACCTCACAAGCAGACCGGGCCGGGCAGATATGAACTGGCGCCAATACCCGTCAAGGGGGTGACGCCAGTTCGATTGGGACAGGGTGGGTTTTTCTCGGGAAGTTGGGGGTTGAATGAAGGGCCGCATAGAGGGACGGGCCAAGGGTCTGGAAAACTTGATCCGTTAACTCCATTCATCTGGAATGATTTGATGCAGGAGCAACAGAATGCTCAGGCATATATTGATCTTGAGTATGCTGGAGTATTCAGCAATATCGGCGCGGCATCAAATAATGAAGTAGAGAGGGCGAGGCAAGCAGCCAGTGCTGGACTTTCTGCGGCTCAGAAGGTCAAGGCTGATCAGGAAATAACCATTCAGGTTATTCATTCAAAGTTGTTGGAGTATCGGGCTCATACCGAGATCGCTTACTCGCTGTATGGACATAATCCATTTTTCCTGATGAAGGATTTGTCCTTCAAGAAGATACGAGACAGTCTGGCATTGCCGGTTCCGGATGTTTCCGTCGCCTATGCGGCCATCGACAGGGCCTATCGCTCGGCAATGGAGCTCCGGCGCCTTTCCTGGGTGATGGCCATTATCGCCAATCAACTTCCGGAACTGGCCGCAAGAAGAAGCCAGGTTGAAGCCGCGACTCAAACCACGAGGGACGCCCAGCAGATTCTTTCTGCCGAAAGGTTATCCGTGGTGAATCTGGAAACGAATATTCGCCTGCATTTCCTGCCGGGTTTTCTGGTTGAAAGAGTCGCCGCTGCAGCGGGCTCAACCGGAGGCAGTCTCTCTCAAACACTCACGAATTATAAAATCGCAGCGGACAACATTCGTGCTGTCGAGCAGGCAGCCGTCCGGCCCTATGCAATCGCCAATCCGGCGATCAACGCCCCGTTGAGCAAGCCTGAGCTCGAAGCGCTGAAGAACCTGGTCGACTTGCAGGCCACTACCGATCTGGGCAAGCGCTGGCAGGACTATCACGCTTCACTCCTGCACTCGGAAAGTGCCCGGCATATGGCAGCGGCGGCGGACGCATTTGCCGGTCTGATTGCCCGCGCCCAAGAGGCGGAGCGTCTGCAGGAGCAGATACGCATTGCCCGGGAGCTAGAGGCCCGGCATTTGCAGGAGCAGGCGCGTATAGCCGCGGAGGTTGAAGCCAGGCGTGTTGCCGAGGAACAGGCACGTATTGCCGCCGAAGCAGAGGCAAGGCGCCTTGCCGAGGAACAAGCGCGCATGGTGGCAGAAGCCATTCGCAACGCCCATACCTTCCGCGCGCCAAGTGCCGCTTCGGCGACAGGGCCGTTGTTCATGACTTCAGCTGGAGTCGTGGCAGTTGCCGAGGCTGCTGCGGCCAGTCTGCAAGCGGCGGTTCGCAGCGCCATCGCCGGGTTGGGCAGTCTTGCGGCCAGTGTCGGGGCTGGCGCGGTCGTCGGTGTTTCAGCGTTGGTCTACTCGTCGAAACTGGGCAACGGCGAATTGCCGGACCGTTACGCCTTCAGCACGCCGCTGTCGGACCTCGCGCCCGACTTCGCGCCAGATCTGCACGCCATCGCGGCGGCTGGCGGTACGGTTGACATGCCTTTCCGCGTCAGTTCAAAGACCGACGCGTACGGGCAGTCAGAGGTTTTTGTCGTCAAGACCGATGGGCGGAATATTCCGTCGGCCGTCAGGGTGGTGGCGGCTTCCTACGACACCGAACGCAACGTCTACACCGCGACCACCTCCGATGTTCCACCACGCACCCTGACGTGGACCCCGATCGTCAATCCGGGAAACAGCTCGACGACCTCACCGGCCGGGCAGCCGGATGTGCCTGCCTATACTGGGGCGACGGTAGTCCCGGTAGAGGGACGCCTCGATTCGTTCCCGGGCGTTTTCGAAGCCGGATTCGATGACTATGTTCTGGTGTTCCCGCAGGACTCCGGGCTGCCACCGAACTACACGATGTTTCGGGATCGGCGGGAGGATCCGGGTGTCGCTTCAGGTGTGGGGCAGGCGGTATCGGGCAACTGGCTCGGAAGCGCATCGCAGGGCGAAGGCGCGCCGGTGCCGGCGCAGATTGCCGATCAGTTGCGAGGGCGGGAGTTCAGGAATTTTCGGGCGTTTCGGGAGGCGTTTTGGAAGGCGGTGGCCGATGATTCTGAGCTAGTAAGTCAATTTAACAATAGTAGTGCTTTTGAAATGAAAAATGGTCGAGCACCGTTCGTTCGAAAAATTGATAGGGTGGGAGGGCAAGTGAAGTTTGAGCTTCATCATTCCGTCTATATATCTAGAGGAGGGGATGTTATGGATGTAGATAACGTTCGAGTAGTTACTCCTAAACAGCACGGCGCGATACATTCGGAGGGGGATTGATATGAGCGCAAAAGAGTTCGAGGACTACACTGAGGAAGATTTTTTGTTGTTTGTTAAAAAAATCTATAATTCTTCGTATTCGACGGAAGAGCAGCAAATAGAAGCTGTTTTTGAGTTTGAGCGTTTAACTCAGCATCCAGATGGTTCGGATTTGATCTATTATCCTCGCGATGGTAGGGAAGATAGTCCAGAGGGAGTCGTTAAAGAAGTTAAGGAGTGGCGGGCTATCAGCGGTAGGTCAGGATTTAAAACGGAATAGGTTTTTGGCAGTGCCCTTGCTATTCGAGTAATAGTAAGGGCACTTTTTGTGTTTGAGTTTTAATTTGGAGGTATTGTCGTGTCGGTAATGAATAAGCGTGTAAGTGATCTGTTGGAATCAGATTTTTTGAGCTTTGTTACGAGGGTTTATAATAATGACTACGATACTGAGGAACAGCATATTGATGCTGTTTTAGAGTTCAAGGCCTTGAGCGAGCATCCATCCGGCTCGGATCTGATCTTTTATCCGGAGCCAGGAAAAAGTGGGCCAACAGCAGTGGTTGAAGAGGTGAAGGCGTGGCGGGCTGCCAACGGCAAGCCTGGTTTCAAAGTAGTTTAGTTTTGGAGTATGGCGAAATTCTCACTCCCCACTCAACCACGGGCAGTAGCAACCGACCGCCAACGTATGAGTCGCATTGACCGGGCGATCATCACTCAACGCTTGCAGGATCGGTTCGATAAAACTGTTGCTGGAGTTGCACGTCAGGCCTTCGCTGTACGGGCCAAAGTACGCCAGTCTGCCGCTGCGGTCCCAGATCGCCACGGCCGGGCTGGCGGGAATCTGCTCCGAACCGGGCAGCACCGCGATGGTTTTAAGATTGCTTAGGGTGGCGGGCAACTGGCCGTGGCTGCCGGCCTTCTGCACCGCGAAGAATTCCACGCCCTTGGGGCCGAACTGTTCGACCATCTCGGTCAGGTGCTGCTGGTTGCCGACGTTGCATGGGCAGGCCGGGTCCCAGAAGTGCACCAGACGGATGTTGCCGGGGCCGGCGAGGTCGGCGGGCAGGCGCAGCGGGTCGCCGGAAAACACCGCCGTGTGTTCGCTGAAAGCCCTCAGGTAGCGGCCCTGAAACCAGTCGTATGCGGCCCACAGCACGCCGGCGCAAACGATGGCGAGCAGGCTGGCGAACAACGCGGTGCGGTAGGGCGAACGCATGTTTTCGATCCTCGAAGGGCGGCTAGCTTGCCATGCTTGCTTCTACAGATGAATATCGCAGGCCGATAAAGTCCGTTTACCGTTCTGGAATTGCCCATGTCTGTTGCCTTCGATCCCGATCATCTGCGTGCGAGCCTCAAGCCTTTGGCCGAGTGGCAGCCGTTGTCCGAGGAGGCGAAGGCGTATCAGCGGTTCTACAAGACCGACTTTCCGGAGCGCGATGTCTGGCGTGGCATGGGTCGGTTTGGTATCGATGGTTATGAGCTGGTCAGCCATTGCTGGTGGCCGGTGGAAACGGCCAGGGCCACGCTGTTTCTGGTGCACGGTTTTTATGACCACACCGGCCTGTACCGGCATGTGATCGAGTGGGCGCTGGATCAGGGCTTTGCGGTGATTGCCTGCGATCTGCCGGGGCATGGTCTGTCCAGTGGCGAGCGGGCGAGCATCCGCGACTTCTCCGAGTATCAGGATGCGCTGCAAGGCCTGTTCGCCGAGGCGCGTTCGATTGCACTGCCGCAGCCGTGGCATTTGTGCGGGCAAAGCACCGGCGGGGCGATCATTGTCGATCACGTGCTCAATCATGGCGAAAACAGCCCGGCGCAGGGGCAGTTGATTCTGCTGGCGCCGTTGGTGCGTCCGCGTGCCTGGGGCTGGTCGCAGTTCAGTTATTACCTGCTCAGGCCATTTGTCAGGGGCATCGCCCGGCGTTTCAGCGAGAACTCCAACGACCCGGATTTCCTGCCGTTCCTGCAGGCCGATCCGTTGCAGCCAAAACGCTTGCCGACCGCGTGGGTCGGGGCGTTGTCGCGTTGGATCAACCGGGTGGAATACGCGAAGAAAAGTCCACGCCGGCCACTGATCGTTCAGGGTCAGGCAGACATGACCGTGGACTGGCAGCACAACCTGCAAGTGTTGAAATGGAAGTTCGACCGGCCACAGATTCTGCTGCTGGCCGAGGCGCGCCATCACCTGGCCAATGAAACGGCGGAAATGCGCGAGGAGTATTTCGAGTTCTTGAGCAAACGGATCAAGGGCCGCAACCCCTAGATCACTGGCTGAGGTTCGAGGTGCTCTGGCCCACGGCGAGCCCGGCGCGGATCGCTGCCAGCGCGGCCTGATAGTAGGCCTTGCCTTCGGTGGATTCGGCAAAGGTCGCGAACTCTTCCAGCTCTTCATCCGACAGGTCGCGATAGACGTAGAGCAGCGTGTTGTTCAGGTCGGCGCCGATCTGATCCATCAGGCGCTGGCGTTGACCGTTCAACATGCCCTGGGCCTGACCGCCGCCGAGCAGGCCGGGGATCATCGAGCTCAGGCTGTCCGCCGCCACGCCGGCAATCGCCAGGCTGACTTCGGCACCGGCTTCACGGGCGGGCAGGGCCTGGGCGAGGTGGCCGA
>Ga0207713_1002777_pt1 | contig 12375 bp, 13 predicted proteins | sample KBSS64metaG_FD_184404 | JGI IMG/M metagenome (GOLD analysis project Ga0207713, IMG submission 184404) | Switchgrass rhizosphere microbial communities from Kellogg Biological Station, Michigan, USA - KBS S6-4 metaG (SPAdes) (version 2) | ecosystem: Host-associated > Plants > Roots > Rhizosphere >...
AGAGAGACGTCATAAACGGCAGGGATCTCTTTGCGAAAGAACACATGGAGCATGACCAATGTTGTTGCAATCGCCGCGAGGTTGACCGGGACCATCACTGCGGCATATTGCGCAAAGCCCAGTTTAAAGAAATCCGCCGACACGATATTCACCAGGTTTGACACGATCAGCGGCAGGCTGGCCGTATCGGCGATAAATCCGGCCGCCATGACAAAGGCCAGTGTGGCGCCTTTGCTGAAACCCAGCGCGAGGAGCATCGCGATTACAATCGGGGTCAAAATCAGCGCGGCACCGTCGTTGGCGAACAGCGCGGCCACCATCGCACCCAGCAGGATAATCCAGGTGAACAGCAGGCGGCCACGGCCATTGCCCCAGCGGGCAACATGCAGCGCGGCCCATTCAAAGAACCCGGATTCATCAAGAAGAAGACTGATGATGATCACGGCGATAAACGTGGCGGTGGCGTTCCAGACGATTTGCCAGACTACCGGGATATCTTCGGGATGAACGACACCCGTCAGTAAAGCCAGACCTGCACCCAGCATGGCGCTCCAGCCAATGCCCAGACCCCGTGGTTGCCAGATAACCAGAACGAGGGTAAGCAGAAAAATTGCACCGGCCAATAACATCAGTCACTCCATTCATATCTATTCAAGTGAATATGTAAACGCATTTCAGCATGCAGCCGGTGAAGCGTTGTTGAGCGTGTTGCGAATGTTTTCACGCTCACAGTTCCAGGCTGAGTCAATAATTGCCGCCGCCCACGCGGGCATATGTGGCGAAAGGCGATAGTGCACCCATTTCCCTTCACGACGATCGGAAACCAGCCCGGCCTCACGTAATAACGCCATGTGGCGTGAAATTTTGGGCTGAGACTCTGTCGTTGCTGCACAGATATCGCATACGCAAAGCTCTCCGGACTCCCTGAGCAACATCACGATCGTTGAACGGGTTTCATCAGAAAGTAATTTAAAAAGCTGAACAGGCTGTAGCATGCTGCACCTCGATAAGATTTGACAATACATATGCTAATCCATATATGATAACTTTAAAAGTACAGCGTTTAAGAACGGAGCCATTTCATGAAACATTTCCCCGCCATCGAACCACAATTCTTTGATGATACGGTCACCAGCAAAATTTCAGGCAGTGACCCAACAACGCCGCCACGCATTCTGATTCTCTACGGATCCATTCGGGAGCGTTCCTACAGCCGGTTTGCCGCAGAAGAAGCGGGGCGGTTATTGACCGAAATGGGCGCCGACGTGAAGATGTTTAATCCATCGGGTCTGCCATTGCCGGACGACGCACCGGAAACCCATCCGAAAGTGCTCGAACTGCGGGCGCTGGTCAGATGGTGTGACGGGATGGTCTGGAGTTCTCCCGAAAGGCATGGCGCAATGAGCTCGGTGATGAAAGCGCAGATTGACTGGATCCCGCTGAGTGAAGGCGCGGTTAGGCCGTCCCAGGGAAAAACGCTGGCCGTGATGCAGGTTTGCGGAGGCTCGCAATCATTCAATACCGTCAACCAGATGAGAATCCTTGGCCGCTGGATGCGAATGTTCACCATTCCAAATCAATCGTCAGTGCCAAAGGCGTGGCAGGAGTTTGATGAAGAAGGACGGATGAAACCATCAGCCTGGTACGATCGAATTGTGGATGTCACGGAAGAGCTTTTTAAAATCACGCTGATTCTTAAAAGACACGCAGGTTATCTGTCCGACCGATACAGCGAAAGAAAAGAGAATCACCAGGCGCTGTCGGCGCGAGTGAATCAGGCAAAAATCTGAGAACCGATTTCAGAGGGATGCGGAAAAGACCGGAGTGAACGAACTCCGGTTGTACATAATCAGCCTGATGTGGATGGCAGATTTGAGTAGTTATTTGGTTAGTGCGCATAATGTATATTATGTTAAATCATGTTGATTGTTAACTTACTTCATGAACCCAGACGGTTTGCATAAAATCATAGGGTTAAGTCCCCCCTTCATCTTTCGTTTGCTGACATTATGTTTAGGAGCTATTTTCTTCATATCCACGAACTTCTCTGAGGATGTCTCAGATGTATGTACTTGACCAGTTGAGCGTTGCTTCTAACCGGCGATTTTGGACATTAGATATTGGTTGACCACACTACTCACTTACCGCTTCTGTTTCCACTTCTCTTTCTCATTGATCGCTTATCTTCACGTTCCGAATCCACGCAGTCATCGACGCTACAGGCTCTAAAAATTTTTATGTATAGTAGTTTCCAAATGCACAACTCCAGAACTGCTCGATTTACCCGCTGTACTTTCCGCCTATTAAGCCCCCTACGCTTGAATAGTCCTCCCTGCCATCCTGAATAATGGTGGCAGGTCGTATCCCACCTCAAATGTAATTTCTGTTCACCGGAAGGTAAATGAAAGTTCAATAGCAGCAAATACGCTCCCGGATGTTGGTTTTCCTGAAGGAGTGATCATTCGCCCTTTCATATCAAAAGCTGCATTGTGCTGCGCATCCACGGTCGTCGTTATAGTTGAGCCGTTGCTAAGAATAAATTTGTCTGCGGCATCTTTCACCTCCACGGCAATATCACTGGCGGTACCGCTATTTAAATAATAATCAGCAGCCTTCACATCGGGCGTGCCGGATAATGTGGCGACGACTTCCTTCAAGGAATCTGGACAGTCGTTCAACTCGACCTTAAAGCTTTTCCATGCGGTGGCAGCATTCGGTTGGTTTAAATCGGTAATTCGGCCTTTACCTAAATCAACGCGCTGGTTTACTGACGTGGCAGCGATTTTGCAGGTAGGAGCCACTATATTGGCTGATATATTTAACTGACTATCAGCAGCATAGCTGCTTCCCAACATACTAAAACCAGCGGCGGTAAAGGCCATTAACCAGCGTCGGCTTGTGACCCTCAGACGATACCTCATGCTTTCACCCTTTATTTATATTCGAAGGTCACATTCACGCTGGCGAGAACCGTACCTACAGTCGCCGCGCCATCAGATTGCAGCCTGGCTCGTACCGGAATGTTTGCACTGCCGCTGGCTACGGTCACCGCTTTGGTTGTACCGTTGGACAAGTAATTAATGGTTGAATTATCATCAGCAAGCTCAATACCCACGTTATTTGCGGTGCCGGTATTTTTATAGCTGACGAAGTTTACGCCTGGCGTGCCGTTAAAGGTCGCCGTAACGGTTGATGTGCCTGCCGGGCAATTAGTCAATTGAATATTTTGCACTGCTGACCAGGGCGATGCATCTTCGGCTTTTGCCAGTACAACGGATTGAATATCGCCCAGGTCTATATCCAGCTTATCCGTTGCCACCGTGCAGGGTGAAGCGACAATATTGGCCTTGATATTGATGACGGTGGAGTCCGCCGCCCAGGCAGAGGTGACTACTCCGGCCGCTATCAGCAAGGCACAACTTATTAAAGACAGTTTGTTGGTCATCATATTTTCCAGTTAGAGGAGGATAAGTTATTTAAATGTATAGGTGATGGTCATGGCGGATATCACTGTTCCTGAGGTCGTGGCTCCGGCGCCGTTATTCCGTATGCGAAAGCGTAAGGCTTTCGTATACGATTTTTGAGCCAGCATCGGGATGGTTACGGCTTTTCCGTTAAGCACATGACTAATTTCCAGTAATTCACCTGAGTTTTCGACGGCTACATTTTTTGCTGTTCCTGACGATGCCATTAATAGCGGATCGTGGGAGTCGGGTGTGAAAGTCATCGTCATTGTGACAGAGCTAATTTCACTGCAGTCATCCAGATGAATGGTAGCCGTTTGCCATTCCGAAGCCGCAAGTGAGGTAGCCATATCATTAACCAGAATATCACCAAAATCCAGGTTAAAAGATGGCGTCGTTATGGTACATGGAGGCAATACCACATTACCGAAGTAAGTAAGTTTTAAATTATCGGTAATTGCTTCTTCGGCACGTACAGTTGATGTTCCAGTAAAAAAAGTCAATAACAGGATGAAATAAATGAGATTATTTTTCATTTAATTTTTACCTTAGCGATATTGAATTTCAACGGTGGCCACGCCGCTGAATGACCCGGCCGGAATTGGCTCAGTTCCCACATGTACCGGCTGGGCATCTATACTATAATCAGCCTGGTTGGTTTGGGCGCTCGGTGGATATACAATATCCTTATTTAAAACAACGGGAAGATTATCCCTGGCCCAGGTCAACTTCACCCCCAGGTTTGGCAAATCTGTTTTAATAATTCCATTGTTTTCGTCATAAACACCAGAATCCCCTTTGACATTCAATCCAATAGACTGGATTTCCGCACCACTGCAAAGAATGGTAATAGGTGCACGCTGTTTAGTCACCGAGCCGTTACTGATTTCGCTGGGCGAAATATTATTCCAGTAGAAGGCCTGATTCAGCGAGTTTTGCATGGTGCAGGTGGATTCCTGAACATGAATATTAACATTCGCATTAATTTTAGTTACAATTTTGCCCTGAAACAATATGTGAGCGACCAGTCCTGATATAACAATGTCATGGGGCTCTACTGACATATTATTGGGTGTAAAGATTGGCATAATTATTTGAATATTTCTACTATGGATAGATGTATAGTCCGAACCTGCCCAGTCCTGGTAGTGATCACCCGTACTATCACGGAGCCCAACAGAAAAATAAAACGCCTCGTTCCCCTTGAAAGAATAAGCATGAGCATTCCCCTCAGGAGCCTGGTATTGTTTATTCCCATAAACAGGAGAAGTCGGTTGCAAATATAATAAGCAGTTATTTTCGGTTATGAAGGGGCAGTCTGTTTCATCAATATATAAAGGAATAGAAACAGAATAATACTTACCAAAAGGAACCTTTACTCCCGACGCGGGGTTATTCACCACGTTGATGACTCCCGGGTCCATAGTAATGCTGGAGGGCAGCTTAGCCTGCGCCGCAAAAGCCATCAACAGGGTCAGCAGCAACCCACCAATAAATTTCTTCATCATCATAAATTCCTGTTACTGCGCCTGACAGACGCCGCTCATCGTCGGCATCGGGTCCTGCAGTTGTGTTTCAGATAACTTATAGTTCACCCGACACTGCTGGTCTGGTGCTTTACCCCACTGGGCAATCAGTTGCCCTTTTTCCGGCAGGCCACTTAAATACGTTGAGCCCATCTCGCCGACAATCCCCGCCTCCGGCGCCTCTTTACTGTCTTTCGTAACCAGACTCACCGTGGTGCCAAACGGCACCGCGGTGCCGTCTGCACGCTTCAGGTTCATCATTACGCGGTAGCCCACGTGGGTGTTGAACCCGGCGCGAACTACTGCCCCACGAGTCGGGATCACGTCTTTCGCACTCTCTTCCAGCTCCACATTCGGGCCGAGCGTCGTGGTATTCAGACTGATACGGTTACGACGATACGGGCTGGAATATGGCACCACCGCGTATCCTCGAGCATCGGTATTCAGACCGGTGCTGTTTACCACCCCCACGTCGGATGCACCCGGAGCGGCCACCAGTACAACGGTATCCCCCAGCGGCTGGGACAATGTCGCTCCACCGCTGTGAACGACCACGCCGCCCGAAAGGCCGTAATTCAGGCGACGTGAATCGTTGCCGTAGCTGTAGCCCACATTGCTGTTACCCCGGGTTCCGGTATAGTTCAGGCTAGCATTGCCGCTGTGGCCACCGCCTTGGTTAGCCATATCCTGGCTGACGCTGTAGTTCAGTTTGTTATCATCCAGCGATCCGTTAATCCCGGCCTGCTGACTGACCCGGCCATCGCTGCTGTGGTTGACGCTATAGTTCGCCCAGGCCCCTTTCAGCCAGCGGTCAAGCGGTACAGAAATGTTAAACGCTACTTGGCGATCGGTTGGTTCGTCCGGAGTGTAGTTGTTACTAAAGCTGAGGCTGTAGTTGATCCCCTTCCAGGCGTTGTTATAGCCCAGCTGCAGGGTCTGCTCCTTACCTGACGACTGCCAGTAATCCTGCACGCTGGCAGTGAAATAGAAGGAACCCCACTCATCCGGCAGGTTCTGGTTAACAGAGCCTTCAACCTGACTGCGCTTGTGGCTGTTAATCTCAAAATCCGTGGTGTCATTGTCATTACTGTTTAGATCCACCGATTCCTGCAGGGTATAGAAGCCGCTGGTAGAGTAGCGATAGCCGAGCAGGCGGAAATCGGTTCCGAAATCGGCAAAGGATTTCGCATATAAAAAGCGGTATGACTGGCCGCTGGCCGTGTCGTCAGGCAGTTGGGTCTTGGCCTGGGTCACGTCGAATGAAATCGCCCCCCAGTCGCCAATATTCTGGCCAATACCCAGCGCCATCGACTGATAGCGGTCGCTGCCCTGAAGCCCACCATATAAGGTCATGCCGCCGCCAAAGCCGTGGATCAAGGTCACCTGGCCGAAGTCCGGGTTCTCCTCGCCGTAGCCGCTGCGATACTGCCCCGCCGTTACGCTGTATTTGGTGTGCCCTTCGCGCTGCAATACCGGGACTGAAGAGTAGGGCTGGACAAATTTCTGGGTGCTGCCGTCTTCCTCTTTCACTTCGACGGTCAAATCACCGCTACCGGAGCTGGGATAAAGATCGTTAATTTCAAAGGGCCCGGGCGAGACATAGCTCTGATAGATGGTGTAGCCATTCTGCGTAATGGTGACCTGGGCATTGGACCTGGCTATACCGCGAACTATCGGGGCAAAGCCCTGCATGCTATCCGGCAGCATGGAATCATCAGAAGCCATCTGAGCGCCGCGAAACTGAACGCTGTCAAACACATCGCTGTTGGAGTAACCGTCACCCAGCGTGAGCTGAGACTTAAGCGAGATAATGCTGCGCTGCAGATAGGTATTGACGTTCTGCCACGTTTTTTCACCGTTATTATCATTCCAGGTGGAGTAGTTCCGCAGACGCCACGGGCCAAGGTTAATACCGTTACGCAGGCTCAGGTAATAGCTGTCATCTCGGGTGGTCTGGCCGTTATTTTCATTTTGAGCATTAGCGCCAGTAAAGTTGTAATCCAGCAGAATGGCAGGGATGCCGTTATCCCACAACGCCGGATCAACATACCCGCGCACCGCGTTAGAGAGGATGGCCTGCGGGAAACTTAACTCCAGACGCTGATGTTCAAAATCAAAATTGACGCTCGACGAGGGGATCTGTAAAAAATTAACGCACTCACCGTTATCCGTTGAAGGAGCCTTGTCGTCTTCCTTAGCACCCTGTCCACCTTCATTTTTCGCCAGTCCGGGGATTTCCTTAATCTTTACGCCGTAATTTTTCAGTTGTTCAGCAGAGAGGCAAGGTAACAGGCCGGTATCGTTTTTATCCGCGCCGGTATCATCTGCTTTGAAGGTAATGTTCTGATGGTCAACAATATCACCATTGACGCTGATATCGACCACATAATCACCCGGCATTTGCCCGCCGTTGTTTTTACTGAACGCCGACAGATCGGCAACGTTTCCGTTTTTCCCGTCTTGCTCGATGAATGCAGGATTAAAGCCGCCCTCCGAGCTCGCCAGACTTAATGTTGAGAAAAGAAGTAAGGACAGGGAGCTCAAAGCAAAATAACGATGTTTGACGCAATTGCGCCTGGATACAGGCACAGCGTATCCTTTACGGTTATTTTTTTTCATGGCGTCAGGCATCATCTTTTAGGGAATGAAATTAATAATGTTTAAAAATCAATTTACTGATTGGCTAATTGCTGGCGTTATACCGCCATAGTCATTGATCGTGGTAAATGTCAGCTGTCCGCCGTGAGTGCCCTGCGGTAATTTGTAATGACTTTCGCCTTTAGCCAGCACCAGATTCACATCCTTAATTTCACTGCCATTCAGCTTGACGCTATCCAGCGTGACGGAATAGGCCGTAGGGTTTTTCGCAACCAGCTCGTTACCCTGAATAGCCCACAGCAAAGCTTTGGGGGAATCAGCAGCTACGCCGGGCAGATCTGCTGGGCGATAGAACATTTTAATGCGGGTTTTGATAGCCAGCTGAAGTACGTTCTGGCTACCCGACTCCGGCGCTGGCGGAATCGCTTTTACGTTTACCCAAAAGACGGATTCGCGATCGCTTGGTAATGCAGAGCCGGTTTTGATGATACGCAGCATATTTTCTTTATTTGCATTCAGGCGAAATAACGGCGGCGTGATGCTGAATGGTACGTTTTTATTGGCGTCTTTATCATCAACCCATGACTGCACCAGGAAATATTGTTTGCTGCTGCGGTTATCAACCGTCAGGGATGCCTCTTTATTATCAGCATTATAAATAACGCGAGTAGTACCCAGAACAATTCCGTCTGCGGCAAAAACACTGTGCGAAGCGCACAGCAGTGCCAGCGCCGAGAATATCGGTTTCATTTTCATGATAGTGCCTTTAATTAGCTGGTTAATAGTGTGGTTACCAGGGGTAACCACACCCGGTGATTACTTGTAGTTCACCTCAAAGTCAGTCTGAGCGTTGGCTGAACCCGGGGTAACGGTGGCGGCGGTAGATTTGTAGCGCGCTTTGAAAAGGAGTGTATCCTGACCATCTTTGAGTTGGGTGTCTGTACTGGCGCTGCCCATCGCGATAGCAGTACCGCTGTTGTTCAGAATTTCAATACCCACGCCTTTTGCCGCGCCGGAAGCATTGTTGATCGACAACAGGGTATTGTCTGCTGTGTCCTGAGTACCGATGAAGGTAACGTTAGCGTTTTTCTTTACGCTGGTTGAGCATTCCTCTAGTTTGATATTGAAACCTTGCTCAGGGGCAACATCTTTTGCCTTGGCAAAAATTGATGATTTCACTTTCCCCATAGACACGGTTTGATCGCTGCTTTCAGAAGAAACAACGCAAGGGGTATCAACGATATCACCTTCAAATTTGACGGTACCATCAGTGGCCATTGCGCCAGAACCAAAACCGGACATAACCAGAGCCAGGCCAGCGAGAGTTTTACGAGTAGTCATTATTTATTTCCTGAATGAGTAAAATTGATGTTTCTGAGACTAATAAGCCAAACAGTGCCATATAAAAATATTGTTTGTTGGCCCTGCAAATAATGCCAGAGAATTACATTCTGTAAATATCCATTTCAGGACGAGTTTGTGTACATTTTTGGACATAACATAGTCCATAAATGCACGCCCTAATCATGTAAAAAGATGCTACATTAGCAGGCATTAATGTAGGATTATTATCTAACTAGAATTAATTTTAGGTTCTTTATGAATAATTTTAATTTACCAGCAGGGTATTTCGTGTTTGATGGTTGTGAAGCAGAAAGAATCAAGCCTGAGAAATGCAATATCATCAGGCTTACAGTAATGATTATACGGTGTGATTTATTATCTGCTGAGTTCACAGCAGAAGAACACGAATTGTCAGGGAAGACTATTACGGTGGATGTTGATCTGTTTCGCTTAAGAGCGCTCTTCAAATCAATGATGTATGAAAAGAAAATTCATGATATAGAATCATTTTTACAACAATTCAGTAAGGAACGTTTTTTTGGATTTATCGATGAAAAAGGCAAGCTTAGCGGTGTCATAAGCCTGAGTAAGGTAGAGGATAGTCAGTCCGTTTAGCAAAGGATGTTCATACTGTGTCTGTCGCTAATATTTGTTCGGGAAAGGAAAGCATAAACGAATGAGTTTTCCTTTCTCCATCTCAATAAAACCACCAAAGCGCAGATCTGCTAAAATTTTTAATACTCCGCTACGCGCTAGTCGGGTGCGAGCCAGAATAAACTTTTCAACACTAATATCCTGACAGTCAGGATAAAGCGACAGCTCTGTCAAAAGCATACAAATGATACTGTACGCGCTATTGTTAACCATCAAAAAATCGCGATAGGTCTGATGATCGTTCAGATAAGCCTGATAAGTCAACACATCCTCCAGCAAATCATTGTCCCTGATAATCTTTAATACAGATGATAGCGGCAGAAACTGGATATCCATCGACTTATGACGTCTAAAGGTATGCGTTGAATATCTAAACGTTGAACCCTGAAGTCCAAGAATAGCCGGTCCTGCGGCAGTTGCTACCAACAGATGATCGTGATTACGCCAGACATCCACACACCCTTCGCGAAAAAAAATAACATAATGTTGAGCGTTTTTATCCATTAACTGTATTTCATCGTCGCCATAGCGCCCCAGCAGCGGCGTGGCATCGGGTTCAAAATGGCCTATCAGTTTATCAATAACAGCCAGGGGCTTAGATGGCAGCTTTTTATAAAGTTCAAGTTCGCGTTCTTTTTTAATCATTATTGTATAAACTCAGGCTGAGAACTGAAAATTTTTTTGGAGGTATACTATTGATTATTAATAAATAAAGTTAACCATATGATTATGGAAAAATCATTCACAGGTTAAGTTGACCAACCCTATTTTCAATTACTCCATTATAACTCTTTATAAATATGAATCAATTTTTAAGTGGGAAAAATAGAAATTACAGATGCTGCTTCAATGGTCGGCCCTGCTGACGGCTTCCCGCTCAAGAGCGCATACAGTTTTCGTATGTCTACACAAGCCTCATGGACACTCTCTTGGAGAGGCTTTTTCCGTTCTGTAACAAAAAAAAACACAGCCAGAATTCACACAGACGACGCGCGAAAAGCCCTGGATTGTTTGCCGATAACCCGACTTTCTTGTACCCTTCCCTTGCACTCCATGACGACTCACAGCAGAAACCGGACTTCACTATGGCAGCTCATATTTCCAAAGATCCTTTGCATGGCGTAACGCTTGAAATGCAAGTCAACGCACTGGTTGCCCGTTACGGTTGGGTTCAGTTGGGCAAACTGATCAACATCAACTGTTTTAAAAGCGATCCTAGCGTTAAATCGAGTCTGAAGTTTTTGCGTCGTACTCCCTGGGCACGCGCTGAAGTTGAAGCCCTGTATCTGGACTCGCTGGACGATGCGGCACCTGAAGAATCTGACCCGCTTCATGATGACCCTTGGGCTAACAGCCGACTGAAAAAGAGTTAACATCAGATGCCCTTACACGTTAAACGTTCTGGCGCACTTATTCTTCTCGCGCTGCTGCTCGCCAGCTGCTCATCCAAACCGCCGGTTTCCTTAGTCACCCCGCTTCCGCCGGTGACCAAACATCCACTGCCTGATAAATCACGTGACCATGGCCCGATGCGCGGCATTTGGCTGGCGACCGTGTCTCGTCTCGACTGGCCGCCGGTCTCCTCCGTGAATATCAGCAACCCGGCTACCCGCAACAGCGTGCAGCAAAAAGCGCTGACCGATAAGCTCGATAAACTGAAAAGCCTCGGTATTAACACGGTATTTTTCCAGGTCAAACCGGATGGCACGGCGCTGTGGCCGTCAAAGATTTTACCCTGGTCTGACACGCTCACCGGACACGTCGGACAAGATCCAGGCTACGACCCGCTGATGTTTATGCTCGACGAGGCGCACAAACGCGGTATGAAAGTTCACGCCTGGTTTAACCCTTACCGGGTCACGACCAATACTAAACCGAGCACGGTTGCGGAACTGAATCGCACGATTTCACTCAATCCGGCCAGCGTGTTTGTTCTGCATCGCGACTGGATCCGCACCGCCAGCGATCGCTACGTGCTCGACCCGGGTATTCCTGAAGCCCGCGACTGGATCACCAGTATTGTGGCCGAAGTCGTTTCACGTTATCCGGTCGATGGTGTGCAGTTCGATGACTATTTCTACACCGAAACGCCAGGCTCGATCCTCAATGACTATCAGACGTTCCAGAAATATGGCGCCGGGTTTGCGTCCAAAGCCGACTGGCGCCGACACAACACCCAACAGCTGATTGAACAAGTTTCGCGCTCGGTTAAGCAGCTGAATCCCGGCGTCGAATTTGGCGTCAGCCCTGCGGGCGTCTGGCGTAATCGCTCCCACGATCCGTTAGGATCCGAAACGTCCGGTGCAGCAGCCTATGACGAAGCCTTTGCTGATACCCGTCTTTGGGTGAAGCAAGGTCTCCTGGATTATATTGCGCCTCAGGTTTACTGGCCCTTCTCACGTAAAGCCGCGCGTTATGATGTGCTGGCAAAATGGTGGGCAGACGTCGTTAAGCCGACAAACACGCGCCTTTATATTGGTGTCGCGCTGTATAAAGTGGGTGAACGATCTAAAAATGAACCAGACTGGACCGTTAATGGCGGTGTGCCGGAGCTGAAAAAACAGCTCGATTTGAACGAATCGGTACCGCACATCGACGGAACGATTCTGTTCAGAGAGGACTATCTCAACCAGCCGCAGGCGCAGGAAGCGGTCAGCTACATCAAAACTCGCTGGGGTTCATGAACCCCGGCTAGTCGGGTTTTGGACCGAACATTTCCAGTAATTGCTTCTGATCGGGCATCCCGACCACCTGCTGCAACTCGTTTCGGTCATTCATGTAATAGATTG
>Ga0207713_1002785_pt1 | contig 12353 bp, 11 predicted proteins | sample KBSS64metaG_FD_184404 | JGI IMG/M metagenome (GOLD analysis project Ga0207713, IMG submission 184404) | Switchgrass rhizosphere microbial communities from Kellogg Biological Station, Michigan, USA - KBS S6-4 metaG (SPAdes) (version 2) | ecosystem: Host-associated > Plants > Roots > Rhizosphere >...
CTCCACTACCCTGCCCTTGCCGTCGACTTCTCGCCCTGCAATCACCAACAGCCTGGCCGAAGCGGCGATCTATCTGGGTTCGCTGCCTGATGAACTGGTACTGGCCCAGGCGTCACGTTTCTACCACTTCCGCGACGGTGTGCTGACAGCGATCAGCGATGCGTATGACAACCGCCTGCGCATTTCCCGGGATTTTCTGGGGCGTATTGAGCGGGTGGATAACGGCGTCGGGCGCTCGCTGTTTTTGCGCTACGCGTCGGGCCGCATCGTGGCGGTGGATTACCAGATTCATCGCGTTGTGGATGAGGGTCCGTTTGTTTGGGTGACGGAGCAGACGGTTGTTTCCTACGCGTATGACGACTTGGGACGGCTGATTTGCGCGACCAATGCCGTCGGTGAAAGCGAGGTTTATCGGTACGACGAACAGCACGTCATTCTTGAGCGCGGTTTGGCCGGTGGAGCGAGTTTCTACTGGGAGTGGGAACGGTCGGGCAAGACGGCGCGGTGTGTGCGGCATTGGGCGAGTTTCTCGCAGATGGACACGCGCTATGCCTGGGATGACAACGGCCAGGTCACGGTGTTTAACGCCGATGGTAGCCAGGAAGTCTACGTACATGACCAGCGGGCGCGGCTGGTGCAGCGGGTTGATCCTGACGGGGCCGAGCACTTCAAATCCTACGATGAAAAAGGCCGGCTGACGGTTGAGCAGGATCCGCTGGGCGCGATCACGGCGTATCAGTACGACGAAGCCGGGCGCTTGGTGGCCGTGTTTCCGGGGGACGATGAGCCGACGACCTACGAGCATGACAACGGGTTCGTACGGGTTGTAAGGCGGGGTCAGGCGGTTTGGAAGTATGAGCGCAATGATCAGGGCGATGTAACGCGCAAGACCGATCCTGACGGTCACGTTACCGATTACACCTACAACAAATACGGACAGTTGGTTGGGGTTTGGTATCCGGATCACAGCTGTCAGCGGCTGGTGTGGAACGAGCGCGGGCAGTTGCTTGAGGAGCAGTTGCCCAATGGTGGGATCAAGCGTTATCGCTATGACGATTTTGGACGGCAGATTGCGCGGGAAGATGAACACGGCGCGCTGATCCAGTATCAGTGGGACAGCGTGGGTCGGTTGATTCGCGTTGTGCTACCAGGCGGCGAGTTCAGGGAATACAGCTACAACCCCTACGGAAAAATCACCGCCGAGCGCGATGAACTGGGGCACGTCACCCGTTACGAATATGCAGACGGCCTGCACCTGATCAGCCGCCGCATCAATGCCGATGGCAGTCAGGTCAAGTACCGCTACGACAACGCGCGGTTACTGCTGACCGAAATCGAAAACGAAGTTGGCGAGACCTACCGGCTCCAGTACCACAACAACGGCCTGATCCAGCAGGAAATCGGCTTTGACGGTCAGCGCACGGCGTACGTGTACGACCTCAACGGCAACCTTCGGGAAAAGACCGAACACGGCGATGACGGCAGTCAGCTGGTTACCCGCTACGAGCGCGACCATGCCGGACGCCTCATCAGAAAAACCCTACCCGATGGCAATACCGTCGATTACACCTACGACCGCCAGGGCAATCTCCTCAGCGTCGAAGACGGCCACTGGGCCCTGGCCTACGAGTACGACAGCCAAAACCGCCTCACCGCCGAACACCAAGGCTGGGGCACCCTGCGCTACGGCTACGACGCCTGCGGCCACCTGCAAAACCTGCGCCTGCCGGACAACAACCGCCTCACCTTCACTCACGACAAAGGCGGCCACCTCGCCACCGTCGAACTGAACAGCGCAGTACTCACCTCACACCTGTTCCACGCTGGCCGCGAACAGCAACGCCAACAAGGCCAACTGCTCAGCCACTACCAACACGACCACCAAGGCCGCCTGTTCAACCAGAGCATCAATGACGCCGAAGGCCCGGTCTACCGCCGTCATTACGACTACGACAAATCCGGCAACCTCACCCGCCTGCTCGACACTCGCAAGGGCGAACACCGCTACCACTACGACCCACTCAACCGCCTCACCCGTGCCGACCACTCGCAAGACGAACAGGAACGCTTCGGCCACGACCCGGCCGGCAACCTGCTCATGCACAACCGCCCCGGCCCCGACATCGTCGCCGGCAACCGCCTGATGATCCAGGGCGACCACCACTACGACTACGACGCCTTCGGCAACCTCATCCGCGAACGCCGCGGCAAGGGCCACGCACTCGTCACCGAATACCGCTACGACTGTCAGCATCGTCTGATCGGCATCACCCGACCTAACGGCCAGACTGCCAGCTACCGCTACGACCCGTTTGGGCGGCGTATCAGTAAAACTGTCGACGGTGTAACCACTGAGTTTTTCTGGCAAGGCGACAAGCTCATCGCCGAACACCACAAGGACCGCCACCGCAGCTACCTCTACGAACCGGACAGCTTCCGTCCGCTGGCGCTGTTGGAAGGCTTCGGCCCCAGGGAAACCAAGGCCTATCACTACCAACTCGACCACCTCGGCACCCCGCAGGAACTCACTGCCCAAGACGGCGAAATCGTCTGGTCGACGCATTACCGTGCCTACGGCGAAATCAGCCGCCTCGACATAGGAAAAATCGACAACCCGCTGCGTTTCCAGGGTCAGTATTTCGATCAGGAAAGCGGGCTGCATTACAACCGTCATCGCTACTACAATCCGGATGTTGGTCGTTACCTCACACCGGATCCGGTGAAGCTGGCGGGTGGGATCAATACGTACCAGTACGTGCCAAACCCAACTGGATGGATTGATCCGTTGGGATTGAATAACTGCCCTGGAGATAACGGGTGCAGGGAAGAGGTAAGTGCTAAGGATCCGGTTAAGTCAGCACAAGTGCACCCAGGGGAGGCTGAACTTCCTAAAACTGGGGGGGCTGAACGCGCAGCCAAGTACTCCTCAAAGTGGGAGGTAGCAAGCTTAGATGAAAACATCGTCAAGTTTACCGGCACTCACCCAATCGTGACGACGACAGACAAAGGCAAGAAGATCTACAAGAACCCTGAAAATGGGATTGAAATTGAGGACCTCAACGGGGACTACTTCAGAATCCATGACCCATCACAGCCCGGTAAAAGGCGCTACTTGAGCCTTGAAGGCGTGGTTCCTAACAACAGGTTATCTCCCTCAGGAAAGCAAATCGGTAGAACGCAAAGCGAATATAATGAAGCAACACACTTTAATAAAAAGGCACACAAAAAATGAAAGTAATCTGCACCCCACTCACCTTAGAGGCCATGAGTCTATTAGACGTAGACGAATGCCCAGAATCTTTACTCGAAAGCGTTACCCTTACCCACGAAGAGTACGGACAACTTATTGAGTCCGGCGTGCTTGAAGCGATAAACACCACGCTTGGAAAAATCATCGACGATTACGAAGACGAAGCCATTTACAACTTTGAGGAGCTCACCAAAACCTTAGAGATCCTCAACAACCATTTGACGCACGAAAACTCATCTACTATGAGCAAAATAATTGCTTTAAACACCCTTGCGATCAAAAACAGAACAGGCCTGTTTTTCTTCTTCTAGAATTTTACAAATCCTGCATTAGTCCCCTTTCACCCCCACGCCACCACCAACAACCCCACCCCCAACACCAGACACAACGGCGAATAAAAATACGTATCCCACCGCGCAAACCTCGACCCACCGACCTTCTTGAAGAACCCCACCAACTCCGAATCCCCAATCGCCCGGGCAAACATCAGTACGGCAATCGCGCTGATGCCCCACTGCAACGCCCCATGGGATACCGCCGAGAAGTACAGCCCGGCGCGCAGGCACACCAGCAGTGCAATGGCCACCAACCCCATCGCGACCAGGAACGTGCCCAATGCCGAGGGCTTGAATGCAGGTCTGGGTCCGTTGGCAAATTCGCCGGGCAGTTGGGGAATGGCGGCCTGGAAGCCGAGTTTGCCGCCGGCGGCCCAGTACAGGTGGACCATGCTGATGCAGGTAAAAACGCCGACAATCCATCGTGCGACAACGAAGCTCATGGCTGGCTCTCCCTGAAAAGGTGCGAAACAGGATAGTCGCCCTGAGATTTTTTGCAGGCATTTCGTCGGCGGCTGATGGTAAAGTGCCGCCCCATGAAACTTGCCCGTGCCGACCGCTCGCTCATTGCCTGGATGCTCTACTGCTGCGTCCTGTTCAATGTGTTCGCCTGCAGTATCGGGCATGGGCAGATGGTCGGGATGCAGCTCAATGGCATCGGCGGCCAGTTTTGTACGGTGGACCCACGTACCCAGGCGCCCAAGCCGTCCAATTCCACTGAAGAGAATTTGCCGACGCTGTCCAAGGCGTTTGGCTGCCCGCTGTGTTCCACGGGCGGCATGGGCCCGGCGCTGAGTTCCAGCCTGAACGTGGCGGTGTTGCCACAGCCCCATGCTCCACCGCCTGCCATCGTCCTGGCTGCCGATATCCCTGCCCGCTTCACCTGGCCTGCGGCCAATCCGCGCGCGCCGCCTGCCTTCGCCTGATGCCTTCGCTTTCCGATCTGCACTGAGTACCGTTTCCGCAAGGAAGTACGGGCGGCTGTGCGTTGTTTTCAAGCCAAGTTTTTCAGGATTCAACCATGAAACATCTCCCCCTGTTGGCAGGCCTGTTCGGCTGCCTGCCTGTCTGCGCCTGGGCCCTTGAGTTGGCCCCGACCACCATCGATGGCGCGCAAGCCGACGAACCCGGCCTGGCCCTGGATCAATCCAGCGGCGTGGCGTCGCGGTTGGGCTTGAGCGTGCGGGAAACCCCGGCGTCGGTGGCCATCGCCAATCGCAGTGACATCGAGCGCCATGGCGCCAAGACCTTCCGCGATGCCGCCAACACCTTGCCCGGCGTCAACGCCAGCGCCCCGCCGGGGTTTGGCGGGTTTGTTTCCTATCGCGGCTTTACCAGCAGCCAGATCACCCAGATGTTCAACGGTATCAACGTCGCCACCGGCCTGGCGCGCCCCGTGGATGCGTGGATCTATGACCGGGTGGAACTGGTGGGTGGCCCCTCCTCGCTGATCAACGGCGCAGGCTCCGTGGGCGGCTCGCTCAACTACGTGACCAAGTTGGCCACCCGTGAGGAACAGGCCGCCGAAGGCCAGCTCACCTACGGCAGCTACGACACCGCCGGCATGGCCTTCGGCGTCAACCATGCCCTGACCGAACCTGGCGCCGAGGTACAGCATTACGCACGCCTGGATGTGAGCCGCAACACCAACCACAGCTATATCGACCGCGATCAGCGCGACGCGTGGAGCCTGGCGTTTTCCCTGCTCAGTGACCTCACGCCCGACCTGTCCCACACCCTGGCGCTGGAATACCAGGATGAGCACGAAGACAGCCCCTACTGGGGCACACCGGTGCTCAACCCCAAGGCAGGCGAGTTGAAGATCGACAGACACAACCGGTTCAACAACTACAACGTCGCCGACGGGCGCTACGAACAACGCACGATCTGGGCACGCTCGATCATCGACTACCGGCTCAACGACAGCACCACGCTGAAAAACACCCTTTACCATTTGGACAGCCAACGCGATTACCGCAACCTGGAAACCTATCAGTACAACGCGAACAACACGGCGGTAAACCGCTCGACGGCCTATCAGGTACGTCATCAGGGCGAACAAAACGGCAACCAGTTCGAACTGCGCCACGACGATAGCCTCTTCGGCCTGTCGACTACCTGGTCCGGCGGCTTCGAGTACAAAGTCAACAGCACCACCAACACTCCGTGGAATGTGCCAGGCAACAGCACGGTAGACCCGAACAACTTCAACCCCGGACACTTCTTTGACCTGCCGCGGACCCGGGAACGCTTCGGCAAGGACAAGACCAACGAAGTCACCACCAAAGCACTGTTCGTGGAAAATCGCCTGGGCCTTACCGACACATTGTCGCTGCTGACTGGCCTGCGTTATGACGCCATCGACCTGGATGTGACCAACCACCGTGCGATAACCGCCACCAACCCCCGCCACTTCAAACGCAACTGGGAACCGGTGACCGGCCGTGTGGGCCTGACCTACCAGTTCATCCCAACGGCTAATGTGTATGTGCAATACAGCACCGCCGCCGAGCAACCGAACACCACCACGCAAGTGTTTGATGTCTCGACGGGCAAGCAGTGGGAAGTGGGCAGCAAATTCGACTACCTGGACGGGCGTGGCTCGGCCACCGTTGCCGCATACAAGATCGAGCGCAAGGACTTTGCCGTCACTGACCCGCAGGACCCCAGCAACAGCATTCCGGTCGGTGCGCAGTCATCCAAAGGGATCGAATTGGCCAGCTCGCTGCGCATCACGCCAAGGCTGCTGGCGGAAGGCAACTTCGCCTGGGTAGATGCCGAGTACGATGACTTCAACGAGAAAATCGCCAGTGGCGCCGTGGTGTCGCGCAAGGGCAACACGCCAACCAACGTGCCCAAGCGCGTGGGCAATCTGTGGCTGACCTATGATTTTGCCGAGGACTGGCAAGGGGGTGTGGACGCGCGATATGTAGCCCAGGTGTATGCAGACAACGCCAACACCCAGACAGTGCCGGCCTACACCCTGTTCGGAACATTCCTGCGCTATAAGGTGGACTCACACACCTCGGTGACGGGCCGGGTGCGCAACTTGACGAATGAGGTGTATGCCGAGTTTGCCCATGTGTCGCCGGCGTATTACTTGGGCTCACCACGAACCTTTGAGTTGGCGGTGCAGACCCGGTTCTGATCCTGGAATGCAGCTAAATGTGGGAGGGAGCTTGCTCCCGATAGTGTTGGATCAGTCAACCATGCCGTGACTGACTCGCTGCAATCGGTACCCCCCCTCCCTCACTTGATTCGCATTGAACTGAAAGATCCGTGGTTATTTCAGGCTCGCCTCAACCTTCTGCGCCACATCCTCAGTCAACCAGGCCTTCCAGACTTCAGGATGTTCCTTGAGAAACGCCTGGGCCACCTCACGTGGCGCCGTGTGGTTCTCACTCATGCTCGCTAATGCCTTGTTCAACGGCTCAATCGGAAACTCGACCTTCTCGAAAAACTGCACAATCTGCGGATGCTCTTTCTGGAACGGCGTCGAGACCCCGATACTCAACTTCGACGCCAATGACCGGGTCGGCTTCGGATCAGGGTTATCCGCATCCGTCAGGGTTTTCCACGCATCGGCATCAAACGGCGGCTCTTCCAGCTGGATCAACTTGTAACGCCCCATCAGCGGCGTCGGCGACCAGTAATAGAACAGCACCGGCTTGCCGCGCCGGATCGATGAAGCGATCTCCGCGTCCAGTGCCGCGCCCGAGCCACTGCGGAAGTTCACGTAGCTGTCATCCAGGCCGTAGGCCTTGAGCTTCTGTTTGTTGACCACTTCCGAGGTCCAGCCGATGGGGCTGTTGAGAAAGCGCCCCTTGCCGGGGGATTCGGGGTCCTTGAACACATCCTTGTAGCGTGCCAAGTCCTTCACGCTCTTGAGGTCCGGCGCCAGGGGCTTGATACCTTTGGCGGGGTCGCCCTTGACCACGTATTCCGGCACCCACCAGCCTTCGGTCGCACCCTTGACCGTGTCACCCAGGCCCACCACTTTGCCTTCGGCCTCGGCCTTGACCCACACCGGGCTGCGGCCGGCCCACTCTTCGCCGATCACCTGGATGTCGTTCTTTGCCAGGGCGGTTTCCAGTGTGATGGTGGTGCCGGGCAAGGTATCGGTGGGCAGGTCGTAGCCCTTCTCGACAATCACCCGCAGCACTTCGGTGATCAGGCTGCCGCTTTCCCAGTTCAGGTCGGCAAAATGTACCGGCGCCTCGGCGGCGCTTACCGGCAACGTGGCCACTGACAGCCCCAGTGTTGTCAGGGACGCAGCCAACAGCGTTCTCAATCCTTTCATGCCTTCGCACCTCGCGATATCGCAGCCAATGGCGGACGGCTTTGCTGCGTATGCGCGAAGCCTCTGAATAGTTAAGTCAACTCAACTGTAGTAGAGGTTCCGGGAGATAACGGGTGTTCGCGTTTTTTTGCTGATTATTCACTGGCCTTGAAGGTGACCAGTTCGCCCTTGCGCCATTTGGCGGCCTTGCCGGTGACAGCCTTCAGGGTTTTGGTCAGGCCTTCCTGCAATTGCTCGTTGGCGGCGAACACCAGCATCACGCTGTGGCCTTCCTTGAACACGATGCCCTGGCCTTCGGCCGACGACACAAAGGCGTAGTCGCCCAGGCCGTACACCGTCAACTTGATGTCGCGGAACTTCAATTCGAACTTGCCGCCCTCACGACTGGGCAATACCGCTGCACGAAAATGGTCGCCGACCTTGAGCTCAAGGCGTGGTTTGTCATCCACCACCATCGCCGCCTCGGTATCGATTTCGGCGATGTAAATGCCTTCCGGCGTCTGCTCGGTGATGTAGACAAAACGGGATTGGAACTGTTTGACCAACTTTGCGCGCAAATCACCCAGCACGAACAACGCGTGCATATCCAGATTACTGACTGCCAAGGAAACGCCCCCACATGGAAAAGAGCGCTGTCCGCCAAAGCGGGCAGCACAAAAAACGGCCATCACGGCACGATCACACAACTCATTCTTTGAAAAAACTGAAGAAAATCCTGCTGTCGAGCCGAAAGACTAGTACAGACATGCGCGATGGGCCTTGTGCAAGGTCATCAGGCGCCACAGGAGATCACAGGTTCAACGGCCCGAGAATACGGGTCGACCAACTTCAGAGAATAACCCAATTAAAAATGCAGTTTTCCGACATGCATACACAAATAAACACGCTGTCATGGAACCGGACGCTGACTGCTGACGACAATACTAAAACAGCAGCATGGATCAAGACCACTCAAAACGCTGCAATCCAGTCATCCCGCAAGATCGAAAAGGAGCAGGCCATGCAAAGATCACCCTACAGCGCTATGTCTTCGCAAACCCGTTCATCCTGTCAGGACGAGGCGCAATACTACCGCTTGAACAGCTTCGAGGGGTACCCGGATTCGGTTCTTTACCAAGTCGTACCTGCCGGCCGGAACTTCTTCCACGTGCGCGAAGTGCTCAGTGGCCGCATCAAAGGCTTCCGCAGCGACCATGTCAAGGCCTGCGAACTGGCCAAAAAACTCGAAGCCGTGTTGCACGCCCAACATGGAGCTATCGTTTCGTCCGCCCGGTAACTTTACCGCGCCGCCGACCCGCAACAACTGCCATACTGGCCCGTCCACTGAAGTTTGCGCCCCACGGGCCAGGTTTCTCCAGTGCAGTTATCTCCAAGGGAAGGCTCTACGTGACGGAATTTGATATCGGCGAATTTTTCATCCATGGCGACGCAAGGGAAGTAGAGGGTGAGTTTCAAGCAGTGATCGTGATGCGGGCCAAGCCACCGCTGACCACTGTCAGCACGCACCAAGTGGAAAAAGACCGCTGGTTCAAAACCGTCGACGCAGCCGCCGCCGCTGCAAAAGAGGCCGCCAGGGCGTTAAAGACTGCCGTGGATGCCGGGGCCCTTAATTCCTGAACATTCGATAGAACTCCGCCGCGCTACAACCCTCCCATGCATAACGCCCCCCTGCATGGAGAACGAAATGGACGCGCCAATCCCCACCCTTGAAACCCTGTTTGAACAATTGGGCCTGGATTCAACCCCGGACGCCATCGATGCATTTATCGTCGCCCATCCGTTGCCTGAAGACGTGAAACTGATCGATGCGCCATTCTGGTCTGCACAACAAGCCAGCTTTCTCAAGGAAGAACTGCGTGACGACGCCGAATGGGCTATCGCGGTGGATGAGCTGAACCAGCGCCTGCATCAGTCGCACTAAACAGCCCTCAATGCAGGCTGTCTGACTGCTCCAGGCGCATCAGCGCCTGCCAGGCAGCCCTGCACTCCTCTGCCTCATCGCGACTGGCGAACGCCGTGCCGCGCTGCTCACCGTTGAGCAATACCACCCAACAGGCCTTTTGACCCAATGCCCGCAAGGCATGCGGTACACCACTGCCAATCATCACGGCAACATCGACTTTGTTTTGCATGGTGCTTCTCCACAGCATTAGTTAGCTGGCTAACAATGTTGCCCATGCTACGGTTTTACGTCCGCTTGAAAAAGCTATTACCGGAATAGCTCCCTTGCATAAACGGCAATAATCCTAACGCCCGCCTTTCGAGGCCTCGGGCTTGTAACCCAGGCGTAAACCGCCCCAGTGCCGGCCCTTGACCATGATCGGCACCGACAGATCGTGCATCAGCTCACCCGTGTCGCGGGTATAGGTTTGCAACAACACCGCCTGCTGATGGCTGCCGCAGCGGATTCCGGTACGGTCTTCAAACTTGCGTTTGGTGCGGTTCTGCACGGCGTCCACCTGCGCATCGCCGGTCAGCGCCTGGGAAAAAGCCTTGTTGTGGGTTGGCACATAGCCCTGGGGCGTGCAGGCGATGGCGAACACCAACCCTTCATGACGCGGCAACAGCGCCTCCTGGATCGCTGGCAATACCTGGTCGGTGTAGCCGTCGAAGCGGGTGTGGTACTTGATTGGGCTGGTATTGGCGATCGGCGTATAGCTGCGGTCGAACAGGTCGTCCAGGCTGATGCGGTTCTGTTGCACATCGGCTTCGAATTGCGCGGCAATCCGACTGGCACCTTCGCGGGCCAGGTCATAGATGCGCTGGTGATAGTCATCCAGCCCGACTTCCGCCAGGCGCTCGCTGATGGTTTCGGCCTGGCCTTCCATTTGTACGGCAGCATCCGCCAGCTGGCGGGTTTGCTGATCGCTGACGGCCAGGTCGCTGCGCATCTGCTCCACGGCATGGAACAGGCTGTCGAGCTGGGTGCGGTTGGTGTCGGTACCCTGGGCGATTTCATTGACCTGGCCTTCCACATCCGCCGCCAGGCTGGCGATATTTTGCAGCTGCTCGCCAGCGTGCTCTACCTGCTCGACACCGGTGTGCAGGTCCGCCGAGAGCTGGCGAATCTGCTCTACCACCTGAGCAGTGCGTTGCTGGATGTCGGCCACCATCACACCGACTTCATCGGTGGCCGTGGCAGTACGCCCGGCCAACCCACGCACTTCATCCGCCACCACGGCAAACCCGCGACCATGCTCACCGGCCCGCGCCGCTTCAATCGCCGCGTTCAGCGCCAGCAGGTTGGTCTGGCTGGCGATGGACTGGATCACCAGGGTCACCCGCTGGATTTCCTCGCTGCGCTGGCTCAAGGCCTCAATCAACTCACGGCTGGCATTGGCCCGCTGGCTGAGCTGGTGCATGCGGCTGATCGACTGGGCAAGCACTTCACGGCCTTCGGTGCTGCGCTGATGGGCCTGGCTCGCAGCCCCCAACGCCTCACGGCTGAGCTGGGAGGTGACTTTTTCGGTGCCGATCATCACCTCGGCACTGCTGACGATCTGCCTGGCCGCGCTCAACTGCGACTGCAGGCGCGCCGCCAGTTGCTTGACCGAATAGGCCACGCCGGCGGCGGAAAGTGCGTTGTGGCTGGTGGTATACGACAGATCACGAGTCAACTCGCCAATGGCATCGGCGGCGTCGGAAGCTGCAATCACTGGTGTGCGACTTTTCAGGCGAGGCAGCCAGATCACCAATAGGACCAGTGGCAGGCAAAGGTAGAGCGGCAGGCTGGCGAACGCGAGGCCCAGCAGTACCAGCACCAGGGCGGTGCTCTGCAACAACGGCGTAAGCCAGCCGGGCAGCCCGCGCACCACCGGTTGCGGTGACACGGCTGCGCCCATCAGAGGTCCGTCTCCAGCCATCTTCGTTACCCCACTGCTTGTCATTATTGTCACTGCATTAAACGCCACTATCGGGCCATTATCCATGGGCCTTTAGTGGGGTAGCTTGCAGCAGATCAATAGGCGGGGTGTAACGGGTCTTGCCCTGGGGAACCGCGTGGCGGCTCCCCAGCTTCAACGCATCAGGCTTGGCGCTGGTGCTTGTCGATCTGCTCGTGGCGCTCTTGCGCTTCGATGCAGTACTTGGTGGTGGGGCTGATCAGCAGGCGCTTGAGGCCGATAGGCTCGCCGCTGTCGTCACACCAGCCAAAGGAATCTTCCTTGATGCGCTCCAACGCGCGCTCAAGCTGCGGCAGCATGCGCTGGTCGCGGTCGATGGCGTTGACCAGCCAGGTACGCTCTTCTTCAACGGAAGCGGCGTCGGCCGGGTCGGCCGGGGTGTCAAGGCTTTCAATGGCGATACGGTTCTGTTCAATGCGCTCGTGGTGTTCCACTTTCATGTCTTGCAGCAACTTCTCGAAAAAAGCGTGCTGTTCGGCATTCATGTAGTCATCCGCCGGCATGGCCAGCAACTTTTCCTTTGTCATTGATTTCTCTATAAAAAATACGTGCATTAAGGCGAATAA
>Ga0207713_1002789_pt1 | contig 12345 bp, 12 predicted proteins | sample KBSS64metaG_FD_184404 | JGI IMG/M metagenome (GOLD analysis project Ga0207713, IMG submission 184404) | Switchgrass rhizosphere microbial communities from Kellogg Biological Station, Michigan, USA - KBS S6-4 metaG (SPAdes) (version 2) | ecosystem: Host-associated > Plants > Roots > Rhizosphere >...
TGAGGGTACCGCCAGCTATACGGCTTACCAGAGAGACTTCACTGTCGAGTCACCAGGGCGAGCGCCTATCCATGGTTCCGCCGACCCTGCTTTTCGTGGTAATCCCGAATGCTGGAACCCTGAAGACATGTTGCTGGCATCGATCTCGGCCTGCCACAAGCTCTGGTATCTTCATCTGTGCGCCGTTAACAACGTGTGCGTGCTGGAATACGTCGACCACCCGGTGGGCTGTATGATCGAAGGCGATGGCCAGCGCAGGGGCCATTTCAAGGAAGCAGAGCTAAGACCTCAGATCATCATTAGTAGTCAATCAGATAGGGCGCTTGCAATGCGCTTGCATGACGATGCTCACCACGAGTGTTTCATTGCCAACTCGGTCAACTTCCCTATCAAATGTAGGGCTGTTATCAACTATCGAAACTAATCCCTCAAAGGCTCTAGCCTCGGTATCGGCCCGGACATCTGAATGTCTGCATGGGGTCGTTTGCTTTCACTCGCGCCCGACCGCTTTCGACCCAAAGCCGCCCTTCGCGATGATAGGCTTGTGGCCAAAGCGGACGGCTTAAATCACATTTCCTATCTAAGTCGAAACTACATCATGATTGGCTTGGTGAATGGAACAATCCGCGAACGACTTCCCTTAACCAACGATTCCCACTGTCCTGATGATATCGGGCATGCCAATGCTGTTTGACGGTGAACCCCTCCACTTCAACTGGGCAGTCATGCATCCGTAGTCCATGCATGTCAGCCAGCGTCTGCCCGATATGTCGCGGCAAGGTGGCCAGCAGATCCGTCGTCCCGATTATCATCCCCAACCCGAGAAACCCCGGCAGCTCCAGCATGATCCGTCGTTCGATCCCGGCGCGTGCCAATCCTGCCTCCAGCAGCTTCTGCCCAGTGCCGAAACTAATCTGCACATGCCCCTCGGTGCGGTAGCGCGTTAAGCCCATGCCTTTGCCCAGGCGGGGATGCTGCGGGTTGCTCAGGCACACCCAGTCCTGCTCGAACAGCATCTGCTGGTATATCCCCCCACCCAGCCAGGGCACGAAGCCAATGGCCAGGTCCGCCTCTCCCGACTCCAGTGCGCTCTCGGTATTGCCATCGATCCGCGCCGCCTCCAGTCGGATGCCCGGCGCATGGCTGCGCAGGTGGTTAAGGATGCTCGGCAGCAGGGTGATATGGCTGGCATCACTGACACATAGGCGAAAACGCCGCTGCGCCGTGGCTGGCAAGAACTGCGGCTCCCATGCCGTTAGCCTGCGCAATGACTCCAGCACCTCGCGGCACGGGCCGATCAGTTGATCGGCCCGTGGCGTAGGAGCCATGCCCCCAGGCGTGCGCACGAACAACGGGTCGTTCAACTGCTCGCGCAGGCGCGCCAGCCAGATGCTGATAGTCGGCTGGCTCTGCCCCAACTGCTCGGCCGCTCGGGTCACACTGCGACAGTGGTACAGCACGTCGAACAGTTGCAGCAGCTTGGGTTCGGGCAGAGCCTCCAAGGTATTCATTATTGCGAATCTCAATAGTTGTATTGAGGTCATTGTATAGCCCAAATAACCCTCGCTGCATAAGGTAGTCGCAAACCACAGGAGGTCTGCGACGTGAAAATCTGCATTCTGGGCGCCGGTGCCCTGGGCTGCGCCATTGGTGCGGCCCTAAGCGAGGCGGGGCATGAAACCTGGCTATTGAACCGCGGCCGTGCGCACGTCGAGGCGATGAAACTGAACGGGTTGCGGGTGCACGACGAACGAGGCGAGCGGCAGGTGCCAGTCAAAGCTGCCATGGAAGCCGAAGATGTCGGTGTGGCTGACTTAGTGGTGGTGTTGGTGAAGTCGTTCCACACCGCCGAGGCCATCGCCGGCGCCGCCGCGCTGATCGGGCCGCAGACGCTGGTGCTGTCGCTGCAGAATGGCCTCGGCCACGAGGACATACTGGCCGACGCCGTCGGTCGTGAGCGGGTGCTGGCCGGCAAGACCTATGTCGGTGGCGTGCTGCTGGCGCCGGGTTCGATCCGCGCTGGGATGGCCGGCAAGCAGACCTTCATCGGTGAACTAGATGGCCAGCTGTCACCGCGCGTGCAGGCCATCGCCGATGTTTTCAACAGTGCTGGATTGGCCACCACTGTCAGCGACAATATTCTCGGCACCATGTGGGACAAGTTGCTGGTCAACGTCGCCACCGGCGCGTTGAGCGGCATCACCATGCTCAGCTATGGCCAGCTGTACAGCGAGCCGCTGCTGGAAGGTACTGCCAAGGCCGCTGTGGCTGAAGCCATCACCGTGGCCCAGAGCGCTGGCATCCGTCTCAGTCTGAGCAGTTCTGACGCCGCCTGGACGTTGGCCGCTGAAGGCCTGCCGGCGAGCTTCCGTACCTCGATGCTGCAGAGCCTGGAAAAGGGCTCCATCACCGAAATCGACTTCATCAACGGTTCCGTCGTGCGCTGGGGCCAGCGTTATGGCGTGGCCACGCCGGTTAACGCGACCCTGGTGGCCTGCATCAAGGGCATCGAGCGCGCCATGGCCGATCATCAGAAAAAGGAAACCTCATGAGCCAGCCAAAAGCCTACCTCGAACATGTGGCGTTCTGGGTGCAGGACATCCAGTGGCATATCCGCTTTTTCAGCGAGGTGTGCGGCATGACCATGCGTGAAGTGCAGGGCGACGTCGAGCAACCGGCACAGTACTGGACCCTCGGCGGCCTGCAGTTCATTCATCAGCCGGACTTCGCCGGGCCGGAAGGGCGCATGGCTCACTTGGGCATAATGTGCGAGGACCTGGAAGCAGCGCTGGCCGCCGCCCAGCGCTTCGGCGTCAGCGAAATGCCCCTGGGCCGCAACTGGTTGCGCCTACCCGATGGCCTGGCAGTGGAGTTCATCCAGGCGCTGCCGGCCAAATGCGTGGCTCAGGCACTGGCCATCGATCCGCGGGCGGAGGTGCAGGCATGAGGGTGGTGGAGAAATACTGGGACGATGCACGCGAAGGCGACGAATGCATCAGCCCCACTTACACCGTGACCCGGGAACGCATCTTGGCCTACGCGGACCTCACCGGTGACCACACCCCGGTGCATGTCGACGAGGAATACGCCAACGCCAGCCACTTCGGCTGCCTGGTTGCCCACGGGCTGTTCGGCTTGTCGATTGCTGATGGCCTGAAAACCCAGTGCGAGTACCGCTTCTTGCCGGGCATGTCGCTGGGCTGGACATGGGACTTCGTACTGCCGATCAAGGTCAACGACGTGCTCCATGTGCGCATGCGCGTCGGTGCGATGCGCCCGAGTAACAGCCGTCCGGGTTGGGGCATCGTGGTACTGCCATCGGAACTGATCAACCAGCACGGCGACGTCGTGCAGCGTGGCGAGCACCGGCTGATGGTACCGCGGAGGGTAGAGGCATGAGCCAGGCATTGCCATTGGCGGGTATTCGCGTCATCGACTACAGCCATTTCCTCGCCGGGCCTTATGTGGGGCGCTGTCTGGCGGCGCTGGGCGCCGAGGTGATCAAGGTCGAACGGCCGGGTAGCGGCGATGCTGGTCGCCAGCATGCGTTCACCCTGGACGACCAGCAGAGCGGCTATTTCCTGCAGCTGAACATGGGCAAGCAGGGCGTTAGCGTCAACATGAAGGACCCGCGCGGGAAGACGTTCATGCAGCGCCTTACCGATTCGGCCGACGTGTTCATCGAGAACTACCGCCCAGGTGCGCTGGACAAGCTGGGATTGGGCTACGCCGAGCTGTCGGCTCGCAACCCGCGCCTGGTGTACTGCTCGATTTCAGCCTACGGCCATACCGGGCCGGACGCCTACCGCGCCGGCTTCGGGCTGATCGCCGAGGCCAAGAGCGGCATCATGCAGATGGTTGGCGTGCCGGGCGAAGCGCCGCCGCTGCTGCGGATCTCACTGGGCGACATGTACACCGGCATCCATGCCGTGGCCGCGATCAATGCGGCGCTGCTGGGCCGGGTCAGCAGCGGCCGGGGGCAGCATATCGACATGGCCCTCTACGACACGCTGGTGTCGATGCATGAGTACGCGGTGCAGTGCTACACGTTGTCCGATGGCACCGTGCTGCCGGAGCAGACTGGCCATGACATGCCCACCTCGACCTTGTACGGCGTGTTCCGCGCTGCCGATGGCGACCTGGTGATCGCGGCCCAGGTCGACGATGCCTGGCAACGCTTTGCTGTCATGCTCGAAGCCAATGGCGGCCCGCCCGGGTTTGGCAGCGACAAGCGCTACCACAGCCTCAACGGTCGCAATGCCCACCGTCAGGCGATTCTGGCTGTGGTCCGCGACTGGGTCGGCGCCCGTCAGGTGGGCGATATCCTGCAACTGCTGGACGGCATCGACATCCCTAGTGCTAAGGTGCAGCGCATCGACGAGGTGCTGGCCGACCCGCAGATCCAGGCGCGCAACATGGTCATCGAACAGCAGCACCCGCGTTACGGCACCTTGCGCCTGCCCAACCTGCCGTTCCGTTTTTCCGACTGCGACACGACGATTCACCAGGTGGCCCCGGACCTTGGCCAGCACAACGCCGAAGTGGCCGCAGCACTTGGCTTCAGCCCTGAGGAAATAACCGCCATGCAGGCAGACGGTGTACTGTTCACCCACGGAGATGCACGATGAGCGACCGCTACGCAGTGATCGGCCGGCCGATCAACCACACCAAGTCCCCTTTGATTCACGGTCTGTTCGCCGAGGCCAGCGGCCAGGCGCTGGAGTATGGCGCCATCGAAGGCACGCTTGATGACTTCGAGACCCAGGTACTGCGTTTCCGTCGTGACGGCGGACTGGGTATGAACATCACCGCCCCGTTCAAGTTGCGCGCCTTCGAACTGGCTGATCGGCGCAGCGAGCGGGCTCAATTGGCACGGGCGGCCAATGCACTGAAGTTTGAGGATGGTCGTATCTTTGCGGAAAACTTCGATGGCATCGGTTTGTTGCGGGACATCGAAGAAAATCTCGGCGAACCTCTGCGCAACACGCGTGTGCTCATGCTCGGTGCTGGCGGCGCGGTACGTGGGGCGTTGCTGCCGTTTCTGCAGGCCGGACCTCGCGAGTTGGTGATTGCCAACCGCGATATGGCCAAGGCATTAACGTTACGCAACGAACTGAATCACCCAAGGCTGCGCATCAGTCGTTACGAAGAACTGGAAGGGCTCAGTTACGACATCGTTGTCAACGCTACCTCCGCCAGCCTGACGGGTGAACTGCCGCCGCTGCCCATGGGCGTTCTGGCCGAGACGCGCCTGGCGTATGAGCTGGCCTATGGCAAAGGCCTGACGCCATTTCTTCGTATGGCGCAAGCGCAAGGTGTGGCGCGCCTGGCCGACGGTGTCGGCATGTTAGTCGAGCAGGCGGCTGAAGCTTTTGCCTGGTGGCGAGGGGTGCGGCCTGAAACCCGTACCGTAATTGATCGACTGACCATTCCTCTGGAGTAAGCAATGGTCGCCAATGTCCTGATGCTGCACGGTATTAACCACAACATGTTCGGCAAGCGAGACCCTCGCCAATACGGCACGGCAACGCTCAGCGATATCGACCAGGCCTTGCAATCGCTGGGCGAAGAACTGGGAGCTCGGGTCGAGAGCTTCCAAACCAACTTCGAAGGCTCCATGTGCGAGCGCATTCACCAAGCCTATGAAGATAGGGTGGATGCCGTGCTGATCAATGCTGGCGCATGGACGCACTACAGCTACGGTATTCGTGACGCATTGGCCATCGTCGAAGTGCCGGTGGTTGAAGTGCATATGTCGAATATCCATGCCAGGGAGCCGTTTCGTCATCACTCGGTGTTTGCCGAAGTCGTGCGCGGGCAGATCTGCGGGTTTGGTGTCGAGACTTACCTGCTGGCGCTGCGTGCGGCGATGAAGATGATCTGAAGGCTCGTCTCTGCCCTTTCGGGGTTAGCTGACATCCGCGAACCAGGCGGCTCAAAGCGTGATATTACTTTGCCTGGATTCGCGGGGCTGCCCGCGCGCTCATTGAAGACCCTCCACTGTCAGAAGGACTTGTAACCTTGGCCAATCCTGCAGTCACCCATACCACCCGCCAAGCCATCTGGATTGCCTTGCTAGTCGCCGTCACCTTCTTCATGGAAAACCTCGACGCCACCGTCATCGCAACCGCGCTACCGCAGATGGCCCGTGACTTCGCCGAGAACCCGGTCAGCTTGAACATCGGCATCAGTGCCTACCTGCTGGCGGTGGCTGTCTTCATTCCGCTAAGCGGCTGGGTGGCAGACCGCTTTGGTGCCCGGCAGGTGTTCGCCGGGGCCATCGGCCTGTTTACCTTTGCCTCGTGGCTCTGTGGCTTGGCCCCAAATCTGGAAACCTTCGTTGTCGCACGGGTGTTGCAGGGCATCGGTGGTGCGCTGATGGTGCCGGTCGGACGACTGGTGGTACTGCGCACAACTGAAAAGCAGGACTTAGTGAAGATGCTCGCGGTGATCACCTGGCCAGGACTAGTAGCGCCAGTGCTTGGCCCACCGATTGGTGGGCTGATCGTTACTCATCTTTCCTGGCCATGGATCTTCTACCTGAACATTCCGCTTGGCGTGCTGGCCATCGCGGCAGCATGGAGGTTGATACCCAACACACGCGCAAGCGAGGCACGGCGCTTCGACCTGCTCGGTTTTGTTTTCCTCGCCTCAGCCTGCGCGGCGTGGCTGTTGGGGCTGGAGATGCTTGGCTCGCTCTCGGGCGGCAGCCTCAACGCGGGTGCGGTGTTGGTTGCCGTGGGAGCACTGCTGACCTGGCTGTCGATCCGTCATTGTCAGCGCCACGCCTCGCCGCTGCTACCGTTGGCGACCCTGAACATTGCCACGTTCCGGGCTAGCATCGTCGGTGGCACGCTGTTCCGCCTGTCGATCAGCGCTTTACCGTTCCTGATCCCGCTGTTGCTTCAGATTGGCTTTGGCCTGTCTCCGGTGGATGCCGGTCTGCTGGTGCTGGCAATTTTCGCCGGCAACCTAGCGATGAAACCGTTCACCACCGCACTTCTGCGCCGCCACGGCTTTCGTCGTGTGCTGCTGGTCAATGGCTTGATCGGCGTCGGTTGCATCCTCGCGTGTTTGCTCCTGCAGCAGGGCATGCCGTGGTATTGGATGGTGCTGGTGCTGTTCATCGGGGGCCTGTCTCGTTCGATGCAGTTCACCACCTACAACGCTGTCGGTTTTGCGGAGGTTCCAAAGGCACAGATGGGCGAGGCGTCGACGCTGTTCAGCATGTTCTTCCAACTGGCAATGGCACTCGGGGTTGCGATTGCGGCTCTGCTGCTGAGAGTGTCGATGTTAATGCGGGGGGGCGAAAGCGAGCTGACGGTAGGTGACTTTCACTGGGCGCTTGTTGGAATCGCCCTGATTGCTTGCGTCGCTTTGGTCGATGCTGTCCGCCTGACTGGTAATGCTGGTGAGCAGGTATTGCGTACATAGCTGCGTCGGGGTCATAGCCACATCATGACCCCGAGGTCACAGGCATTGGAATGGCACTCCTTTGAGCCATTAACGGCCCTGACGAATGGCCGCTTTGGGTCGATAGCAGCCATTCATGAAGGCAACTGACGACCCGAAGCAGACACTGAGCTGGCATTCGCCACAAGCTGTCACCAGCAAGCGAGATGCTGACTCTGTGGGAGCGGGCTTGCCCGCGAACACCGGCACAGCTGGTGCCATCCATCGCGGTGCCGGCTTCGCGGGCAAGCCCGCTCCCACAAAAGATGCTGGTGAGTCCTACGGCAGCTACGAGTCGTTAGCAGGCATTTGCGACCTTTATCAGCGGGCGTCTAGCGACACCCGCTTTTATCCTTAAGGGCTTTTATGCTGTTGAGCGCTCCGTTTTCATAGGCGTGGAGCGCGCACAGTCCGCCGAAGTCGATGACGATGGCATGCTTAGCATACAAAACCCGGCAATCAGAGCGGGAAGTGCTACACACATAAACAAGGTCGCATAACCCAGTCCGGAGGAAAGCAAATACCCACCCGCGGCGGAGCCCAACATAGATCCAATTCGACCGATGGCTGAGGCCCAGGAAACGCCCGTTGCTCGACTTGGCGTTGGATAATAGGTCGCGGCCAAGCCATTAACCCCCACCATCGTACCGCTCACGCAAAACCCGGCTATGAAAATAAAGGGGGCGACGAGAGCAATGCTGCCAATGGTGTGGCCGATTGTGAAAATTGCCACGCTCGCCGCCATGAATGCCAACCCAAGGACTCTGCTAGGCCGGCGCCATTGCATCAGACGCCCTAGCACCACGCCCCCGGTGGTTGCACCTATTGCCGACAAAGCGGCCAACAACGTCCCAGACTTTACTGAGCCGCCGGAGCTGGTAACGATGACGGGAAGCCAGCTGGACATCAGGTAAATCACCGATAGGGCCATGAACGAGGTTGTCCAGATCAGCGCTGTGCCTCGGAGATACGGCTTAATCAGAATTTCCCTAACTGGCGAGGTAGATTTCGGCTTTTCGATCGTATGGAAGTTGATCGTATCGATCGCGTGGTCTGTGTTGAATTGACGCGCGAGTTTGAGCAGAGCTTGCTGATCGTTAGGACGCCGTAACGCCAGATAGCGCATGGACTCAGGCAGCCACAACCAAAGCGCAGGCAACAACAGCAGAGGCGCTACGCCGGCAACGATCAGCATGGCATGCCACCCGAAGCGTTCAATAACCTGCGACGCGATTACGCCCCCCAGTGCATAACCCATCGAATTACCGCACAGCATGATGGTGATCATGGTAATGCGGCTGCGAGCGGGTGCATATTCAGCGGTAAGGGTTGCCGCTGCTGGCGTGGCACCGCCAATTCCAAGACCTGCAATGAAACGCAACACCGATAGCTCAGGAACGTTGTCGGCAAATAATGCCAGCAATGTGGCCCCGCCAAACAGCGCCACCGTCACCATCAATATCGGGCGTCGGCCATAGCGATCAGCCAGCTGCCCAAACAGAAACGATCCAAGCATCATTCCGAGTAAGCCGGCAACAAAAATGGGAGCGAGTTCACTCGCTGAGAGGCCCCACTCTTCCCTAATTGATGGTGCAATATATGCTGCCAGGCCAAGATCGATGCCATCAATTGCAACGGCCAGAAAACATAAGCACGTCACCATTATCTGGAAGCGTCCCAACGGTTGCTTATCGATAAATTCCTGTACATCTACACTTTTATTATTGTTCATTTATCACTCCTGAACGACTGACCGTTTGCTGTCAGTCGCGTATCTGCAAGAGGCCCGAGGCTTGGCATTTTTGTTAGATGATGGCGCCCTGACTCAGCAGCACACTACGAATGTGCTCAGGGTTGCGTGTAGCGCTGTCTGACCATACTGCTGCGCAAACGCCTGCCGCTTGACCAGTGGCAAATGCGGTGCCCATCACGCGCAGAGAACCGTAAGCGTCGGCATCACAGCCAACCACACGGCCTGCCAAGAGCAGGTTCTCGACCCCTTGCGCCTCAAGCGCCGCCAGGGGAACGTCAAAGAAGCCCTCACCACCAATGGGGACGAATCGTGCTCTCCCCGGGGCTTCATGGACTTCCATTGGCCAACTGGCCCGGGCGATACCGTCCTCCCGACGTAACCCATCTCGCGCATCGGCGCCTGTGACATCGCGCAATGAGCGAGGTCTACGGCTTTCTCGAATGCCGATTTGCGGCCCCGTGGCGGAGAGAAATGCATTTTCGAAACCCGGGTGGCCACGCAGGACTTCTAAGAAGGTCCATGCTTGCATTCGGGCATCGGTCTCTGCGCGGGTCAGGTCAGCGCCTGTGATACCGTCAGTGTCGATATCTATAACCATCCACCACACAGTTTGAGAAACCGGCAGTCGCATTAGGGGGCCACCGTCTGTGCGCTCAATACGAATCGGGGAAACGCAATTGTGTTGTCTCACCAGGTCGGTGAGTTTCTCGCGATCAAACTCCACGTGCGCAGGTACTCCGCCTATGGACATAGGCAGAGAAGCTGGTTGAAGTTTTGATTCAGGGCCGCCTTTGAGACTGAGTTCCACGCCAGCAAATGTGGATAATGTGGCTTCTCCGCTCGCATCAACGAATGCGTCTGCCTCGACCTCGTACGGGCCTGAATGATCGACCAGCGTCAGTGAGTGAATACGGCTCCCAGTGCGATTGACCGCAATAAGCTGCGTATGCAGTCGAAGGGTCACAGAAGCCGACACCACCAGGCGATCAAAGGCATACTTTACTGCCTCCATGTCGATGGGAATGATCCAGTTTCCACTTTTTGAACGAATGGGGCTTGTGTCGAAGCCAAGATTGTTAAGCTCCTGCAGGAGATTCCACCCGACACCACCAACCGAACGCACCAATGGCTCGCCGGCATTGTAAAAACCACAGTAAGTCAGCACATGTGAGTTGGTTGCCGCTCCACCTAGAAAACCGTACCGCTCGACCAGAAGCGTCTTAGCGCCCGCTTTGGCTGCACCTATGGCAGCAGCAAGTCCGGCGGCACCGCCTCCCACTACGACAACGTCATAGCGCTCGCGCGCCTCCCCTGGCTTGGAAGTGGTGCTGGAAAAATCAATTGTTCTTGTCATTGTCGTCTGCCTCCGGTGCTGGAACGCGACATCAGGATCGCGTGCTGAAGGCGATTTTGGTTTTGACACAGCATCAAGACAAACAATACATTTTGAATCAATGAATCACGATTCGTTATTCTTGAGCATTGGTTTTTCGCCGGGAGACTTCGATGCATACCCCCGTTTTCAAGAACAGAGTGCTGGACCTGGACCTGTTGAGGGTTTTTGTGCAAGTGGCGCAGACAGGCAGCTTTTCGATTGCAGCCAAGTCACTCTCTCGCACGCAGTCTGCCGTCAGCATGCAAATCCGCAGACTTGAGGATCAGGTTGGCTGCGCGTTGGTTTACCGCAAGAAGTCAGGGGCTCAACCAACGCCAGAAGGCTCTGCGCTGTTGGAGGTGGCAAACGAAATGCTCGGTCTGAATGACCGGATCTTCGAGCAATTCACCTCATCTGTGGTTTCCGGGCTGGTGCGTATTGGATCGATCGAACCTTATGCCAGGGCTGTACTGCCAGATATGATCGCGCGGTTTTGTACGCTTTACCCCGAGGTTCTGGTCGAGCTGCATACGGGTATACCGCGTGAAATGTTGGGGCAGATGCGTACTCGTTTCGATCTGATCATAGGGATGAGCGAAGCGGGATCAGCTCAAGGAACATCCCTCGCGACTTCACGCGTAACGTGGGCAGTCGCACCTGGCCATTCGCCCCATAAACAATCAGTCATTCCTCTGGCGTTAGGTGTCGAAGGGACATTGTTTCGTCGATGGGGAACACTTGCGCTTGAGTCTGCTGGTATCAAGTGGAGGATGAGTTACTGCAGCAGCAGCGTCGCAGCACTCGAAGGGGCAGTCTACGCAGGTTTGGCGGTAGGGATATTCAGCGAGTTCACATTGGACAAGCGTCTGGTACCACTCGGTGTCGAAGATGGACTGCCTCCACTGCCATTATCGGAGGTGTGGATAATGCGTGCAGAAAAATCCACATCTAAGGCAGTTGCGTTACTTCACGACTTCATCATCGAAGCTATGCAACAACGTCCATAGAGGCGTGCAATAAGCACATTCGATGCTGAGACATACTGAATTTCTCACGCTTTCAGCGGCCAGTGAAATGCTGCGTTGGTGCCATCTGGCGCGGTGGTTGACTCACCACCTGGCTGGTACCGCATTGTTGCAATGGCTGATCAGTGGTTGTCGAGCGTCCGCTATGGGTCGAAAGCGGTCATTCCCGGTCGACGGTTTGCGACCTATTGCTGGCGATGGTCAGTGTTGAGGCAGTCAGCCGTTCACCTCGACATTTGCGGCGCCTGTGAGCTCGAGCGCCGCCCCTACCAATGCGCTTCAAACAACCGGTAGCCAATGCTTGGCCGATGCCCTACCACACTCAGACGACCCCTGCGATAACGCAGCGGGCAGTGCCCAGTCAGCTCTGTCCTGCTCCAGCAACAGCCGGAAGTTGGCCGAAATGCTTTCGACCAGCTCGGCGTCCCTGACCGGGTCCAGCCCCGGATAAGGCTTGCCCTGATATTCCCCGTCATGGGTGAGCACCGCTTCGACACGTTCGCCGCTGGCCGTGTACAGCGCCTTGATCAACTGGGCCTCGCGATCTTTGCTGGCGTTGCCGTGCAGCGCATAGTGAATGGCCAGCGCCGCCCCAAACGCCAGCGCAGGGGTCTGAATGCCATGCTTGCGGGCCAGGTCGATGCTGCTGAGGATGCGCTCGTTACGCTGCAATTTACGCAGGGGGTCGCGCCCAACCCGCACGCAAGGGTCCTTGAACGAGGTTTTGCACCGTTCGAGAA
>Ga0207713_1002800_pt1 | contig 12310 bp, 9 predicted proteins | sample KBSS64metaG_FD_184404 | JGI IMG/M metagenome (GOLD analysis project Ga0207713, IMG submission 184404) | Switchgrass rhizosphere microbial communities from Kellogg Biological Station, Michigan, USA - KBS S6-4 metaG (SPAdes) (version 2) | ecosystem: Host-associated > Plants > Roots > Rhizosphere >...
TTGCTCAAGTTGGCCTGATTTCGTTTGTATACCAAATTACAGGTTCACTGCTACAGCCTTGGATTGGACTTTATACCGATAAACATCCAAAACCTTATCTTCTACCACTCGGAATGGTCGTCACATTTTCCGGCATTATCTTGTTGGCATTTTCACCAAGCTTTACTGTGTTGTTATGTGCATCCGCGCTGATTGGGGTAGGTTCTGCAACTTTTCACCCTGAAGCTTCACGTGTGGCACGCATGGCATCGGGTGGTCGTTTTGGTACGGCTCAATCAACTTTTCAGGTGGGCGGAAACACAGGTACAGCCATTGGTCCATTGTTAGCAGCTTTACTTATCGTACCGTTTGGACAGCATGCAGTTGCAGGTTTAGTTATATTTGCACTTTTAGCCATTTGGGTTTTATTTGGTGTAAGCCGCTGGACGATTGGTCATGCAAAAAATCAGATAGTTACACGTGCAAACCAAGCACAGAGTAAATTACATGGTCGTAAGCTCATTATTGCCTTGAGCACCATTAGTGTGTTGATGTTCGCTAAATTTACCTACATTGCCAGCATTAGCAACTACTTCACTTTTTACTTAATTCAAAAGTTCCATATCAGCATCCAGACCGCTCAGTTGCATTTGTTTGCATTTTTGGCAGCTGTTGCTTTAGGTACATTTGCAGGTGGTCCAATTGGTGACAAGATTGGTCGTAAAGCTGTTATCTGGGTTTCATTTGTGGGTATGGCGCCGTTTGCATTAATGATGCCGTATGCAAACTTGTTTTGGACAACAGTCTTATCGATTATTACTGGTTTGGTGTTGTCGTCTGCCTTTGCTGCAATGGTGGTTTATGCACAAGAAGCTGTTCCGGGTCGTGTGGGGATGATTGCAGGTTTAATGTTTGGCTTAATGTTTGGGGTAAGTGGTATTGCCGCAGCGGGGTTAGGGCATTTAGCTGATGTTAATGGTATTGAATGGGTATTTGGATTGTGTTCATTATTACCATTACTTGGGTTTGCAACCGCATTTTTACCAAACACAAAAGTTAAATAAATGGAAAGACTCTCAGTCATATTCAGTTGAGAGTCTTTTTTAGATAAATATAGTTCCAGTTCAAAAGACTATTTTTGAATACCAAATTTAAATACGGTGACACTGTTATAAATTTGATTTGGGTTCAAACGTGTAGATGGGAAAGTCGGTTGATTGGGGCTGTCTGGAAAATGCTGTGTCTCTAATGCTAGAGCATCTGCTTGTCGATAAAGTACGCCGTTTGCACCAGCAATATTTCCTAGTAAATGATTCGCCGTATACATTTGAACGCTTGGCTCAGTGGTGAAGACTTGCATTGTCCGTTTAGATTTTGGGTCAACAACACTAGCAGCAAGATTTAATTTCCCTTGAGACTTTTGATTAATCACCCAAGTTTGGTCATAGCCATATCCATACGCCAATTGCTGATTATTCGCTCGAATATCTTTCACAATGGCCTTAGGAGTTCGAAAATCAAAAGGTGTACCAGCAACTGAAGCAATTTCGCCTGTTGGTAAAGAGTTTTGATCGGTTACCAATATACGGTCTGCATTAAGTTGTACAACATGATCGAGTACGCCATACGGGTTATTGCCAGCGCCTGATAAGTTGAAATAACTATGGTTAGTGAGATTGACGACGGTCGGTTGATCAGTTTTGGCCTTATATTCAATCTGGAGTTCATTTTGATCTGAAAGACTGTAGATTACTTCCACATCTAATTTTCCGGGAAAACCTTGATCACCATTTGGACTGGTTAACTTAAGAGAAGCTTTAACGGTTTCACCTTTAGAAACGAGGGGCTTAACTTGCCAAACACGCTTATCAAAACCAGGATTACCGCTATGTAATGAATTCGGTCCATTATTTTTTTCGAGGTTATACGTTTTTCCATCTAAGCTGAATTTAGCATTGCCAATACGGTTCGCATAACGACCAATCAATCCGCCAAAATGAATGCCTTCCTTAGTATCAGTGACTTCATAGCCTTTTAGATCATCGAAGCCCAAAACGATATTATTTTGTTGACCTTGTGCATCGGGAGTCAAAATCTGTGTAATTACGCCACCAAAACTAATAAAAGATACAGAGACTCCTTTGTTATTGCTCATGGTGTATAGATCAACTTTTTGACCATCTTGAGTCGTGCCATATGGTTTTACATTTAATGTGGCTGCATTCGCAATTTGTGCAAAGCTAAAGATCGTGAAACTTAAAATTACTAATTTTTTCATGTTTATACTCTATTTTGTAATGGTTGAATCTTGATGAATATAAGATTGATTTTTCATCTTTTTAAAGAGGTTTTTTATTATATATTGTGTTAATGATAATTAGCCTTGTTAATTCTAAGTATTGAACAAACTGACACCATTTAAGGTTATAAATAAATTAACCCTTTTATAAAAATTCAACGTTAAGCTATTTTTATGACTCATCCTGATTCCGTTTTAAAGTTTTCACTCAGTCTCAATGGTCTATCATTTGACCTAGACAACCAAAATATCCAACTTGAACAGGGCTTGAGTTTTATTAATTCAAAAAGCATCAGCCATGGTGTGATTGATGAGCTTGCTATTGAAAAGATGATCTATTTTATTGAAGAAATTATAGAGTCTCAGCCATTAAGAAATCTAAATATAAGTGGTGTAGCTGTTACTGCTGATACAGCCATGACACAACTCAGTGATTTATTTTTTAGTGCTCAAAAGCAAATCAGTCGCATTGAGCTTGAGCATGGATTCAATGATTTTATTGAGCGTTTGAGCTACTACACAAGCCAAGTAGTCGCAAATCAGCTTTATATTTTTACCTACTTTGTATTTGTTCGAGAGATGATGCATCACCTAAAAGTTGAGCAAATTCAAATCATTTAACAATCACTTTCTCAATCTGCCAACTCATCATGAATCCAGTTTAAAAACAGCTCAATTTTAGGAATAAACTGATGGGTTCTCGGGTAAACCAAATGATGAGCAGAAATAGGAATCGATAGCTCATCTGCAAAAACTCTAACTAACTTTCCAGATTCCAAATAATTTTGAGTAAGTAAATTACTTTCTAAAACAAAACCTAGTCCGTGTGTGGCTGCTTCAAGTGACATGTAAGAGCGGTCAAAACTCAAAGTATAGGGAAACTCAGGAATGCTTAAGCCCTGATGCGCAAACCACTGAGGCCAAGTGACTAAGGTTGAGCGCGATAAAATCAGTTCTTTTTTTAATAAATCTTGGGGCTTATGCACTGGGCTACGCTCAAGTAACTTAGGCGATGCAAGCACTTCTAGCTTTTCATTACGAATCGTTCTGATTTCTACCCCTGTCCAGTTGGGCAAACCATGGCGAATATCAATGTCGATCTTGTCACGAGTAAAGTGCAAGTTTTCATAAGAACACGACAGGTTGACCTGAATCATTGGGAACTTTTCTTTAAATGATTCGAGGCGTGGCAGTAGCCAAAGCAAACCAAAACTTGGGGATGAATGAATATATAAACTGTCTTTAGGGCTTTTATCAGCGGCTTTTTCAGTGGCTAACATCAGGTTATGCAAGATGGTCGTGACGTCTTGAAAATAGCGTTCGCCAGAAGGGGTAAGCGTCACACCACGGGCACCACGAATAAATAAACTCTGCCCAATCATTTCTTCTAGTTTGGCAATTTGATGGCTTACTGCTGAAGGCGTGAGGCTTAAATTCTCTGCTGCCTTGGCAACATTGCCAAAACGAGCAGTTTGTTCAAAAGCCTGTAGTGTTTTAATTGAAGGCATCTGGTTGAAATTGTTTTCACTGCTATCCATGAAATGATCCATTTTTATCCCTAAAACTTATTTAAAAATAGCACAGGCATGAATTTTTTTCATGCCTAGTTGAATTCGAGATGATTGCTGGAACTCCTGAAAAAAGAGAATCTAAGTCCGAACTCAGGAAATAAAGCGTAAAAGAGGATTCAACATGTTACTACAAGGAAAAGTGGCATTAATTACCGGTGCAGCATCAGAACGTGGAATTGGGCGAGCAACCGCAGAAATCTTTGCACAGCAAGGTGCCAAAGTTGTCATTGTTGATTTAGATCTTGCTCAAAGCCAAAACGCTGCAAAGGCACTTGGTGAATGGCATTTAGGTCTTGCTGCAAACGTTGCAAATGAAGAGCAGGTCAAAGCAGCTGTTGAACAAGCTATACAATACTATGGAAAAATCGATATTTTAATTAATAATGCAGGCATTACCCAACCCGTAAAAACACTTGATATTCAACGCAATGATTATGACCGTGTTTTAGATGTCAGCCTACGCGGAACACTCATTATGTCGCAAGCTGTTATTCCATTCATGAAAGCAAATGGTGGCGGAAGCATTGTGTGTCTATCTTCTGTTTCAGCACAACGCGGTGGTGGTATTTTTGGCGGGCCACATTATAGCGCTGCAAAAGCAGGGGTTTTAGGTTTGGCAAAAGCGATGGCTCGTGAATTTGGTGTTGACCAGATTCGTGTGAATTCTCTTACTCCGGGTCTTATCCAAACTGATATTACAGGCGGTTTAATGAATGATGACCGTCGTCATGACATTCTTGCGGGTATTCCACTTGGCCGTTTAGGTAAAGCTCAAGACGTTGCAAATGCAGCACTGTTTTTGGCAAGTGATCTGTCAGCGTACTTAACGGGTGTAACACTCGATGTAAATGGTGGCATGCTGATTCACTAAAGCTTGCCATTTAAAAACTAAAAATAGAATGATGGTCACAAGAGGATACTGTGGCCAAATGTAAAGGGATTCGCATGATGGATACAGTATTTTCATCTGAAGTAGATACGGCAGTTCGTAAATCGGCGTATCGAAAAATTGCATTTCGGCTCATGCCATTTTTAATGCTTTGTTATTTTTGTGCCTATTTAGATCGAGTAAATGTAGGTTTTGCCAAGCTCCAGATGATGAGCGATTTACAGTTTAGTGAAGCTGTATATGGGCTAGGCGCAGGGATTTTCTTTATTGGTTATTTCCTATGTGAAGTGCCAAGTAACATCGTACTCCACAAAGTAGGAGCAAGGCGTTGGATTGCCCGTATCATGATTACATGGGGCATTTTGTCAGGCTGTTTTGCCTTTGTTCAAACCGAATGGCAATTTTACACCTTACGTTTTTTACTGGGTGTTGCCGAAGCTGGTTTGGCTCCGGGCTTGTTACTTTATCTCACTTACTGGTTTCCATCTTACCGCCGTGCACGCATGACCGTACTTTGGTTTATCGCGATTCCAATCTCGGGAATGATTGGTGGGCCACTTTCGGGTCTAATTATGGACCGAATGAGCGGTGTGCATGGCTGGTTCGGTTGGCAGTGGATGTTTTTAATTGAAGCGATTCCTACAGTTGTTGTCGGTTTGCTCGTACTCGCTGTTTTAAAAGATTCCGTTCAAGACGCGAACTGGCTAACTCAAGACGAGAAAAACTTGGTGAAGCAAGAGCTTGCTCAAGATAACCAACATAAAGAAGGCCACGGTAGCGTTAAAGAGTTTGTCGCTGATAAACGTTTATGGTTACTTGCAGGTATTTACTTCTGTGTGGTGATGGGCCAATACGCCATTACCTTTTGGCTACCTACTCTCATTCGTAACTCAGGCATCAGTGATAACTGGCATATTGGGCTACTTACGAGTCTTCCTTATATGTGCGCCATTGTGGTTATGCTTTTGGCAGGGCGTAGTGGTGATCATTTCCAAGAACGCCGTTGGCACTTAATTATCCCAATGTGTGCGGGTGCGATCGCACTTACACTTGCGACTTTGCTCGCTTCAAATCTGACACTTTCTTTAATTTGCCTCTGCATCGCAGCCTCAGGTGTGCTCACTGCATCTTCTTTATTCTGGATGTTACCAACCAACTTTTTGGGTGGTGTTTCGGCAGCGGCAGGTATTGCAGCAGTCAATAGCTTTGCCAACCTTGCTGGATTCTGCTCACCTTATTTAATTGGTTGGGTCACCACCAACACAGGTTCAAATGCAATCGGCATGTTCTTAATCACAGCAGTATTAATTTTCGGTGCCAGTTTGGTTCTGCGCGTTCCGGCAAAACTGGTCAATCGTTAATAAGGAATAGTAAATGACAATGTTAAATGTTGATAAATCAGGCCAAATTGCCGAGTTGCAACAACGTGCCTACCACATTCGCCAACATGCTTTACGTATGGGGCAAGTACAAGGTCAAGGCTATGTTGGACAAGCATTAGGTGCTGCAGATCTACTGGCAGTATCTTATTTCCATGCCATGAAATATCAGCCAGAAAACCAAGAGTGGGAAGGCCGTGACCGTTTTTATCTCTCTATTGGGCACTATGCAATTGCACTTTATGCAGCGTTAATTGAAGCAAACATTATTCCGTTTGAAGAACTTGAAACCTATGGGGCTGATGATAGTCGTTTACCGATGTCAGGCATGGCTTCATACACACCGGGCATGGAAATTACAGGTGGTTCATTGGGACATGGTCTTGGAATTGCAGTCGGCGCATGTTTAGGACTGAAACAGAAAAAGTCGGATGCTTTTGTCTATAACTTACTTTCTGATGGAGAGCTAAATGAAGGCTCAACATGGGAAGCCGTGATGTCTGCTTCGCATTGGAAACTAGATAACCTGATTGCCATTATTGATGTGAATAATCAGCAGGCAGATGGGCACTCCAGCGAAATTTTAGCATTTGAGCCAATTGTTGATCGTTGGCAGTCATTTGGTTGGTACACGCAGCGCGTAGATGGCAACAACATGGAAGCTTTGCTTGAAGCATTCGATCAGGCACGAAACCATGAGGGAGCATGCCCAAGAGTCATTATTTGTGACACCAAAATGGGTAAAGGCGTGTCGTTCTTAGAAAGCCGCGAAAAAACACACTTCATTCGTGTTGATGAACATGAATGGGATGACGCTTTAAATATTTTGATCCACTACGGACAGTAAGGAATACACCATGAGCCAGTTAGCCAATCCTCCTAAGAAAAAACTAACCACTTCGGCAATGATTGCTTCTATTGCTGCCGAGGGGCAACCAACAAAACCAGCCCCATTTGGTCATGCACTCAATGCCTTGGCAAAAGAGCGTGACGATATTGTGGGTTTGTCAGCCGATTTATCAAAATATACTGACCTACATATCTTTGCCAAAGAAAACCCAGACAAGTTTTTCCAAATGGGCATGGCAGAACAACTTTTGATGAGTGCAGCGGCAGGACTTGCTCGTGAAGGGTTTGTACCCTTTGCGACGACCTATGCTGTGTTTGCATCACGTCGTGCCTATGACTTTATTTGTATGGCTATTGCAGAAGATAACCTGAATGTCAAAATTGTGGCGGCACTTCCAGGGTTAACCACGGGCTACGGTCCAAGTCATCAGGCAACAGATGATATTGCAATTTTCCGCGCAATGCCGAACCTGATGGTCATTGATCCGTGTGATGCCTTGGAAATTGAACAGGCGATTCCACAAATTGCCGCTCATAATGGTCCAGTATATATGCGTTTATTACGTGGACAGGTTCCATTAGTGCTGGATAAATACAATTACCAGTTTAAATTGGGTAAGGCACAGGTGATTAAACCAGGTACAGACTTAATCATCATCTCCACTGGTTTATTGACCATGCGTGCGCTTGAGGCAGCCGAAGAGCTTGAAAAAGAGGGTATTGAGGTTTCGGTGCTGCATGTACCTACAATTAAACCTTTAGATGAACAAACTATTTTGGATGAAGTCGCAAAAGGTGGTCGACCCGTTTTAACTGCCGAAAATCACTCAGTCATTGGTGGCTTAGGCGAAGCAGTCGGGTCCTTACTTTTAAGAAATGGTCAACATCCACGCTTCGATATGATTGGTTTACCAGATGCATTTTTAGATGCAGGGGCATTACCAACTTTGCATGATCGCTATGGTATTTCAACTGAAGTAGTTAAAGAGAAGATTAAGTCACATTTGAAGTAGAAGTAATGTCTGCTTGATATAAGTAGTATTGAAATAGATTCTTTGAAATCTCTCAATCTTAAAGGTTGGGGGATTTCTTTATTTACGTATTGTTTAATATAAAATTGTTAGGTTAATTAATTGAATTCTTGTGAAATATGGCTATGACTTATCCCTACTCGGTTTCAAAATTTTCACTTAGTCTAAATTGTTTCTCGCTTTCTTAAAGTAAGGTTTAAAGCCTTTAGGAACTGAATTGAGTAATCAAGCCAAGCTAAATTTGATGTTTCTTACATACTTTTGTATTTAAGAATTTGTATGATCGTATCTTTTCCATATTTAGTTTCAAATTTTTTTCTAAGCTCAGGTTTAATATAGAAAGCAAAAGCTAGTTCTCCTTTTAATTTTTGAATTTCATTTTGATCTAAAAGTCTTTGAATTTTGAAATGGTGTATTTTTGATGAGAGGAGACGCTTTCTTCTATGACCAATAGATATATTTTGATCGTTGGTCAGAATAACTCCTGTCACCTGACGACGGTAAGCACTGCTAATATATTTAGTTTTAGTATTATTCAGAGTAATACTTTCACCAAATTCTTCTCTTAATATTTTTGCAATAATGGAAGGTAAGTTTAATTGATAAAAGTTTTCCATTGAAGATATAGTTATGTCATCTGCATAGCGCGAATATAAACATCCACTTTTTGTGCAAACCTCAATAATTTTATTATCAAAGTTATACATAATAAAATTAGATAATAGAGGAGAAGATGGTGCCCCTACACTTAATTTAGGATTTTCATTTCTTTTCTCCTTCCAAAAGAATAAATGGCTAATTAAATCCTGATCATTTTTGGAAAGTACGATATTTGTTGTATGAATTTTTTGTAATAATAGTGTTGGAGTAATAGAATTAAAAAAATTTGTTAAATCTAATTTTAGAATAAATTTAGATTCTTTATGGACTAGAGCATTATGTTTAATACTACGTGCTTTTGTGTAAGCAAAAGCTAATGGATGAACCGGTAAATTAGGTTCTAATACTTTTAATGCTGAACGTTGTAGTAATTTTACCTCTTTGGATGGTTGAGCTATTTTTCGCTTACTAATCCCATCCCTTTTTAAAATTTCATAAGTCTTATATCTATGAGGTGCCGTACGGGCAAAAGATAAAATATTCTCTTCACCTAATGGGAAATCGGTGTTTAAAGATTTAAGTAGATTTAACTCAATCATTTAGGATCACCATTTAATATCTGTTGAATCTTTTCAAAGGCCTGTTTTCGTTTTCTATCATTTTCTAAGTAAGAAATTTTACTTAAACCTAACTTCATTATATCAAAAGGAGGACATTCAGTATTTTTGCGTTTTAGATATACTTTAATTAGGTCAGGATTCACTGGGTAGAAGTATGTCTTAGATGAATAATCATATGACTCAATATAGCCTAAGCTTTTTAATAAATAAGTATAATTTTCACATATTCTTTTTGAGAAATAGTCTGTATTCAAAATAATTTTTTGGCAATCAATCAATTCTTTAACTGTAATGGGATAGAAAATCTTAATTAATTCGTATATGAGAAATATATGATGGGAGCTATTGTTTGAATTAAAAGCTGTACTTTTGGTTTTTGGTAATTTTTCAATCAATTCTTCTGTAATTGATTGAACCATATCTTGAGTGTAGTCTTTTTTATTATTACACCAGTCAAAGGTTAAAACAGAATCATCATTTATAGATTTTAAATATTCTAGAGGTCCAAAATTGATAAATGATTCACTTTGACGATGTTCATTTGGTACTACAACTACAAGCTTATTATTAAGATGTTCATTACCGATAAACATTCCTAACTCGACTAAGGCACCTTCACTTTCAAGAAATATTAGAACATGTGATGAAATCTGTGCAATATCATGCTCAAAATCTAATAAGTTGGTATATTTTCCTACCTGATTATAATTATAAAAATCTTCAGCTAAATGAATATTTTCGCATATAACATTTTTTTTAGGATGTTGAACATATAAAATATTATCACAAAAGAATTTTCGTAAACTTTGAAACTTTTTAGGAAAAGCATCAGATTCATTTTTATATTGATCTATATATTCCAGTTGCCCACCACAAACGAAAATAATAGGCTTATCAATACTAACTTTGAATCTATTAGTATCCCAGTTATCAATATGTTCTAGTATAAAGTATTCAAAAGACATAAATTTTATTTCTAATAAAAAAGGTGAGGGTTAGCTCACCTTTTGAATCTCTTTACTCAGGATAGCGTTAGATTAATTTCTAAGTAACTTTAGGTACGAAGAAATTCATCTAATGGTATCCTAAATTTCTCACAATAACATTAGTTTAGCGAAACGCTAAACTTTTATAAAAGCTTCTATCAAATAAAGATAGTCGACTTTATAAAAAAGCTAAAGAGAATCTGCAATAACTATTACATAATTTGCTTATTTAAGCAATCGAATCATCTAAATTAGGTCCTAACCAACGCTTCGCTTCATCGAGTGTCCAACCTTTACGTTTTGCATAATCTTCAAGTTGGTCTTGAGAGATTTTACCGACATTAAAGTATTCACTTTGAGAGTGCGAATAGTAGAAACCACTTACCGAAGATGGTGGCATCATTGCAAAGTGCTCAGTCAGTTTAGTACCGATTTTGTCGGTAGAACCTAACCAGTCAAACAACACCGCTTTTTCAGAGTGCTCTGGACAAGCAGGGTAACCTGGTGCAGGGCGAATACCGACATACTTCTCTTTAATCAGTTCTTCATTAGTCAGTGTTTCATCTGCTTTATAGCCCCAGAACTCTTTACGAATGCGTTCATGTAAGTGTTCTGCAAAGGCTTCAGCAAAACGGTCTGCCAATGACTGAACTAAAATTGCAGAGTAGTCATCGCCTTTGGCTTTATACTCATTTGCCAATTCTTCTGCACCAAAAATCGATACAGTGAATCCGCCCAAGTAGTCTTGTTGCTCACGGTCAGTACGAATGTAATCTGCCAAAGACAAGTTTGGTTTACCTGTCACTTTGTCTGATTGCTGACGTAAATGTTCAAAGGTATGCGTAACATTTTGACCAGCTTCATCAAATACACTGACGGTATCGGCGTCAGTACGCTGAGCAGGGAACATACCAAATACAGCACGTGCATCAAAAAGGTTGTTGTCGATAATATCTTTCAACATTGCTTGAGCTTGATTGTACAAATCTGTTGCAGCTTCACCAACCACTTCATCTTGTAAAATTTTCGGGAACTTACCAGCCAAGCTCCAAGAAATGAAGAAGGGTGTCCAGTCAAAATATTCAACCAATGTTTCAAGCGGGTAGTTTGTTAAAACTTGAGTTCCCAAAAGATTTGGTTTTGCAGGAACGTAGCTTTCATCAATTTTAAAGCCGTTTTGAACAGACTCTGCATAAGTCAGTTTGGCAGCTTTGGGTTGTTTGTTAGCTAAGCGCTCACGAATTTTGGCATATTCAGCACGGTGTTCTTCAATGAATTTTCCACGCATTTCTTTTGAAAGCAGTGTAGTTGCAACACCTACAGCACGTGAGGCATCGGCAACATAAATCACTGCATCGTTATGGTACTGAGGATCAATTTTTACTGCTGTGTGTGCTTTTGATGTCGTTGCGCCACCAATCAATAAAGGAATGTCAAAGCCTTTACGTTGCATTTCTTTAGCAACAAAAACCATTTCATCTAAAGATGGAGTAATCAGACCTGACAACCCGATGATGTCACATTTTTCATCAATCGCAGTTTGTAAGATTTTCTCGCAAGGTACCATCACACCAAGGTCAACAATATCGTAACCATTACAGCCGAGTACAACACCCACAATATTTTTACCAATATCGTGTACGTCGCCCTTAACAGTTGCCATCAGGACTTTACCTTTAGATTGGCTACCAGTTTTTTCAGCTTCAATGTATGGGTTGAGCCAAGCCACAGCTTGCTTCATGACACGTGCAGATTTCACAACCTGTGGTAAGAACATTTTGCCTGAACCGAACAAGTCACCGACCACGTTCATACCGTCCATCAATGCGCCTTCAATCACATCTAAAGGACGTTTAGCTTTTAGGCGAGCTTCTTCGGTATCTTCATCAATGTATGTGGTAATACCTTTAACCAAAGCATATTCAAGGCGTTTTTCTACAGGCTCGTTACGCCATTCAAGGTTTTCGGCTTCACGTTGTGTTCCGCTATGACCACGGTATTTTTCAGCGACTTCAAGCAGTTTCTCTGTGGCGTTTTGACCAGACTCACCTTGGTTCTGGTTTAAAACAACATCTTCAACTGCATCTTTGAGTTCTTTAGGAATATC
>Ga0207713_1002801_pt1 | contig 12310 bp, 13 predicted proteins | sample KBSS64metaG_FD_184404 | JGI IMG/M metagenome (GOLD analysis project Ga0207713, IMG submission 184404) | Switchgrass rhizosphere microbial communities from Kellogg Biological Station, Michigan, USA - KBS S6-4 metaG (SPAdes) (version 2) | ecosystem: Host-associated > Plants > Roots > Rhizosphere >...
TGGGCGTGGCGATCCTCTGCGGGATCGGCTTCACCATGAGCCTGTTTGTCGGCTCCCTCGCCTTCGTGCCGGGCGCCAGTGAATACGCCGGGATGGACCGGATGGGCATTCTCACCGGGTCGGTGTTTGCGGCATTGATCGGTTATGCAGTGACATTGGCGGCGAGCAGAAAGAACAGCGCGCTGCCTTCCTGATACTCCGTGGATCACTGTAGAGAACAATCCCCACGTCTTTAGAGACGCGTCCTGCAGCCACGATTTTCCTGCTTCGTTAATGCCGCAAACCAACAAAAAACCCCGACCAGTCAGCAACAATCTGCAAAATTATTATGAAAAAAAACAGAATGGATTCTGACTGATCACTTTGCACCACAGCGAGATCAGAAACAGAAACCGAACACGGATCAACCAGCTATACGTTGATTTTTCTGCACTCATAGGCGTGCGACGGAGGTTTTTTCTCTCGCAGTGATCGGAGTCGAAAGATTTCGTTTTCGCGGGGCATGAGATCTCTTACCTGAGCGTTGCACTCAGGTTCCGTCTGGTAAACCTTGGCTCCATACATGGGGCCGCTGTTGCACTCTTTTGCACCATCAATGTGCACACAGCTAATCCACACCAGCAACCCAGATGCTCGACATCTGCAATATCCCTATTCCAGTTCCAGCGAAGATCAACAGCAGACGCGATGATTCGCGTTGATATTGTTTGTTATGGACGTTCGGCAGTTGATTTCGTGGTGATGCGGCTGACGCAGCAGAGCATTTTATCTATGTGCTGGTTTCTTGTCAAGACAAATAGCTTGCGCTTAATGTAAAAATGGAGTATTGCGCCAATCTTTCTCATCCACCGCCGTCAGCGATGTGTCGCCAGATGCCTCCCTTTCTGGAGAAATTCCAACTCCGGTCAATCATTCCACGCAGTACTTCCGCAATTCATGTTCGAAGATCAATTACAATTCTGCGTGATGTTGCCCATCGTGCGCTCGTCATGAGCCAGGTTCGCTGATATCAGCAACTTGCGCTTGTCGCCGACCTGCAGCATGCCTCACCCTCGTCGAAACCTATTTCTATATGACGCTGTAGTTCGCCAGCGGCCGGCCAGCATAGACTAACGAACTACGAAGGCATCTGCGGCATCCAAAAGTCAGGGTGTAAAACGTATGCTCGGCCCTTGGCAGTCAAGGTGACGTATCGACGACCATTGTAGTATTGGAACTCGATCAACTTCCTTGCCTCCAGCACGTCCATAGCCGCGTCTGCTTCCAACAGATTCAACCCAATCCGACTCGGGAACTCACTTGCCGAACAATCTTTACCTTCGCTGTCATAGGTTGCGATAACGGCGATCACTTTGTCTTGATCTTCTGTCATGGGCGGCAACGCCGGAGTACGTAGCTCTGCAACTTTCGCGTACGCAGCTTCAAGCTCCGAACTGACAGTATCAAGATCCTTGCGGGTAACACCCAGTTCAAGCTTAGTCCTGTCCAACTCGGCGTTGGCCATTTTCAGCTTAGAGGTAGCCTCCTCCGCTGTCGCAAATGCCTTCTCCTGCTCGCCCTTTGCGAAACGCACTCCGAGACGTTTTTCCGAAAGCGCCCAAAATCCGAATACGATCGCCAATGTTGAACCTATCCCTCCAACGCAAAACAACCACCGGCGAATTGGAGTCGTCTGTCCCAGCCAATCCCCCGCTGCTGCAATCATGGCGCTAAAAAGCGAAACATCGAAGTAGCTTTCCGCCAATTTTGTAGCGGGAACGCCCAAGACAGGAACAAGCGTCGCTGCCGCTAGCCATTTGATCCACTTCCATCCAGTGGCCTGCTTTGCGTTGTCGATTTGCATTTATTCACCTGAACCCGCCCGATTTCGCGGATGTTAACTGAGTCACTTGTCGGAAAGCCAACCGGAGTGGCGCATCCGATAAACACAACCCTTGAAGCTCTCCGACACAACATATCTTGTACGTACATACAGTGTATTACTGCCGTGATTAATGACGACTTCGAAGGTCTTCGTTGACGAGCTGATTGATGATTCGGCTTTGAGCTAGGGGAGCCCACGCACGTTGAATTGCTCTAGCACTACAAACGTCTATTGGAAGAAAAGCGTTGGACGCTAGTAGCCTTTGCTTACGGAAAGCCCATGGCGACATGCTGGATCAACTGTGATGTTCCGGGACAGATCCACGGAGTTTCCTGCATTAAAGGGGGAACACGGGCGATTGCAGCAGACGTTGAGGAATGTGTACCGGCGCCAAACCGAGCAAGAGACAGCCCGAATGACATACCAGTACGGCGACCACAACAGGAAGTGAAACGCTGTCAGGCAACAGCTGTCAGGAAATTAACTTCCACCCATTTCCAGAGGGCAATGGTGGTACTGATTGCACCCAGTATCAATGGAGCTACGTGGTCTGTGAACCAAGGCGTTACAAAGGTGCCTTTGACGATAGCAAAAGTTTTCGCCGTCCATGTCATGACAACGCTGGGTTGGTACTCGCCGTAGCTTGCAGTGCCGCTGAAAGGAGTCCACTCCCCTCTTGAGGTGTATTTGTAATTTGCCCAAAGGTGCATTTTGGTACGTGCTTCGCGGGTTATCTGATGTAGCTCTGGCGCTTCATCCCCGTGGTATCGCTGATTCTCCGCAACAGAACCACGCCCCATGGCTTGACCATCGTACGATAATATTTTCATTCGCTCGCCTGGGTCATGTTTCGACTTGAGCTGTTCGTCTACACAACGTTTAAGCGCTCGCCGTTTTACCCTCACCGCCAACCACACCAGTGCATCGTCGTAGATATCGTGCATAGGCTCATCAAAGTACAAACCGAGATGGGGCATACGTTGCCAGCAGCGGAACCAGAGGTATGCGTTCAGAAATGCCAGCACTAGCCAGATACTTTCCTTGTGATGCTCTAGAGTCAGGCTAACGCCAAGCAGATTGAATGATTTCAGCTCGGCTTTGAAGAACCACATTGCCAGCAGAAAGACAGAATACGTCAACAGAAAACCACGGGCTTTCTTGAAATCCCCTCCATCATCCATCAAACCCACTCCTTCACTTTTCAAGAATGCTAGCACGTCGTCCCCGGCATTCGGTGCAGCTCCTACATATGAAAAAGTACTGCTCAAGGGAGCCTTTCTCAGAAGAAGTCTCCGCTACACTCGTTGAATAACTGGGGAAGCGTGGGGGGATGTCTGTGGCGAATCTAGGAAAGCTGTGGGCAGGGCAAGCATTCGGAACAAACACAGGAAATCTTTCAATCATTTTTGAAAAAGACGGGGAAGAGCTAGAAGGCATAGTCCGTTTCCGTGACGACGAATACGGGCTCGTCGCCTATAAAATACAAGGCACATACAAAGACGAAGTGGTGCTGACTGGCAAGGCCATAACGGAAACTGAAGGGGTTGAATACGCTGAGCTGAACGTTAAAGCGGCCCTCACGCCCGAAGGCAGCCTAAAAGGCGAATGGTATACATCAGCGGGATCAGGGGGGCCGTTTGTTGCTCATGTGCTCGGTTCGGGAGCTGCAAACACCGACAAGACAAACCTAGGCATTGAACAGTTTTACACACAGGCATACACGCTTGGAGCGTTGAGGCTGGCGAAAGACGATGTAATATCGCTGATGGAAGCAGTGAAGAAAGATTTCAACGCCGAAGCGAAACTGGTTGTGACCTACCGAAGCGCTGGAGCGGAGGTGACACAGTATGAGAAAGACTTCCTTGCACTGATGGGCGGACATAAAAAGCTGACCTACTTGAAAGTGTACATGCAAGAGCCTGATGAGTTCGGCGTGAATAAATTTGCATTTGCAGAGCTTGCAGAGCCCGGCTTCAATCGTGTGGTCGCACAAGGTGTGCGTGAAATATGGGTTGAAGGAAAAGCACAGATGCTACGTAGCGAACTGGCGAAGAACGAAAAAAGTATCATAACAAACTTCAAAAAGTTTGGACTCAACCTAAATCAAGTTGCAATTTTTGTCATGATAGTTTCTGTAACCTACGTGCCAGAACTCTGGATGAAAGCACTGGTTGGGATATTGGTTTTTGGGTTGATACAGTTTGTAGGTTGGCTGCATGTGGCATTCATTCCAAACGCCTCTATTCGGCTCGCAGATATCAAAGAAACTTGGATTACACGCTGGGGGTCGTCAATTTTCTCTTGGGTGGCTACGCTCGCCTCGACTGTCCTCGGCGGGTACTTAATCTATGTATTGACGAAGACGACACCATGACCGGAGGTGTGTATGACCAGTGAAGTTGGTTGCGGTAAATGTAGTTCTATCTACAAGCTAATAGGAATAAAATTCCCTGTACGGGATCAAGGCTCTGTAGATTGCAGTGTCTGTGGTGAAGAGCTGAAACGCTGGAGCGGAACAACAGACTGGATAGCAGAACCCATAGAGAAACATGAAAAGCACTTGCAAAAGAGTTGAAGTGCATAAGGGTTTCCTTCACTTTAAACAGGGAGCATTCAATGAAAGAAACAATCTACAACTTCTTCCTTTTTTCAGATACACAAGAACGAGTTAGCTTTCTGGGTCATATATTGTATGAAATGGATGGCACAGATGAAGAAAAAATTGCCTTCTTGAAAGTGGCGGCAGAGCAAGAATTTGAAAAAGCCATATTCACAAAAGCTCCATCAGGTTTGACAATCGGTTCATATACTGCACGTTGTCGCCTAGGTACTGCGCTCGAGTTATTCGAGTATGTGTTTGAAATGAACGACACGCGGACACCGCTCTTCGGAATTACCATCATCATGGATGGCAAGCCCGCGATAAACTACACTTCTGATCAATCTCGGCTAGATATGCACGATGTGGATCAAGCCTTGGGAGAAAAAAGCGTCATGGATGATTGGCTGGCAAAGTATACAAGAGATAATACATTTCACTATGCCGAGCTTATTAACGACGATTTTTTGTTGGCCTACAAACTCCTTTTCAATAACAGGCACTATGCATCTGCTGCCAAACTATTAATGTCCTGCATCGATAGCATCGCACATGTTGAATATGGTTACGACAAGAAGCCATCCGAACGTGCCGTGTTTAGTAGATGGCTTGATGCTTATGTCGATTTGAAGCCTATAGGCGTCACCGCTGACGAACTTTGGGAGATGAGGAATGGAATGTTGCATATGTCGAACCTTGATTCAAACAAGGTGTTAAAGAAAAAGGCCCGACGAATTTCGATATCGATAGGAAACGTTCCAGAGGAAGCGCAAGGTGTAGGCGACACCCATTATTTTAATCTCCATCCATTCTATCTTGCAGTATGTGAAGGGATAGGAAAGTGGTTGCAAACATATGCGGACAGCTACGACAAATTTTTGATATTTATCGAAAGATGGGATAGAACGATATCTGATTCACGGATGGCACTTTACGATCCCAGTAGATAGCAACAGAGTGCGTCTGGAAAGTATCCCCATCGCCGATTTTTTTTTGATACGCGTCGATAGTTTTGCGGTTTTTCAGCTGGAAAAATAATCTGGCGACTTATCACACCCGCTTAACAAGAGGATGGGGGGCCTGTTCGTGAAAGCCCAAACGGAACCAAAAATAAGTTGAAGCTTTCTCAAACACAGAGACGACAAAGCCCCGCGTAGGCGAGGCTATAGGGGGCCGTGTAAACCTTTATGGGGAGTCGTGGAGACTGTACAGGGGCTCACAGAGCCGCTTCATTCGAAGGGAAGTGAAGGGCCAGGTTCTTCATCACTCGACTCACTTGAATAGAAGACCATTGGCCTCCCCGACTTGTGGTGATGCCCTTGCCGTTCAGGCAATCAGCAACCTGTTGGAGTGTACGACCACCTTTGTGGATGCACAGGTCTATGGGATCACGTACCGACTCTTGCCATGTATTCACGCGCTGTTGAACTGCCTCACTGGCCTTAGCACGGTTGGCCTCTGTACGGCCTTTATCCAGTGCTTCGGAGCGACGAGAAATCTTTTCAACAGACTGCACGTCACCAGCGTCAGCACGCTTCTTGAGGGCTGCCAGAGCTTCTTTGGTACGGTTGGCGATGAACTCTCGCTCCTGTTGGGCAAGGGCTGCAAACAGATGGAGCTGGAAAGAGTTGGCGGTGGGCATGGTTGCAACTTTGAACTCTGTTTCCTCCATCAGACGGGCGATGTGGTGAACCGAACGGGATAGACGATCCAGCTTGGCTACAACGAGTTGTGCACCCAGCTCTTTACACGCTGTCAGTGCCTTCTTGCCTTCGGGACGATCCTCGATAGCCAGCTTACCCGACACAACATCCACGAACTCACCAACGATGTTCCAACCATTCTGTTGGGCAGCACGAGCGATGTACTCGCGTTGAGCTTCCAAACCCAAGCCACTTTCACCTTGTCCCTGACTAGACACACGGCAGTAGCTCACTACGTCAATTGTGTTGGTGATAATGTTGGTGTCGGTGGTCATGTCCCCGCCCTCTGAATTTCGTCTGAGAGCAACTATAACATTTCTCGAATGGTCGTTCTAGAATTGTTATGGCAAATATCCTACTAAACCTTTATTGCCTGATTTTGAAAATCCCAGCGGTTATGGCGGATGCGTTCGCATCGAGAGTCTGCAATGCGGTGACAGCGTTCTCATGTATTTCACTTGATCCATTGGCCCTTACCCAGAGGGCCACCTCTTCAATTGCTGCTGCAAGCGCGTGCTGGTTATGCAGCAGGAGGGTCAGCACGTCAGCGGTGGCAACGTTTGCATCTGTGTTGTTTGGCATGGCAGTCGTCCTTGATGGGGTGGCTAATATCGTAGCTCAGCAACTTGATGAACGGGTTGGATGCAGAATCCGCATAGCCCAGGTCGAATGTGTGATGGAGCGCTGGTGATGTGCAGATATACGAAACGGAGCGACCTTAACCCGTCGAAACTCTCCAGATTTTGCGTAATGGCGAGGAAAACCGGCCTTTGCTTGGTGTTCTGAAGGCAGAGGGCTCTAGAATCAATGTTTACGGGCATCTCGCCATGCCATCGACCTTGGGAACCGCACTCAATAGCCCAATTCCGAGAGTTAAAACAGGGTTTATCGGGGGTTATTCCATACTTCTTCTTGTATATATTGAGGTCAGTTCACCGGTTCTCTCGCTCCACTTCGGTGACATGGAGAACATGACGTGACCACCTATCGCACATGTCCCTTGCACTCTAAAATGTCCGTAAAAAACAGCTGAAAGCCACGTAATACAAGGGCTGAAAGCGAATTGCACCGTGTGCGTTACACTTCTACTTCGTGCATCCGTTTGTTTTAAAACGGGGCGTGTATAAGTTCGCGATTAATTGACACGGAGCCGACGCACAAGGCGTCTAGGGCGACGTAAGGCGGGCAATCATCCAAACCTTCGAGGAACGATTCCGTCACGCTCAGCGAAGCTCGCAGAGGCTTCTCAACGACTGACGCAAGGGCGTCGGTTGGCTGGTATATCAGCGGGCTTGCCAGCGCTTTGGCGTACATTGCGTCGATGATCGAAGTGACTGCGTGGACTGGTTGACCATGCAACATATCGAAGACCAGCCGTAGGTCGATGGCGTCGAAGTTGAAGTTGTGACGGAACCGCCATGCTGTATTGGCGAACAGGAACTGGATGCGCTCCAAGGCTGGCAACAACTCAGGTCGATACGCCTTACCGATACGCTCCCACTCGTTCATGAAAACACTGGTGTCGTCGTAGTAGCCGAGGCGTGCACGGAAATCACCCATAGGTTCCTTGCCTTCAATCTGGCGCTTGATCCCCGCCAGAATACGAGCTGACGCCGTTTCGATTGTATTCAAGTGTTCTTTATGGTCTGGATTGGCTGGGTCGAGATGTTCGACTAACCACGAGTACAATGCTTGTCGCTGACTCGGCTTGATCTTGCGGGACTGGACGACGGCCTGTACCACGTCTTCACCGATTAGCATGATAACGCGCTGCACTACTTCCGATACTTTGGCGTCCTTGGACACTGCGAAACGAGCTAAGAGGTCTGTGCGGGAAATTGAGGCACCGCCGCTGTAATGCCTGGCACCGTGCGAACGATTGAGCGCCATCGGTGCAATGACGAGATTGTCGGCTCTGAACAGGCCAATGGAAGCTTCGCCATGCACAGGAGCAATATGGGACAACTCGAAAGGAGCTTCGCCGTGTTCTTTCCTCAATCCCCAACCATTCATTCTCTGGCAACTTGCATACACGTCGTACAGGGCTTCAAGTTGCTGTCGGTCGAAGTGACGATAGATCTGGACAGTACGGGCTCTGACAGCCTGACGGGCGAGTTCATAAAAGAACGGGGAAGTGCTGGCGTTGCTGATTCGCTTAACGTGGCGTGCTTTGTTGTTGAAGCTCGTGCGACATGATGTGTTGCAAAATTTCGCTGTGTTGCTTCGGGTGCGAAAACGCTTTTTACACAGTTGGCAAGTTGGTCGGCGTTCAGCGGCTGCTGTGGGTGTAGCTGGTTTCATTTGTATTTGCTCCGACAAGGATAGCTGGGAAAAGGGTTCGATTCATTTCTTGATTGTCACGGCGGCAAACACCCGAGCAGAAAGGTTTAACTTTCGTTACTGCGAATACATGGCCGCACTGTTTGCACGTACAAAGTTTCATGGGATAACTCCTGATTTGATTAGTATGCGTATTGTGGAAGTGCCCACGCGGGGCGCTCTTCCTTCACTTCTTGCCTTCGCCATGCCCTCCGGCCAGTTGGTATAGACTCTGGTGGTTGGCGTGTTTCCATTGCTTCGATTAGCTCTTCGACCAACTGAATGCGTAGGGCAATAGGATATTCAGCGGCGTACTCTTGCAGCACGCTCATAATTCCTTGCAGCAATGCTGGCTGGTTCATTCGGGCTCTCCTAGTTGGAGTTGATGTTCGGGTTGTTAGATTTTTTTCGCACAAACTCAACAGAAACGATTTTCCGTGTCTGCTCTTCGTTTATTGTTCTGTCTTGCGAGCGCTCTAACTGTAGCCGATTGTATGTTTGCCGATTCAGGTCAATTGCGTGCTGATTGATGTACTCAATCCGTGCCGATTGGCTAAAGTGCGATACAGCAATCAGAACAAGGGTTAGTAAAAAGGCGAGTGATGTCCTGCCGACGTACATTGGCACTTTCCTAATATTGGTGGGTTGGGAATAGGCCGAAAGCCACACGGAGTTACGCAGTGTGACTAGGCTCTACAGACGATTACTTTGAAAGCTCTGCACGAATGCGAGTCTCGATTGCATCGCGTTGAGCCTGACGCTCTGCTGCGAGCTCCCGTTCAACCTGGCAATCTATCCTCGCCTGTTCAAGTTCTACTTGACGAGCAATAATCAGTTCATTTTCACGTTCGATGCTTGCACGGTAGTCTGACTCGACTTCAGCATGGATCGCTTTCAGGTCAGCTTTCTGCTCGGCCTGCGGCTTCTTCACATAAAAAGTGAAATAGGCACCGTGTTGTAGCGGTGTAACATCACTATGGGTGTATCCAGCAGCCAGAAGTTCATCGCGGCGTTTGAATGTAACTGGAAGGCCTTGCACCATCACAGCGATCTGACTCACTGTGGCGCGTGTTGCTGGAAGAGCATGCTCGTCACAGAACCCACCATCATAAAATTTTGTAGCATTGTCTTTTCGTGATTGTAGCTCGATTTTGTCAAAGGTTTTTAGTACGGACATTAGTTAAGTTCCTTGTGGTGGTTGTTCGTTTTGTTTGGCTCGATATAGATGCATGTAGCAGCGATGTGAGCAGGTTTGTTTTGAAGAGCGTTGCGTTTTCATGAGATTTCCACAGATCACGCAGGGACGTACTAGGATCAAAGCCATATGGCCTCCTTATTTTGTGGTTGTGTGAGAATAACGAGCGAGAGACAAAGAAAATGGCCACTGAGGGCCATTCCGATTTCAACGCCGATTGAATTAGTTGCTGTTTTCCATCACCCTACAGCGAAAGGCTCTTTGAACAAACGGAGACGAACCCATTTGCCCTGATGGACCAGTTCTGCCAAATGTCACTGGATAGGACACGAGGTAGCGGAGGAAACAGTCCGCCATTGGCACTCTCAAGGTCACACAAGGGATTTTGAGGAGGATAAAAGAACCACGTTGAACGCGGTTCGCTCATCGTAATTGGAAGGAATAAACAATGGCGATGAGACAGGAAATAGAGGTGGCAACGGACGCTACCACCAGACAACAACAGCAAACCCATTCAGACATGGTTGATTAAAAACTGTTGGTGCGAAAGGAGAAAATTTTCTTCTCTACCTTTGTATAATTTTCGCATGCAAGTGCTGTTTTGTCAAGATATTAGTTGCAAGTCCAGTTGAATTAATATACCCCCTTTACCCAGCCATCATATCTTCCAGACTTTTATGTTTGCCCTGACGATTCATCAAGAGCCTTCAAAAACCTCCACCAAAGCAACAGTGGCAGTATCGATGAACTCTGCACCATTCCATTGTAGTACTTGACGGGTTGGAGTATTTTCAAACTCAACTATAGCCGCAGCGACACGCTTCGAGTTTGGCATATCGAGATGATACTCAGTGTGATTATTCGCGATCACCCTATACGTCTCTGTAGCACGATTTGAGCCCATGTATTCGTATATCTGATGATCACCTCCGGTATCAATGTGCGGCTCGTCTACAGTAATTGTGGTGCCATTACATACGATGATGTAACCCGCTCCTTGCAACAAAGCATTCAACCTCATTTGATCGTCATCAAGCAGTGTATGTTGTAAATCAATCATGTCGTCCATAGATGCGGGAGCCGGTGCGACCTTGAGTAACGCCCTCTCCTGTTCAAGCTGTTGGACTTGCTCCGTCAGCCTGTCGAGGACTGTTGTGATTGCAGGAACCATTCCATACTTTGCCAACCCTTCCGCCGCGTTATCCGACTGTCGACGTAGCTCGCTTAATTCGCCCTCGATTTCAATCAATCTTTTCTCGCCTGATGTGAGGTTCCTGCTTTGAGCAGCACGTTGCATAGCGGCATACATAGTCTGACTGCGGACAAAATCCAGTACGTGCATAGGTATCGAACTTCCGTTCGAACAACCCTCAGCACCCTGACGATGGCGCCGATAGCAACGCATGACCGCAGGAGAGCGCTTCGTGTCCACGACACAGTGATTTGTGCCACACCGCCCGCAACGAACTAAACCAGACAACAGATATTTGGAAGGCGCGGATCGTGGTACATAGCCCTCTTCCAAACGCTTCTGCACCCTGTACCAGAGCTCTTTACTGACGACAGGAGGGTAAACGTCCTCGATGTCATTCCAACGGCCAATCGCAGTGGGATTCCGTAACCAACGTTTCAACGTTGTCGGATTTGTTGTCTCAACAGATGGGTGCTTACCACGAATTCGGGAGAGGATTCGACGCTCGCCAAGTCCGTCAGCGTAGTCCTCGAACACTTGAACAATGATCGGTGCAAGACCTTCAACAAGCTCACCTTCCGAAGTGAGCCAGATAGGTGTGTGACGTTTTACACCATCACCAGCAGCAGCCTTTTCCCGTTTCCGAGTGTACGCGTCCTTGATCCTTCGACTTAACGCGTCACTGTACTGATGCGCCTGCTGTACCTTGGCAACCAGAAGAAAGAGGTTGTTCGAATTGTTGGGATCGTTGCTGTAGGTGATTCCGTCGTCCAGCGTGATCAGCTTTACACCCGCATTCACAATGCCAGTGAGCAGGTGGAGCATCACGGATGGCTCAAGCCTCCCAGCCCTGTCGATAGCTTCGATCAGCACAACATCAGTGGACTTGATAACGCCGTTCTCAACAGCGGCGAGCAACTTGCCGAAACCGTTTTCAAGGTGCTTACCGGAGTAACCACTGATGCCAAGGTCTTGGAAGCTCGCGCTACTCAAACTGTATTCGGGGTGAGCCAACAACCATTTGGCGACGTATCCTTGCTGGCGCGTGAGGCTGTCGCCATGAGCCTGTTCTGCACTGCTGAAACGGATATACGAGAATGCAACAGGCATGAAAAACCCCGACCGGTTGGACGAAAAGCAGCGATCATAACATCGCCAATTCCTTCCACCTGATCGGGGTTTTCTTTTACCGCTTGTTCGCGCTTAGTGCGAAACGCGGCTGGTGCCGCCAACGGTCGAAATCCGTACCCGCTCGCCTACGCGGAACACTTCATTCTCCTGAACCTGCTGCACGTAGGCGCGCATGCTGCCGTCGTCTTCGCGCACGGTGATTTCAACACCTTGAGTGCGGGTCAGGCCTTCTTCAGTGGCCGAACCGATCAGGCCGCCGGCCACGGCACCGATAACGGCTGCAACGATGCTGCCTTTGCCGCCGCCG
>Ga0207713_1002807_pt1 | contig 12295 bp, 9 predicted proteins | sample KBSS64metaG_FD_184404 | JGI IMG/M metagenome (GOLD analysis project Ga0207713, IMG submission 184404) | Switchgrass rhizosphere microbial communities from Kellogg Biological Station, Michigan, USA - KBS S6-4 metaG (SPAdes) (version 2) | ecosystem: Host-associated > Plants > Roots > Rhizosphere >...
TTTCGAAGAGCGGCTGGAGGTGCCCCAGGCGAAATCGCGCTGCTCCAGCAGCAGGCAACGCCACCCTCGGCGCGCGGCTTCGCGCAGGATGCCGGCGCCGCTGATGCCGCCGCCGATGACGATCAGGTCCCAGGTTTCAGCCGCCAGCGTCGGCAGCACCTGCTGACGCCACGCCGCGTTCCAGTCCAGGCTCATGGCCGTCACTCCTGCAACAGCGTGCCAGGGTTCAGTCGCCCGGCCGGATCGAAGTGCCGACTCAATGCCTGCAGGGTGTCCATCGCCAGCGCGCCCTTCTCGCGCAGCAGGTACGGCGCGTGGTCCTTGCCCACGCCATGCTGGTGACTGATGGTGCCGTGGTTGTCGACGATGGTCTGGCTGGCCGCCTGCTTGAGTGCCTGCCAGCGCGCCAGGGTGGCGGGGTAATCCGCCGCCGGGCGAAACACATAAGTGGTGTAGATGCTCGATCCTTCGCCATAGACGTGGGACAGGTGGGTGAACACATGGACCCGTTCGCCCTGCGCCGCCAGGGCGTCACGCAGGCTGCTCTCGATGAGAGTGAGCAGGTTATCGACGTTGCTCCAGTCGGTGGCCGTTTCCAGGGTGTCGACCACGTAACCGGCGTTCCACAGGTTCTCGCGCAGGTAGGGAAAGCGGAAGCGGTTCTGCGCCCACTTCTTGCCGAGCAAGGTGCCGGTAAACACCCCGCCGAACGCCTTGAGGTGCTGCCGGGCCTGACGCAGGGACAGCGCATTTTGCCGACGGTTGCCGGTCACGCCGAACGTCAGCAGGCATTTGCCCTCGCCGGCGCCGCGCAGGGCCAGGTACTTTTCCAGCCAGGCGATCTGCTGCGGGTGACCGGCCAGCGCCAACTGGGTTTCGGTTTCCACCGCGTTGGACAGGCGCAGCATCGACAGCGGCACGCGCGCCTGGGCCAGCTGGCGGATGGCTTGCAGCGCCTTGGGCCAATCGGGCAGGAACACACCGTAGAAACGTTCATCGGCGGGCAGTGCGCTGACCCGTACCTTGACCTCGGAAATGATCCCGAATCGGCCCTCACAGCCCAACACCACTTCGCGCAGATCGGGGCCGGCCGCCGAGGCCGGAAAGGAGGGAATGTCCAAAGGTCCGGCAAAGGTTTCCAGGGTCCCGCCGGCGAACAATTGCTCGATTCGCCCATAGCGCAATGACTGCTGGCCACTGGAGCGGCTGGCGACCCAACCGCCCAGGGTCGACAGCTCCCACGACTGCGGGAAATGCCCCAGGGTGTAACCACGGGCGCGCAACTGACTTTCCACCTGCGGGCCACTGGTGCCGGGGCCGAAGGTGGCCAGCAGGCTCTCTTCGTCGAGGTCCAGCAGGCGACTCATGCGGGCCAGGGAAACCGTCACCACCGGCCGCGCGGAACTCGGCGGGTTGATGTGACCGGCCACCGAGGTGCCGCCGCCATAGGGAATCAGGCACAGGTCCTGTTCATGGGCGAGCAGCAGTAAACGGCGAATCTGTTCAGCGCTCGTGGGATAGGCCACGGCGTCGGGATAATTGCCCAGCTCGCCCTCACGCAACGCCAGCCAGTCCGGCAGGCTCTGGCCGCGAGCATGCAGCAAACGATCATGGGCATCCACGCTGTACAGGAAGTGTTGCTGCAACCGCGACGGGGGCACGCGGGCCAATGCCGTCTCAAGCGTCGCATCCGGCAGCGCTCGACCGTCACCCACCCGCCGGGCGAGAAAACTCGCGCCCTGGGCCGGCAGTTCGACCACCGTGGTTGCATCTCCCCAGCCGTTCCAGCGTCGCATGCGTGTGTCCTTTTGCGGTTCTTATCAGTGATATTTCAGGCCCCCATACTAGTCAGCCGCCGGAAAGTGTCACGGTCGCATCGGGCCAGTTCGAGTAGCCAATTGAGTCAAACGTCGCGCAGGCGTCAGCCATTTACTTTAGCCGTGGTTTCAAATTACCTTTCAGGGCATTCATCCGCGCACGCGGGCCTTGATCAAAGGAATACGATCATGCAATCCCTGGGCTTCACTTCCGTTCCGCCGCTGCTCAAGTACCTGCGTCATGCCGAACAACTGGGCATGGCCATCGAGCCTGCGTTGGCGGCTGCCGGGTTGCAGGCACAGCAGTTGAGCGACAACAGCCTGCGGTTGCCCGGTGAAGCCCATGAACGGCTGCTCGATTATTTCTGCGAACACTCGGGCGATCCGTTGTTCGGTCTCAACGCCGCGCGCTTTGTGTTGCCCAACTCCTGGAGCGTGCTGGGTTACATCACCATGAACTGCGCGACACTGGGCGATGCGATGAGCCGCATCATGCCGTTCGAGAAGCTGGTGGGAGACATGGGCGTCAGCCGCGCCGAGGTGAAAGGCAGCGACGTGCACCTGATCTGGACCTGCCGTCATCAACGCCCGCGAATTCGCCGGCACCTGGTGGAAAACGTGCTCGGCTCCTGGCTGCAATACGCGCGCTGGATCGCCGACACGCAAATGTCGCCGGCCGCCGTCTGGCTGGAACATGCCTGTCCGGCCGACACGTCGCTGGCACAGTACGAGCAGTTCTTCGACTGCCCGGTACTGTTCGACCAGCCTTATTCGGCGCTGATTGTGCCGTTGCCGTATTTGCAGTTGCCCTTGCGCCAGGCCGATGCGCAATTGCTGCGCACCCTGGAAGAACATGCCCAGGGACTGATGGCCACACTGGAGGACGCGTCGCTGGAACAGCGGGTCAAAAGCATCCTGCGCCAGCTGCTCAAGGAGGGCCTGCCACGCAAGGAGCAGGTGGCCGAGCATCTCGCCGTGTCGGTGCGCACACTGCAACGCCAGCTGCATCAGGCCGGTACGTCGTACCAGCAGATCCTCGATGACCTGCGCCAGGAACTGGCCGAGCATTACCTGCTCAACAGCGCCTTGCCGATCCAGGACATCGCCCAATACCTGGGCTTCACCGAACCCCGCTCGTTTCACCGCACGTTCAAAAGCCGGCGCGGGATGCCGCCCGGCGAGTTTCGCCAAACCCACCGGGTGCCGAACGAAGGCTGAAGGCTCAGGGGTTGTAGGTTCAGAGACTGATCGCGTTGGTGAACACCAACCGATTGCCGAACGGGTCGGCGATGGTCATGACCTGGCTGCCCCAGGGCATGGCCTGAATCTGTGGATGGGAAAACCTGTATTCCCTGGCCAACAGTTGCTGTTGAAACTGCTCCAGCTCATCCGTCTCGATCCACTGCCTTGGCTTCGTCGAAAATACGCAGGACCGGAGTGGTTTTGCCGAAGCTCATCGGATTGCTTCCAGACATTGAAAACCTGTGGGAGCGAGCTTGCTCGCGATGGTCGTTAACGATGACGCGTCTCTACTGGATAAACGCGGCGCTCTTTTGTCCATCGCGAGCAAGCTCGCTCCTACAAAATACGTAACCGCCGAACCGCAATGATGGCCGGGCTTGATGTCAGCAATTCGGCTGGGTGGGGGGGTTCTTCAATTGCACATTGCCACCATGTGATGCAGATCAAAAGATCGCAGCCTTCGGCAGCTCCTACGGGGAGCGATTTCGCCCCGCTCCAATCAATGAAACCCGTCACGCAAATCCCCTTGCCGCGCCAAAAACCGCCCTTCCCTGCGCCCGTTGGCCTGGCCATCGCGGTAACTCAACACACCGTTGACCCATACGCCCTCGATGCCTTTTGCCGCCCGCTGCGGGTCGTTGAAGTCGGCAACATCCCGGATGGTCGCCGGATCGAACAACACCAGGTCCGCCCAATGGCCTTCGCGAACTTCACCGCGTTCCTTCAAACCGAAGCGTGCCGCCGACAGCCCGGTCATTTTGTGCACGGCGGTGTGCAGCGGGAACAGTCCTACGTCACGGCTGAAATGTCCGAGCACCCTGGGGAATGCGCCCCACAGGCGTGGGTGTGGGAACGGGTCTTCCGGTAAGCCGTCGGAGCCGACCATCGACAGCGGATGCGCGAGGATCCGGCGCACATCCGCCTCATCCATGCCGTAGTACACCGCACCGGCCGGTTGCAGTTGGCGGGCGGCATCGAGCAACGACAGGTTCCATTCGGCAGCGATGTCCATCAGGTCGCGGCCGCCCATTTCCGGGTGCGGCGTCGACCAGGTGATGGTGATGCGGTGGGCATCGGTCACCTGCTTGAGGTCCAGGGTTGATGAGCTCGCGGCATAGGGATAGCAATCGCAGCCCACGGGGTGTGATTTCGCTGCTTCTTCCAGGGACGCCAGCAATTGCGGACTGCGCCCCCAGTTACCGGCTCCGGCGCATTTGAGGTGGGAAATGATCACCGGGCTCTGCGCATGGCGACCGATCCGGAACGCCTCGTCCATAGCCTCCAGCACCGGCTCGAATTCACTGCGCAAATGGGTGGTGTAGACCGCGCCAAACGCGGTCAACTCTTCGGTCAGTTGCATCACTTCATCAGTCGATGCCGAGAAGGCGCTGGCATAGGCAAGGCCGGTGGACAGGCCCAACGCACCGGCCTCAAGGCTCTCGTGCAGCTGCTCGCGCATCGCGGCGATTTCTTCGGTTGTGGCGGTGCGCAACAGATCGTCGAGGTGGTTGCTGCGCAACGCGGTATGACCCACCAAAGCGGCGACGTTCAGCGTGGTGTTCGCCGCTTCGACCGCCGCCCGATAGTCGCGGAAGGTCGGATAAACGAATGCAGCGGCCGTGCCGAGCAGGTTCATCGGATCCGGCGGATCACCGCGCAAACTCACCGGTGAAGCACTGATCCCGCAGTTGCCGACGATCACCGTGGTCACGCCCTGGCTGAGCTTGGGCAGCATCTGCGGTTGGCGAATGACCACGGTGTCGTCATGGGTGTGCACGTCGATGAAACCCGGCGCCAGCACATGGCCCTGTGCGTCGATTTCTTCGTTGGCACGGGCATCACGCAAGTCGCCGATACGCTCGATGCGCCCGTTCAGAATCGCCACGTCGGCGGGGTAACCGGGGCTGTTGCTGCCGTCGATGATCAGGGCGTTGCGAATCAGCGTGTCGTACTGCATGTCAGTCTCCCAGCGGCAAGTGATCGTCGCCGCCGCGGTATTCGTCGAGGGCGAGTTTGATCCGCCGCAGACGTTCTTGATTGTCTTCAGGGTTGGCCAGGGCCAGCTCGGTGGCGAGCACATCGATGGCCAGCAGCATGCCGTAGCGCGCCGCCGTGGGTTTGTAGATGAACGAGGTTTCGGCGCTTTGCAGCGGCAGGACGATGTCGGCCAGTTGCGCCAGCGGCGAATCGCCGCGAGTGATGGCCAGGATGCGCGCGCCGTAGTTGCGCGCCAGCTCCACCGTTTCAATCAGTTCCGGGGTGATCCCGGTCAGCGAGCAGACAATCACCACCTGTTCGGCGCTGAGGCTGGCGGCGGTGACGCGCATCATCACCGCATCGTGGCACGCCGTGATCGGATAGCCCAGGCGCACCAGGCGCACTTGCAGTTCATCGCTGCACAGGGTCGAGCAGCCGCCCATGCCGAAGGCGTGGATCATCCGCGCCTTGCCCAGCAGTTTTACCGCATCGGCGAAACGCGACTCATCGAATGCCGCCAGGTGCTGGCGCAAGGTCGATTCGATGTCACCGACGATTTGCCCGTAGAACGCCGACTGCTCCGGGGTGCCCGCCGGGTCGAGAAACCGGCTGCCGACACCGCTGGCCTGGGCCAGCTGCAAACGCAAATCACGCAGATCCTTGCAGCCGACCGTACGGGCGAAACGCGACAGCGTGGCGCTGCTGACCTCTGCCCGCAGCGCCAGTTCATCGAGGCTGGCGGAGGCGGCGAAGCCTACGTCGTCGAGCATCAGGCGGGCGATGCGTCCTTCACCGGCGCTGAAGGAATCCTGGCGGGCGCGGATCTGGTAGAGGATGTCCATGCAAGTGGCTCCGGCTAAATCAGGTAGGAAAGGCCAACGGTCAGTCCGAAGGCAATGACCGAGATCAACGTCTCGAGCACGGTCCAGGTCTTGAAGGTTTGGGCAACGGTCATGTTGAAGTATTCCTTGATCAACCAGAAACCGCCGTCGTTAACGTGGGAAAAGATAACCGACCCGGCGCCCGTCGCCAGCACCAGCAGCTCCGGATGGGGATAACCCAGACCAATGGCCACCGGTGCGACCACGCCTGAAGCGGTGGTCATGGCCACAGTGGCAGAACCGGTGGCGATGCGCATCAGCGCAGCAAACAGCCAGCCCATCAACAGCGGCGACAGATGAAATTCGTGGGCCAGGCCGACAATTTGATCGGTGACGCCGGCGTCCACCAGAATCCGGTTCAGGCCACCGCCGGCGCCCACCAGCAGGGTGATGCTCGCGGTCGGCGCCAGGCATTCGTTGGTGAACTTGAGGATCGATTCGCGGTTGAAGCCCTGGGCCAGGCCGAGGGTCCAGAAGCTCAGCAAGGTGGCCAGCAACAACGCGATCACCGAGTTACCGATGAACAGCAGGAACTGGTTGAAACCACTACCCGGCGTGGAAATCAGATTGGCCCAGCCGCCGATCAGCATCAGCACCACCGGCAGCAGGATGGTCGCCATGGTGATGCCGAAGCCCGGCAGGCTGTCGCGCGGTTCACGCTCGAGGAACTGGCGCTCCAGCGGGTTTTCCGCCGGCAGCTGAATGCGCGGCACGATGAACCTGGCGTACAGGGGACCGGCAATGATCGCGGTCGGAATGCCGATCAGGATCGCGTACATCAACGTCTGCCCCACCGACGCCTGATACACCTGCACCGCCAGCATCGCCGCCGGGTGTGGCGGCACCAGCGCATGCACCACCGAGAGCCCGGCGACCATCGGCAAGCCGACCATCAGGATCGACACGCCCACGCGCCGCGCCACGGTAAAGGCAATCGGCACCAGCAAGACGAAACCGACTTCGAAGAACAGCGGCAGCCCGACCAGAAACGCGATGGTCACCATCGCCCAATGCGCGTTCTTCTCGCCAAAGCGGTCGATCAAGGTCCGCGCCACCTGCTCGGCGCCGCCGGACTCGGCCATCATCTTGCCGAGCATGGTGCCCAGCGCCACCACCAGTGCGATGTGCCCCAGGGTTTTGCCGACACCGGCCTCGTACGCCCCCACCACGCCGGACGGAGGCATCCCGGCGACCAGCGCCAGGCCAAGGGAAATCAGGGTGATGACAATGAACGGATTGAGCCGGTAACGGGCGATCAGAACGATCAGCGCGATGATGGCAACGGCGGCATACACCAGCAGCCAATAGCCGAAGGACAGGGTCATGCGGTACTCCTCGAGAGGGTCACGTCGAAATATTTGTGAAACTCTTAAAACATTTCGGCAGGCGATTTTCAAACGAGGTGAAAGTAATTTTCGTGCAGAGGTAAGGGGTGTCGCACAGAGGCATGGCGTGTCGCGAATTATGAAAGTCGGCTGTATGAATTTTCATCTCCGACAAACCGATCTTTCCCCGCTCAGCGTGGGAAAGATCGAATGACTGACCTCAGTCGTGCTGCATCCGGGCGCGCTTGAGCAATTTCTTGCAGCGCTCGGACAAGTGCAGCACTCGCAAGTGCTTGCCCGGCCTTGGCGTAGCGCTCGCGCAAGGTGCCCAGCGCGGCGATGGCCGAGTAGTCGACAAAGCTCAGGTGCTGGCAATCCAGGGTCACTTGCGCCGGGTCGTTGGCCGGATCGAACTGATTGAGAAAGGGTGTGGTCGAGGCGAAGAACAGCGTGCCATGCACCCGGTACAGCTTGCTGCCGTCGTTCTCCAGATGACTGTCGGCATACAGCTGGCGGGCCTGCTGCCAGGCAAAGTTCAGCGCCGCGATGATGATGCCGCAGAGCACCGCGGTGGCCAGGTCGGTGAACACGGTAATCACTGTCACCGCGATGATCACCAGCACGTCGTTGAGCGGCACCTTGTTCAGCACCCGCAACGAGGCCCAGGCGAAGGTCTGTTGCGACACCACGAACATCACTCCGACCAGCGCGGCCAATGGAATGCGCTCGATCAGCGGCGACAGAAACAGGATGAACAGCAGGATCGACACCCCGGCCACCACCCCGGACAAGCGCCCGCGGCCGCCGGAACTGAGGTTGATCACGGTCTGGCCGATCATGGCGCAACCGCCCATGCCGCCGAATGCACCGGACACCACATTCGCCGCCCCCAGCGCCACGCACTCGCGGTCCGGGTAGCCACGGCTCTCGGTGATTTCGTCGGTGAGGTTGAGGGTCAACAGGGTTTCCAGCAACCCGACCAGCGCCATCAGGATCGCATAGGGCGCGATGATGCGCAGGGTGTCCAGGTTCCACGCAATGTCCGGCAGCGCCAGCGTCGGCAGGCCACCGGCTATGTGCGCCATGTCGCCCAGGGTGCGGGTTGGCAAGCCAAGCAGATACACCGCCAGGCCCACACCGAGAATCGCTACCAGCGCCGGCGGCACGGTGCGGGTCAGGCGCGGCAGCACGTAGACAACGGCCATGGTCACCGCGACCAGGCCGAGCATCATGTACAGCGGCGTGCCGCTGAGCCAGGCCTCACCGTCCTTGAAATGCTCCAGTTGCGCCAGGGCAATGATGATCGCCAGGCCGTTGACGAAGCCGAGCATCACCGGGTGCGGCACCATGCGCACCAGCTTGCCGAGCTTGAGCAGCCCGAACGCCATCATGATCAGCCCGCCCAGCAACACCGTGGCCAGCAAGTACTGCACACCGTGTTGTACCACCAGCGCGACGATCACCACGGCCATCGAGCCGGCCGCGCCGGACACCATGCCCGGTCGCCCGCCGAACAGCGCGGTCAGGGTGCAGATGATGAACGCGCCATAGAGCCCCATCAGCGGATTGAGATGGGCCACCAGGGCGAAAGCGATGCACTCGGGCAACAGGGCGAAGGACGTGGTAAGCCCGGCCAGGACATCGGCGCGTAGACGTTTTGCTTTCATGGGGGGGACCGCACACAGGGAGAGACGAAAAAGAGTGTGCGGATGTTACGGAATCGAGGGCAGCGCGGCCAGTTAATGGGCTGCTGAAAAAGCTTCGCGAGCAAGCCCGCTCCCACAATTGATCGCGCTCCGTCAGAAGGAATGCGATCGAATGTGGGAGCGGGCTTGCTCGCGAAGAACGATGACGCGGTCTAACGCGAACTCAAACCATCTCGTCGCGAATCCACTCCACCACCGAAGTGCGCTTCGGCACCCACCCCAACAATTCCCGCGCATGCTTGCCGCGCACCCGACTGTTGGAACCCAGACCATAGTTGGCCATTTCGTAGCCCCACTCGGCTTCGGCATCCTTGAGCGGCCAATCCTGCGACTCGCCCAGGTTCAGCGCCCGGGCCATCGCCGTGGTCATGTCGATGAACGACGCTTCTCCGCTTTCAACGAAGTAGAAGGTGCCTGGTACATTTTTAGTCAGCGCCAGCAGGTACAGCGCAACCACGTCCTCGATGTGCACGTTGGACCAGATGTTGCGGCCCGTGCCGACATGGCGCACCACGCCGCTTTTGCGCGCCTGTTTGAGCAGGCGCGGCAGCTGCACGCTGTCGCGATGGACGCCCAGGCTGTGGCCGTAGATCAAGGTGTTGCAGATCACTGCCGAGTTCACACCTTCCATGGCTGCCGCCAGGATCAGGTTATCGATGGCCACGCGCGCCGCCTTGTCGACGGTCGGTTCCGGCAGGTCGTCTTCGAAGTAGATGACATCACTGGATTGGCCGCCCGAGGCATCACCGACAATGCTCGAACCGCTGGTGTGCAGGAACACCTTGCCAGAGCCGCGCAAGGCATCGAGCAAGGCTTCCACGGCGCCACGATGATCGCTGCTGGCCGCGTTGATCACTGCATCGGCAGCGAGCGCCTGATCGGTCAACAGGTCGCGGTCGTCCAGACTGCCCACCACCGCAGAAATGCCCAGTGCACGCAGCTCATCGGCCTGTTCGGCGCTGCGCACCAGACCGGTGACAGCGTGGCCGGCCTGGACCAGGCCCGTGGCGATGGAACCGCCGATAAATCCGGCAGCGCCGGTAACGAATACGTTCATGGAGAAACTCCCTGCGTGGATAAGTGATGCAAGGAGTATCCGGTAGCGATCACTGCCGAAAAATGCCCTCTGACCCAATTCACTTTTGCGCAGGAGTCACGAATCAGCCTTTGAAATCCGCGCTCGCATAATCCGCCAACTTGCCCTGGATAAAGTCCAGGAAGCATTGAATCCGCAAGGCCAGCTGCGAGTTGCGGTAGTACACCGCATTGATCGGCTGGCGGTAGCCGCTGTTGAATTCGGCCAGCAACACTTTCAAGCGTCCGGCACGAATGTCCTCGATGGTCATGAAGTGCGACAGGCTGGCGATGCCCTGCCCGTCCAGTGCCAGATGGCGGATGGTCTCGCCGCTGGAGGCGCTGATCGAGGCCTGGATCGGCCAGCGATCGCCATGCACGTAACGCAGCGGCCATTGGTTGAGGCCTTCGTTCTGGGTGAACCCCAGCAGCGTATGGTCGGCCAGGTCGGCCACGGCCTGCGGTGTGCCGTGCTTTTCCAGGTAGGCCGGGCTGGCGACGATGTGCAGCGGGCTGCAACCCAGGGAGCGGGCATGCAGTGTCGAGTCGGTCAGGGTGCCGATGCGAATGGCGATGTCGGTGCTCTGCTCCAGCAGGTCGATGATCAAGTCATTGCTGTTGAGTTCCAGCTGGATGTCCGGGTAGAGCCTGCGGAATTCATCGATGTAGGGCACGATGGCGTGCAGCATGAAGGGGGATGCCGCGTTGATCCGCAGGCGCCCGGACGGTGTTTGCTGGCGTGAGGACAGGCGCTCTTCGAGCTCGTCCATCTGATCGAGAATGCGCTTGGCGTGCTCGAAGAAGTACTTGCCCTCCTCGGTCAGGTCCATGCGTCGCGTGGTGCGATTGATCAAGGTGGTGTCGAGCTTGGCCTCCAGCCGCGACAGCGTGCGGCTTACCGCCGAAGGCGTTTGCCCGACCTGCTCGGCCGCCGCGGAAATCGACCCGCATTCAATCACGCAGACGAATATCTGCAATTCATCGGATCTGGCTTTCACGTGTGTCCCTTATCGATAGTCCTGCGCCGCTTCTTTTGAGTTGAGAGGAACCATTGTGGCGAGGGGGCTTGCCCCCGTTGGTCCGCGAAGCGGACCCACAACCCACTAACGCGGTGGTTCAGGAAGTCGCGCGTCAACTGACTTTACGGCGGCTTCGCCGCCGAACGGGGGCAAGCCCCCTCGCCACAAAAGCTCCTTCGCCACAGAAACTGTGCCTGACTCAAACAATCGATAGTAGCCCCAAACGGTTACGCCTTCAGGCCAAACACCTCAGTCAAATGCTGCTCATAACGCGCCACATCGCCCTCGATGTTCGGGCGCTTCATCACGTCTACACAGAGGAACGTCGGCAGACCGGTCATGCCAAGGAACTCGTTGGCCTTGTGGAACGGGAAGTACACCGCGTCCACACCTTTGGCTTCGAAGAAATCGGTCGGGTCGTCGAAGGCTTGCTGCGGGGCGTTCCAGGTCAGCGACAGCATGTACTGCTTGCCATGGATCAGGCCGCCGCTGCCGTATTTCTGCGAGGCGTCGGAACGGGTGCGGCCGTCACTGGCGTAGAGGCTGCCATGGCCTTCGGTGAAGACTTCATCGATGTACTTCTTCACGGTCCACGGCGCGCCCATCCACCAGCCGGGCATCTGGTAAATGATCACGTCGGCCCAGAGAAACTTGGCCACTTCTTCGGCGACGTCGTAGCCCTCGTCGATGAAGGTGGTTTTGATATCCACACCACCGCGATCCAGCACGCTCAACGCGGCTTCATGCAGGGTGGTGTTGTAGCGGCCGTCGGAGTGCGCAAATTGTTTGCCGCCGTTGAGCAACAGGACTTTTTTCATGGAAGGTCTCGGGAAGGGTCGGGAATTCGATGGCGGCAGAGTACCGGTCGGCCTCGCGCGGAATAAGCGTCGATTTGGCAAAATTCATTTGACCTACAAGCACGAATCCACAGTCGATTGTTGCCTTAGACTGGGGCCCATTCTGACCTGAGGAGAGATGTAGATGAGTGAAATCCAGGGCTTCATCCTGCACGCCAAGACCCGTCCGGAAAAATCCGACGCCTTCGAAGCGTTTTTCAGCGGCTACGTGCAAGCAAGCCGCGCCGAACCCGGTTGCATCGAATACCACATGTTGCGCGACAAACAGGACCCGACCCTGTTCATCTTCTACGAGATCTGGCAGTCCCAGGCCCATCTGGACGTGCACTCGAACCTGCCGCACATGAAGCAGTTTCTCGAGCAGCGCGATGAATACCTGGAACGGGACTTCGAAATC
>Ga0207713_1002811_pt1 | contig 12289 bp, 20 predicted proteins | sample KBSS64metaG_FD_184404 | JGI IMG/M metagenome (GOLD analysis project Ga0207713, IMG submission 184404) | Switchgrass rhizosphere microbial communities from Kellogg Biological Station, Michigan, USA - KBS S6-4 metaG (SPAdes) (version 2) | ecosystem: Host-associated > Plants > Roots > Rhizosphere >...
TGCCACCGAAAGCCTCCGCAACGAAATCACCGCGCTGCTGACCCTCGCCACCCCGCGTGACGAAGTGGTGCTGCGCCTGGAAAGCGGTGGTGGCCTGGTGCACAGCTACGGCCTGGCGGCATCGCAACTGGCGCGCATCCGCCAGGCGGGCATCCCGCTGACCGTGTGCATCGACAAGGTAGCCGCCAGCGGTGGGTACATGATGGCCTGCATCGGCGAGAAAATCGTCAGTGCGCCGTTCGCCGTGCTGGGCTCGATCGGGGTGGTGGCGCAGTTGCCCAACATCAACCGCCTGTTGAAAAAGCACGACATCGACTTCGAAGTGCTGACCGCCGGCGAATACAAGCGCACCCTGACCGTATTTGGCGAAAACACCGACAAAGGCCGGGAGAAGTTCCAGGAAGATCTGGACATCACCCACCAACTGTTCAAGGACTTTGTCGCCCGCTACCGCCCGCAACTGCATATCGACGAAGTGGCCACTGGCGAAGTCTGGCTCGGCGTTGCCGCACTCAACCGCCAGTTGGTGGACGAACTGCAAACCAGCGACGAGTACCTCAGCGCCCGCGCGCGCAACGCCAACCTGTTCCACCTGCACTATGCCGAACGCAAGAGCCTGCAAGAGCGAATCGGCATGGCTGCCAGTGGCACGGTGGAGAACACTGTGGTGGGCTTATGGAGTAAACTCGGCCGCCTGCGCTAACACCTTGAACCCGTTGAAATTTTTTTTCGTTCAGGGGGTTGCAAGGTTAAAAGAATGAAGACATAATGGCGCCCATCGAAACGCAGCAAACTTTGAAAAAGGTTCAGCGTTTCAAGGAGATAGCAAAGCGCAAGCAGCTAGATCCGACCTTTGAGGCCGAGTAGCAAAGTGGTTATGCTCCGGATTGCAAATCCGTCTACGCCGGTTCGATTCCGACCTCGGCCTCCACCATTCGAAAGCCCCGCAGCCATTGAGGTTGCGGGGCTTTTTAATGCCTGCGGATTTTGTCCCGCGCTCAGTTTGGGACAAATTTGGGACACCGAAGAAAATTGCGTGTCCCAGTTGTCCCCGGCAAAATCCGGTGCATGGCCACTTACGAGCAGCGCCCAGGCGGCGCATGGCGGGCAAAGATCCGCCGGAAAGGATACCCATCTCTCTCTGCGACCTTCGATACCAAGGCCGAGGCCCAGCGCTGGGCAGCGGAGATCGAGGGCGACATGTCGCGCGCCCGTTTCGTCGATATGCGAGAGGCGGAGCGTACCACCCTTACTGAAGCCTTGGATCGGTACTCCAGGGAAGTCAGCTCGACCAAGAAAGGCGCGAAGCAGGAGCAGACCCGGATCAACAAGTGGAAGAAGCATCCATTTGCTGGGAAAGGCCTGGCTGCTTTGCGATCAAGTGATTTTGCGTCGTACAGGGATGAAGAGCTCAAGGCGGGCAGGTCCACGGCCACGGTCAGGCTCGACCTGGCGATCATCAGCCACCTGTTCACGGTAGCGATCAAGGACTGGGGTATTGAGGGGCTGAGCAACCCGGTGATGAAACTTCGCATGCCCAAAGGGGCAAAGGAGAGAGATCGCCGACCGAAGAGCTTCGAGCTGGCCGGCGTCATCGAGAAGGCGGGAGCGATTCACGCCGAGATGCCGGCGATCATCCAGATTGCGGTGGAGACGGCGATGCGCCGCAGCGAGCTGCTGGGCCTGCGCCGGGAGAATGTGAAGGCCAAGCATGTGCTGCTCGAGGACACCAAGAACGGTACCCGGCGCCTGGTGCCACTTTCCACCAAGGCGCGGGCGCTCCTTGACGGATTGCCGGCGCGCCTGGACGGCAAGGTGTTCTCGCTTGCACCCCATTCGGTGAGCCAGTACTTCAACCGGGCCTGCAAAGCGGCCAAGGTGGAAGACCTGCACTTTCATGACTTGCGCCATGAAGGTACATCCCGGCTTTTCGAAAAGGGTCTGTCGATCATGGAGGTGGCCTCGATCACGGGACACAAAACCATGAGCATGCTCAAGCGATACACCCACCTTTGCCCGGACGCGCTGGCAGACAAGCTGGGTTAGCGGACACTGGCAAGCGTGGGCGGCGCTTGGCGCTTCCGGCCGGGTTTGGCCGGAGTGTGCAGGCCCTGTTCGAACTCCTGCAGGAACTCGCGCACCGTGCTGACCCGCCAGCACACGCGCGCACCCTGCTTGAAAAAAGGGGGCAGCCACGCTGCGCCGGCCTGCCGGGCGCTGCGAATGGCTGATTCGGACCGACCCAGCAGCTTGGCCAGTTCGGGAATGTGGATGATCTCTGGTTCCATTTAGGGCTCCTGCCGTACCCGGCGGTGATCAGTAGGATGCGACGATCTTCTTCCGCTGCTCGTGCAGCGCGTTTTCTTTGGCAAGCTGCGCGTCTCGGTCAGCCAGCCATCTCCTCGCTTTGTCCTGCGCAGCCTTGGCGCTGGTGAAAAGCTTCGGCTTCGGGTGCTTCACGCCTTGGCTGTCCACGCAGAACAGCCCGTTGCGCACGATGGTGACCTCCCTTACGGCGAAATCCTCGCCCAGGGTGTAGGCCTTGAATGGGGTTGTCATGGCTGATCCTTAGGCCGTGAATTTGTGCCCGACCTGCGCCGCCCGCGCGGCTTCCTCGGTGCGGAACATGAGCTGGGTTTTGCTGGTGCTGCCCCAGCTGTTGTATTCGACGTCGACCCACCAGGCGCCGAACTTGCGGTACGGCTTGCCGAGGATCTTCGTGACGTAGCAGTCGATCAGGTTCATGGATGGTCTCCACGCCGCCGGTGGCGGCAGGTTGGTGGTCAGCCGCGGTGCAGTCGGATCATTTCGCGGGCATGCTTTAGGGATGCCAGGTGTTCTTCCTCGGCGCCGATCTGGCCATTGGCATCGGGCGTTGTGACGATGACCAGGTGCTCCAGGGCCGCCACCAGATCATCGCGCTGCTGGCCCTCGGCCCGGCCGATGTCCCAGAACTGCTGCCCCCAGTGGCCGGCTGGCGGTGGGTTGCTGTTCTGCTTGCCCATGGCCATGGCGCCGACAGCCAGATCGCACACGGCCTGCTTGTAGATGTTGGCGCCGTCGATGCTCAGGCCTTGGCGGCGGAGGGCATCAAGGGCGTTATTCAGGTTTGCCTCAGGCGACGGCAGCACCAGGTCGAAGTCGTCCTTACCAGGCCGGCAGGCGATGACGAACAGCTCGCAGCCTTCTGGCAGGTGTTGGGCCATGTCGGAAAAGCAGTCAATGGCGACTTCGCGTAGCAATGCTTTGGGCATGACGAATCCTCGCCCGCGCATGTCGGCGGGCTTGAGTTGTAGGAGGAGGGGTCAGGCGCGCGCTTCGAACAGGTCGATCTGCGCCGCCGGGGTATCGCGGATGGTGATGGCATCGGCAATGCGCTGCTGGGCGGTACCGAAGTGCGCCTCGTCCTGCTCGATGCCGATGAAGCGCCGTCCCAGCTGGATGCAGGCGACGCCGGTCGTGCCGCTGCCCATCGTGTTATCGAGCACTACCTGCCCGGGGTTGGTGTAGGTAGCGATCAGGAACCGCATCCAGCTGACTGGCTTTTGAGTCGGATGGAAGCTGGCGGTCTGCTTATCGCTCGAGAAGAACTGCACCGAGCGCGGGTACCTGTCCGTGGAGTCGTACTCGGTGAGCGACAGGGCCTTGCCGTAGCACTCCGAGTTGACCGTCTTGCGCTTGGCTGTGCGCCGCTCGTGGCCGCTGGTCATCTGTGGGTTGTACACAGGCTGGCGCCGGTAGAAGACCTGGGCGCTTTCATGGGCCCGCAGTGGCTGCTTCTTGGCGTTGAGGAAGCCGGTTGCGTTGCCTTTTTCCCAAATCCACTCGTAGCGGTAATCCCGCGGGTTGCTGGCCACCACCAGCGAACTGAACGGCTGAGCCGCGCAGAGAACGATAGCCGCCTCGGGCTTGGCGATTCTCAAGTACTGCTCCCACAGAGGAGCGAAAGGGATCACCACGTCCCAAGCGCATTGCGTAGTCCCGTACGGCAGGTCAGCCAGCACCATGTCGACGCTGGCATCCGGGATCGACTTCATCACCTCCAAGCACTCGCCTTGGTACAGACTGACTTCGCTCATCGAGGCCCCCTGTAGATCAGGTAGGCCATGTAGGCGAGGGCGATCATGCTGCCTCCTGCATGCTGACCGGCTCAGCGCCATCGGCAAGCAGAATGCGCATGCCGATCTCCTTAGCAATGTGCACCTCCAGGCGAGCGCCGCGCGACCGCGACCAGCCCGGTAGCAGCATCATCGCTTCGCAGGTCGAGAGCCGGCCGATATCGAAGCGCAGATAGTCCTCCCACTCGGCACCGTTGACGTGGCCGTGCTCGGCCGGGTTTTCAACGTGCCAGCCCTCGGCGCGCATGGCCGCAGCCATGGCATGGAAAGCCGGGAAGTTGAACTCGGGTAGGCCGGTCATGGGTCCGGCGATGTAGACGCGCTTGGTCCGATCTTCGGTGAGAAGCACGGTGCGCTCTGCGCTGGTTACAGAAGATTCAGTCACAGCTGATACCTCTCATCAATCCAGCGCCCAGGCGCCAGTGCGGGTGTAGGTTCGGGTTGTGTTTCGTGCGGGGAGAGCTGGCGCTGGTTGCCGGCCTGCGGCTGGCTGTCTGGGATGCAGCTGATGCCGCCTGGCGAGCTGAAGCCATAGAGCCAGCAGGTGGCCCCGCGCTCGTCGTCATGGAACACGCGCACTCCATGCGGCAACGGATCTGCGCTGGCGCCGGTAGCCAGCAGCAGGAGGCTGAGGGCGAGGCGGGTCATGGCTGCGACTCAGTAGCGTCGGGAATGTCCTCGAACGTGTAGGTCTTGATGACCCGCTCCTGTACGCCTGTGACCTTGATGAACTTGGCCTCATTCACCCACGGGTAAGCATTCGGCTCGCCGTGCTTTCCGCCGCCGCTCATCTCGCAGAAGGCCAGGGCGCGGCCGTCAGGCAGGATGAAGGCTTTTACGTCGACCTCGTAGTTTCTGCCCCAGCTGTAGTGGCACCACTCGGGGATGCCGCTGACCTGATCAGCTTCGTATCGCACTTCGTTGATAGCGTCGTCATGCTCGTTTTCTTCGAAAAGAACCTCTAGCAGCTCGCCGGGTGCCGCAGCCAGGAAGGCCAGATCGACGTCGCTAGACTGCCCATCATCGTCGGTAAACGTGTAGTCGTAGCCGAACTGGAGGCCCTTGCGCATGACAAGCAGCTTGGCCAGCTGGCTTGCGGTGAGGGTACTCAGGTGCTGGTTGATGTTTACTTCGAGCATACGAATTCCTTGGCCGCCATATCGCGGCAGTGAATAGAGGGGAGAGGGGTTAGCAAGAATGGTGATGGCCAATAGTCTGATTCAAATCACGAATCAGGCAGGTGCGGTTGCGACCCGCTTCGGTTTGGCTATGGTGGTTAGATGCGTACAACTGAAGTCGTAGGAGGACGACATGCGGATTCGCGGAGACGTTTATTGGCAGTGGGCGGACCCAAACCTGCATCACCGGGACCATGACGAATCTCTCGATGACGGCACCACTATCGACGTTCAGGTGAGGCTATCCCAAACGGGTAACACGCAGATGTTCATCGGCGTCTATGCGCCGGCTGGCACTGCGCTTCACGAAGAGGCCTTCCACTCCCGCCCAGGCGAGTCGATGACCAGAGCACTGGCTTGGGGCGTGGGGCGCGCTCGCCGCATCGCTACCGAGGGCCTGGCTGCAACGGATAAGCACGCGGCCTGCTCTAAATAGAGGGGCGAGGGGTTACAGCTGGCTCGAGTACAAATGTACTCCGGTCAGGGCTTGGCGCCGGCCAGTTCGGTCTTGCCGCCGCAGGCATCGCACGGACGGCCCGTTGGCTGCTCCAGCTGGCAAGGTCGACAGTCCCAGATCGTCGGGCCCGGCTCTGCGCGGGCGTCGATACTGCGCGACTCGACCAGTTCTTCGCGCAGCGATGCGATCAAGCTCCTCTGCTGCTCTATGACGGTGCGCAGCCGCTCAACCTCGCCAGGATCGGCGTGGGTGTAGAGCGGTAGTATCTGAATGCCCTCTCTCTGCAAGTCGCTCGCATGATCGGCATGAGTGGTGAACTCCTTGCCGTCGTCGTGAGCCCAGCCATACGGCTCGGCGTGGGGCTGTGAGGCGGGCGCTGTGGCGAGCATCGCGCGCCATGTCGGGAAAATCCCGTTCACTTCTTGCGCTGCAGCCAGCATTTCGCGCGTTGGCTCGCGCGGCACGCTGACCATATCGATGATCCCCTCGATATGGTCATGCTGCTCGATGGTGCTGGATCGGTTTTCTGTGGGCATGGGGATACCTCAGCGGTATATAGTTTCGGCTTTCAGGGAGAGGCGGGAATGACAGTGGATTCAGTTTTAGCTTGGTTTGAAACGCACGAATGGTTGGTGGCATGGCTAGCATTTCTTGCTGTTCCAGCTGTCTGGATCGCTAGAAAGTTTTCTCGATTTTTCTCTCGCGTCGTATCCCAACGAAAAATAATTCGAAGCGGCGCGGCTGCGGTCGAAGAGGCATCCTCAAAACTCCTCCAACTCGCAACTGCTGCAAATAACGCGGGGAGGCAGGAGAGGCGGGATATCGCGGCGCTTGCGGAGGGACACCTTGAATCTATTCGTGCAATCGAGGCGGCCTTAGAAGAGTCAACGTGTAGAACCGAGCTTGCGAATGCGGCAGAGGGTGTGAGCGCTTTTCAACGCGCCGTACTTAATTGGCATGGAGAGGATGATTGCGATAACACGCAGCGAGATGCAGGAATGGCTGCAATTGAGCGTGTCAAGTTGTCTGCGGAAAATCTTAAGAATCTGTTGTGAGACGAGCAGTTGCCGTTTGCGCTTATGCCGCCGCCATCATGGCCTCAATGATCCTTTGACCTGCAAGAGGTGGCACGGCGTTGCCAGCCATATGCATGGTCAGCCGGTGGCTTTCTGGCCTCAGGGTGTCAGCCGGGAACGACATTGCGGCCAGGGCCTCGCTGGCGCTGAGCATCCGCATCCGGTCGTCGTCAACTAGGGCCCATCGATCGAGGGTGGTGATGGTGCCGATCGGCCGGTTGATGTCTCGGCCGGTGGTACCGGAGCCCTTGCCGTAGTAGGGCATGATGAAGCGATCGCCAAAGCGCTGGCGCCCGTTGCGCACCCGGTCGAGCGTGGCCTGGGCCCGGCCTGGCTTCTCGATTACCGACCAGCGCCCGGAGTCGAAGTCGAGGAAGCTGGCAGCGGGCACGTGCCGTTCCTGCGGCAGCTGCAGCATCAGCGGCGCCTTGCTGCGGGTCAGAACCATGAACAGGCGCACCCTGTGCTGCGGCACGCCCAGGTCGGCGCAGTCCACGATGTGCGGCGCCGCCTGATACCCCAAGGCCTGCACCGCTTGCAGCCAGGCCGGGTAGAGCACCCAGTCGGTGAACTCTGGCACGTTCTCGATCACCGCGGCCGGCGGCCGGTGAACCTCCAGCGCCGATACCGGGGCCCAGGCCGTCGATCGCGATGCATCGTGCTCAGGATTTCCAGACTTCTTGCCACGGGCCTTGGCGTGGCCCTGGCAGCAGGGCGATGCAAGCAGGATGTCGTGAGCCGGCACTTGCTCCCAGCGCGCCTGGTGCAGGTCCTGGCAAACATGCTGGGTGTCGGGGTGGTTGGCGCTGTGCCATTCAACGGCCACCGGCCAGTGGTTTGCCGCCCAGAGAACCTGGACGCCTGCGGCGCGCGCGCCGGTGCTCCATCCGCCGAGGCCGGCGAACAGGTCGATTGCTGTGGTCATGTTGTGGTCCTTGCGTGCAGGCGCCGCCCTCGCCGGGGTGGCGTTATCGTTGAATAGGAAAAGGGGCTGGCGGGCAGCGCTGAGAGGTCTTTGCGATGCTGGTCGAGGTTTGCTATAACGCCCGACCACTTCAAAGGAATGAGCTTATGTCCCACAAAGCATTGGTTTTCGTCTCTGCCGCCGCATTCTCTGCAGTGGTTCTGGCGGGCTGCAAAGAAGACGCCGTCGACACGGCAGCCTATGAGCCGACTAGCGAACACTGTCAGCCCGACTACCTGAAAACACTTCCAGACAACAAGGCCCGCGAAGACCTAGTCGAGAAGTGCATGACCGGTGGCTCGTACAAAAAGTCAGAGCCGAAGACCTGGTAACGTCCGGTCTTCGTCAGTCAGCGCCGCCTCATCAGGCGGCGTTTTCGTTTAGGGCAGGCGGACAGCGCCGCGTGGTGAATGAACTTTTGCGAAGGGTGATGGCTCTGAGCCATTCACGCACTGCACAGGGCACTGCGGCCCCTCAGAGATCCAGGCATGTTTTCGGATGAGTTCTTCGTTGCTTACGTTGTGGCAGAGGTAGTCCTAGTCATGGCGGCCTTTGCTATTGGCGTTCATCTGACGGAGCGCTAGCGGGGGATGCGAGGCGCTGGCGGGTCAGTTGGCGGCGTGAACTTTACGCATGTGCGGCCCTCGCGCGGCAGTTACGCGATAGTGGCAATTTGGTGTCAGTGGGAGTATTTGTTGTCTTCCAGCACAAGGAGATGAATCCCGATGGACCGCGAGCCAACAAACCAGGAAGTCGCAGCAGTTCTCGGAATTGATGAGGACCAGGTTGATAAGTATCGTCAGGAGGCTGTGCTATTGGGCGACGGTTCCTGGCTGATCCACTTTTCCTACGACATGCCGCGAGAGCTGCGGCACAGCTTCACTGGTAGCTTCACAGCGATCGTCGAATGCGTGGCATCTGGTGTTGACGCTCGCTCAGTCGACTGAGGCTGCCGGTTAGCGACGGAGGGTCAGGCAGCTTTCGCTTCGGCCTGTTGAGCGATGATCGCCTTCGCGGCGTGGTTGATTAGGTACAGCCGATTGATCAGGCTGTCACGAGGCTTATCGATGGTGATCTCCCAGTAGTCACAGCCCAGGCCCAGCTCCTCGTGGTGCTCGCTCATGAGCATGCTGGCCTGTTCGACGCATTCGATGTGATGGGCTTCGTACAGGCGATCATTCAGGGAATCCCAGAATTCGCGCCCGTCTTCGCCGTATTCGATTGCTGCGAGCCGATCCTTGACCAGGCTGCGCAACTCATCCCACCGGCCTGCTTCACCGACACTTCCGTTATTGCGTATCCACTCGGGCAGAGCGGAGTAATCTTTGTCGACATGGGTGTTGTCGCAGATCTGGCTGCACACGCCGGTAACAAGTGCCGCGCGGAAAGCTTCCTCATCGAACTCGCGCTCGCGGCAGTGCTCTTCAAGCTTCGAATGGATGTAGTAGCCGATGTCGTCACCGGCCAGGAACTCGATGCCGTAGGACAGGCCGACGTTGAAGGTCAGGCCGTCGATATCACCGATCGTGGCGATGCCGAAGCGGGTGATGAGGATGTCGAAGGCGTAGCAGGTGGTGCGTGGCGCTTTGCACCGCCAGGCTTTCAACTGATCGGTGTCAGCCAGCACTGTGTAGTCGTGGTCCTTCAGGCACTCGGCGGCGCGCTCCCGGCGCTTCGCTTCTTCGGCTTTGCGCTGGGCGATCCATTCTTGGTGGCGTTGTTCGTCGTTCATGGCTTTCTCCATGCATGCGCCGCCCTCCGTGGCCGGATGCGGCATGGTGGCAATTTGGTTTGGGATGGGTTATTACGGGTGTTGGTAGTGAGAATGTCAGGATTATCAATGAGCAAAAAAATCCCCAAATACGAGCATCAAGAGAACTTTCGAGGGTCTCGAATCCTTTCAACATGTATTACTGGTCCGCACACCAAGAGAGCGACACCGACTACTGAGAGCTTTAGATACTTCAAGGCAAGCGTTTCAGTGAGCACTTCTGATGGGCAGTTAATTCCTGATGCAAAGTCGAAGGCAGTATTTCCGACTGAAGATCTAGAAGCGGTGAAAGCCGAAGCACTTAATAAAGCCAGGCATTTGGCGGAAACCACTATTTGAGTCGCGGCTGAGGTTCATTCGAGCAGGTAGACCTCGGCATCGTCCGGGTCCTCTCTGAGCAAAAGATCAGGCGCCCGGAGCTTTCGGCCAATGCGGAACTGGTCGAGACGCCGCGCCACAAAATCAGAAACAACAATTTCGTGGCGCGGCGCACTGAGGAAGTGGCGGGCCGCTTCAGGCCCTAATTCATGGATACGGTGGATCAGCAGGGTCGTGGCCTCGCCGTTTTCCTCTACTTCTGCCCACTGCATGATCTCGGCCAGGGCCTGGCGGGTACCGGCGAGCGCTTTCATGCGCAGCTCTTCGATCCCGGCCTTTGCCTCTTTCTTCTTGCGCTTCTCGTCACGCTGCTGCGGCGTCAGAGCCATCATCGCCTCCATTGCGCACAAATCTGGTACCCGGCCCGATGTCGAGCAGGTCGCACACCCGGTTGATGATCTTGAGCGCGGCGGCGAACACCTCGGCATCGTCCGGCTCTCGGGATAGGCGCTTCATGTTCGGCTGATGCTCCAGGCAGACCTTGTCGACCAGGCGCCGGGCCAGCCTGCGCAGGTGGTCGGCGCTGTCGTGCTCGCGCAGGCTCAGTGCGAAGGCCAGGGCCACATCATCAGGCCGGTACTGGCCGCCGCTTCGGGTGATGTACAGCTTTCGCACCGGCTTGCGCATCGATGCGTCGAAAAGGGATGCCATGCTCAACCTCCTGCAGGCCGCTTGGGGGAAGGGTGAACTGCTCACGCCGCCTGTGTCTTTGCAGGGCGCGTTTCATTTTCATGCGATAGCTCCATATCCATGTCGTTCCAGCCGGCAAGGAACCAGGAACCGTGAATCGTGTTGGGGGTGAATGGGTTGGCCAGCTTGCCGCCACCGTTGCGGCGGCATTCTCGGCCGAGGTAGTAGACGCTTGGATGCTCGCCATGACTGCTCATGCCTGCCTCCTTTGCCGCTGGAGGGGAAAGTCGATCCCGAACTTTTTGACGATGCGGCTCATGGTGCTGTGCCCGATTGCGAGGTGCTTGATCGCCTGATTCTTCGACACGCCGAGGTCGCGCAGGGCAGTGATTCGCTCTGCGAGTTTGGCGTCGGCCTCTTCGTCGTACTTTGACTCGGTCGGCCGGAACCTGGGCGCCATGACAAACGAAAAGCCGTACCGTTTGGCCATGCTGTAGAGCGAGTCCTGCGAGACTTCCAGCTTATTTGCGGCCTCGCTGCAGGTCATGGTCTTGGCCATTTCCGCAATCATGTCGGCGCGGGATTGGGCGCTTTCCTGATTCGCAAGGCGCTTTGGAACCTCCCTCTTTTCCTTCGGCTTCGGCTCAGGGTGATGGCGCTGCCGGAAGGGGACGTACTGGAACCCCTCAAGCACAATGGTCTGGCCGCCAGACGCGAAGAAGGCCGCTTTGGCGGCCTCCAGGTCGATTGATTGATTCATGGTCACCTCATGCTGCGATTCCGAGCACGCGATTCATGCGCTCGTCGAGGATTTCGTAGAAGGTCTTCACGCGCTCGGAGAGCTTGCGGATCATCGCTTCGTCACGGTAGGCGCGCTTCACGAACAAAGGCATGCCCGGCCAGTAGCAGATGAAATCGATCCACTCGCGCTCCGATACCCACAGGCCGCCCTGGCACTGTGCGACGTGCTCTTTCGGGATCTCTCCGCCCAGGATCACGTCGACCTGCAGCTTCGGCAGCTTGGTCTTGATCTCCGTGAGGCCCTTGTCACCGACCAGGGCGTCTGGTGAGTAGCCGATGCCGTGGTTGAGTATGATCCCCACTTGATGGGTCTGGACGTCCTCGCGGTCGCAATACAGGGCTCGGGCGGTGCCTTCCAGTTCGTGGCCGCGCTCGGTGTGGCGGTTGCCGGTGAACGGGTCGGCCGCCTCGCCGGTGATGCGCTCGCCGATCAGGGTGTTCATATAGGTGAAGGCGCCGGCGCCGAAGCCGGCCTCGCCCTTGCCGTTCACCAGCAGGCAGTCCAGCTCGCTGCAGGTGATGATGCCCAGGCGTAGGTCGAGCCAGGCCTGAGTGCCTTGCTCAACGTCACTGACTATCTGCATTTGCGGCCTCCGCGGCCTTGATGGCCTTGTTCAGTTGCGCGACCAGGATGTCGTGGCGGCCCTTCGGCACGCACTCGGCTGAACCGTATTCGCCGATGAACCAGTCGCGGGTCTTCTGGGTGCAGCGGTCAAGCAGGGCGGTGATGCCGGCGGCCTGCACGCTGGTGACGTTCGCCGTTGGAACGGCTGCATGGCCGTCGTCATCCTCGCCGCGGGTGGTGAGGTTGAGCAGGGCGCTCATGACGTAGCGCTTGCCGTAGCTGGTCGAGGACCCGACCGCCTGGACAGCGTTCTTGCTGCCGCTGGTGTCGAGCGGCAGAAGCATGGTCGTG
>Ga0207713_1002818_pt1 | contig 12268 bp, 10 predicted proteins | sample KBSS64metaG_FD_184404 | JGI IMG/M metagenome (GOLD analysis project Ga0207713, IMG submission 184404) | Switchgrass rhizosphere microbial communities from Kellogg Biological Station, Michigan, USA - KBS S6-4 metaG (SPAdes) (version 2) | ecosystem: Host-associated > Plants > Roots > Rhizosphere >...
TGTCCAGAGCGGATGAACTGACGGCTGCCGACTGAGTGGCCCGGCTCTAGTGCGGATCGGCCTGCGATAAAAATGGTGCGAAGCGTCGATTGTCAGAAAAATTTTCTGGACTGGCGACAAAATGTAGTCGTTTGACGCCTCGGCGCGGGATTTTCGGCGCGGTGTCGGCCGCGTCGGCCTGCACGCGGAAAATCGGGCCGAACGGGCCGCCTACGCATGTCACGCCATGCGCCGCTTTGCCTTTTCGTGACGACGGAGATTTTCTTTTTCGGTGACGGGCGCGTCGGAAAGGCGATAATGGCTCATCGAGCAAATACAACCGGACGAGGACGCAGGCTCTGCTGACGAAGTTTCGTCGGCTAACGGTTCTTGTACGGTTCAAACATGAGTCATCAATGTCCAACAGTCTTCCCGGTATCCAAGGCGATTTTCTGAACGCACTCAGAAAAGAGCGCAAACGCGTCGCGATCTTTCTGGTCAACGGCATCAAGCTGACCGGCCATATTCAGTCGTTCGACACGTACATGGTCTACCTCAATTCGAGCAGCGGGTCGCAGGTGCTGTTCAAGCACGCGATATCGACGATCTGCGAGGATCACGGCCCGGCCGGTCGGCCGAATCTTCGCGAATCATCCGGTCCGCGTGAGAATTCAACGCGTCCCGGCGCTGGCGGAAGACCGAATCGCGTTCGGTGACGAAAGCCAACGTCCGCGCACCTCAGCACGACGGCCGGCCCTGAGGCCGGCGCCGCGACGCGCCGGCGGGCACTATTCCCGCGGCGGCAATAGCGCCGACAGCAACCGTCGCAACTCCACACATTCGCGCGCGGTCAGCCTGGCCGTGAGGATGCGCTCGACCTCCTCGACACGCGGGCGCAAGGCGGCCAGTTGTTTCTTGCCGGCTGCGGTGAGGAACAGCACATAACTGCGCTTGTCGACGGGATCGTCGGAGCGCTCGATCAGGCCGTTGCGCACCATGCGCGCGACCAGATCGGCGATCGTCGAACGGTCCACGTCGAGTTCATCGCCGAGTTGTCGCTGATTGACGCCGGGCGTCCTGTGCAGGATTTCGAGCGCCGCGTACTGGACGCTCGTGATCTCGGCGGAGACTTCGCTGAGCCACACCGCTACGTGGCGCTGCTGGGCGCGGCGCACGAGGCTGCCCGTGAATGTCGAGCGCGCTTGCGGCTCGTCTTTTTTAATCGGCAATTTCGCAGTGTCGGAGTGGGTTAGTGCATGCGGAATATCGGCCGGAAGAACGCGGCCAGTTCGTCGTAGGCATCCAGCGGAAGAACATGAGCGACGTATTGATCCGGACGGACCACCACGAGTGCGCCCCGTTCGCGATCGACGGCGCGCTCGCCGAAGATATCAGTCGCTGCGTCGTTCGTAAATGCCTTCTCGTAGTCGATGAGACCGTACCGTCCCTTGCGCGGCAGCAGAAGCGCGGGCAGGTCTTCGAGACGCACGTCACGATGAGGCTCTTGCAGCACCGCGCGCAAGTCGAGCACGCTGTCGATATCGGCGTTCTCTGGTGTGATGCGCCGCAAGACGGAATCGGGCGACGTGGCGAGATGCGCGCACAGCGCCTGAAGCGCACTGCGCTTCGCATCCGAGAACGCGTACAGGCGCCAGCGGCCGTCCGCACGGGCCGCGTGTCCGAGATGGACCGGCTTGGCATCCGCGATGCGAACGACGGGCGATGAGTGAAAGCGCGTCCCGATCACGAATCCCCCGGCGAGTGCCTGATGAGTCGCGGCGCCCGTCAGCACGCCCTGCCGGTAATGGGTCGCAAGGCCCGCCGTGTAGCGGCCCGCACGCACGAAATACGCCTGAAGCTCCGCGGGATCGACGCCGCCCGCTTCCGGCCGGTTCGGATCCTTGGGCGGCGCGGCCATCATCGCCGACCATTCTTTGTCGAAGTCGATCAACGCTTTCGCGATGGGCTGGCGCTCATCCGAATACGTGCGCAACAAGCCTGCGTCGCTTTGGCCCTGCAAAACGGCGCCGAGCTTCCAGCCGAGATTGAAGCCGTCCTGCATGGACACGTTCATGCCCTGGCCGGCTTTCGCGCTATGCGTATGGCACGCATCGCCCGCGATGAACACGCGCGGTTCGCGAGCGGTGCCGTCGGCCGTGAGCGCATCGTCGAAACGGTCGGTCAGACGCTGTCCCACTTCATAAACCGAGAACCACGCGACTTCTTTCACATCGAGCGAATACGGATGCAGAATGTGCTGCGCCGTCTCGATGATGCGATCGACGGAAATCTGCTTGATGCCGTCGCGGTTCTCCGGCGTGACCTCCCCGAGATCGACATAGAAGCGAACCAGATATCCGCCTTCACGCGGAATGATGAGCAGATTGCCTTTGCTCGCGGACTGGATCGCTGCCTTCAGCCGGATGTCGGGAAAGTCGGTGACGGCGAGCGCATCCATCACGCCCCACGCGTGATTGGCGGCATCGCCGCGCAGCGTTTGTCCGATGGCCGTGCGCACGGCGCTGCGGGCGCCGTCGCAACCGACGACATAGCGCGCACGCACGGTCACTTGCTCGCCGAGCCGCGATGCATCGGTGCGGCGCAAGGTGACCCGCACCGGGAATTCTCCCGTCTCGTCGCGTTGAATGTCGATGGCTTCGAGATCGTAATCCGGCTCGATCCTTTCCGCGGAACGACGCATCACATCGAGCAGGTAGTCCTGCACGCGCGCCTGATTGACGATGACATGCGGAAACTCCGACAGACCTGTTTCGGTATCCTGAACGCGTCCGGTACGGCTGATTGCGTCGCGATCATGCGCATCGGGCCGCCAGAAGACCGTCTCATTGACCCAGTAGGCCTCGCGCAACAGGCGGTCGCTGAGGCCGAATGCATTGAACATCTCGACGGTGCGGCACGCGACGCCATCCGCCTGCCCCATGCGCAACGGACCGCTGCGACGTTCGACGATGCGCGTTCGAATCGTCGGGAATTGCGACAGTTGCGCTGCCAGCACGAGCCCGGCCGGCCCGCTTCCGACGATGAGCACGTCGACGGCGTCGGGCATCCCGATCCGAGGTGCGCCCTCGGCGGCGGGCTCGATCATCGGATCGCCAGCGCGGAAACCGTTCAGATGAAATTGCATGGTGTGGACCTCCATTCCTCGGTGCGTCAGTGTGATGAGGAATATACTCCGTACACCAACTATTTGGATACGTTCTTGTAGTGGATGTTTACCCTGATATTGCGCGCGAGTCGCTCGTCCGTGAATGATCAGTCGGTTCGCGATGTGCGGCTTATCGTTCCCCGATCTGCGCGATCGCAATTCGCACCGCCTTGCGCACTTCCGGATCGCCGTCCTGAAGCGCGGCTTCGAGGACGGCCAGCGCATCGGCATTGCCGAGTTCGCCGAGCGCGAGTGCGGCCTCCTTGCGCACGTTGCTGATCGGGAAGACGAGCAACTGTGACACCGCGTGCGTGCTCGCCACATCGCGCAGACGTCCGAGCGCGCGCACGGCCTGCAGCGCGACTTGCCAGTAGTCGTCGGCGAGCGCGCGTTCGAGCGCATCGCGCGCGCCGACGAGACGCAGTTTGCCGAGCGTCGCGGCGGCTTCTTCCCGCACGCGCCATGCTTCATCCGATAGCGCGTGCGTCAACGTGGCGAGCACGCTGTCGTCCGTGGCTAAGCCGAGCGCGCCGACGGCGGCATGCCGCACATCGACCGAGGTATCGCTGCGCGCAAGCTGCGTCAATCGCTCCAGTGCATGCGCATGACGCAGCCAGCCGAGGACGCCGACAGCTTCGCGCCTTACGACCGGCGACGCATCCGACAAAGCCTTCAACGCAGGCCCGGCCGCTTCCGGCAGGCGCAATTCGCGCAGTGCACGCAGAAGCGCTGCGCGCGTGTATGCATCGGCATCGGCATGAACGAGATGCGGCAGCAGGCGGGCGCCCGCAGCCGGATCCTTCAGCGCGGCGAGGCTTTCGGCGGCGGCTTCGCGCGTGTCCGTGTCGATATCGGTGAGCGCGGCGCACAGCGCATCGACGGCTTCGTTCGTATCCCATGCGCCGAGACGTTGCGCGGCCGTGCGGCGCACGTTGGCATCCGCGTCATGACGCAAGGCATGGGCAAGCGAGGGCAGCCACGTTTCGTCTTCGAGATCGGCGGCTTCGATCACGGCGAGACGGCGCACGGCCGCGTCGTCATGCGCGAGGCGGTCGGAGAGGGTGCTGGCAAGTGTCATGAAAAAAAACCGTATGAGAAGTCGAAGCGCGCGGGCGCGTCATCATCGAAGAAGATACGGAATGTCGACATGCACGGCATTGGTCGGACAATCGCGCTCGCAGGGCATGCAGTACCAGCATTCGTCGAACTTCATGAACGCCTTGCCGGTTTCGGGGTCGATCGCGAGCAGGTCCATCGGACAGACGTCGATGCAGACCGTGCAGCCCTTGTCGGCGATGCACTTCTCTTCGTCGATCATCACGGGAAGGCTCGAGCGCAGACGCGCTTCGCGGGGCACGAGGGCCATTTTCTTTCTCCTATGCAGCGACGGGCTGCGACGCGCGAGCCACACGCAAACGCGAATACGCGCCGCGCTCGGACTCGTCGACGGGAACCACATACGGTTCCACGGGTTTCTTGAACGAGATCATGCGCCCGGCTGCATCCTTCTTCAGATGCGCATGGCAGAACCATTCGTCATCGTTGCGCTCGGGATAATCGACGCGATGGTGATAAAGACCCCAGCGGCTCTCGGTGCGAAAGAGCGATGCACGCGCGGCCATTTCGGCGCAATCGAGAATCGCGGCGACTTCGGCGGCGCGCATCAGTTCATGCGCATCGGCGGCGGCGAGACGATCGACGTCCTCGCGGATCTCGGCGAAACGCTGCAGGCCTATTTCCATGCGCCGCGTGACCTTCGGCGGCTGCAGATAGTCGTTGACGAAGCGGCGCAGCTTGTATTCGACCTGCCCGGGCGGCAGGCCGTGTGCGCGCGACAGCGGCGCGAAGATGCGAACACGTTCGCGCTCGATCTGCGATGCATCGAGCGCGGGCAATGCGCGGCCCGCGACATGCGAGGCCGCGTCGACACCTGCGAACCAGCCGTAGGTGAACGCGCCGAGCATGTAGTTATGCGGCACGGCGGCCATGTCGCCCGCGGCGTAAAGCCCTTGCACGGATGTGCGCGCGTGTTCGTCGACCCATACGCCCGATGCGCTGTGTCCGCTGCAAAGGCCGATCTCGGAGATATGCATCTCGATCATGCGCGTGCGATAGTCGTTGCCGCGTCGCGCGTGAAAGCGTCCGCGGCTCGGCCGCTCGTTGGTGTGCAAGATCGTCTCGATCGTCTGAATCGTTTCCTCCGCGAGATGATCGAGCTTCAGGAACACCGGGCCGTTGCCGCTCTGGAGTTCCTGATAGAACTCCCACATCATTTGCCCGCTCCAGTAATCGCATTCGATGAAGCGCTCGCCCTTGCCGTTCGCCGTATAGCCGCCGAGCGGGCCCGTCACATACGCGCACGCCGGACCGTTGTAATCCTTGATGAGCGGATTGATCTGGAAGCATTCGAGGTTCGAGAGTTCCGCGCCCGCGTGATAGGCCATCGCGTAGCCGTCGCCGGCATTGGTCGGATTCTCGTAGGTGCCCATCAGATAGCCCGATGCGGGCAAGCCCAGTCGCCCGGCCGCGCCGCAGCAGAGAATCACGGCTTTCGCGCGAATCACGTAGAAATCGGCGCTGCGGCAATCGAAACCCATCACGCCCGCGATCTCGCCGTTGGGGCTATTCAGCAAGCGCGTTGCGACGATGCGATTCGTGATGTCCACACGCGCGCGTTTCAACTGCCGGTAGAGCACCTTCTTGACATCGTGGCCTTCGGGCATCGGCAGCACGTAGGCGCCCATGTGATGCACCTTGCGCACCGCATAGTCGCCGGTGTGATCCTTCTCGAACTTCACACCCCAGCGGTCGAGTTCCTCGATCGTCGTGAAGCTGTGGCGTGCATAGGCGTAGATCGTGGCCTGATTGACGATGCCGTCGTTCGCCACGGTGATTTCCTTCGTGTACTGCTCGGGCGTCGCGTGGCCGGGAATGACGGCGTTGTTCAGGCCGTCCATGCCCATCGAGATCGCGCCGCTGCGCTTCACGTGCGCCTTGTCGATGAGCAGCACGCGCAGGCTCGGGTCGTGCTGCTTCGCCTTGATGGCGGCCATCGGGCCGGCCGTGCCGCCCCCAACGACGACGATGTCGTATTCGAGTTCGTGAGTCTGCATGATCTGGAATCTCTACTTGTTATGACAAGTCAGGATCAGATTCTAGGAGCACGCGAACCGCGTGGGAATCAATTGTTTTTGCTTTGCTTCTGCCGGCTTCGAATAACGCGCGGCGCGCCGGCGGCCGCTCGTTCGCGATCGATGCGCAGCCGATACTGAAATGTATCGCCGCGAAAATAGAGGTACTCGAAGTCGATGGGTTTGCCCTCGGCATCGTGCGTGAGACGCTCGATGCGCAGGAGCGGCGCGCCTTTCTTGACATCGAGCGCATCGGCGATATCGGGTGCGGCTGCGATGGCGTCTATTGCGAGTTGCGCGTGACCGAGCGGCACGGCACAGTCGTTTTCCAGCATCAGGAAGATATCGCGTGTCGCCAGCTCCGCGCGTTTCAGGCGTTTCCCGATGGCTTCGGGCAGAAACGTCACTTCGTACGAAACCGGCGAGCGATTGAGCAGACGCACACGATGAATCTCGGCAACGCTGCTGCCTTCAGCGAGACCGAGCCGCGCCGCGACTTCCGCGGGCGCGGGCACGAAACGCAGTTGCACGACGCGGTTGATGATTTCGTGTCCGCTCTCCGACATCGCCTCGGCGAAACCCTGCAACGATGTCACGTTTTGGAACGTCTTCGGCTGCGACACGAACGAACCTTTGCCGTGCACCTTGAAGATCAGCCCTTCCTTTTGCAGGTCGCCGAGCGCCTGCCGGATCGTGATGCGGCTGACGTCGAACATCGCCATCAGCTCGCTTTCCGAGGGCATGCGGCTCATCGGTTCATAGCGGCCATCGAGAATGCCGGTGCGCAACACGTCCTTGATTTGCGTGTAGAGCGGAACGTGTGAATCGGGCGAAATGGACGGGCGACGAGTGGACATGAGAATGGAAGGGCAAGAGGCGGTCGCGGCGAGTTGCGATTATAGCGGCGCGCCCCCGACGTCATCGCCATAAACAAATGACGAAATATTGGTTAGCCGCACCCTTGCGCTGCCCGAGAATGGAGTCTGGCTAGTTCGAGGCGAGCGAGGACCGAAGATGAATGAGCGCAACGCGCGGGACGCAGGAACGTCAGGTTTTTCGTCGTTGCCGCCGGTGACGCTCGTGATCGTGCCGGGACTGCACGGCAGCGAGGACGCGCACTGGCAGAGCTGGCTCGAGCGCGAGACGCCCGGCGCGCGGCGGGTCGAGCAGCGCGACTGGAGTACGCCGAATCTCGCCATCTGGAGCGACGCCGTTCGCGACGTGCTCGCGAGCATCGACGGTCCTGTCGTCATCGCGGCGCATAGCTTCGGGTGTCTCGCGACGGCGCATGCGCTGTCCCACGCAGGCGCGTTCGATGCGCATGCCGCGAACGTGAAGGGCGTGCTGTTCGTTGCGCCCGCGAGCCCCGCGAAGTTCCGTTTCGCGGGCGCGTTCACCGCGCGCCGCCTCGATACGCTTTCGCTCGTCGTCGGCAGCGAGACCGATCCGTGGATGCCGCTCGACGACGCGCGCACGCTCGCGCAGCGCTGGAACAGCGCGTTCGTGAATCTCGGCGACGCGGGGCATATCAATACATCGGCGGGATTCGGACCGTGGCCGCTCGCGAAGCATTTCGTCGAAACGCTCGCGCGCCGTGCCGCGCCCGAATTCGAAGAAGAGGAAGCGCGCGCCTACGGCTGATACCGCAGCGCAAGGATGTGTGTAGGATGCATGGCCGCCTTCGGGCGGCCTTTGTTCGTTGGTGTGATTCGAACCCTGTCTCTGGAGAAAAAATGGCGGTCTATAACAAGCTGGTCATCACCGTTGCACTCGGCATCGCGGCGAGCATCGCGCAGGCGGACACGACGCTGCTCAACGTGTCCTACGACGTGACGCGCGAGCTGTACAAGGACATCGACGCGGCCTTCGTCGCGGACTACAAGAAGAAGACGGGCGAGACGGTATCGGTGCGGCAGTCGCATGGCGCATCGAGCGCGCAGGCGTTGTCGGTGACGCAGGGATTGCAGGCCGACGTCGTCACGATGAACCAGCCCAACGACATCGACCTGCTCGCCGAGCGCGGGCAACTCGTGCCCGCCAACTGGCGCAGCCGCCTGCCCGATGCCAGCGCGCCTTACACGACGACGATGGTCTTTCTGGTGCGCAAGGGCAATCCGAAGAACATCAAGGACTGGAGCGATCTCGCGCGGCCCGGCGTGCAGGCGGTGATCGCCAATCCGAAGACATCGGGCAACGGGCGATACGCGTATCTCGCGGCGTGGGGCTACAAGAAGCAGCAGGGCGCAACAGACGCGCAGGCGCAGGACTTCGAGAAGGCCGTCTTCAGGAACGTGCCCGTGCTCGATACGGGCGGGCGCGGCGCGACGACGACCTTCACGCAGCGCGGCATCGGCGATGTGCTCGTCACCTTCGAGAACGAAGTCGGTCTGATGAGCGCGGGGCCGGGCGCGAAGGACTTCGAGGCCGTGTATCCGTCGGTGAGTCTGCTCGCGGAGCCGCCGGTATCGATCGTCGACAAGGTGGTGGACAAGCGCGGCACGCGCAAGGAAGCCCAGGCGTATCTCGACTTCCTGTTCACGCCCGCGGGGCAGGAGATCATCGCGCAGCATCATCTGCGGCCGCGTAACGCGGACGTGCTCGCCAGGCATGCGGCCGAGTTCAGGCCGATGAAGACCTTCACCGTCGAGCAGATGTTCGGAAGCTGGCAAAAGGCGCAGCAGACGCATTTCGCCGATGGCGGGACGTTCGATCAGGTGGTGGCGGAGAAGAACTGACGCGGGTTATGCGCACGGCTTCGGTCTCGTCATGGCGGGCCTTGCGGCATTTACCGCAGCCGTGCTGATCGCCCAATGCCGGGCATCGAAACAAATCCTTGCGGATGGTCGCCGCCGCAGCCATTGGGCGAGCATGACGTGAATGATGATGTACAGACCGACCGGGACGAGCAGCGTTGCCCACGGCACCGTGACCGACGAGCGCCCTTTCGATATCGCGGTGACAAAACCCAGGCGCGATGGCCGAGCTCTACTCGCGCGTCGCGTTATCGGCACGCGCGACGCTCGCACCCGGCGCAACGGACGAGCCCATCGCCTGAAAGAGCGCGGCGGTGTCGCTCAGGCGCGCGCTGCTCGCGCGGATCGTCGAGAGGCGCGCGTCGAGATACTGCTGCTCGCTGCCGCGTGCGGCGCGCGGCGGGATTGCGCCCAGCCGCACACGCGCCGCCGCATCCGCCGATGCATCGCGCGCCGCGTTGCTCGCGCTGTCGGCGAAGGCGAGCGCTTCGCTGTCGGTTTCGAGCGACGCCAGCGTGTTCGCGACGTTTTGAAACGCCGAGAGCACGGTCTGCTTGTATTGCGCGACGGCGGCGTCATACGTGGCGATGGCCGCGCGGCGTTGCGCGAGCAGCGCGCCGCCATGAAAAATCGGCTGCGACAGCGATGCGCCCACGCTCCACAACGCGCCCGCGCCTGACAGCGCGGTCGGCCAGTCGAAGCCGCCTTTGCCCATCGACGCGGATATCGAGAGGCTCGGATACATCTGCGCGGTCGCGACGCCGACTTGCGCGGCGGCGGCCTTCAATGCGGCATCGGCGGCCTGGATGTCGGGGCGTGTCTGCAACAGCGTAGATGGCAGCACGACCGGCACATCGGACGGCACGGCGAGGCTCGCGAGATCGAGATCGCCGGGTGCCTGATCGGGCGTGCGTCCAAGCAGCACCGCGAGCGCGTGGCGCGTCGCGAGCCATTGCGCGCGCAAGCCCGGCAATTGCGATGCGAGCGACGCAGCGTTCTGCTGCGCATTGAGCATGTCGGCACGCGACGCGGAACCGAGCGCATAGCGGCGCTGCGCATCATGGGCATCGTCGTTGGCGAGCGCGACGAGGCGTTCGGTCACGTCGATCTGCGCATGCAACGCCGCCGCGCCGATCGCGCCCGTCACGATGTTGGCCGCAAGCGCGCGACGTGCGGCGTCGAGCTGAAAGGCCTGTTGATCGACCTGCGCGGCAAGCGCCGCATTCGCAAAACGCGCTGCGCCGAAGAGATCGAACGTGTATTGCGCCTGAATCTGCCCGACGAAGAGGTTGTAGAGCACGGTCGGCGGGCCGGCTTCGGGAATGCCGAAGCCGCGTTGCCGCGTCGCTTGCGCGCCCGCGTCGATCTGCGGCAACAGCGACGAACCTACTTGCGCACGCAACTGTTCGCGCGCGGCGACGAGGCTCTTGTCGGCCGCCGCGAGATTCGGGCTCGCGCGCAAACCTTCATCGACGAGCGCATTCAACGCATCCGATCGATACAGCTTCCACCATGCGGGCACGGGCGGCGCGCCCGCGACGAAGCGCTGCGACGCGCCTTCGGCCGTGACGCTCGCTTGCGCTTGCGGCTGCGCGCCGTAATGCGCGGGTTGCGGCATCGCGGGCGGCTTGCCATCGGGTCTTAACGCGCATGCGCCGAGCGCGATGCACGCCGCAGTCATCACAAGCCGGCGATTCATGTCGATGCTCCTTCGCGTTCGTCGAGCTTCACGCGAAACCACGCGGCGTAGAGCGCGGGCAGATAGAAGAGGGTGAGCACGGTCGCGCTCGTGATGCCGCCCATCAGCGCGGTCGCCATCGGGCCGAAGAAGTTGCTGCGCAGAAGCGGAATCAGCGCGAGCACGGCGGCCGCGGCCGTCAGCGTGATGGGCCGGAAACGTCGCACCGTCGCGCCGATGATCGCATCGAAACGCTTGTGTCCGGACGCGATGTCCTGCTCGATCTGATCGACGAGAATCACCGAGTTGCGCATGATGATGCCGAACATCGCGATCACGCCGAGCATCGCGACGAAGCCGAACGGCTTGCCGAATGCGAGCAGCGTCACCACGACGCCGATCAGTCCGAGCGGCGCGGTGAGCACGACCATCATCACGCGCGAGAAGCTCTGCAACTGGATCATCAGAAGCGTCAGCACGACGATCACCATCACCGGAATCTGCGCGTTGATCGAAGCCTGGCCCTTGCCGCTTTCCTCGACCGAGCCGCCCACTTCGACGCGATAACCGACCGGCAGCGCGCGGCGCATCGCGTCGAGCTTCGTGTCGATGGCGTGCGTCACGTCGATGCCCTGCGCATCGCCCTTCACGTCCGATTGCACGGTGATGGTCGGCTGGCGGTCGCGTTCCCAGATCACGCCGTATTCGAGCGTATCGACGACGCGTCCCAGCGCGCCGAGCGGCACCGGCCCGTGCGGCGTCGGCATCGCGAGCGTGGCGAGCCGCGCGGGATCGACGCGCTCGGCACGCGGCGCACGCAAATCGACGCTGATGAGCTTGTCGCGCTCGCGATACTGCGTGACCGTGGTGCCGGTCAGCGTCATGGCGAGAAAGCTCGCGACGTCCTGCGACGAGATGCCCGCATCGCGCGCCTTCTGCTGATCGATCTCGAAGCGCACCGAACGCTCCGAAGGCTCGTCCCACTCGAACTGCACGTTGGCCGTGCGCGCATCGGCGCGCATGTCGGCGGCAACCTGTTCGGCGATGTGACGCACGGTGCCGATATCGTCGCCGCTCACGCGAAACTGCACCGGATAGCCGACGGGCGGACCGTTCTCCAGCCGCGACAAACGCGTGCGCACGGCAGGGAAGCGCTCACGCAACATCGGATCGAGCCAGCGCGCGAGCGCCTCACGCGCTTGCACCGACTTCGCGGTGACGACGAACTGCGCAAAGTTCGGCGTCGGCAATTGCTGATCGAGCGGCAGATAGAATCGCGGCGCGCCGGTGCCGACGAAGCTCACGACATGGTCGATTTCTTCGCGTCCCTTCAACGCTTCTTCGAGCCGCTTCGCTTCGCGCAAGGTCGCTTCGAACGATGCGCCTTCCTGCAATCTGACGTCGACCAGCAGTTCGGGACGGTCCGAGCTCGGGAAAAACTGTTGAGGCACGATCGTGAAGCCGGCCATCGCGATGACGAAGAGCACGACCGTGATCGCGAGCACGATGAAACGCCGCTTCACGCACCAGCCGACCCAGCCTCGCAGGCGTCCGTAGAACT
>Ga0207713_1002819_pt1 | contig 12259 bp, 8 predicted proteins | sample KBSS64metaG_FD_184404 | JGI IMG/M metagenome (GOLD analysis project Ga0207713, IMG submission 184404) | Switchgrass rhizosphere microbial communities from Kellogg Biological Station, Michigan, USA - KBS S6-4 metaG (SPAdes) (version 2) | ecosystem: Host-associated > Plants > Roots > Rhizosphere >...
CCCCGGTGCGCTGGCTCGATTCCACCCCACTGCCAGTCGCCTGCTGCCCCGCCTGCATCGAGCTCACCGCCGAACCCGCGCCCTGCTTAAGGCGCTGGATCATCTGTTGCACTTCGTCGGTGGACAGTTGCGTGCGTCGCGCCAGCGTTCGCACTTCGTCGGCCACCACAGCAAACCCGCGTCCCATTTCCCCTGCCCGCGCAGCCTCGATGGCAGCGTTCAGCGCCAGCAAGTTGGTCTGTTCGGAAATGCTGCGAATAACCGCTAGAACCTCATCGATAGAGGCGACTTCGTCGGCCAACTGGCTGACTGCATCGGCCGCCTTGCCGATGTCGCCCGACATGCCCTCGATGCCCTGAATCGAACGCCGTACCACCTCACGCGCCTGCAAGGCCTCATCTCGCGCCGACTGCGAGGCCTGCGCCGCATCACCGGCATTGCGGGCAATATCCTGCACGGTCAGGCCCATTTCGTGTACGGCGGTGGCAACCATTTCGGTCATTTCCTGCTGCCGCCCGGAGCGCTCGGCCGTGTTGTCCACCACTTGGGTCACCTGCTCAACCGCCCGGTGCAGCCGTTCGGAAGTCTGCAGCACCTCGCCAATCAGGCTGCGCTGGCTGTCGAGAAAGCGGTTGAAGCCCCGGGCCAGGTCACCCAGTTCGTCCTCGCGCGAATCGTCCAGGCGGTGGCTGAGGTCGCCTGCGCCACTGCCAATCTGCACCAGCGCAGCGGTAACGCGGCGCACAGGCCGCACCAGGCCCCGCGCCAGCAGCACCACCAGCAGCAGCGACACAAGCGCCACGGCGCCACCGATCAAGCTGGTCAGCCATACCGCCTGATGCATTTGTGCGTAGATTTCCGACTCCGGCACCTCGGCCACCAGGGTCCAGTTGAGGTCGCGCAGGGGCAGGCCCAGCGCCAGGTAGCGCTCGCCGTCACGGCTGAAACGGCTGTTGCGCAGGCCTTCGCCGCCGGTCATCACGGCGTTGGCAGCGTCCGTGCCGAGCTGCTCGGCGAGCTGGCGCTTGCCGCTGAAAGCCGCATCCGGGTGCACCTGGATCAGGCCGTCGTTACGTACCAGGAAGATCTTGCCATGCTCGCCAAAGCTGAAGTCGTGAATCAGCTGCGACAGCTCGGTCATGCGCAGGCCCATGCCGGCCACGCCCACCAGTTGGCCATTTTTTTCCACGCGATAGTCGATGAACAGCGCCAGTTCACCCGTGGCACCGTCGATGTCGATGTTGATCAGGCGCTCGGCGCCGCTGTCGATGTAGCCGTAGAACCACTTGTCCTTGGGGTTACTGCGGCTGAGGGTGCGGTCCAGGCCATTCTCATTGTAGTAGTGGCCGGTTTCGGTCGAGGCAAACAAGGTGGTGAAGGCGCGGTTGCGCTGTTTGGCGGCATTCAGGTATTCGATGAATGCCGCGGCCTGGGCGGGCTCTTCACCGGCAGCCAACCAGTCGCGCAGCAGGGTGTTGCCGGCAATGTCTGCTGCCGCCACCAGTGGCTGGCCGAGCATGCGCTCGATGTCATTGCGTATGGCCTCGACACTGGCGGGCAGTGCAGTGTCGACCAGGTAGCGGTCGGTGAGGCGGTTGAGCGCCACGGTGAAAATGATGACCACTACCAGGATGCTGGCCAGCAGGGCGGCGCCCATGCTGGTGATCAACTGCCACTGGATGCTTTTACGCCAGATACGCATGCCCCTACTCCCCCGCACATTATTGTTTTGCGGGAAGTGTATACACTTGAGTATCCAGTTAATCCAGTGACCCAGAACAATGAGTTGGGCCTTTTGGGGCTGCTGCGCAGCCCATCGCGACACAAGGCCGCTCCTACAGGGAAACGCATAACCCTTGGAGGAGCGGCCTTGGGCCTTTCAGCTATCGATCAGGACTCTGCAATGGTCCGCACGATGGCGTCCACCGTGGCGTCGATCTGCGCCTGGGTACGCGCAAGGGTCTGCTGGTGTTCTTTCTGCAGTTCAACCTGTTTGGAGCACAGGTTAAGGGCAGCCAGCACCAGCAATTTGTCACCGATCAGGGTCGGGTACTGACGCTTGGTTTCGTTCAGGGCGGTGTTGAGCATCCGCACCGCCTGGGCCAGGGTTTCTTCCTGGCCTTCGGGCGCCTTGATCGAATAGTCGATGCCGAGAATCGACACCACATTGACCGGCTGCTCTTGCAATCTCATGCGCCAACAACGCCAGCGCTGGCGCGATCAACCAGGGCCTGCAGGCGGGCGGCGGTGCTGCCGTTCTTCTCTTCCTGCTCCATCAGCGACAGCTGCAGGGTTTCGTTCTCTTCCTTGGCCTGGGCCAGTTGCGTGCCCAGGGTGGTGTTCTGCTCGGTGAGTTGAGCGTTTTTCTGCATCAGGTCGCTGACCAGTTGCTCGATTTGATTCAGGGAAGCTTCCAGCATGGGTCTATCTCAGGTTGTTGCGAGGGGCGCACACGATAAAGAAAAGCGCGGCCCATCGCCATTAAAAATCGGATTCACAAGGTGTCTGGCCCGCAGATTGACAGGGTAATCACCCCCTTGTTCCGACCTGGGTCAACCGCCGGTCAGGAAAAGGTTAGCCAGCTCACAAATTTAGCGGGTCGCACTCAAGACTGGCCAGTCACGACCGATAGCCCGGCAAGTCATGTTTTGTCGCACTTTGCGCACTCTTTGCCCCTTGCCTGGATCCTCCTCTCCATGTCTCTACGTAACATGAATATCGCCCCGCGCGCGCTGCTCGGCTTCGCGCTTATCGGCCTGCTGATGCTCGGCCTTGGTATCTTCTCGCTGGTGCAGATGGGCAACATCCGCCAGGCGGGCGTGGCCATCGAGCAAGTCAGCGTGCCCAGCATCAAGATCCTCGACGAAATCACCGCGCTCAACCTGCGCATGCGCACCCTCTCCTACCGCCTGCTGACCAACCGCGAGCCTGCAATCCAAAGCGATACCCTCAACCTGCTGGACCAGCGCAACAGCCAGATCGACCGCGCACGCCAGGCCTACCTGCCAATGATCGGCGCCGCCGACGAACAGGCCGCGTTCGACCAGTACGGCCAGTTGCTTGAGCAGTACCGCCAACTGGAATCGCGCATGCGCAGCCTGAGCCAGGCCGACCGCGTCGACGAACTGCGCGACCTGCTCAACCGCGACCTGCTGGCCAATTCCGAGCAGATCAACAAGGTCATGGACACCCTGGTGCGCATCAACACCGACCAGACCCGCGCCACCAACGAGAAAGCCGCCAGCCAGTACGCTGCGGCATTCGCCCTTGTGGTCGGCCTGCTGGTTGCCGCCACCGTGCTGACCTTTGCCTGCGCCTTCCTGCTGACCCGCAGTATCGTCAAGCCGATCGATGAGGCGCTCAAGTGCGCAGAGCAAGTCGCCGATGGTGACCTGACCCATATCATCCGCGCCGAAGGTACCGACGAAGCCGCGCGCCTGCTGCGCGCCATGGCCCGCATGCAGGACAAGCTGCGTGACACCCTGCAACAGATCGCAGGCTCTGCCACCCAGCTGGCCTCAGCCGCCGAAGAGCTGAATGCCGTCACCGACGAAAGTGCCCGTGGCCTGCAACAGCAGAACAACGAGATTGAACAAGCCGCCACTGCCGTCACTGAAATGACCAGCGCTGTGGAAGAGGTGGCGCGTAATGCCGTGAGCACCTCAGAAGCCTCCAGTGAAGCCAGCCGTTCTACTGGCGACGGTCGTGACCTGGTGATGGAGACCGTGGGCGCCATCGAGCGCATGAGCGGTGATGTGCAGGCCACTGCCAAGTTGATCACGCACCTGGCCGAACAGTCGCGCGACATCGGCAAGGTACTCGACGTGATCCGCGGCCTGGCCGACCAGACCAACCTGCTGGCGCTCAACGCTGCCATCGAGGCGGCGCGTGCCGGCGAAGCGGGCCGTGGTTTTGCCGTGGTGGCGGATGAAGTGCGTGCACTGGCCCACCGTACCCAGCAGTCGACCAGCGAAATCGAGCGGATGATCGGCAGCATTCAAGGCGGTACGGAAGAGGCTGTGGAATCGATGCGCACCAGCACCGAACGTGCCGAGTCGACACTGAACATCGCCCGGGGCGCAGGCATGGCGCTGGATACCATTGCCGGTGCGGTGGCGCAGATCAACGAGCGTAACCTGGTAATTGCCAGCGCGGCGGAAGAGCAGGCGCAGGTGGCGCGGGAAGTGGACCGCAACCTGGTGAACATCAATGACCTGTCGGTGCAGAGCGCGACCGGGGCGCATCAGACCAGTGCGGCGAGTGCTGAGCTGTCGCGCCTGGCTGTGGACCTGAATGGTCTGGTAGCCCGTTTCCGCACCTGAAAAAGCTGGGGCCGCTTTGCGGCCCATCGCCGGCAAGCCGGCTCCCACATCGACCACGTGTGCAGTACCTGTGGGAGCTGGCTTGCCGGCGATGGGCTGCGAAGCAGCCCCCGGCAATCTCGGATCAGTGGATCAGTAATCGATCCGCACATCCCCTTTCGGCACGCTGCAGCAGGACAGGATGTAGCCCTCGGCTTCGTCCTCTTCGGTGATGCCGCCGTTGTGCTCCATCTCCACTTCGCCACCCAGCTTCAGCACCTTGCAGGTGCCGCAGATGCCCATGCCGCAAGCTTTCGGGATCATCAGGCCAACCTTGGCTGCCGCCGCATGCACCGTCTCGCCAGGGGCAACGCGGATACTCTTGTCGCTGCCGATGAACTCCACCAGGTTGAGGTCGGAAACATCCAGCTCCGGTGCATCGGCCGCCTGCTCGGCGTGCTCCACTGCATCGGCCTTGGCCTCTGGTGGCGTCGCGCCGAACGACTCCTCGTGGTAGTTCTTCATGTCGAAGCCGACCGCTTCAAGCATGCGTTTTACCGCTGTCATGTAAGGCGTCGGGCCGCAGCAGAACACCACGCGTTCCATGTAGTCCGGCGCAATCAGCTCCATCAGCCGCTGGTTCAGGTAACCGCGGTACCCCGCCCATGGTTCGCCCAGGCCATGCTTCTCGCAAATGATATGCAGGCTGAAGTTGGGGATGCGCGACGCCATCTGTTCCAGCTCGCGGTGGTAGATGATGTCTTTCGGTGAACGGGCGCTGTGCACGAACACCATGTCGACATTGGCGTTGGTGTCGTAGAACCAGCGCGCCATCGACATCACCGGGGTAATGCCCACACCGCCCGACAGATACAGCGCCTTGCCCGCCGGGAAGTCGATGGCGTTGAACAGCCCCACCGGGCCGTGCACCGGCAGCTCGGCGCCTTCGTGCATGGTGTCGTGCAGGAAGTTGGACACCAGGCCGCCCGGCACGCGCTTCACGGTGATCGAGAAGCTGTACGGCACCGACGGCGAACTGGAGATGGTGTAGGAGCGCATCACCGGCTTGCCTTCGATCTCCAGCTCCAGGGTGACGAACTGCCCGGGCTTGAAGAAGAACATGATCGGCTGATCGGCCATGAAGCAGAAAGTGCGCACGTCCCAGGTCTCCTGGATGACCTTGACGCAGCGCACGATGTGGCGGCCGTTGGCCCAGGTCTGGGTGGTGACCGGATTGAGGAAGGTATCGGACATGTTCATCTCCAGCAGCCGACTATCGGGCTTTTTATGGCTTGGATAATGCGCAAGCTGAGAGCGACGTACATTCCTGCCAGCGACATCGGCGTGCTTATCGCGACCAGCCCCGCGCTACAAGGGCTGGCGCGTCGTAATTCAATTCGGCCATGTCGCCCATGGATACGGTTCGCGGCGTCTTCGGACGCACACTCCACGGCAAATGAACATGCCTGCTGTTTAAACAAAAAGCCGCTGATAAAAGCCTTGCGGCAACAACAACGATTAGCCACCTTTTGCCGGCCGCACACGGCCCCGAGGAATACACGATGGACGTCACCGCAACCCTGAGCCTGGGCGATCCACTGGAACCTGCACGCAAGGCCACCGCCGAGATGCTGCAGACCCGCGAGCGGACCTACTCGCTGCCCCAGCCTTTCTACACCGACGAGCGTCTGTTCCAGATCGACATGCAGGAGATCTTCCAGAAAGAATGGTTGATCGCCGGCATGACTTGCGAAATTCCGGCGAAAGGCAACTACATCACCCTGCAGATCGGCAAGAACCCGATCCTGGTGGTACGGGGTGCCGAAGGTAAGGTGCACGCCTTCCATAACGTTTGCCGCCACCGCGGTTCACGTTTGTGCGTCAGCGACAAAGGCAAGGTGGCAAAGCTGGTGTGCCATTACCACCAGTGGACCTACGAACTGGACGGCCGCCTGCTGTTCGCCGGCACCGAAATGGGCGCCGACTTCGACATGAAGGAGTACGGCCTGAAGCCGGTGCATGTGAAGGTGGCCGGCGGCTACATCTTCATCAGCCTGGCAGAAAACCCGCCTGCCATCGACGAGTTCCTGGCCACCCTGGAACACTACATGGAACCGTACGACATGGAGAACACCAAGGTGGCGGTGCACACCACCTTGATGGAAAAGGCCAACTGGAAGCTGGTGCTGGAAAACAACCGCGAGTGCTACCACTGCAGCGGTTCGCACCCGGAGCTGCTGCAAACCCTGCTGGAGTGGGACGACACCAACGACCCGCGCGCCAGCCAGGAATTCAAGGACCACGTGGCCGCTTCGGCCGCCGCCTGGGAAGCCGAAAAAATCCCGTACCTGCACAAGAGCCACGGCCTGCGTAACCGCATCGTGCGCATGCCACTGCTCAAAGGCACGGTATCGATGACAATGGACGGCAAACAGGCCTGCCAGAAGCTGATGGGCCGCATCAAGAACCCGGACCTGGGCTCGATGCGCATCCTGCACCTGCCGCACTCCTGGAACCACTGCATGGGCGACCACATGATCGTGTTCACCGTGTGGCCGATCAGCGCCCAGGAAACCATGGTCACCACCAAGTGGCTGGTGCACAAGGACGCCGTGGAAGGTGTCGACTACGACCCTGAGCGCATGCGCAAGGTGTGGGACGCCACCAACGACCAGGACCGCCGTTTGGCGGAAGAAAACCAGCGTGGCATCAACTCCACGGCGTACCAGCCTGGGCCTTACTCGAAGACTTACGAGTTTGGTGTGGTGAACTTCATTGATTGGTACAGCGACCGCGTGTTGGCCAATCTGGGCGCAGAGCCTGCTCCATACCTGAAAGAGGTGAAGGCGCAGTGAGTATTTAGCGTTAGCCTGCCGCGCTCCACTTGCCTGGCGAGTTGGAGCGCGTCAGCCGACGTTTGGATACCTTGGCCTGCCGCTACACGGGGACGTCATGCGGGGTCGGGCGCGCTGACCTTATCCTTTCCGCTACTGCTGTAAACCCCCGGCCCACGTTAGCGAACACCTCGTCCACCATCGTCACATCCATCAAAGTCTCCAGGGCGACCACGGGAATTTCACGCGGGTTTGCCCACAAGTAACTCCCAACCTCACGTGCTGCAGCAAAGTTACCTATCGAACCGCCGCTCAGGTTGGTGACTGAGTTCACCACGCCCAATACATCTGTCGCTGCCTGGAAGGCAGGCGTCACACCAGAGATCGCAGCAGCCAACTGCCCAGCTACCCCAGCGCTCCCGGTTATGAAAAACTGCTGATTCGAGACCCTGGATGCATGAGGCAGCTCCTGATGGTGCACGGAGGGCACAGGCCCGCCTCCCCCCGCAGGGTTATTGTTGGCCCGGAAAGCGGCCCTGCGCCCCACTACATTCTTGGCAGTACGTGCCAACGAGCCGAACAACGTAGCACCGCTGGACGCCACGCCAACGATTCTGAGCACGACACCCCAGAAGGCCCCGCTCGGGTCATGGCGATTAACGGGATCGCCGCCACAATAGGCGTATGCATGGATACCTCCCTTGCCGAACGGGCTTAGCGAGTCAGAGCTGATGAACCGCCTCAGGCTCGGGCTGTAGAAGCGGCGACCATTGCCCAGCGGATAACAGCCTGTCAGCGGATCCGGATGCTGACCACAGAAAGCCAGCCCTGGTAGTAGTGCGGTGCTCAAGGCACCGTAAGGCGAAAAAGCGCGCGCCTCGTGACGCCCCCTACCCAATACAGAGTGCTGGCGGTCGATGCTTAGCAGGAATGTCGTCATGGTTATCCACAAGTCTCCGGGCGTGTGGACAGGGTAATGAGGAAAGTTGCGTTTGCGTACTGGCAAAAATAACAGGCCGGCAACTGGTCACTATTCAACCAATCCCGTCAAGGCCCCGCGCCTTCTGGGCTACAGCGATGTTCATACACCTTGCCCACAGAGCCACTAACAGAGTTTGTGAGCAAAACGCGGCAATGCAGCCTTTGTTCTGTGGATAAGCGATTCAAGGCCTTGATAATCATGGATCAGGAGGTATTCGCCCTAATTTGATCATTTTCTAATCAACTCCTCACAAGCCATGACCTGCGCGGCTTTCAGGTAGTGCCGAACAGATTATCCACAGACCCGCTAACAGCGATTGTGGGCAAAACCAGCTGGAGGCACGCATACCTGTGTCTGAGGAGCCGGCTCAGAGTTGATCAGTTTATGATCAAAACTCTGTAAGCCCCGTTACATATGGCGCCCAGCCATGCACCAACACTTTATCCACACCTTGGCGAACAGATTCCGTGGGCAAAACACAGGCATCCCTGATAGTGCTGCCAGTTTCGTTGTATTCAGCGGATGTGATGGAGTAATGGCTACTACTTTGGCATTACCCAGGAGTGACTTATACACAGCCGCCAGGATGGCACTGTGAAGTGGTTCGATGACGGGCGGGGCAATTGGGCTACTGGGCGTTCAATGTAGCCAGGGAACATCATTAGTCTGTCAGGGCCAATCGCCGGCAAGCCAGCTCCCACAGGTATCGCACTGAACCCGTAGGCAGTGGTGATCCTGTGGGAGCTGGCTTGCCTGCGATGAGGCCAGTAAAGGCCTTAGCGCAGCACGCCTTCTTCCACCAGCAGCTTGAGGATGGCCTCGGCGCCTTCCTGTGGCGAAACATCCTTCAGTACCTTGCCGCCACCGCCACTGGCCTTGGCCGTTGCTGCTTTCATGCGGTCCGCACCGCTCTTGGCCTTGATCACCTTCAGGCGCTTGGGCCGAGGACGTGCCGGTTGCAACTCGGCATCGGCCAACAACTCATCTTCGATAATGGCCACATTACGCGCCGCCAGCACACCACGTCGCGCGGGCCCGAATGCGCTCTGGCGCGGCTTGGGCGCAGCGTTATCCACAGTCGCCAGCAACGGCAGGCGCACTTTCAGCCGGCGCCGCTGACCCCGCGGCAAGGCCTGCAATACCTGGGCGGTGCCGTTTTCTATCGACTCCACTTCGGCCAAACCCACGATCAACGGCCAACCGAGTTTTTCGGCCAGCAGAAATGGCAACATGCCCGACCCTTCACCCGTCTCGGCCTGGCTACCGGTCAGCACCAGCTGTGCCCCGGCGTCGCGCAGGTAATCCCCCAGCACGCCCAGCACATCGGCACCGGCTGGCTGCTCCAGCACGTCAAGATGGCCCAGGCCCATGCCCAGGTAGGCGCGCAGCGCTTCTTCCTGCGGGTTGCCGGCATGTACCACCTGCAAGTTATCCCCAGCCAGCTGCAAACCCAGCTCCACAGCGCGGGCATCCTGCTCGGCGCGGCGGGCGCGGCCGGAGCTTGGGTGGGCACCGATGGATACCAGGCTGATCACTTTCGTACTCATGCTCGTGCCCTTATGCCGCGTCGCGCTGGCCGCCGCTGCGGTAGTTGTCCACAGCCTCGATCAGTGCCTTGAGAATCGCCGAGCTGTCGCCAATCACCGACAGGTCGGCCCGTTTGATCATGTCGCAACCCGGGTCCATGTTGATCGCCACCACCTTGTCGCAAGCGCCGATACCCTGCAGGTGCTGGATGGCACCCGAGATACCCACAGCCACGTACACGCGTGCGGTGACCCAGGTACCGGTAGCTCCCACCTGGCGGTTGCGCGGCATGAAGCCGTCGTCCACCGCCACCCGCGAGGCGCCTTCGGTGGCGCCAAGGGCTGCGGTGGCCTGGTGGTACAGGTCCCAGTCCTTGACCCCGTTGCCGCCCGAGACGATGAACTCGGCCTCGGCCATGGCAATGGTGGCCGGGTCCACGGCCACCGAGCCCAAGTCTTCGATGCGCGACAGGCTGCGCGCGACGCCTGTGGACAACTCCACCGGCAACGCTTCGTGGCGGGTTTCGCTGACCGGCTCGGCACACTCGGCCGCTGCCAGGATCAGCCGTGGTACGGCACGTTGCAGGTCTTGCTGGCCGGCACCGGCGCGGCCGATGCACTGGCCGTCCTTGACCTGCCACACCCGCGTGGCAGGGCGTTCGCCCAGCGCCGCGCCCAGGCGTCGGCCCAGTTCGCCGCCACCGGTGCGGCTGTCGGGCAGCAGCCAGTGGCGCGGGGTGAACTGGTTATCCACAGCCCGCAGGCCCTGCACCAGTTGCTCCGGTGCATAACCCTCGAAGGCCTCGCCTTCGATGACAAGCAGGCGGTCGACGCCGGCTGTGGAAAAGTTGCTTTCCTTGTGCTCGTTAAAGACCACCGCCAGCACCGCGCCGTCACTGCCGGCCAGGCTGTGGGCCAGGCCTAGCAGGTCGCGGTCGTGGCTGCTCAGGCGGCCACCGACCATGTCTGGCACCACAGCAACGTAGAACGCCGGCGCCGGTACTTGGTGCAGCGGCAGCTTGACCTCTGCCGCCGCCGTGCGCCGCCCGCCCACACCGGTGCCCTGCTGGGCGCCGCTGCGGTCGATGCGCTTGATGCCGGCCGGGCCGATGAAGCCTGCGGCAATCGCATGGGGGTTCTTGCGGATGAGGCCGTTGGGCCCCATCCAGCTGGTCTGTTGCGTCTGCATGGCCGCATGCAGCGGGTGCAGGCGGTTACGGGCGATCCACTCGGCGCGTGGGTCGCGGCGGATAATGTCGCTCATCAGTGCACCTCCGCAGGTTCACGTTTAGCCGTTTGCGGCTTTGCGGCAGACGGCGCGTCCTCTTCGATCAGCACGTCGGCCACCAGCTCGGCCAGGTCCTTGATCTGCGGGCGCGGCTCGACCACGCCTTCGAGCATGGCGGTGCACTGCGGGCAACCCACGGCCACCAACTCGGCCTCGGTTTCGCGAATGTCGTCCATGCGCATGTCGGGGATACGCTGCTTGCCCGGGATGTCGGTGATCGGCGCACCGCCGCCACCGCCGCAGCAACGGGAACGGAAGCCCGAGCGCTGCATCTCGCGCACTTCGATACCCAGCGCCTTGAGCACTTCACGCGGCGCTTCGTACTCACCGTTGTAGCGGCCCAGGTAGCACGGGTCGTGGTAGGTGACGCTGCCGCCCTTGTGCTGGCCGAGGTTGAGCTTGTTGGCCGCGATCAGTTCGGCAATGTAGGTGCTGTGGTGCTGCACCTGGTACTCGCCGCCCAATGCGCCGTACTCGTTCTTCAGCACATGGAAGCTGTGCGGGTCGCAGGTGACGATGCGCTGGAACTTGTACTTGGCCAGGGTCTGGATGTTGCGTTTGGCCAGTTGCTGGAAGGTCGCTTCGTCGCCCAGGCGGCGGGCAACGTCGCCACTGTCGCGTTCTTCCAGGCCGAGCACGGCAAAGTCCACGCCCGAGGCCTTCAGTACTTTGACAAACGAACGCAGCGTGCGCTGGTTGCGCATGTCGAAGGCACCGTCGCCAACCCAGAACAGCACCTCGGTGGTTTTCACCTCCGACAGCAGTTTCAGGTTGAGGTCGGCTGCCCAGTTCATGCGACCGCCGGGGGCGAAGCCGCCGGGGTTGTCGGTGGCGATCAGGTTATCCAGCACCTCGGCGCCCTTGTTCGGGGTGGCGCCCTTTTCCAGGGTGAGGTGACGGCGCATGTCGACGATGGCATCGACGTGCTCGATCATCATCGGGCACTCCTCGACGCAGGCACGGCAGGTGGTGCACGACCACAGCGTTTCAGCGTCGACCAGGCCATTGACGATCGGCTGGTGCGGATGACCGCCATGTTCACCGATCGGCTTGCCCGGGTAAGGGCTGCCGGCAAACTTGGCGTCCGTGCCACCGGCCAGGCCGATGACCATGTCCTGAATGAGCTTTTTCGGGTTCAGCGGCTGGCCAGCGGCAAAGGCCGGGCACATGGCTTCACATTTACCGCACTGCACGCAGGCGTCGAAGCCCAGCAGCTGGTTCCAGGTGAAGTCCGCCGGCTTTTCCACGCCCAGCGGTGCGTTGGGGTCCTCCAGGTCCAGCGGCTTGAGGCCGGTGGAGCGGCCGCCGCCAAAGCGCTCGGCACGGCG
>Ga0207713_1002829_pt1 | contig 12220 bp, 9 predicted proteins | sample KBSS64metaG_FD_184404 | JGI IMG/M metagenome (GOLD analysis project Ga0207713, IMG submission 184404) | Switchgrass rhizosphere microbial communities from Kellogg Biological Station, Michigan, USA - KBS S6-4 metaG (SPAdes) (version 2) | ecosystem: Host-associated > Plants > Roots > Rhizosphere >...
CTGGGTTATGTCGAGATGACGCAGATCCAGGCGCAAAGCTTGCCGGTGATCCTCAAGGGGCTGGACCTGATTGCCCAGGCCAAGACCGGCAGCGGCAAGACCGCCGCCTTCGGCATCGGCCTGTTGAACCCGATCAACCCGCGCTACTTCGGCTGCCAGGCCCTGGTCATGTGCCCGACCCGTGAGCTGGCCGACCAGGTCGCCAAGGAAATCCGCCGCCTGGCCCGTGCCGAAGACAACATCAAGGTGCTGACCCTGTGCGGCGGCGTTTCCCTCGGCCCGCAGATCGCTTCCCTGGAGCACGGCGCCCACGTCATCGTCGGCACACCGGGTCGCATCCAGCAGCACTTGCGCAAAGGTTCGCTGGTACTGGACGGCCTCAACACGCTGATCCTCGATGAAGCCGACCGCATGCTCGACATGGGCTTCTACGACGCCATCGAAGACATCATCAGCAAGACCCCGCCGCGCCGCCAGACCCTGCTGTTCTCCGCCACCTACCCGGTGAGCATCAAGCAGCTGGCCTCAAAGTTCATGCGCGCGCCGCAGCAAGTCAAAGCCGAAGCGTTTCACTCCGATGACCAGATCGAGCAGCGTTTCTACGAGATCTCGCCGGAAGAGCGCATGGACGCCGTGACCAAGGTGCTGGCGCATTTCCGCCCTGCCTCCTGCGTGGCCTTCTGCTTCACCAAGCAACAAGTACAGGAAACCGTGGATCACCTGACCTCCAAGGGCATTTCCGCCGTTGGCCTGCATGGCGACCTGGAACAGCGCGACCGCGACCAGGTGCTGGCGATGTTCGCCAACCGCAGCACCTCGGTGCTGGTTGCCACTGACGTTGCAGCCCGTGGCCTGGACATCGACTCGCTGGACATGGTGATCAACGTCGAACTGGCCCGCGATTCGGAAATCCACATCCACCGCGTCGGCCGTACCGGTCGTGCCGGTGAGACCGGCATCGCCATCAGCCTGGTCGCTCCGTCCGAAGCGCACCGCGCCCAGGCCATCGAGCAGTTGCAGAAATCGCCGCTGAACTGGGACCAACTGGACAACCTCAAGCCGCAAAGCGGTGGTCCGTTGCTGCCGCAGATGAGCACCTTGTGCATCGCTGCAGGCCGTAAAGACAAGGTTCGCCCAGGCGACATCCTCGGCGCGTTGACCGGTGAAGCTGGCATCCCGGGTGCCCAGGTCGGCAAGATCGCGATCTTTGACTTCCAGGCCTTCGTGGCCGTGGAACGCGGGATCGCCAAGCAGGCCTTGCAGCGTTTGAATGACGGCAAGATCAAAGGCCGTTCGTTGCGCGTGCGTATCCTGTAACACGATCTCCGCTTCAATGGAGATCCAATGTGGGAGGGGCTTGCCCCCGATAGCAATCTATCAGTTACCGATGCACTGGCTGACACACTGCTATCGGGGGCAAGCCCCCTCCCACATTTGACTGTATTCCAAATCAGAACCTGTATGAGGACACCGTTTTGCGCTCGACCGAAGTTGTGATCATTGGCGCCGGCGCCGCAGGCTTGATGTGCGCGCTGACCGCCGCCGGGCGTGGGCGCAAGGTGATGTTGATCGACCATGCGAACAAGGCCGGCAAGAAGATCCTGATGTCCGGTGGTGGCCGCTGCAACTTCACCAACCTGTACACCGAGCCGGCCAACTTCCTGTCGCACAACGAACACTTCTGCAAGTCCGCCCTGGCCCGCTACACCCAGTGGGACTTCATCGGGCTGGTGGCCAAGCACGGCGTGCCGTACCACGAGAAAAAACTCGGCCAGTTGTTCTGCGATAACAAATCCAGCGACATCCTCGGCATGCTGCTCGATGAGTGCATCCAGGTTGGCGTGAGCCTGCACCTGGACACGTCGGTCCAGGAGATTGCCAAGCTGGACAGCGGCTACCAGTTGCAGACCACCTTGGGCGAGTTGCGCTGTGAATCCCTGGTGATCGCCACCGGCGGCCTGTCGATCCCGACCCTGGGCGCGACCGGTTTTGGTTACCAGGTGGCCAGACAGTTCGGCCACGAATTGCTGCCGACCCGCGCCGGGCTGGTGCCGTTCACCATCACCGACCAGCTCAAGGATTTGTGTGGCGAGTTGTCGGGGACGTCGGTGGATTGCCTGGTCAGCTGCAACGGCCAGAGCTTTCGCGAGAACATCCTGTTTACCCACCGTGGCCTCAGCGGGCCGGCGATTCTGCAGATTTCTTCTTACTGGGAATCCGGCGACACGGTTGAAATCAACCTGCTGCCCGACCACGACGCTCACACCTGGCTGCAACAGCAACAAGTCGAGCGCCCCAACAGCGAGTTGAAAACCCTGCTGGGCGAGATCTTCACCAAGAAGATGGCCAACCTGTTGGCCGAGACATGGTTCGTGTCCAAGCCGATGAAGCAGTACACCCATGCCGAAATTGCCGACATCGCGCAAAAACTCGGCAACTGGCAATGGGTGCCGGCGGGCACCGAGGGTTATCGCACGGCGGAAGTCACATTGGGTGGCGTGGACACACGGGAAGTGTCGTCCAAGACCATGGAATCGCTGAAAAGCCCCGGCCTGTACTTTATCGGTGAAGTGCTGGATGTGACCGGTCACCTGGGCGGCTTCAACTTCCAGTGGGCCTGGGCTTCGGGTTACGCGGCGGCGCAGTACGCCTGAAGAGTGTAATCGGTCAAATGTGGGAGGGGGCTTGCCCCCGATGGCAGTGTGTCAATCAGTACGACTGTGACTGATCTACCGCTATCGGGGGCAAGCCCCCTCCCACATGGAATAAATTTTGCTGTTGGATGTGATCGCCACGCTTGCCGTGGCGTCCTTGATAGCTCAATTTAGCGGCATCGTCCCGGAAGACTCCAGACTTCATGTCATCGACCTCGTTCAAGCAGTCCCTGCGGCGCCTGTGGGCACTGGATAAATTCAGCTACAGCATTCGGGTATTCATTGCCCTCACCGGCAGCATGGCGCTGTGCTGGTATCAGGATGAAATGGCACTGCTGATCCCGTTGTTTCTGGGGATCATCGCCAGCGCCCTGGCCGAGACCGATGACAGTTGGCAGGGCCGCCTCAACGCCCTGGCGGTGACGCTGGTGTGTTTCAGCATCGCCGCGCTGTCGGTAGAGTTGCTGTTCCCTTATCCCTTGATCTTCGCGGTCTCACTGGCCCTGGCCACCTTCTGCCTGACCATGCTCGGCGCCTTGGGCGAGCGCTATGGGGCGATTGCTTCGGCAACGTTGATTCTGTCGGTATACACCATGATCGGCGTGGACCAGCGCGGCGGCGCCGTCAGCGATTTCTGGCATGAGCCGCTGTTGTTGGTGGCCGGTGCAGCCTGGTATGGCGCGCTGTCGGTGCTGTGGCAGGCGCTGTTTTCCAACCAGCCGGTGCAACAGAGCCTGGCGCGGTTGTTCCGTGAGCTTGGACGGTACCTCAAGCTCAAGTCATCGTTGTTCGAGCCAATCCGCCAGTTGGACGTGGAAGCGCGGCGCCTGGAACTGGCCCAGCAGAACGGTCGCGTGGTGGCGGCGTTGAATGCGGCGAAGGAAATCATCCTGCATCGCGTGGGCAATGGTCGACCCGGTTCGAAAGTCAGCCGTTACCTGAAGCTGTACTTCCTGGCCCAGGACATCCACGAACGCGCCAGCTCGTCGCACTACCCGTACAACGCCCTGGCCGAGGCCTTCTTCCACAGCGACGTACTCTTCCGTTGCCAGCGCCTGCTACGCCAGCAAGGCAAGGCCTGCCAGACCCTGGCCGAATCGATCCAGATGCGCCAACCGTTCATCTATGACGACAGCTTCGCCGAAGCCCTGGGCGACCTCAACGCGTCCCTGGAACACCTGCGCATCCAGAGCAACCCAGCCTGGCGCGGCCTGCTGCGTTCGTTGCGCGCCCTGGCGGCCAACCTGTCGACCCTGGACCGCCTGCTCGGCGACGCCAGCAACCCCGACAGCCTGGCGGACGCCACCGACAGCAACCTGCTGGACCGCGCCCCGCGCAACCTCAAGGAAATGTGGACGCGCCTGCGCACGCAGATGACGCCGACGTCACTGCTGTTCCGTCACGCGTTGCGCCTGTCGTTGGCGCTGACCGTCGGTTACGGCATGCTGCATGCGATCCACGCGTCCCAGGGCTACTGGATCATCCTCACCACGCTGTTTGTGTGCCAGCCGAACTATGGCGCCACGCGCCGCAAGCTCGGCCAGCGGATCATCGGCACGGCCATCGGCCTGACCGTGGCCTGGGCACTGTTCGACCTGTTTCCGAGCCCCCTGGTGCAATCGATGTTTGCCATCGCCGCCGGCCTGGTGTTCTTTATCAACCGCACCACCCGCTACACCCTGGCCACCGCCGCCATCACCTTGATGGTGTTGTTCTGCTTCAACCAGGTCGGCGATGGCTACGGACTATTCCTGCCACGCCTGTTCGATACCTTGCTCGGCAGCCTGATCGCCGGCCTCGCGGTGTTCCTGTTCCTGCCGGACTGGCAAGGTCGCCGCTTGAACAAAGTGCTGGCCAATACCCTGACCTGCAACAGCATCTACCTGCGCCAGATCATGCAGCAGTACGCCGCCGGCAAGAGCGACGACCTGGCCTACCGCCTGGCCCGACGCAACGCACACAACGCCGATGCCGCGCTGTCCACCACCCTGGCGAACATGCTGATGGAACCGGGGCACTTCCGTAAGGAAGCGGACGTGGGTTTTCGGTTCCTGGTGTTGTCGCACACTTTGCTCAGTTATTTGTCAGGGCTGGGCGCGCACCGTGAAACCCAATTGCCGGCCGAGGTGCGTGAGCATCTGATCGATGGCGCCGGCAAGACCCTGGCGGCGAGCATCGATGAGATCGCCACGGGGTTGGCCAACAAGCAGCCGATCGCGATCCAGAGCGATGCCGAGGAAGCGCTGGCGGCGGACCTGGAGCAGATGCCGGATGAGATCGATGAAGGGCAGCGGTTGGTACAGACGCAGTTGGCGTTGATTTGCCGGCAACTGGGGCCGTTGCGCACCTTGGCGGCGCATTTGATCAAGGACACCAGCGCGGCCTGACCTGTGGCGAGCGGGCTTGCCACAAGAGGCACCCGCTACATACCGTGCTGCTTCATCAACCGCTCATAGCTACCGTCAGCCTTCATCTTGGCAATCTCCCGATCAAACCCGGCCACGATCTGCTCATGCTCCGGGTTCTTCAGGCTGACCAGGATATGCAGGCTGTTTTCACTCAGCGGCTGGGGCAAAAACTCCACTGCGTTGCGCACCCGCGCCGACTCGCGCGACAGGTAATAGCGCGCCACATACTCATCCTCCAGCGTCAGCCGCACCCGCTGCGCCGCGAGCATGCGCACGGCCATGGCGAAGTTGTGCACCGGGACTTTCTGCAACTGCGCATCCCCATCGAACGCCGCCGAATAGGCATAGCCACGCACCACGGCGATGGGATAGTCGTGCAATTGCGCAAGGTTCTGGAATTCGATGGGATCGTCGCGGCGCTTGATAAAGCGCACACGGTTGAGCAGGTATTCACCTGAGAACTGGCCCAGTTTCGTACGGGCATCGTCGTACCAGGCGTTGATCAGCACGTCATAACGGCCGTCGCCCACCCCCATCAGCGCACGGGCCCAGGGCACTTGCTCGAAGTCACTGGCATAACCCGCACGGGCCAGGGCGGTACTGACGATATCGGTGGCCAGCCCGCCGTTGATCAAGGTGGAATCGGTAAAAGGCGGCCAGGCATCTGCCACCAGACGCAGACGCTGCGCGAATGCCGGCTGGGCCAGCAGCAACACTCCAATCAAAGCAACGGCACGAGAGAATCGCGGCATGCTCAAAGTCCTTGGCAGGCAGGCGGTGGCCTTGGCTCAGGCGCGGCCCGAGGTTCTAACAGTAGCTCAGATTACACAAAGAAACCGGCACCGAACGCACTCAATGATGGCAAATTGATTTCACTCACAAAAATAGTTGATTTAGACAGCGTTGCCCGCTGCGCTTACTATCCGCATCAGACATTGATAAGAGAACTGGCCATGACCGTTGAATGGGTGTGCAAACACCACGATGACCTGGGCAAGGAGCAGCTTTACGCGATCCTGCGCTTGCGCAACGAGGTGTTTGTTGTCGAGCAGAAATGTGTGTACCAGGATCTCGATGGGCAGGATTTATCGGGCGACACCCACCACCTGATGGCGTGGAAAGACGACCAACTGGTGGCGTACCTGCGCCTGCTGGACCCGGAATCCCAGGGCGGCGACGTGGTGATCGGCCGCGTGATCGTAGCGCCAGTGGCGCGCGGCAGCGGGCTGGGCCATCGGATGATGGAAGAGACGCTCAAGCAGATTGCCGATACGTGGCCCGAGACACCGATATTCCTGTCAGCCCAGGCGCATTTGCAGGGGTACTACGGGCGGTATGGTTTTGTCGTGGCAGGTGAGGAGTACCTTGAGGATGATATTCCACACATCGGCATGCGAAAGGACTAGGGATAACCCAGCACTTGCTTGATCTGGCCGAGGTTCGCCTCGATCCAGCGCCGATCAATCGCGCCCCAGCTGCGAATCCGATAGTGCCCGGCATGGTTGCGGGCACCGTCTTCCTGCTCGAACTCACACACAATATCCAGGTCGGCCAACGCCGCAATGGTGTCCTGCGCCGTACGCCGAGGCATGCCGGTGGCGTCGGTCAGGGCCGGGACGCTGCTGGCCTGGCCGCTGTCGATCAGGTAGGCCACGTACAGGCGACGGTAGAAGCTGCTCTTGGTCTTGCTCACATCCATGGTCGGTTGCCTTGTGCGGTCAGGGTTTGCCCAGCAGGTCGCGGTACGTGAGGTACACCCGCAGGTCGAATTCCACCTGATGGTAGCCCGGCATCATGTACTCGCAGAGTTTATAGAACGCCTTGTTGTGGTCCGACTCCTTGAAGTGTGCCAGTTCGTGCACCACGATCATGCGCAGGAACTGCGGCGCGGCCTCCTTGAACAGCGCAGCAATGCGGATCTCTTTCTTCGATTTCAGATTGCCGCCCTGTACCCGCGAGATGGTGGTGTGCAGGCCGAGGGCGCGATGAGTCAGGTCCAGGCGATTATCGAACAGCACCTTGTCAATGGCCGGCGCATTGCGCAGATGTTCCTGCTTCAAGGCCAGGGCGTAGGCGTACAGGGCCTTGTCGCTCTGCACCGCGTGGCGTTCGGGGTAACGTTGCTCCAGGTAGGCACCCAACTGGTCCTTGGCGATCAGTTGGCGCACTTGTTCCTGAAGGGCGGCGGGATAGGCCTGGAGGTATTTCAGCGCGGTCATGGGGTCTGCAACAGATTCGGATAGGCGCCAGTGTAACGAATTCAGCGCAGGCGAGCGTGGCACCAGTGTGCCACTTCCTCAGCCACCAACGGCTGTGCCGCCATCGGCCCCTGAATGAAAGGGCAGCCATTAGCCTTCAGCCATTGGGCCTGCTCCTGGGTTTCCACCCCCTCAGCCACCACCACTACATCAAAATGCCCGCACAGCTCGATAATGCTGCGCGCCATCACCTCATCCCGCGCTGAGCCTGGCAGGCGAGCGACCAATTGCGGGTCGAGCTTGAGGGTGTCGAAGGCCAGGTCGCGCAGGTGCGCCAGGGAACAGTTGCCCAGGCCAAAGTCATCCAGGGCGGTGCGCACGCCGATGTGGCGCAGCAACTTGAGCTGCTTGATCGACTCTTCAAGGTTGCTCATCAGGCAGTCTTCACTGATTTCCACCTCCAGTTGCCGCCCCTGCAGCTCATGTCGCTCAAGCACCTGCTGCAGTTGGCTCGCCAGGTTGGGCATGTTGAACTGACTGCTGCTCAGGCTCACGCTCAACACCAGTTCATCATCCAAGCCGGCGTGCCAGGCCTGGAGCTGGCCGCCGACCTGCTGGTAAATCCAGGTGCTGAGTTGGCTGATCAGCCGGGCTTCTTCCAGCAACGGCAAAAACAGACCGGGTGGCACATCACCGACACTGGGATGCTGCCAGCGCAGTAGCGCTTCCACGCCGCGCACACGTCCGTCCGCCAACGCCACCTGGGGCTGGTACACCAGGGTGAACTCCTTGTTTTGAATCGCCGTGCGCACGCCGTCTTCCAGCATCAGGCGCGAACGGGCGCGGCCGTTCATTTCCTGGTCGTAATAGCGATATTGCTGACGACCTGCGCGCTTGGCTTCGTACATGGCGATGTCCGCCGCGCGCAACAGGCCGTTAACGTCCGAGCCGCAATCCGGGAACGTGGCGATACCGATACTGACACCGAGCATCACATCCAAACCGTCAACCTGCTGACAGATAGACACCCGTTCGATCAGTTTTTCCGCAATCTTCGCCGCCTGCTCGGGGAACTCCAGCTCCAGCAGCGCGGTGAACTCATCGCCGCCCATGCGCCCGAGAATGTCGTAGGAACGCAGGCAACCCTGCAACTGCTCCGACACCCAGCGCAGCACCCGGTCGCCGGCGTCATGACCGAGAGAATCATTGACCCGCTTGAAGCCATCAAGGTCCAGGTACAGCAGCACCAGAGACTGCTCGTTGCGCTCGCTGCGCAGCAAAATGTTCTCCGCCGCCTGGTAAAACCCGCGCCGGTTCAACAGCCCGGTCAGCGGGTCGGTGACTGCCTGGAACTCCAATTGTTGATGCAGGTGACGCACTTCGGACATGTCCAGCACGGTCACCACCATGGCCTTCTGTTCAGCCGGCAGCGGCGCACACGACAACGCCACCGGCACCTGCTGGCCGCGGCTGGTACGCAGGATCGCATCGTGCAAGCGCCAGGTCTGGCCCTGGCGATAAGCGAGGTACATCTCGAACCCCAGCCAGGCCGGCACATGGGGTTTTTGCAGGAAGCTCAGGAAACTCTCGCCTCGCAACTCGGCCATGGTAGCGTTCAGCAGTCGCGAAATGGCCGGGTTGGCATACTCGATCACACTGCCCTCGCCCACCACCAGAATGCCTTCGGCGGCGTTGTCCAACACCGAGGCATTGAACGCCCGTGCGGACTCCAGCTCATGAGTCAGACGCTGCAAGGCCCGGCGATTGCGCTGATGCTCCAGCAACGCCTGGACCTTGGGTTTGAGGATATGCGGGTCGAACGGTTTGAACAGGTAATCGATGGCGCCACTGGCATAGCCTTCGAGTACTGCGGCGGGCGACTGGGCATTGGCGGTGAGGAAAATGATCGGGGTCATGCGCGTGCGCTGGCTGCCACGCATCAGGCGCGCCACCTCGAAGCCGTCCATGCCGGGCATCTTCACATCCAGCAGCACCAGGTCGACTTCGTGCTTGAGCAACTTCTCGAGGGCTTCCACACCGGACGCAGCGGTCACCACATGCCAGTCTTCACGCTGTAACAGCGCTCGCATGCTAAGCAGGTTCTCTGGGTAGTCATCGACCACAAGAAGAACCGAATGACCATCGCCGTGGTGTGGAGCGCATTCCATGCTACGTCTCTTCCTTAGGACTACTCCGGTCATTTCTGACAGAAAACCCGGACAAACACTGAGGCCTCACTCTAGCCCCGGTTCAGAAAAAGCAGAAGTAACCTCAGTGCCATCATTGCGCCAAAGTTCAGGAAGCCGACTAACGGTCAACCGCTACAAGCCACGAACCACGGGAAACATGGCTTTTTGGCATTCCGTTGGCGCCAATAAGTTGCCAGCAATGATTTAACAAGACGGTTAACACCACCTATAAAGAACCTGTCTGGCCCAAGGGCCATAGCCTACACCCCTCTGTAAAAAGGCCTACGCCATGATCGACCTATCCACCTGGAACCTCAGCATCCCTGTCGGCTCTCCACCCGCGACCATCGAAACCCCCAGATTGATGAGCGGCTTCAACGACCAATATTTCCAGGCCGAAGGCAGCAACGTCCAATTCTGGACCCCGGTCACCGGCACCCGTACCGAAAACGCCATTTACCCGCGCAGTGAATTGCGCGAGACCTACGCCGATGGCCGCCTGCGCAACTGGACCTATCCGGATGCGGACAACTTCCTGCGTGCCACTCTGGCCGTCAATCAAGTGCCGTCCTCCGGCAAAATCGTGATCGGGCAGATTCACGCCTATGACAGCCAGAAACCACTGATCAAGCTGGAGTATCAATTCAAGGAGAAAACCCAGACCGGCAACATCGTCGCCAAGGTGCGCATGCGCCCGGATGAGGATGAAGGCCGGGTGATCACCGTGGCATCGAATGTGCCGCTGGAAAAAACCTTCACCTATGTGATCAACCTCAACAAGGCGGGGCTTCTCAGTGTGTATGCCGCGGACGGCGAGTGGAACGAACGCATCGGCGCGGCGTGGGGCGCCAAGCCGTTGTACTTCAAGGCGGGAGCGTATGTGCAGGACAACAGTGGCGACAGCAAGGAAGGGGCGCGGGTGACGTTTGCCAAGTTGGATATTGATCACGAGTAAGATTATTTCAATCATCCCCCGCTACGGCGGGGGAATGATTACTTGGATATAACGAACTCCGACGATCGTCTTACCCCTATAGCAAAACAGCATAAAAATAGTATTTCTTGCAGTGCGCACCCTAGGGCACATCTTATAAAATCATGTGCGTCCGACTCATGTACCCATTCAGGAGTTAAACACATGCCAACGATAGCCACCATTAACCAACCTGCCGTCTCGGGGTTTGGCGCCGGGTCGCAACCAAAAATATACAATGCCACCCCACCTGGTTCTTTTGCGACGCCGCCCCAAAACATGCCAGTTGTCACCAGGCCCTTCAGGTATCTCGTCTTGTCACACTTATTGAGCAACAACACCAGGATAGGCGATGTGCTGACTTATTATTGCTACCCTGTGCCGTCCGCAGGTCTTCCTACGATGTTTCTGGAACAAATAACTCTTACTGCCGCGCTGCTACAAATTTACATCAACAATAAACGCGAACATTTTGAGAAGGAAATACCCTGCTACCTTCCAAACCCAGGAGTCTATGATGTTTACTGGGAGCATTGAAAATGCATCTCAAACATATACGGAGATCGGACAGAACCTGAGATTTACAGTTGTATAACTATAGTAATTACTAAGATGGCTTATCCAACACCTGAAAAACTATTGCGTTACCCACGATGAAAAACTGTTCACTGTCCTTAGAAAAATACTTCATACCTATAAGAAACCCGCATTTCTGCGGGTTTTTTTGGCGCTATTGGCTTAGTTCACCTTAGCGTTCAACTCACCTTTCAAATACCGCTGATACATCGCTTCCAACGAGATCGGCTTGATCTTCGAAGCATTGCCGGCAGTACCGAAGGCCTCGTAGCGAGCGATACACACATCACGCATCGCGGTCACGGTCGCACCGAAGAACTTACGTGGGTCGAACTCGCTCGGGTTGGTGGCCATCAGGCGACGCATCGCACCGGTGGACGCCAGACGCAGGTCGGTATCGATGTTGACCTTGCGCACGCCGTACTTGATGCCTTCGACGATTTCTTCAACCGGCACGCCGTAGGTTTCTTTGATGTCGCCGCCGTACTGGTTGATGATCGCCAGCCACTCTTGCGGCACCGAGGAAGAACCGTGCATCACCAGGTGGGTGTTGGGGATGCGCTTGTGGATTTCCTTGATTCGGTCGATGGCAAGCACGTCGCCAGTAGGTGGCTTGGTGAACTTGTAGGCGCCGTGGCTGGTGCCGATGGCGATGGCCAGGGCGTCGACTTGGGTCTTTTTCACGAAGTCGGCGGCTTCTTCCGGATCGGTCAGCATTTGGCTGTGATCCAGCACGCCTTCGGCACCGATGCCGTCTTCTTCGCCGGCCATGCCGGTTTCCAGGGAACCCAGGCAGCCCAGCTCGCCTTCAACAGACACGCCGCAGGCGTGGGCCATGGCTACGGTTTGCTGGGTGACACGCACGTTGTATTCGTAGTCGGTCGGGGTCTTGCCGTCTTCGCCGAGGGAACCGTCCATCATCACCGAGCTGAAGCCCAGTTGGATGGAGCGCTGGCACACGTCAGGGCTGGTACCGTGGTCCTGGTGCATGCACACCGGGATATGCGGGAATTCTTCGATTGCGGCGAGGATCAGGTGACGCAGGAACGGCGCGCCGGCGTATTTGCGGGCACCGGCCGAAGCCTGGACGATCACGGGGGAGTCGGTCTTGTCAGCGGCTTCCATGATGGCGCGCATCTGCTCAAGGTTGTTGACGTTAAAGGCTGGGACGCCGTAGCCGAACTCGGCTGCGTGGTCCAGCATTTGACGCATGCTGATAAGT
>Ga0207713_1002830_pt1 | contig 12207 bp, 12 predicted proteins | sample KBSS64metaG_FD_184404 | JGI IMG/M metagenome (GOLD analysis project Ga0207713, IMG submission 184404) | Switchgrass rhizosphere microbial communities from Kellogg Biological Station, Michigan, USA - KBS S6-4 metaG (SPAdes) (version 2) | ecosystem: Host-associated > Plants > Roots > Rhizosphere >...
CTGTATTACAGGTTCAAACCTGAATGCTGTTGGCTTTCTGATTTTTCCAAAATTAGAAACTTGTGCTCAATACGCAGGCCTTAAGCTTGGCGAGCATTCTGCAACAGAGATATTACAGCATCCTAAAATCCAGCAATGGTTCCGCCAATTTTTAACGACATTTAATAAAGATGCGACTGGCAGTTCAAATACAGTCTCAATGCTTTATTTAATGACCGAACCACCTCAGCTCGATGCAGGCGAAGTCACCGATAAAGGCAATCTCAATCAAAGCAATATTACGAAACGTCGTGCCGCTTTAATTGATGAGCTTTATCAAAAGCAGGGCGACAACCCACTCATTATTCGGGTTCCCACCTTAAAGCAATAAGCTATTGAAATAAAAAAGGAAGCTCAAACTTCGGTTTGAGCAATAGCCCCACTTTTGCCTAAAAAAAGGTTCAACATGCCACACGATACAGAATTTGAACTATTTCGAGACAGTTACCGCAGGTTCTTAAAAGAACAGGTCGCTCCGTATTACGAACAGTGGGAACACGATGGCCTAATCCCACGTGATCTATGGCTTCGTCTTGGGGAAAATGGCTTTTTGTGCGTAGATGTGCCCGAAGAATATGGCGGCTATGGCGCTCCTGTTCATTACTCTCTCATGCTGGTTCAAGAAACCGCTCAAGCTGGCTTTGCATCTTTAGCTGTTGCAATTGGGGGACAAAATGAGCTGGTTTCTCCTTACTTGCAAAATATTGGTTCCGAAGAACAAAAACGCTATTGGTTACCGAAAATGGTGACAGGTGAAGTGGTCACCGCAATTGCGATGACCGAAGCCAATGCAGGCTCAGACTTACAGGCCATACGCACTCAAGCCGTTTTAGAAAATGATCACTATCGTATAAATGGTTCAAAAACGTTTATCTCAAATGGTTTGCATGCCGACCTGATCGTTCTGGTAGCAAAAACTGACCCTCAAGCCAAAGCAAAAGGTATTTCAATTTTTTTAGTTGATGCTGCTTTAGACGGCGTTAAAAAGGGGCGCTCTTTACAAAAAATTGGACTTCATGCCCAAGATACAGCCGAACTTTTTTTTGATGATGTGTATGTTCCTGCAACCCAGCGTTTAGGTGAAGAAGGACAAGGCTTTGCTTATTTAATGCAAGAGTTACCTCGCGAACGTTTAAGTATTTCCATGATGGCTTTGGGGTCAATTTTAGGAGCTATCGAAATCACCAAAGATTATGTGCTGGGACGTAAAGCTTTCGGACAACTTTTAAGTCAAATGCAAAACACACGGTTTGTGCTCGCGAATGCACAAATCAAAGCGAAAGCCGCCCAAGCTTTTGTAGACCAATGTGCAGCGCTGTATCAACAACACCAGTTAAGTGTCACTCAAGTTGCCGCACTGAAATGCTTTATCACCGATGTTCAATGTGAAGTGATTGATCAGTTACTTCAACTTTTTGGCGGCTACGGTTACATGCAGGAATACCCGATTTCACGCTTTTTTGTGGATGCACGGGTACAAAAAATTTATGGGGGAACCAATGAAATTATGAAAGAAATCGTAGCCCGAGAACTGCTCGGCAAATAATTCGATTTAAAAACCAGACAAGGCAGACAGAACAACCATGCCTTGTTGAAAACAAAAAATGATATTTCAGGAAGAAATGCTATGTCGAAATTATGGATGTACTCCACCCTCATGCTCTCTGGTTCAGTGTGGGCTGGTAATTTTATTGACAACAGTTCAGTAGAACTCACCACACGAAACTTCTATTTTGACCGCGACTACCAAGAGCAATCCGCTTACCCTGCCGCCAAGGACTGGACACAAGGGTTTATTCTCAAAGCCAATTCAGGTTATACCGAAGGGACTGTCGGTTTTGGGCTGGATGTACTTGCAACGGCGGGTTTTAAACTTGATGCCGATGCAGAGCATGGAGGTACAGGAAACTTACCCAGAGACACGCGCACCAATGAACCTGCTGACTCTTATGGCGAAATTGGGGTCACAGCAAAAGCAAAAATGAGCCAAACCGAGCTACGCATTGGTACGCTAATGCCGATGAATCCAGTTTTAGTGGCTTCACCTGCTCGTTTGCTTCCTCAAACCTATCGAGGAATTTCACTGACCAGCAAAGATATTAAAGATTTTGACTTACAGGCAGCCTATCTCGATAAAGTGAATCATCGTGATTCAACTAACTATGAAAAAATTAAAATTTCAGGAGTGAATGGACGGTTTAAAAGTGCCGAAACTGACGGACTCTATTATTTAGGTGGGAACTATCAGCTTGATCCAACAATCAAGCTCACAGCGTTCTATATGGATGTTGATGATCTTTATAACCAGACCATGGTCGGTGCCTTACACCAACACAAAATTAATGACACTACTAATCTTAGCTCGCAGTTACGCTACTACCGCAGCCGTGATGATGGACAAGCAAAAGCAGGTTTAGTCGATAATGACCTTTATCATGCGCATTTCGAACTTAAACATCAAAACCATAAATTTATTTTTGGAACCTTCCAGCATCACGGCGACACCGCTTTTCCGTATTTGACGGGAGGTGAAACTGGGCTTCTCATCGACACATGGCCGGGTGAGTTTTTAAACCCAAAAGAAAAAGCCTATAGCTTCCGCTATGAATACGACTTTAAAGATTATGTCCCGGGTTTACGTTTCATGACTCGTTACACCACAGGTCACAATATTTATGCACCCAACTTAGGCGGAACTAATCTAAAAGAACGCGAAACAGACTTTGATTTAGGCTACACCGTTCAAAGTGGCTGGTTAAAAAATTTAGGGCTACGGGCGCGCTATGCAATGTATGACAACAACATGCTCTCCACTGCCAACATCAAGCCTGTAAACGAAACCCGCATCAACATTGATTACACATGGAAATTTAAATAATTCAAAACAAGAGGTTCAGTTACACATAGAACCTTTTTTTATTTCGGGAAATTCATCATGAAGAAAGTTGTAACGCTACTCTGTGGAATGAGTCTGATTGCCCTGACTCATGCCGAAACTCAATATAGCCCATCGCCCATTCAGCTAGAGCCTTTAGCAAAATTTAGTGTGGATTTAAATGCGCCTATTTGGGAATTAGGCACAACCAGTGATGCTGGTAAACGCCGAATTATTCCTATTACAGGTGGAACATTTGAAGGGAAATCGCTTAAAGGCCGCATTTTAAATAATGGCGCAGATTGTCGATAGTAAAGGACTAGCAATTATTGATACGCGATATTTGTTAGAAACCGATGACGGTGCACTCATTTATCTTCAAACCAAAGGTTACCGACATGGCTCGGCAGAAACACTAAAACAGCTTGCTCAAGGCAAAGATGTCGACCCAAAAAATTACTATTTCAAAATTACCATGCAGTTTGAAACCAGCTCACCAAAATATGCATGGCTTAATCAGACTGTTGCAGTAGGTAGTGCAATGCGCTTGGGCAAAGCGGTTATTTATGATGCCTATACCCTGAAATAATAATTTTTATAACACACTACAAAAAGGATGGACCCTTCATTATGGATCAAAAAACTTTAGAACACTTACCGCCCATCCACCACCATTTGGGTGGACACAATATCCATTGGAATGAAAAAAACACTGAGCTCGCCATCCACTACACGGCGCTAGAAAGCTTTACCAATCCACGCGGCACCGTCGAAGGCGGCATGATCTGCGCCATGCTTGACGATGTGATGGGACTTTTTGCATATCTCGCCAATGACCATAAACCAGCCACCACCATTAACTTAACGATGGATTTTTTAAGACCCTGTGCTGTAGGCGAAGTCATTACAAAATGCCGATTCATTAAACAAGGCAAAACTGTACTGAATCTCGAAAGTGAAGCTTGGCAAAACAACAAAATGATTGCACGAAGCACAGCTAATTTTCTGGTTTTAGATTAATTGCAAAGATTCATTCAATAAGGATATGAATAAATGAATTACACCAACAATAAACGAATTTTGACCCACTCCGCTTTAGTACTTGCCATGCTTGGTTCTTTGGCAGGCTGTGGAAGTGACAGTGATGACACAACTACGCCCTCAACAACGAAACCACCTCAGTTGTCTCCTGCTGTGGGCGTAAAAATGACAGGAAGCTGTACGGACTTACTCGGATTTCAATACAACAATACGGTCATTAGCTCAGCTACCCTTCAAGAAGCAGGCACATTGACTGTCGCTAACAAACCGATTGGCGCACATTGTTTGGTCAAAGGTTATATGGACCAACGGGTAAGCTCTGTCGATGGACAAACCTATCAAATTGGTTTTGAAATGCGCTTACCTGTTGATTGGAACGGCCGTTTTCTCTATCAAGGCAATGGCGGAACGGATGGTAATTTAATTCCTGCAACGGGTCAGGTCGGCAGCGGTGGTCCACTTACCAATGCCCTACATGATGGTTTCGCTGTTATTTCTTCCGATGCAGGACATAATGCCTCACAAAATCCAATGTTTGGTTTAGATCCTCAAGCCAGAATCAACTACGGCTATGGTGCGATTACCAAACTCACGCCTATGGCAAAAAATCTAATTAAAACAGCGTATGGTAAATTGCCAGACCGCTCCTATGCAGGCGGCACTTCAAATGGCGGACGCCACGCCATGATTGCCGCAACCCGTTTAGGTGACCAATATGATGGAATTTTAGCAAGTACACCCGGTTTTCATTTGCCTCGTGCAGCCGCAGCACAACTCTATACAGCACAGCAGCTTCGTCGTGTCGCAACCGATGAAAATGACTTAAGTACCGCTCTTACCCTTTCAGAGCGTAAAGTTTTAGCAAAAGCGATTTTAGATCAATGCGATGCGCTAGACGGTATTGCAGATGGCTTGGTTCAAGATGTTGAGGCTTGTCGTACAGCTTTTGATATTCACCAACATGTACCCTTTTGCTCAAGCACAAGAGATGGCACATGCCTAAGCACCGAACAAATTGATGTATTAGCCAACATTTACCGTGGCCCTGTAAACTCTACTGGACAAGCACTTTATGCAACCCAGCCTTTCGACCCCGGTTTAGTCGGTAGTAACTGGGCAAGCTGGAAATTCGAATCTTCGGTGGGAACAGCGCGCGACCCTGTTGCAGTCGGCATTCTTTTTCAGGTTCCACCAGACCCAACTGTGACTCAAAATTCTAGACAATTTGCCTTTAATTTTAACTTCGATACCGACTATCCAAAACTATCGGCAACCAATGATGTATACACCGAAAGTTCTATGTCATTCATGATGCCGCCTGATGAATTGAATCTAGATAAACTCCGTAATCACGGTGGAAAAATGATTGTGGTACAAGGCACAGCAGACGGCGTCTTCTCTGTAGATGACACTCAAAATTGGTACGATCAACTGCTACAACATTATAAAAATGATGCAAAAAGTACAGCACCTGAATTTGCGCGTTTCTTTAGAGTTCCGGGTATGAACCATACCCGTGATGGTATTGCGACCGACCAATTTGATGCATTGACTGCTTTGGTCAACTGGGTTGAATATGGACAAGTGCCTGACAAAATCATTGCGACTGCACGCGGCGCAAGTAACCCAAGTGGTCAAGTGAATACTGAACTTCCGCAAGACTGGGCACCAGACCGTACCCGTCCACTTTGCCCTTACCCACTGATTGCTCGTTACAATGGTCAGGGTGATAGCGAAAAAGCTGAAAACTTTAGCTGTAAATAACACCCTATAAGATAAAAAGAGAGCTTACATAGGCTCTCTTTTTTTATTTTGCTAAGTATCACTATTGAATCATTATTAAATGATATTTCATCCAATGCCTGCATCGCTGCTAAGATAACACCGAAAACCAAAAACTCATTTCGATATGCAAAATCAGACTGCTTCAACCAAACCCTCAACTCAACTTGGAAAAGCATTGCTTTGTCTCATGACATCAGCATTATTATTTTCCATTATGGGGGTATGCATTCGTTTTGCTTCAGAAACGGTAGACAATGCCACCGTCGTGTTTTTTAGAAATGCAGTGGGTTTATTTATTTTTATTCCTATGCTTTTAAAGCAAGGTCTAGACTTCGTTAAAACCGATAAACTCTGGATGCACACTTGGCGAAGCTTAGTGGGTCTTGCTGCAATGTATGGTTTTTTCTATGCCATTGCGAACTTAAAACTATCGAATGCGATGGTTTTTAGCTACTCATCCCCAATCTTTATTCCACTCATTGCATGGCTTTTCTTAAAAGAAAAAATCACTAAGTCGATGATTTTTGCTGCTGTGATTGGACTCGTTGGGGTTTTATTTGTCGCTAAACCTGACCAAGGCCTACTCAATGCATTGTCCTTTATTGGTTTAGGCGCATGTTTTTTATCAGCGATGGCTTTTGTAACTGTAAGAGCTTTAACCAGTACAGAACCGCCTGAGCGTATTGTTTTTTACTTCTGTATTTTTGGTAGCTTAATTTCATCAATTCCAATGTTCTGGCATTGGCGCATTTTCACTTGGCATGAACTCGCATTGCTGATTGCCGCAGGACTTTTAGCAAACATTAGTCAGCTTTTTATGTCTTATGCCTATAGCTTAGCCCCAGCAGGACAAATTGGCCCCATGAATTACATTGCTATTATTTTTGCAGGAATTTGGGGATTTGTTTTTTGGCATGAATTACCGGATCTGTTTAGCTTGATCGGCATATTTATTATTTTATTTGCGATTTTGCTCTGTAATCCTTTTTTGCAGAAAAAGTTATTCTCTCAATTTAAGTAGTAGACAAACCTGATTCTAATTTAGGTACTGTATTCGATACTCATTCGGTGAAATGCCTGTCCAGTGCCGATAGGCTTTTCTAAAATTAGAAGTATCTGAAAAGCCAATTCTCTCAGCAATTTCATCTATGGTTAAAGTTGTTTCTCGCAAATATTCATCCGCAAGACGGCGCCGAGTTTCATCTAATAACTCTTGATAGGTTAAATCAAAACTTGCCAAGCGTCGATGTAAGGTACGCTTTGACATATGTAACCGTTCAGCCATTTCTTGAGCCGATGGGAAAAGTCCTGTTCCATCTAACAAGATCAAACGAATCGTTTTCACCAACTCAGGCTCTTCAAGTTCAGCTGTACCTAACATCCGCTCACAAAAAGACTTACACATATCCGCGGTAATCGGGTTGGCATTTGGACAAGGTACATCAAGCCACTTTAAATCAAAGTGCCATTGCATTACGCCAGCATCAAACTGAACAGGACAATGAAAAACTTTTTCGTATTCTTCTGCATAGTCAGGCGCTGGATAGGGCAATAAAAGCTTCTTTGCTTGAAATGGCCCTTCAAGCACACGTTCAATTAAGGTTTGCATGGAGCTAAACCAAAACTCGCACACCAAAGGCAGAAGCTTACCAAGTGCAATAATGTCTTGCCCTTCAAAAACAGCAGCATCATCTCGAATATAAAAAGACTTCTTTAAAATAGGCCCTGCAAGTTTAATGTGTCGAATGCCAAGTTCTACCGCTTGTCTAAAATTACGCGAAGAATATAGTGCATAACCATATACCCCAAAATCTGACAAGCGCTGCTTTTGCCCTGCACGGAGGCCAATTAAGGGATCATGAGATAAACGTTGAATATTTTGAAATAACTGGATTTTTTGAAGTTGAGAAATATATAAAGAGGGTTGATTCATCGCATCTGGTGAAATATTTGTGCCAGATAGAACATCTGATATTGAATAGCCTTGCAAGCCCATTTCATCAAATAAACTGGTCAAACCTAGCAAATATGTATTCGAACCTAAGGATGTATTATCATAATTTCCTTCGATAACAACATTTGTACTTTTATAAATATTATTAGGCATTTAACTCACACCATCCCTAGAGTGACGTGCATAATGGCACTAAACTACCTCTTGTTGTCTCAATTTAACATCGACCATACGACGCTTCAAGCATAAAGTATGATAAGCAAAAGTATGGGAAGGAATAAAAATGGAAAGCTCCACTTTAAAAGAATATAGCGGCTCTGCCACCGAACATATGGAACTTATTTTTTCCAAACAACGTGCTAATTTTGAGGCGGATCCATATCCAAGTCTTGAGGCACGTCGAACAAAACTGCATCAACTTAAAAAACAAATTATTCGTTATCAAGATGCTTTAGCTACTGCGATTAATGCTGACTTTAGTTCAAGATCACTTGATGAATCTAAACTATTAGATCTGCTTGGTTCCGTGTTAGAGGCTGATCATGCGATTCATCATTTACGCCGCTGGATGCGTCCAAGTAAACGCCGTACCGAGCTTTTATTTTTATCAAATCGTTTAAGTGTGCAATACCAACCTAAAGGCGTGGTTGGTGTGATTGTACCTTGGAACTTTCCAGTTTATTTAGCACTTGGGCCACTCATTGCCGCTTTAGCTGCTGGCAACAGAGTGATGATTAAGCTATCTGAAATTACACCAAACACGAATGCGATGCTAAGACGTATGCTCGCCGAAGTCTTTAATGAAGATGAAGTCGCAGTTTTTGGTGAAGAAATTACAGACCCAGCAAGATTTACCTCTTTGCCGTTTAACCATATTGTATTTACAGGTTCTCCAGCCATTGGCAAAGTCGTAATGAGAGCAGCGGCTGAAAATCTAACTCCAGTTACACTTGAGTTAGGTGGTAAATCTCCTGCAATTGTTAGCCGCAACTATCCGCTTGCCGATGCAGCCAAACGTATTACACATGGTAAAGCAACAAATAGTGGTCAAATCTGTGTAGCACCTGATTATGCGTTAGTTCCAAAAGAAAGTATTGATGAATTTGTGGATGCTGCAAAATCAAGCTTTATAAAAATGTTTGGTCAAAACATTGAAAATAATGAGAATTACACATCGATTGTAAATGACCGCCATTTAAAACGTATTCAAGATATTTTGACCGATGCACAAGAAAAAGGTGCGCGGATTATTCCTTGCGACACTTATAGCTTTGACCAACAAGGCCGCAGAATGCCTGTACAGATTGTACTTAACTGCACTCCCGACATGCGCATTATGAAAGAAGAGCTCTTTGGCCCTATTTTACCTGTCGTTGCATATGATTCTTTAGATGATGCAATTACCTATGTTAAATCGGATGAACGACCTTTAGCGCTTTATTGCTTTACACATAGCTCGGTAGAACGTGATCGTATTTTACGTGAAACTCATTCAGGTGGTGTGACCATCAATGATTGGGGCTGGCATGTGGTTAACCATGATGCTCCTTTTGGTGGTATCGGCAACTCAGGTATGGGGTCGTATCATGGTGAAGAAGGTTTCCGTGAACTTTCTCATGCAAAAACTGTATTTACACGCCATCGGTTTTTCCCAACTCAGCTTTTCCATCCTCCTTATGGAACATTCCTACAAAAGCTAGCGATCCGCTTTTTCTTAAAAAAAGGCGATCCAAATATTAAATAAGGATTATAAAAAAAGCCTCGTAATGAGGCTTTTTTTATAACAAATGACCTGTAATACATCTATTGATTTGATCTTTAGTTAAATCAAAATCTACAAATCGATTTCTTTTAGTTTTTTGAAAAACATAATCTTTTAAATACTCTAATAAAGTTATATTTGTTTTTTCTAATACGCTGTCGTCAGCATCATGTAATGACCATATAAAGTCATCATTTTCAGCAGTTAATAGATAGTAAAAATATGTCTCATACTCTCTTAATAAGTAAAACATTTTCATATCAACAGGATTTAGTTTACCTTTACTTGTTAATATATAACCTAAATCTTCTTTTTCAGATTGTTGAGCATGTCTAAACTTGTTTGAATTCCATACACTTTTATATATAGAACTCCTCACTCCATATTAATCCCCCAGAACACCTCCCCATCTGGAGAAGAAATTCTCTGAATTGCCCATGTATATCAAGATTAAGATTTTTAGCAATTTGCTCTACTTCTTTCTCTGTATAACCCTGTACCTTTTCAGGGTAAAAAGGAAGCTGGGTACCCTCAACACGACAAGCTGCTAATTCTTTAACAAAATCAGTCATTATTTTCTCAATAAATTAATTTATATATAGACTAAATAAATTTCCAAATACAAAGTTTATTATTTTATAAAAATTACTCTTCCAACAATTCAAAGTTGAAAAATTTAAAGAGAACTCTATCATCTTCTAATTGATTTAAGTTGTATTTAACACCATCCCATCCATCTAAATTGTTCTCAATATACATGCTACAAAACTGAGTAAACCTATTACCAACATCATTCAGATAAAGATTAGTAATATTAAAGAATCTAATTTTTATTTTTTCACTATATATATCCGATAAATCTTTGGCTAAAACCATATCTAAATTATAGGATTCACCAAAGTCATCAAAATACATATTAATAGAATGCAAATGATCATATTCAATAAATTTCCCATTTAAATTACTAATATCATTCATGACTAATTCCCCCTCCCTTTCATTTTAATTTACTAATATTTTAAAATAAATCACTTAAATGTTTATCCGACAAGCATGATTCCTCATAATCAAGAAAATCCTTCTTATCATCTAAATATTTTTTAATTAGAGCATAATCAACCTTTTTAGGTATATTAATTGCATAATAGTGTCTACCTTCAACGCCCTCCCAACCACATAAATAAGACTCCAAGGTAGTTAATATTTTTTTAATACATTTAATATCGTTATTAAAAAATACAATTCTTAATGTTGAATTATTAGATGGCTTTATTAAATCATTGAAATAGTGTATTTCATCCTCTAGTTCAACCTGAATCAGATCATCAAATGCAAGATTGGGTGCAAAGAAAGGAATACTTCTAATAAAGTATTGATCAGGTTTATAGATCTCTCCCCAAATAGACTCTCTTGACAACTCATTATTTTGATCCAAATAGTCTATTACAATTTTTTGATTATTCACGATACGGCCTTTTATTTAAATATTTGTTGTTTAAATGATATATATTTTTGAATACCTTTTTTCTCATTATAGATTTAATCATAATATCCGTCTATGAATATTATAATTGCTTCAACTGGCAGAAATGGTTCTTCTTCATAATTTGGTTCGTAAAAACCTATTCCCAAATTAAATGACGTTAGACCATCCCCATCAATAGAAATATCTTTATCTAATGCAGCCATTAGTTTATAAGCTTCTGATGCAGTTAGCTTAGATATCTCTGTACCATTAAAAATAACTTGAGCAGGCTCATAAAATACCAATGCTATAACTTTATCAGCACTATCATAATCTATATTAATGCCTACTTCTTCATAACCATCGGAAGAAAATTTTTGGCCAAACACCCTAGGCTTATACTCAGAAAAAATCTTTCTTACTTCTTCTCTTTTCATGCCAAACTTAATTAAACCAGCTCCCACGTATGGGGTTATTTCAAACATTATTCTTTCTCAACTATTTTTAAGTGATTAGTTATTCAACAAGTAGTCTGTATACAATCACATATTATACATATGTCGTTTCGAATTTTGATTGTATACCATCTATCTATTTCGGTTGAGCCTCTTTAATTTTTTCAATAAGTATTTTTAAAAAATAAAAAAGCTAGGCAACCTGCCTAGCTTTAAAAATATTTCATTATTCAACTTAAATATAATCAACCTTTTGAGCTTTTAAGATATCAAGCTGCATCATTTTTTTCTTTTTATATCTATAGGCAATAAACAAACCGATAAACCAGATTGGTGAACACTCAAGTGCAATTAAGGTATCGTGATCTAAAGCTAAAATTACAATAGTGAAAACTAAAAACAGCATCGTAAACCATGCCATAAATAAGCCACCCGGCATTTTATATTGAGATTGAATATGTAATTCAGGGAATTTTTTACGATAGGAAATATAAGAAAGCACAATCAACATGAATGTAAAAATACATAAAATTGAAGTGAGCGCCGAAATAATTGTAAATGCAGTCATGACGTTTGGAACAATAAATAAAATAGAGGTTCCGACCGTCACACAAGCCATCGAAAATACGAGTCCTCTAATTGGAACCTTACTTTTAGATAACTTACTAAAGCTTTTAGGTGCATCATTATCTAACGCGAGACCATATAACATACGACTGGTCGCAAAAATTCCGCTATTGGCAGAAGATAGCGCCGAAGTTGCTACAACAAAATTGATTAAACCTGCTGCAATAGGTAATCCCACCAATGTAAACATTTCTACAAATGGAC
>Ga0207713_1002831_pt1 | contig 12205 bp, 9 predicted proteins | sample KBSS64metaG_FD_184404 | JGI IMG/M metagenome (GOLD analysis project Ga0207713, IMG submission 184404) | Switchgrass rhizosphere microbial communities from Kellogg Biological Station, Michigan, USA - KBS S6-4 metaG (SPAdes) (version 2) | ecosystem: Host-associated > Plants > Roots > Rhizosphere >...
GTTTTTCGCAGGCATGAAAAAGGCCCTGAGTCATTTGACTCAGGGCCTATTCAATTCGGGCGTTGCTTACTTGGCAGCCTTGGGCGCTTTAGCAGGCTTGGTCGGCTCAGCGACTTCAGCAGGTGCAGGTGCCTCAACGGGGGCAGCCTTTTCAACGACTTCAGCAGGCGCATTGAGCAATTCGGACAGCGCGTCCGGTTGGCTCTTGAACGCCTTGGCGAACACATCGCGGTTCTTCGCCATGTAGATACCGGCTTCTTCCACTTGCTGTTCGGTCAGGGACGGAACGGCTTTTTGCAACACTTCGGCCAGCAACTCGGCCAGTTCGAGCATTTTGTCATGACGGTCAGCTTCGGCTTTATCCATGAACAAGCGCTCCAGATCTCGGCTGCTGCGGTATACCACTTCGACGGCCATTCACCACCTCACATGCCTTCACATTAAGTTGTCTTATTCGACCACTGTATTTATATACAGCGAAAAGGATAAGCGAATCCCTGCGCTTTGGGTAGTGGCTTTTTAATGTAGACCGAATTCAGGTGGTCTGCGCAAAACCTGTGGGAGCCGAGCTTGCTCGCGATGAGGCCCTCGAATCCAGTACAAAAGTGTCCAGTAGCAGCCCATCGCCATCTCACCCAACAGCCTCTGGCCTTTTTTCTGCATGCAAGACAAACGTCACGTCAAACCCGCATCATCCGCTCGAACCGAGCTAAGGAAGAATCATCGTGAAAATCAACTGGGCCGAGAACCTGCGGCAGAACGTGCATCAACTGGCCGAGTCCCTGGGCAACCTGTTCGTCGAGACCTTCCACTACCTGGCGCTGTTCGCCATCGGTGCAGTCACCGCGTGGGCGGCGGTGATGGAGTTTTTGCAGATGATCGAGGCGGGGCACATCAAGATCGATGACATCTTGCTGCTGTTCATCTACCTGGAACTGGGGGCGATGGTCGGGATTTACTTCAAGACCAACCACATGCCGGTGCGTTTCCTGATCTACGTAGCAATCACCGCGCTGACGCGACTACTGATCTCCAACGTCTCGCACCACAACCCACCGGATATCGGCATCATCTACCTGTGCGGCGGGATTCTGCTGTTGGCGTTCTCGATTCTGGTGGTGCGTTACGCTTCGTCGCAATTCCCTTCGGTGAAGATCGAACACCCGCAACGCAAGATCGGTGCGGGTTCCGGTGAGCATCCCGAAGTGGAGAAGGGCGAGCTTTAGAACCTCATGGCGGGCCGGCTCTTGGATGGTCGGCTTTTGCAAAATTTTGTACCGATTATATTTTTACCAGTGTGTAACGACTTTTTCATAAGTAAAGTTTGATTATTAGTTTAAATAGTACGCAGGAGTCTTTTAGTTTGAACGAAGGTCAATAGAGCGACTCTAATATTTATAATTAGAGTCGCTATGTGTTGGTTAGGACTCTGTGAACCAACAGTTGTCCGATGCAACTCTTCCTACCGGAGTAACTGATTTTCCTATATCGGCTAATATCGCCGATTCGGCGACTGAAAGAATATCAACCGGAAAGCAGTCTGAGTTTGCGCATATTTCTTGCGCTACCATTAACGGTAATTCGAAGTCATCGCTATACACTCGAGATGGATCAAAATTGTATGTGAAGCTTCTAGAGTATCCATCTCTTATTGCTTTTAGTGCTAGAGGCCAATAGTCTGGGTTAGACCATGCGGCATTGGTAATGCTTGATATTTCAGCTTCCAAAATAAAATGATCTGTGCCGTTATAGCTTGCTAGGTATCGATTTCTTATTTCTAACTTCGTGTCGTCGTTGACCATTTGAATTAATATGCTCGCGAAACGCGAGGATAAATTTTCTGGGAGTTCTTCAAGCTGGGTTGGTTGGATTTCTATGGTTTTGCTTTCTTCTAGAAAATTATGGTAGCCGAAAGAGTTTGCAAAAGCGTCCCATACTTCAGTTGGAGTAGTATCGAATGTAGTGGAAAGATCGTTGGCAAAGTTTATGAAGGTTTTCGTTTCACCCCACTTTACTATCGATCTAAGTAATAAATCAATATTTTCAGGTGCGTCGTCATATGCAGATAACTGTTTGGATAACCATTCGGGGTTGTTGATATTCTGTTTTGCCGAAATGGCTCTGGAAACCAGGCTTTGCTTACTATCTTTAAGCGGAGAGTCAATGATGAGTTTGTATTCAAAAAGGTCACTTATTTGAATTGCTATTGCGTTGAGGTTTGATCCATCACCCCAGAGAGAACGGAATAGTTCAATGAGCTCTTCCCATTTAGTATAGTTAGTTTTGATTTCTTCAAATTTAGTTTCGTATAATTTTTTTATGGTGTTTATTAATGAATTAATTTTATGTTCGTTTGCGGTTTCCTGTAGCTCTAAGTTGGGTTTGTAGTTTTCTAAGGCGACGAGATGTCCACGGAAAGCGGCGGAAGAAGATAAAAATGAATGCACGTCACTTTCGTGTGGCTCATCGCTTATTTGAGAAAGAAAATAATTGGAACCAAGTGTTGCTAGGGTATACGCCGCAATAATTCGGGGGGGGAGGGTTGGTGTGTGTTTGTTGAAAAAAAGAAAGCCATTCCCCGAGTGCATTGCGTAATTGATAAATGTTTCGCTGAAAATATCTTCGTCGTTTTCTAATAAGTCGAATCTTTGATGCCTCAATATAGAGGATAGTACTTTGTTTCCATATTCGTTGATTAGTTCAATAATTTCGGATTTGGATAGTTTTTCAAATATTCCAAGTGCGGAGCCGGTTTGAATAATTAAAGCTCGGTTTTTGTTTTTGTTTCTAAGGTTGTTCCAGAATGTGTGCAGTTCTTCATAGTTGCAGTTTTGTGTTAGGGTTTTGGAAGCGATGTATATGTTGTCATATCTTAAAGTGTGCTCAATTATTTCAAAGCACTTGGAAACAAGAATTTCCCGGCTAGCTCCCGGAGGTAATGTTAAATCGTCGTAAGCATTTCTTTGAGTCCATGCGCCGCCAATCAATACTCTAAATCCGGGGTTGGAAATGATTTTCGTAATTACTCGGCTAGCCAGTCGAGGATGCTGATTAAAAACATAGTCTCTAAGAAGGAGGATTCCAAGTCTGGATGGCTGTGCTATGTATTTAAGTTGTTCTGATTCTGCAAGTTCATCTAGCCCATCAATTAATGATGACAGCTCTCCATAACTATAGCAGCCAGCATAAAATCTAGTTACATTGAGCCAGTAAAAGTTTCGAGCTATGGCGTCGAATCTTTCGGGCAATGTTCCCTGGTGCGCACTCCCAGCTGGGGAGTATGGTGCAGTATCGTACAGGTAACGAGCAGCGAAGTACTCCCTTAACGGCTGAACTTCGAACTCAAAGGTCCCTTGAACTCTAGAAACTAAAGCAACTACTCGCTCCACCATTCCAGAGAATAATTCATCAACTAATTTTGACGGGTGGCCAGATAATTCTAAGAAGGCGTGAAGTATTTCACGGAGTCGCGCTTCACTGATGTTCCCTGCTTGAGATTTTTCTTCCGCTTCGGAGTGAAGCACCCATGCAAGGTAACGGTGTATCTGTATAAGAAGTTCCCTGTGGTCCCTGACGATTTTGCTTTTCTCAGACTCTCTGTTGAGGAAGATATTTATGTAACTGTCATAAAGCGCAGTGCGTTTGTCTGGTAGTGAAGCTCCTTGTACAGAAATTAGAGCAAGTAAGATAGCCAGTTGCATTGGATTTCTTGCTAGGTCCCTGACATGCGAGTGCTCCAATTTCTCAGCTAAAACGGCGAGTATTTCATCTTTCTCTCTTTGCTCTGTTGAACGGCCATCTAGCCACTTGGTGGCGTATGATTCAATTACCGGTCTTGATAATGGAAGCATTTTTATATGCTGCCACTCATTTCGTGAAAAACCAGGAGAGTTTGCGAATGCTGTTGGACGACTTGTGACGATTATCTGTGAAGATAAAGCATTTTCTTTGATTCTTACCGCGGCATCTGAAACTTCGGAGACGATTTTGTTTCTGAGTTTGGTGTCCGCAACCTCATCAAAGCCATCAAGAACTATGAGTAGCTGTGAAGATTTAGAAACTGAAATTAGATCTTCTACGCTAAACTCGGTGCCTGTATACCTATTGATCTGTGCTGCAATAAAACTTTCAAGTAGTGGGCTGCGTTTTGTAGTGGTGGATTCTTCTTGATCATCGCTGAATGGATCGCGTCCGGACAACCAGCTCGCATAGTCACGTAGGTCAACTCTAAAAGGAATTCTCGCTTCCACAGGGAGGTGAGATTTATCTATTCTACTTGTATCGGACAGTCTGCCTAGAAGTATAAGTCTATTTACTTGGCATAGATACTGAGTGACAGTGGACTTTCCTTGTCCCGGAGCTCCTTCTATTACCGCTCCCATGACAAGTTTTGAGAAGGTTGGATGAATCATTAACTGCAAGGCACCAAAAATTTCGACGTCATCTTCGTCTTGAGATAAGTCGTCATCTGTAAATTTGTTTTGCTCGGTTGTACTTGTAAGTAATTCAGTCAAGTGGTCTTGTATATTTTGTTGTTCCTCTGTCAGAGCGGAAATAAACTGGGCTGGAATATCAACAAATAAATCTATTATTCCTTTTTGGAGTTCGATTTGTTTGAATTTTAATTGTGAGTCATATCTTGCTTGGTGTGCCATGTAGGACTTTAAAGTGTCACTTTTTCGTTTTGACTCTGTATCGTTGCTGTTCTTTAAAAGCTCTTCAAGTAAGTCAGTTGCTTTTAGAATTTCCGGGAAGCTCCATTTTATTCCTGTGTGCGTATCAATTCTGCGCTCTAGATCATCGCGCCACCAGCAGTGGGCATCTATGTCTAAAGATTTTGTGAGTTGACGATTAACTTTGTCTATAGAGCCAACATCCAAGTGGCTGGTTCCCATGACATTGGTTAGCAGATAGTATTTTGTAACTCCTTTTGATTTGAGTTTTGTAACTTTTTCTCCTTCGCTTTTGATGATTTCTTCAATGAAGTCACGAGCATCTCTAGTTTTTGGGTCTTTGACGAATTTTACTTGAAATACTATGTGTTCTGATTGCTTGTCATTTGATATATTTTTTGTTACAGCATCTCGGCCTCCGTCTGGTTGACCCACTGGTAAGCAAATTAGATCTGGATAACAAGCAACTAATAAAGCTTGGCAAAGTTTTTGGAATCGTTCGTCGCCAAGTTGTTCTAAGTGATAGTCCATATTAACCAGTCCATGTTAGTGGCTAGTGAAAATTCATTTCACAAGAATAAAAATATTAACTTGTGATTAAGTTGAAGGCTCGAAACATCCCGGATCAGCAGGTTGTGTACAGTAGCGCACATATGATTGCAGTCTGGATGGCTAATGGCCAGTGATATGTGTGGTTAGTGATTTGCGGCGGGATTCTGCTGTTGGCGTTCTCGATTCTGGTGGTGCGTTACGCTTCGTCGCAATTCCCTTCGGTGAAGATCGAACACCCGCAACGCAAGATCGGTGCGGGTTCCGGTGAGCATCCCGAAGTCGAGAAGGGCGAGCTTTAAAGCCGCATGGCTGGCCGGCTGTGGCCCTTGACGCGCGGCGGCGGCAGGTTGTGATTGTCGCCGTCGGTCATGGCTTCGAGGATGGCCACGGCGCTATGGCCCTGTTCGATGGCGATGCCGAACTGAATGCTTTGTACCAGGCGTTTGAGGCGCTGGGGGTCATTGCGTTGTTCGGCGCTGATCATCCGTTTGGCGACCACGTGACCGCTGTTCGACAGGGTCAGCATGATGCTGCCATCCAGGCCCTGAATGCTCAGGTTGATCTGATAATCCGCTGCAAAAGCATCGGTAATGAGCTGAAAAGGGTTGTCCATGATGCGTTACCGCCTGATTGAACGTGCAGTTGTTGACCCGCCGTGATCGGGATTAGTTCGCAACACCAGACCACCGGCACGTCGCTCGCTGAGGTTTTCAACAGTCCTTTTGCCTCACAGGTAACGTAGCAAGGGGCATGCCGGAAAAATTGTCGAACAATAGACACGGCAAAAAAGAAGGCGGGCACTACAGCCCGCCTTCTTTTTGCCTGCCCGTTTCAGGGCATGAATGAGTAGATGATCGCAGACAGTGCAATCAAACCGATCAGTACCACGAACACGTTCGAGGCCTGACCCGAATACTGGCGCAAGGCTGGCACTCGACGGATGGCGTACATCGGCATCAGGAACAACAGGCACGCGATGATCGGCCCGCCGAGGGTTTCGATCATGCCGAGGATGCTCGGGTTGAAGGTCGCCACGGCCCAGCAACTGAGGATCATGAACAGTGCGGTCACGCGGTTCAGCCAGCTCGCTGACATCACCCGGCCACGACCGCGCAGGCTTTTCACAATCAGTCCCTGAAAGCCTTCGCTGGCGCCGATGTAATGGCCGAGGAAGGACTTGGTGATCGCCACCAGCGCAATCAGCGGCGCCGCGTAAGCGATGACCGGTGTCTGGAAGTGGTTGGCCAGGTACGACAGGATCGAGATGTTCTGCGCCTTGGCAGCCGCCAAATCCGCCGGTGACAAGGCCAGCACGCAGCTGAAGCAGAAGAACATCACCGTCACCACCATCATCGCGTGGGCGATGGCGAGGATGCCGCTGCTTTTGCGTTCGGCCTGTTCGCCGTAACGCTGTTTCTGATCGACGGAGAAGGCGGAGATGATTGGCGAATGGTTGAACGAAAACACCATCACCGGGATCGCCAGCCACAACGTCTTGAAGAACAGCGGCATCGGCATGCCTTCACTGGCGGTGGCGAAGAATGCGCCGTTCCAGTTCGGGATCAGGCTCAAACCGAGCAGCAGCAACGCCGCCACGAACGGATAAACCAGCACGCTCATGCATTTGACGATGACGCCCTGACCGCAACGGACGATGGCCATCAGACCGAGGATCAGCACCAGTGACAGAATCGCCCGTGGTGGCGGGGCGATGTGCAACTGATGCTCCATGAAGCTGCTCAAGGTATTGGTCAGCGCCACGCTGTACACCAGCAGAATCGGGAAGATCGCAAAGAAATACAGCAGCGTGATCAGCTTGCCGGCCCCGATGCCGAAGTGTTCTTCCACCACTTCGGTGATGTCCCCGGAACGCCCGGACAACACGAAGCGGGTCAGGCCGCGGTGGGCGAAGAAGGTCATCGGGAAGGCCAGCACTGCCAGGATCAGCAGCGGCCAGAAACCGCCTACGCCGGCGTTGATCGGCAGGAACAGCGTGCCGGCGCCGATGGCGGTGCCATAAAGGCCAAGCATCCAGGTGGTGTCGTGTTTACTCCAGCCTTTGTGGGTTATTTCGCTATTGCGTGTCAGGTCTACAGCAGGATTATCGGCAGCAGGTGTACGTACATCGGTCATCGTTTGGCCTCGTTATTGTTCTTGCTCGGGCTCACGTGTTACAGGCGTCGGGAATGCTCCTCAGCACTCCACCCAGCTGACAGCCAGGCCGCCCCGTGAAGTCTCTTTGTATTTGTCATGCATGTCGGCGCCGGTATCGCGCATGGTGCGAATCACCCGGTCCAGGGAAATGAAGTGTTTGCCGTCACCGCGTAGCGCCATTTGCGTAGCGTTGATCGCCTTCACGGCGGCGATGGCGTTGCGCTCGATGCACGGCACTTGCACCAGGCCGCCGACCGGGTCGCAGGTCAGGCCGAGGTTGTGTTCCAGGCCGATTTCGGCAGCGTTTTCCAGTTGCTCTGGCGTGGCGCCGAGCACGTCCGCCAACCCGGCGGCGGCCATGGCGCAGGCGGAGCCGACTTCGCCCTGGCAGCCAACTTCGGCGCCGGAGATAGACGCGTTTTTCTTGCAGAGGATTCCTACGGCCGCAGCGCCCAAGAAGAACGCGACGACGTCATCGTCCGACGCGTCCGGGTTGAATTTCATGTAGTAATGCAGCACCGCCGGAATGATCCCCGCCGCGCCGTTGGTCGGCGCCGTGACCATGCGCCCGCCCGCTGCGTTTTCCTCGTTCACGGCGAGGGCAAACAGGTTCACCCACTCCATGGCCGATAGCGTGGAGGTGATGACATTCGGCTTGCCGATTTCCAACAGGCTGCGGTGCAGTTTCGCCGCGCGACGGGGAACATTCAGACCGCCGGGCAGGATGCCTTCATGGCGCAGCCCTTGCTCGACGCATTCGCGCATCACCGACCAAATGTGCAGTAGTCCCTGACGGATTTCGGCTTCGCTGCGCCAGGCCAATTCATTGGCCATCATCAACTCGGAAACGCGCAGACCGTGCAGGTTGCAGAGCTTGAGTAGTTCGGCGGCACTGGAAAAATCGTACGGCAGCACCACATCGCTGGTGGGCGCGATGCCGGACTCGGCTTCGGCCGCTTCGATGATGAAACCGCCACCGATCGAGTAGTACGTTTGCTCTGCCAGCTCTCCGGTTTCGCCAAAGGCTGTCAGCGACATGGCATTGGGGTGGTAGGGCAGGCTCTCGTCCAGCAGCAGGAGGTCGCGTTGCCAGTTGAAGGCGATGGTGGTTTTGCCTGCCAGAAACAGTTCGCCGGTTTCGCGCAGGGTCTGGATTCGGCTGTCGATGGACGTGGGATCGATGCTGTCCGGCCACTCGCCCATCAGGCCCATGACGCAGGCGCGGTCGGTGGCGTGACCGACGCCGGTCGCCGACAGCGAGCCATAAAGCCGGATTTCTACCCGCCGTACGTCGGCCAGCAATTGTTGGTCAATCAGGGCTTGGGCGAAGGTCGCGGCGGCGCGCATCGGGCCGACGGTATGGGAACTGGACGGACCGATGCCGACTTTGAAGAGATCGAAAACACTGATAGCCATGCTAAAGCCTATACAAGCAATGGAAGAGAAATCGCTGCCATTTTTGTAGGACAAGCGCAATGTCGGCGATACTGCCTACCTCGGTCCTACGTGACCAACGAAACTTCCTAAGACAGCCTTTAGCAGGACTAAACAATGAGTCGCCAATTGCACGCCCAGACTTACGTCTGGCTGCACGTGTTTTCCTGTGCCGCGCGGCACTTGTCGTTCACCCGTTGCGCCGAAGAACTGCACATCACGCCGGGTGCGGTCAGTCAGCAAATCCGACAGCTGGAAGAGCGACTGGGTTTTCGCCTGTTTCATCGTCGCGCTCGCGGCGTGGAATTGAGCGCTGAAGGCCAGCGACTGGCCATCACGGTCAATGAGGCTTACGGCAGCATCGATGCGGAATTGCGACGACTGGATGCCGGAATGATCAGTGGGATTTTGCGGGTGCGCTCGATTCCATCGTTCCTGAGCAAGTGGTTGACCCCAAGGTTGCCGCGCTTGCAGCAGCGCTTTCCGGACATTCAATTGCGTCTGGTGGCCGAGGACAGCAGCGTGCCCTTGCACGAAGGCGACTTTGACTTGGCCATCGACCTGAATGACGGCAGCTATCCCGGTTTGTTATCCACAACCTTGCTCGACGAACAGATCTTTCCGGTCTGTGCCCCAAGCCTGCTGCGCGGCCGGCCGCCGCTGCATGGCCCGGCGGACCTGATGCATTTCCCGTTGCTGCACGACATTACCGCCTGGCGCGGCAGTTACGAGTACGCGGAATGGGAGTTTTACCTCAACGCCATCGGCTTCGAAGGTGCGGACGTGCGGCGCGGGCACACCTTCAATCGCAATCACCTGACCATCGAAGCGGCGATTGCCGGGATGGGCGTGGCGATTGCGCGGCGAACCTTGCTCAATGATGAGTTGGAGCGGGGGACGTTGATCGTGCCGTTTGGCTTGGCGGTACCCAATCACAAGCGTTACGTGCTGCTCTATGCGCCTGGGGCGCTGAGCCATCCGGGCGTGCGTGCGGTGCATGACTGGCTGGTGGAAGAGGCGGGGATATTTCGAAGCCTGCATCCGCTGGCGGAGCGGCAGATGTGAGCAATTGTGACAAAAGAGTCAGGCGACCCAACTCCCGACCTTAACAGCGCTTTTGCTCCTTGTCCGGCTTTTTTTGCGAATCAAAATTTATCTTTTTTTAGGGGTTGAATTGTTCTGCGAGCCGACCGATTGTGTAAGTAAGAGGTCACGGTGATGACGCCCAAGGGCCAGCCGATGTGCCTCTCGCGAGCTAGCTGAAATAAGGGATGAACTATGCAAATCCAAGTCAACAGCGATAACCATATTCAAAGCAGCATCCGACTGGAGGAGTGGGTACGTACTACCATTGAGAGCACGCTCGAACGTTATGAAGAGGACCTGACACGCGTCGAGGTTCATCTGCGGGACGAGAACGGCGACAAGCCAGGTCCCCATGACATGCGCTGTCAGCTGGAAGCGCGGCCAAAAGGCCACCAACCGATTTCTGTCACCCATAAAGCCGCAAACCTGGAACTGGCGATCGACGGTGCGGCCGAAAAACTTGAACATGCGCTTGAGCACCTGTTCGGCAAACTGCGGGGCAAACCACGTGCCGCTATCGTGCCGTTTGAGAGAGTTGCAGCCGATGCGCTGCTGGAAGACGAGTTTCTCGAGAACGAACAGGCTGCGCAAAACGGCTGATATCTGATTAGGTTTTTACCTTCCACCACTGACAAACGGGTCTGCTTAAGCAGGCCCGTTTTTGTTTGTGCTGACTGACCGCTGACTGGTGTAACAACGATCCCGTCGTATTCTATTTTGCACATGAGAATATTTATCATTAATATTGCGGCCTTGTTGGCTCCGTGACATTCACGAGGCCTCACCCGTTTCAAGGTCGAAACATGAAAGGCAAAATCACCGCGCTCCCCGTTTCCTACCGACTGGCTGTCACTTCCCGAGTGCTGGCCGCCGTGCTGGGGGGGTACCTCGTCGCGGCATTGGCCAGTGTCAGCCTGACGATGTGGCTGCCTTTGGCTCGTGGCGAAGCGGTGGTCACCGGGATGATGACCTCGTTTTTGGTGTATCTGGTCGCCGTGCTTTGGTGCTTTGCCTGTCGAAGTGCGTGGCAAGCCTGGTTCGGATTGATCGTGCCAAGCGTGGTTTTGGCGGCGGTGGCGGGGCTGGCGTACTGGTTGGGCCACTGATGAAAGAGGGCTTTCGGCAGGCCATGGCCTGGCTGCACACCTGGGCCGGGTTGATCTTCGGCTGGTTGCTGTTCGCGATTTTCCTGACCGGCACGCTCGCCTATTTCAAGGATGAGATCAGCCACTGGATGCAGCCGGAAATTCCCGCCCGTTCGCTGTCCTCCGCAGCCAGTCTGACCCTGGCTCAGCGCTACCTCGAGCAGCACGCAGCGGGTGCCTCACGATGGCTCATCGATTTGCCGGATGCTCGCGAACCCGGGCTGTCGGTGAGGTGGCAGCAAGCACCGGCCAAGCCCGGCACGCGCGGTCAGTTCACCGAAAAACGCCTCGATCCGCAAACCGGTGCAGAAGTGCAGGGCCGGGACACACGCGGTGGCGAGTTCTTTTACCGCTTCCACTTTCAGCTGCAGATGCCCTATCCGTGGGGGCGCTGGCTGTCGACGATCGCAGCGATGGTGATGTTCGTCGCGCTGATCAGCGGGATCATCACCCACAAGAAAATCTTCAAGGACTTCTTCACCTTCCGCCCGCGCAAGGGCCAGCGCTCCTGGCTGGACGGGCACAACGCGGTGGGCGTTCTGGTGTTGCCGTTTCATTTGATGATCACTTACAGCAGCCTGGTGATTTTCATGTCGATGGTGATGCCGGCGAGCATCCTTGCCGCGTACAACGGTGATGTCGAGGCGTTTTACGATGAGGTGTTTCCGGCGTCCAATACGCCCGACATGGCGGGCAAGCCGGGCCCGTTGGCACCCTTGGCTCCGCTGCTGGAACGGGCCAGCGAGCTGTGGTCGGGCGGGCGAACCGGGTCGCTGACGGTGAACAATCCGGGCGATGCGAATGCCTCGGTCATTCTTGCGCGTGACGGCGCCGACCGAGTAGTCCACGACTTTGGCAGCGCGGTGACATTCAACGGTGTGACCGGACAGTTGCTCAGCGCAACGCCGAAGCAAGCAATGCCCATGGTGATTGCCGGCAGTTTCTACGGCTTGCACATGGGCCATTTCGCCGGTCCGGTGTTGCGCTGGCTGTACTTCATGTGTGGTTTGGCGGGCACTGCGATGATCGGCACCGGACTGGTGATCTGGCTCGGCAAGCGTCAGCTCAAACATGCGAAGAGCGGTGTGATGCCGTTTGAGTTGCGGCTGGTGGAAGTGCTGAACATCGCCAGCCTGTCGGGGTTGATGGTCGCGGTGGCGG
>Ga0207713_1002833_pt1 | contig 12204 bp, 7 predicted proteins | sample KBSS64metaG_FD_184404 | JGI IMG/M metagenome (GOLD analysis project Ga0207713, IMG submission 184404) | Switchgrass rhizosphere microbial communities from Kellogg Biological Station, Michigan, USA - KBS S6-4 metaG (SPAdes) (version 2) | ecosystem: Host-associated > Plants > Roots > Rhizosphere >...
AACTGCGGACGCAAAAAAAGCGCCTGCAATCGTGGTCGGGGGCGCCGATGCGCCTTTTCGTTCGGGTCGCCAAACCCGGTCGCGGAATTGGCCGCGACTGGAGTACGGTATCGCTGCGGGGGTTGCAATGCAAGGTTCGGGGCGGCGTTTTTCAAGGTAGTTGTCGCGTCAACCATCCAACTATGCGACTTGCTTCACGTGCTGTTGTTCTCGATCAGGGTTCAGCAGCACGGTACCAATCGGCTCCCAGTTGCGAGTGGGTCCTGACCATCGCTCCGGATTCTTGTTTCGAGCGCGCTCATAGAGTTCGTGGCGCAGGGCAAGGATTTGCCTGTCCTGACCTCGATGACGCTCTGCAGGCGTGACGAAGCGGATTCGGCTGTGTCGGTGTTCGTGGTTGTACCAGCGGATGAAATCACGCACCCAGCATCGTGCAGCATCCAAGGTCTTGAAACCCTTGGTCGGCCATTGCGGGCAGTACTTCAGTGTTCTGAAAAGCGCCTCCGAGTATGGATTGTCATTACTGACACGCGGCCTGCCGCGGGACGGTGTTATGCCCAGCTCGTACATCTTGCTCAGCAAAGTGGCCGATTTCATCGGCGTGCCGTTGTCCGAGTGCAACACCAACGGCTCTCTCAAGCACTGTTCGCTGATTACACTTCTCTGCAGCAACACTGCAGCTTTGGCGCCGTCTTCGTTCTCGTGTACCTCCCAGCCCACAGTCTTGCGGCTGTAGATGTCTTCGATCAGGTACAGGTAGTAGTATTTTCCACGCACCGAAGACGGCAAGTATGTGATGTCCCACGACCACACCCGGTTAGGTGCGCAGGCAGCATGCGTTGTCGGCTCGGCATGACGCCCAGGGCGTTGAGCACGCCCTCGGCGTTCTCGCTGTCCTGCAGCCCGAAGCACCCGGTAAAAGGTCGACTCCGAGCCTATATAGAGCTGCTTATCGGCCAGCCTCGGCACGATCTGGCTAGGTGGCAAGTGAGCATACTCAGCGCTGTTGCACAGATTGAGAATCGCTTGTCGCTCGTGCTCGCTCAGCGCGTTCGGTGGGGTTGCGCGAACTGTAGTTGTGCGTGCATCCGCCGCCACTTCTTCCGTTTGAGTCCAGCGCTGCAACGTTCTGAGCGTCAAGCCAACTTCCTGACATGCCGTCAATTTCCGAGCTCCGGAATTAATCGCCTCAGTCAGCCAAGCCACCAGCAGTTGCCGTTCCGGCAGAGCAGTCAATTGTCCTCGTCGTCTACTCCCCAGTAGTCGTTGAGCTTTTTTCGCAGCACCAATAACGCGGCTGTTTCAGCCAACGCCTTATCCTTACGGCGCAGTTCGCGCTCAAGCTGTTTAATGCGTTTCTGATCCTGACGGGCCTGCTCCCGATCAACCTTAGGCTGCGCTTTTGGAGGGGCCATCCCACTCAGGAACGCTTGCCGCCAGGCAGCAAGCTGCTCGGGATACAAGCCTTTGCGACGGCAGTATTCACCCACCTCGATCTCGGACAAGCTGGCGCATTCGGCTACAGCTGCGAATTTCATTTCTGCCGACCAACTCTCGGTCGGGTGTTTGGGATCGGTCACCACCACACATCCTTCGGCACTGGCTCGTTTGCGCCAGGTATACAGCGATATTTCAGTAACGCCCTCGCGCCTAGCGACTTCGGCCATCGTCAGGTTGAGTGGAGGACCCAGCATCTTGAGCAGTTCGGCTTTGCGCTCAGAGGAATAGTACGGCACAACGGCTCTCTTTCCGCCCCCGGGGTCTGGTTTCAGGTAAATCTGGCGAGGCGACAACTATCCTGACACCGGGGGGGGGCTATGCGAATGGCCGCTGAGTGTCGTAGGAAAAGTCAGGGAGCATGGCGTCTGATGTCACGCGGCAGGCCAAAAATTCAGCGGCCGGGGATTGTGATGAGAAGCAGCTAAGCACTATCTAAAAAGCCGTATAATCCTGAGCGGGAAGTGGCTAGCGGCCAAGTCGAAAAGCTCCCCGGCTGTTTCGGCTACAGGCCAACGCAGCCACGGCACGCCGAGTGATCCAGCATCCCCCCAGTGGAGGATGCAGAACGACCGCGCCTCGCATCCGACAAATTTAACGCAACTTGCGTGCGTAGTTCTTTCTCACCACTCGACCAATGTAGCTGTTGAGTCCCTGACCCGCCCTTGCAAGGCGGTGCATTTCACTTACAGACCCTTGCCCTGGTCGGGTGCTGTCGTAGAGGTACTGAGAACCATCTCCGAACTCGACTACGATGGTGCCAGGTCCTATTTCGTAACGAGTCACGTTCGAATCGCGACCCAAATTCTGATAACGCTCCATGTAAATCTCCTTTAGGTGGCAAAGCGCCACTCATCGAATGTACCCGAGCTAGTGTTGAGAAGTGGACCGGTCGTCGCATTTTTCACTGCTACGAAAGATTTGAGGATTTACCGGGCTCCGCGCTACGACTGCGGGAACGCGCCGTGCCAGGTGTGGGTGATTGAGCATGGCCAGTGCTTTTAAAATGTTAGCGACAGGCTTGAGGAAACCACTCTCTTGCGGGGAGTGAAGTCCATACAGGTGAGATTCCGTTAATCGCGTGGCTCAGCAGCGCCTTGGGCAAGCGGACTTTACCGGCGTATCCGGTGCCATATCTCGCGTCGCATTCTTCGCGGGTGAACCCGCTCCCGCGGGACATGCCGTTAACCACCGAAACTGGCTCACTATCCCACAAGGCGTGCCGAGGCCTGTCTGAACCTGTTGGCAAATGCAGTCCCTGAATCTGTACATTTCAGGCAAGCGAATCGCTTTGCACGGCATTCGGCTTTCGATATCACCTGGGTTATGAGTGACCTTGTCTGAATAACTGAACTGAGCCCACTGTCCGTCAAGGCTTGTCGAGCGGCTCAGGGATGAAGCCCTGCTCTCTCAATGCCTTGATCACACCACGTATCAGATAATTGCTGGAGAAGCCGATCGTGTACTGCCTTGAACCTGCGCTCACTGGCACAAGCATGCCTTGCTGGACTAGCTTTTTGATCTGGTAGGTCCGCTGGCCAGCCGTCAGCTTGGGCAGCGTCACGGCAATGTCGCCGGATCTAACCACCTTCATTTTGATCGCACAGGCCAAAACCTGCTCCTCAGCCTCCGTAATCCACTCCCGGCTGCGCGCAAAAGCAACCGCAGGCAAGAGAATGTATTCCGTGAGATAGCCATAGTTGGTGAGCTTATCCACCTTTTCGAGCTCGCCTCGAATGCCCTCCAGAACATACACGCACCACGCCTCCAATCCCTCGTTGGTGCCGGTATCGGCCACCTCAAGCATGGCGTAGTAGTTCTCTCGATCATTACAGAACACCGCCGTCGGGTTCAGTACCCTCCCACCCACATTCACGTTGAAGCCGTACTTCGTCAACAACGCGTAGGTGATCAGCCTCACAACCCGCCCATTGCCATTGCCGAATGGGTGAATCCACCCGAAACGATGGTGCGCCAGGGCGACTTTCATTAATGCGTATTTGGGGGAGTCGTCGCGGTTGATGAAGCTGACCAGCTCCTGCATGTATTGAGGCACAAGCACGGCGTCGGGAGGGGAATGGTCCGACTGGGAAATTCTGACTGGCCCTTCGCGGTAGGCGCCAGGGGTCTTGTCACCTTCGCGGCGCAAACCGAGCACGGTCAGGGCATGAAGCTCTCGAATCGTGTGCTCTGCCAGGTCGACACCAGGCTTTATGACCGCCTCGATGTAGTTCATCGCCTTCTCGATGTTGGCAACCTCAAGCAACTGGTCTGTGCTTTCAGCTTTCCCTTCGACCTTGCTGTCGATGTAGTCCGCAAGGGTCGTGTGGTTGCCCTCAATCCGCGCAGACCCCAAGCTTTCCAAGGTATGGAACAAGCCCTTGAGCTGGAAGAAAACCGGCGCTGGTGTGTCACCCTCCAACCTCAACCTGCGCAAGAACTCAAGCTCGCTCAGTACGTCGACCAAAGGCGAGTCAAAGGACGGGTTCAGCAGTCGGAGATCGTGGTGAGAAAATGTGGCCATCTAAAAATTATCTCTAATTGGCAAACGCACTATCTCTAAATTTTCTGAAAAACACCCTGTAATCATTGGGCTAAATGCAGTTAGCAGCTAAGCACTATCTCAAAAGGCGTGCAACCCTAAGTAGAAAGTCGCTAACGGCCAAGTCGGAAAGGTCACGGCAAGGGATTGAATGGAGGGCGTAGCTGCGAATGAAGCAGAAACAAAAATGCCCGCGCTGGGCGGGCATTTTTGGGGAAGGCATTATGCAACCAAAGCTGCATCAAACCTGCTGAACTGGTGCCGGAGACAGGAATCGTATTAACACGAAAGTGTCTGAATTCAATTGGTATTATTCTTCAGGGTACAATTCTTTATCTCTAAAATTATCCTCAGCCTATTTCCTGGCTCCCTACCACTTCGAAAAGCCATGACAGGATGATGGAAGGCGCTGAAGCGTTCTGCTAACCATTCGCCAAAGCTAGGCTCAGGCTCTTCCGGTGGATGGGAGCTATCGACCCGTACCCGTCGTTCGGGACGGGCGGCAAACGGCCACAAGCGGTCGTTCCACCTGTCCACTAGGCTAGAGGCGATTCACCGCTCTCACATTATCAATTCACACAGCCCGTCGGTCAGAGACGTTTCTCGGTCAAAGCAGTCCATGACGACGCGCATAGTCAGCCAGCCTGCGGTACTCCGCACTGTCAGCTAAGCGCGCCTGCGCCTGAATAATTTCTTCCAAACATGGGCGAAGATCAGGAGATAGCCAAGCTTGATCGTCCACCACCGCTGCCAGCAGACGCAATGCATCTGCCGGGAACGCTGTGCATAGTCCCGACTCGCGTAGCCTATGCACGGCATAATGCATATGTTCTGTGGGGACCAGCCAATCGTAGACGGCCTCCAAAGCGGCAGGGAATTCGTTCCCAGCCGCAATGGACATTCGGATCAATGACTCAGCGATGATAGGTGTCACTAGCTCTTGAGATTTTGGCCAAACATGTTGCCAGAAGGGCAAAATCCGATTCTGCCAGTACTCCTCCCGCTGCTCCCCTGCCCCCTCCAGCGCTTGAGAAAGGGATTGAGCAGAATCTTGTAACGCCTTCAAAGGAAAAGCGGCAAAAGCCAGACGGAATTCCTCAGAGCTATATCCTTCAAGGGGGCCTAGGGCTGCATAGGTGAAAATCGCAGCGAACTGTTCGTCGTGCTCCCCTAAATTCTCGTAATGGCCAGCGGTATCGAGGAAATCAGCCTTGAAAGCCAAGAGAAGCGGGCGATATAGACGCGGCGACCAAAGGAACCCCTCCCACGCCCTTCTAGCTTCGGCTGGATTGTTAACCCAGCTGAAAAGTGGAAGTAGATTAGCTCTTGTCCAGGCCTCATCAACTCTGAACAGAGAGATGAGCCTGGACGCGAGCAAAACCCTGCCATGACGGTATCTCTCCACTCGTACGTCACATAGCTCCGTGAATAACAGACTGATCTCCTCTGGGAGTCTATCGTCATCGCTAAGCTCAGATTTCTGCCATATATTCAGTAGTGCTTGGGTTACGTGGCCAATCGGATGGTTGATGGCTTCGGTAACCGGCTGGTTGATCGGTTCGCCATTACTGGTCATGCCCGTATCCGCATCAAGAGGTAGCCCCATGACTCTGCGGCAAATCCTCAAGAATACTACGAGGCCTTCAAAACTGGATTTGGACACCTCATCAAGCCAACGTGTGACATCGTAGATGGCTTCGGAAAGAACCTCATCCGGCATGGCTTCAATCCATGGCGCGACGTGACGCCACGATTTTCGAGCAACACCTGACTCACTCCATGCCTGGAGAGCCTCCCGCCAACGCCTCGCAAGCCACTGCCCCTCCTTCGCTAGGTCCGTCAGAGCATAGAGGCTGTTGAGAAGATGCTTTTTACAGACTTCCCGCCAGGTGTCCTGGTCGAAAAATTCATTTTCGGCTGGGGGATTCCGCAGCCATTGAACGAGCGCCTCACGCTTATAAGGCGCAAGCCTGATGACTCGCTGATCCTCATAATCGGGGTCTCCGGTCCCACTCATCCAATGAGAAAACTCATCGCTCTCGTTTTCCGCCAAGCGCAGATGCGGGTAAGCCGCAGATAATTCATCAAACCGTTGCTGAGCACGATTACGGAGGATAACTCCACCCAATCGGAGCTTCGCCAAGGTCCTCCAAACCGCATGGTCTACACGCTGTTGGTAGTGTTCATCACTAATGTCCTCTACGAAATTTTCTCTTGGAGGCCCGAGCAAAACCACCTCCTCCAGCACTTCTTGAGCCGCCAGAGGTAGCCTTTGCCCTTGCAACACAAGCAGGCGATACACCTCTCGTTTCGTGGAGATTGACCACAACCACCGCCCATTCTCTATGAGTAGCCATTCAGCCCACTCAACTGAGGGAATAGCGCCATCCTGACTCGCTGCAAAGAACGCCAAACGCTTGAAGGTAGGGTACGGAATCTCAAACCAACCGCGCGCGATCTTCGCGGCAGATTCAGGATGCTCTCCGAAATTAGCCAACCACGAATCGCGGAGCAGCTCAATAAGGACCACCCATTCGCGGAAGCCGCGGTTCTGCCAATGATGGCTAACTGAAGGCAGATCCCAGAATGAACGATCCTCAGAGGAGTCAGCACTCCCTAATTCCTGCAAAAGGTCCAAGGCATCACGAAGCAATGCCTGGAAATCTTCAAGAAGCAACGGCAAGGCCGACGACCACTCTTCATGAGAAGATTCGGAGAGCGTGGATCTCACATGATCAGAGCTTAATACCAACTCCCAATTCACTAGATGGCGCAGGTCCGTTGGTGAGACGTCCACATCGTCCGATAATCGAAATGGCTTGGATATAGCAACCACGGGTGAAAGCAACATCCGCAGTTGTAGTCGAAGGCTTGCAGTCAATCCATCCCGTTTTAATCGCTCGGCCCAGCTGTAAAGATCCAGCTCTCTCCAAGGCGACTTGATCCGCTCAGCTAGGAACAGCCCCCACAGCTTGCGCATGAGAGGTCTTGGCACCGCCCTCGGGGAGCTTTTCCGGATGGCGTTTAATTCAGAGGTGTTTCCTTGGTTCTCAAGCTTGGCTAGCTGCCCTAATTTATCCTGGATGAGAAATGCAAGACGCTCATGGACGCAGGCCCCTCGGGCAGAGAGCCAAAGTAAGAGGTCCGGATCATCGAGATGCCTCACAAGCCATCGAGCAATATGGAACATCACATCATCCCAGTAACCCGAACGCCCTCCCAGGAGCGTCATCGGCGCTGCCAAATGATAGGGAGTTGGCCTTTGAACCAGACTGAAGTTGAGCTTTGTGTCAGGCTCCGCGTGGGCAGGAATCCCAAAGCGCCCGAGATCTGAGTGGCTATAACGTGGATCACTGAACGCGTCCAACAGCCACTCTAAGGACGGGGCAGGGCTGAAATCTGCAAACCTACGCGCCGGTAATCCTGACCTATCGGAGAGTGCCCACATCATACGTCCGACAAAATCATCCTGCCGAGTGCTAGCTGAGGGCTTGGACAAAGCGTGGGTGGTTACGATCCGCTCCTTTCCAGTCGTCCCATCCTTGTACGTCTCAGCCCAAGCTTTGAGAGTCTGATGCAGCACTCTATGTGAGTTAGCGGCAGGTTGGGTGTGATACAGAATGGGAGCTACCCCTTTGGCCTTCCACTCGGCAGTCTTCTGGCTTTCATCCCCAGGGCTACAGGAGCCGAATGCCCATGCTTGGGGAGTGATTTCGCCAAGCATACGGTCAGCCGCCAACGCATCCATCATGTAGCGCAGAACCGGATCACTGACACTGTATCCGACGAAGCAAACCACGTAGTTGCGGAATAGCTCACTGACGAATCGGGCTGCCCAACGCTCAGTCAGGTACGCCAGCCCGAAGTCACCGCTTGTGATAACGAGTCGGTTGAGTTCGTACACGGTAGGTTTACTCGGCAGCAAGCCGTGCAGGTAAACCACCCCATCCCAGCGACTTTTTTTAGGAAGCGGAAGCATCGGGGCAGAGTAGGAACTGAAGGGCTGCTTTGTGCGCCGGGCTGCGGCATCGAAGACTCGATCGAAATTTGTTGTGACAAGACGCAGCGCACCGGTCCGACTCCTCCCCAAGCTCAGTAACGCTGCGTGCGTGTCTGTTGCCCCTTTGCGCCGAAGATTGGGCTTTAGTGCCCGTACCAGCGCCTCTCGAACGGCGGCCCGCCCGTTCGGCAAGCGCCGCTCAAGTAGATCCAGGGTGGCATCGAACTGGTAGTTCTCGAAGGCCTTCTGCTCTGCGCTGTCGAAATTGGTCAGCGCCTCTTTGTAAATGAGTTTTACTAAGCCTTTGAAATCCAGCAGCCCAGCTGGGTAGGAGATACCTGCTCCGCAAAAGAAAACTACCCTTCCCTCTTCATGGGCCTGAAGCAGCTCGTCTGGGATATCCGGACCGTTCGTTACAAATTGCATCCCTGCTCCACCTCGCGCCTGATGGCGACAAGCCACCTATCGATGGCCTATTTAGCACGGGTGGCTGGTTTTTACCATCGAAGGACGCTAGCAGAATGTTGCCATCCGGAATATCTAGAAGATGAGACTAAGGATTAGCCGTACACCGGCTATTCACTCACCGCACGCTCTACTCGTTCGATCTCAGAGGCTATGGAAGATAGCAACGCGTTGAGCATTCCTTGACTCCAAAAATTGATTTCCACGAGCACTGTATCATTCGGGACCGAGAACTACCCGTGACGTCATGTTCCTGAGACTACGGAGAACGGATCGGTGGTCACGTTAACTCTATGGAATAGACTTTCGCGAGACTAATTAAGTTAACCGTTGGACTGAGGCGGAATAGAATAATTTTAGAAGGTCGTTACCGCCATCATGACAAGCCGTGAGGCTTATGAACTAATCCATCTCACCAAGACATCTGAAACTTAGGGTTTCGCTAACTGTTTGTTGAGTTTGAATAATCGATGCCCCACAACTGTACCTATAATTTCTTTATATCGTTCGCCAGCGCCAATAATTTTTGCTTTCCTAGCTCTCAATCCGGAAACCCCAACAATGTCAAGTTGTTGCTCTTTGGTTAGAGAGCGTTTGAATTTTCTTGCGTCTGCGCTAGCCCGACATGTAAACGTGTCGATTCGCCCGTATAGATCGGACTCCTCCGCAAGCTGCCTGATATTATCAACGGTCTCCCCGCTATTTGTGTTGTCGTCGAAAATCAATAACCAGTTCTCTGACTTCAGGCGCTGCTTAGTAGTTTGGTCGAGAGTCATATCATTAGCAATTGAAGAGTAAGGGTAGTCCGATAACTTGGAAAACGAGTTCGCATTTTTTACATCGTATATTGAATAAACTAGGGCTCCGGTGTTAGCAACTACTTGGCCTCCGGGAATCATTCGAGATAGTGTGTGCTTAGCGTACAGGCCCACCAGTGCACCACCATAGTTAACACTCATGGTATGCAGTACATCCCGCATAGGATCAAATCCTTTTCTCTTTATAACTCCTGCCGCATGCTGAGCAGTGAACAGCATTACCAATGGGTCATTTTCCTCACGATAAATCCTAATAAGCTTGGTCCAGGCATCCCTCCTCGCCTTGACGTGAGCCTCAGCCCTTTTAAAGGGTTTTCCTCGGCTGAGGCTCTTGACCTGCTTTTTTAATTGTTGAGCTTCAAAGATTTCACAATAGCCATCTAAGAAACTAAAGAAGTGCCCCATCAAGGTTAGTGGATCTCGTAACTCAGACGGGCAAGACCCATACTGACTGGGCAGCATAAAGTTTTCATCCGAATAAAGTACGCCTGCCAATCGATTATAGCTCGCGCTATTGTCATTCAATAGCACATCCACATACAAAGCAGTCGCCTCTTCCAGTTCAGCCAACAGACTCAAATTCCGAAGGTTACCCTTGGCAATCTCTTGCGACTTCTTGAAGAACTTAAAGCCGCCCGGATATACGGCAACCATGTTTCTGACAGCGTCTTGTCTGAAGACAAGACTTCCCGGAAAATCGCAATTTAAAAAATCCGAACTATAAAGTATCTGCGAAGCATTCTGACAGAATGCTAAAATATTAATTTTTGCGTCGAGAAGCCCAAGAATCAGCTTTCGATAGGCTCTGCTGGGTGACAGCTTTAGATGCTTATTAAATACCGCATCAATATCGAGCCCAAATATAACTTTGGCATGTCGAATTGCAGAACTCCGATAAGAGAGGAAGGTGACCAACTGATTTAGGTCGAAGTTTGAACCCGTCTTGCGATATCTATCCACAACTTGTCGGAGATCATCAAGCTCCTCAAGAACCTGCTCCCACTGCTGTTCAAAAAACTGATCTGTATTCTCATGTCCAACGTAATAATTTCCACCACTAGCTTTTTTGCGAAATGCCTTAAGCTTCTTGGGGGAAATCTTATTAAGGAGCTCCCTGCAAAGCTTGTCTTTAGCACTTGGCATTCGGCCGCGAAGCTCGCACATCAAATGACTCGCCACAAAACATATAGAGTCATTAATGCTTCTATAATGCCTAATTAAGCTCCTACAAAAAACAGGATAGTTCAATCCGTTAATTTCATAATTATTTACGGAAGAAAAGCGCGTCTTAGTGTCGACGCTCAGACCTTCTAACATGAAGTAGTAACTCTTCCCTCTGAATACTTTATTTTTCGCCACAGGGTATGTAAAAGCGGAAATAATTCGATCGATTTCAGACTGCACATCTTGAGGATTTATGTCTACCCCGTAAGGAAGCGAAATTAGCTCTTTGATCTCACTCTCACTAATCTTAATCGCTCCATCAACGCTGAAAGCGCCATTAAGAAGCGCTTTTACCTCCGAGATCTCCAGAATCTCTCTGAAACCCTCCTTAATCTGTAAAAGCTCTTCAAAACGTACTTCAAACTCCCGATGGCTCTCTTTCTTTAATATATTTAACTGTAAAATATGACCATCGGCTCGAACTCCGGCCATCTGAAAGAACGTCTTCTCATTATACCAGTTTGGATTAACGGGTGCTCCCAAGGGTTTGATAGAATATCCGTGTTCTTTTGCCGTCTCGATGATTATTCGCTGAAGCCATTTTGGAACTGTGTTGACATCCATGTGAATTTCAGTCTCTCTAAATTCGAATCGATTAATAGCTTTTGGCTATCATCCACCTGATCTGTCATTTCCGCAACGGCTGTATGGCAGAGAGAACTAGTTTCTCTCCGTCACGACCGACTGCTTCGGGTCGAAATCGGACGGACACGATACTCGGCTCTCGACCCAAGGGTGCCCCTCACCACAGAAATCAGACGGTCTGAAGTGGATTCGCAAACCACGCCTCCACAAATCTCACTCTGACGTGAGTGCTGCGTTCAGACTGGGTCACTAAACAGCTCATTGTTTGTTCACCGCCAGTGCATGCATCAATGCGAAATCAGATCCTGGATCTCTGCATGAAAAAATGTAGCTAACACCGCATAGAACAAGCCAGCCAGACCATGAAGGCATAGCTTTTCGCCAGATTGCGAAGTGCGTCACGACCCTGCGGTTCTCTTTCAGTCAGCCATACATGCGCTCAATGATGTTGCGCTGTCGGTACTTTGGCCGATCAAATAGTCTTGATTATCTAGACTTGGGCTTACGCCTCTTCGAGCGTAAATCTGCTAGCTTTGCTGCGCATGAGAGGCGCTCTAAAAGAGCCAAAGGACCTACACTAAGGCCCTTTGCTTAACCCCCGAATAACAGCTGCTGCTTATGCGCCGATATAATTTTTAGAGCCGATTTTGTGCGCAATTTTTAAGATGCTGAAGGGTTGGGCCAGTGCATCAGCCGCTAAGGCCGCGTCCTGTTCGTTGGCGTGTACGCTAACCGGATCGCTCCCAACTTCCAGAAACACGCCCCAACACACCTGCCAGCCGGGCTCATCAAGGCTAGGTGCAAACACCTGGATTTCGTGGCTTCTACCCAGATCTACCGCGAACCCACGGCCAGGGAGGTCTTCCTCGGCTCGGACCGACCGGCTGACGATACCAACGACTTCTCCCGCCTGGTTGAAAACGGGACCTCCGCTCATGCCTGGGGGCCAATCGGAGTCAACGATAAAAACAGGGCTAGGGTTGGAGGTGCCTACGCCATCAGGATACACCTCAAGAATTATGCCATACGCCCCGTACATCCCTTCTGAAAGGAGCATCCGCTGTGAGTCCTCG
>Ga0207713_1002835_pt1 | contig 12196 bp, 10 predicted proteins | sample KBSS64metaG_FD_184404 | JGI IMG/M metagenome (GOLD analysis project Ga0207713, IMG submission 184404) | Switchgrass rhizosphere microbial communities from Kellogg Biological Station, Michigan, USA - KBS S6-4 metaG (SPAdes) (version 2) | ecosystem: Host-associated > Plants > Roots > Rhizosphere >...
TGCACCTGGCGCGCGTTCTCGTCCTGCAGCAGCGAGCACGTGGCGTAGACCAGCACCCCGCCCGGCCGCAGCACTTGCCAGCCGGCATCCAGCAGCCGCGCCTGCAGCGCCTGCAGCGCGACCACGTCCTCGCGCCGCCGGTGCAGCAGCACGTCCGGCTGGCGGCGCACGATGCCGGTGGCCGAGCACGGCGCGTCGAGCAGCACCGCATCGAACGCCTCGCCGTCCCACCACGCGTCCGGCTGCGCCGCATCGGCGACCTGCAGCTGCGCCTGGGCACCGGCGCCGGTGCGGTCGAAGGTCTCGCGCACCCGCGCCAGGCGCCGCGCGTCCACGTCCAGCGCGGTCAGGCGCAGGGTCGGGTCGCGCTCGAGCAGGTGCGCGGACTTGCCGCCGGGGGCGGCGCAGGCGTCGAGCACGCGCGCGCCCGGCGCCGGCGCCAGCACGTCGGCGACCTGCTGCGCCGCGCCGTCCTGCACCGAGACCCAGCCGTCGGCGAAGCCGGGCAAGGCGCTCATCGCCACCGACTCGGCCAGGCGGATCGCATCGGCCAGGTCCGGCGCCGCCTGCGCGGCGATGCCGGCCTCGGCCAGCCGCTGCAGATAGGCGTCACGCGTGCTGCGCTGGCGGTTCACGCGCAGCCACAACGGTGCCGCCTGCTGGCTGGCGGCGAAGATCGCCTCGGCCTGGCCGGGCCAGTCGGCGTGCAGCGCGTCGCGCAGCCACAGCGGCCAGCCGGCATCGGCAGCCACTTCCGGCAACCCGTCGCGCAGCGCGCGGCGCAGCAGGGCGTTGACCATGCCGGCCTGGCGCGGCCGGTCCAGCGCCCGCGCCGCCTCCACCGTCGCCGACAGCGCCGCATGCGGCGCCAGGCCGAGCACGTCGAGCTGGGCGAAACCGGCCATCAGCAGCGTGCGCAGTTCGGCGTCGCGCTGCGGCAGCTGCTTCTGCAGCCACAGCCGCAGCGCCGCCTCGTAGGCCGGGCGCCGGCGCAGCACGGCGAAGCAGAGCGCCTCGACCAGGGCGCGGTCGCGCGGATCGGGCAGCGCCGGCAGCGCGGCGGCCAGTTCGGCCTTCAGCGAACGGCCGCGGTCGATCACCGCGCTCAGCACGCGGGCGGCCACGACGCGGGGCGCGACGCCCGGCGGCGGCGCGGCGGCAGGCGGCGCGGCAGGCGTCTGGGTCATGGGCGGTCGCGCCGGCTCAGGCCAGCACCGGCAGGTCGCGCCGGGCGTTGAGGTAGTCGGCGGCGGTGATCGCCTTGCCGCCTTCGCGCTGCAGCACGCGCAGGCGCAGCGCGCCCTGGCCGCAGGCGATGTCGATGCCCTGCTTGGAGGCGGCCAGCACGGTACCCGGCGGCTGCGCGTGGGCCAGGTCCAGCGCCACCGCGCCATGCACGCGCACGCGCTCGCCGGCCAGCACCGCCTCGGTGATCGGCCACGGATTGAACGCGCGCACCCGCAACGCCAGCTGCGCCGCCGGCTGCTGCCAGTCCAGCCGCGCCTGCGCCTTGTCCAGCTTGTGCGCGTAGGTGACGCCGGCCTCGGGCTGCGGCTGCGGCACCGGACGGATGCCGGCGCGCAGCAGGCCCAGGCCGTCGGCCAGCACCTGCGCGCCGAGCGCGGCCAGCCGATCATGCAGTTGCCCGCCGGTCTCGCTGTCGCCGATCGGGGTGCGCTGCGACATCAGCACCGGGCCGGTATCCAGGCCCGCTTCCATCTGCATCAGGCACACCCCGGTCTCGCTGTCGCCGGCCTCGATCGCGCGCTGGATCGGCGCGGCGCCGCGCCAGCGCGGCAGCAACGAGGCGTGCACGTTCCAGCAGCCATGGGTCGGGATCGCCAGCACCGCCTTGGGCAGGATCAGGCCGTAGGCCACCACCACCATCAGGTCCGGCTGCAGCGCGCGCAGGGTCTGCAGCGCTTCCGGCGAACGCAGGGTGTCCGGCTGCAGCACCGGGATGCCGCGCGCCACCGCCTCCAGCTTGACCGGCGACGGCGTCAACCCGCGGCCGCGCCCGGCGGGCCGATCCGGCTGGGTATAGACCGCGACCACTTCATGGCGCTGCGCGGCCGCGCGCAACGACGGCACGGCGAAGTCCGGCGTACCGGCGAAGACGAGTTTCATTGGGCGGGGATTCGGGATTGGGGATTGGGGATTCGCAAGGGCAGGATCGGCGACCGGGAGGGGGCGATTCGCTCTGGCGAATCCCCAATCCCGAATCCCGAATCCCGGCCGTCAGGCCACGTGCTTGCGCGCCTTGGCCAGTTTCTTGCGCACCATTTCGCGCTTGAGCGGGGACAGGTAGTCGACGAACAGCTTGCCGTCGAGGTGGTCCATCTCGTGCTGCACGCACACCGCCAGCAGGCCGTCGGCCGCCAGTTCCTGCGGCTGGCCCTGGCGATCGAGATACTGCACCGTGATGGCGTTGGCGCGGGTCACGTCGGCATAGATGCCGGGCACCGACAGGCAGCCCTCCTGGTACACCTGCTCGCCGTCGCGCTGCACGATCTGCGGATTGATGAACACCTGCGGGGCGTTCTTTTCCTCGCTGACGTCGATCACCATGAAGCGCTTGTGCACGTCCACCTGGCTGGCCGCCAGGCCGATGCCGGGGGCTTCGTACATGGTCGCGAACATGTCGTCGAGCAGGCGCTGGAACGCCGGGGAGACGACTTCGGCGGGATCCACCGGCACCGCCTTGGTGCGCAGGCGGGGGTCGGGGAATTCGAGGATGGGGAGCAGGGCCATAACGGTACCCAAGGTGGGGGCGCCGGATCATTCGGCAAGACCGGACGATTCTACCGCGTTCTCGCCGGCGCTTGCGCCGCGCCCTGGGTTCTGGACTATAGTGCGCGGACCTGTTGGGGAATCAGGCTTCGCACTCATGTTCAATCGACTCCGTACGGTCGTCGCCGTGGCGATGCTTACCGTGGCGACCTATGCCGCGTCCGCGAGCATGGCGGCCGAACACCCTGACACCTACGTGGTGCGCAAGGGCGACACGCTGTGGGACATCGCCGGGCGCTTCCTCGGCAAGCCGTGGCTGTGGCCGGAAATCTGGCAGGCCAACCCACAGGTGCAGAACCCGCACCTGATCTACCCCGGCGACGTGCTCAGCCTGGCCTACCTGGACCGCGTTGCCCGCGCCACGGTCAAGCCCGGCCCGCGCCAGGACGCGCCGATCGACGCGATCGCGCTGGCGGACGTGGAGCCGTTCCTGAAGAACCTGCGCGTGACCGACAGCGTCGACGGCCTGCCCTACGTGGTCGGCGCCGAGGACAACCGCCTGCGCGCCACCAGCGGGCAGGTGGTCTATGCGACCGGGCTCGACACCGCCCAGGTCGGGCAGCGTTACGCGGTGGTGCGGCCGACGGTCCGCTACGAGCTGCCCAAGCTCAGCGAAGACCTGAACAACGACGGCCGCAGCACGCCGGGCAGCGGCAACCTGTGGCGGACCTTCGTGGCGCCGGACAACAGGCGCCGCGAGACGCTCGGCTACGAACTGGCCCAGGTCAACGTCGGCACCGTCACCCGCGCCGCCATGGGCAACCAGGCCACCGCGCTGCTGCTGCAGGACAGCGCCCGCGAAGTGCGCCCCGGCGATCGCCTGATCGCGGTCGAGGCGCAGCCCTACGACCTGCAGTTCATCCCGCATCCGCCCTCGGCGCAGGCGCTGGAGGCCCGCGTGCGGGTGCTGGCGGTGGCCGATGCGTTCAGCGCGGCCGGTCCGCACGACGTGATCGCGCTCTCCGGCGGCCGCCGCGAGGGCATCGACAACGGCACCGTGGTCTCGCTGTGGCGCCACGGCACCCACGTCAACGACCGCGTGCAGCGCCCGAACACCTCGCGCGACGACGACGGCTTCAGCGGCGGCCGCGGCACCGTGGCCCTGCCCGACGAGTTCGCCGGGCATGCGATGGTGTTCCGCACCTTCGACAAGGTCAGCTACGCACTGGTGATGGACGGCATCAAGCCGGTCCGGATCGGCTACGACGCCAAGCACCCGGACGCGCGCTGACCCGCGCCCGCGGACAACTCCTACATCCGCGACAGACGGCGCCCGAGGGCGCCGTCTGCGTCTGCGGCCCAGGCTGGGACGGTCGCCGCCACGGGAACCGCCATGTCCGTCCTGCCCAGCCCCGCCTCCTGCACCGGCGCCGATCCGGCGCTGCTGGCCCTGTCGCTGGCCGGCGGCGCCGGCGCCCCGCGCAAGCGCCTGCTCGCGCAGTGCGGCAGTCCCGCCGCCGCGCTGAGCGCCGGCCCCGTCGCCTGGCGTGCGGCCGGACTCGACGCGGCGCAGATCGCGGCACTGCGCCATCCGGACGGCGCGGCCATGGACGCGGCGCAGGCCTGGCTGGCGCAGCCGCGCCGGCACCTGCTCGGTTGCCACGACCCCGACTACCCGGCACTGCTGCTGCGCGCGCCCAACCCGCCGCTGGCGCTCTACCTGGAAGGCGACCCGGCGGCGCTCTGGCATCCGGCGGTGGCGGTGGTCGGCAGCCGCGCGCCCAGTGCCGGCGGCCGCGACAACGCGGCGCGTTTCGCCCTCGCGCTGGCCACGGCCGGACTGACGGTGACCAGCGGCATGGCCGCCGGGGTCGATGCCGCCGCGCATGCGGCCGCGCTGTCGCGCCAGGACGGACGCACCGTGGCGGTGGTCGGCACCGGCGTGGACCTGGCCTATCCGCACCAGCATGCGGCCTTGCGCGCGCGCATCGCCGCACAGGGCGCCGTGGTCAGCGAGCATCCGCCGGGAACCCCGCCACGCCCCGGCCACTTCCCGGCGCGCAACCGGATCATCGCCGGGCTGAGCCTGGCGACCCTGGTGATCGAGGCCGCGGCCCGCTCCGGCGCGCTGATCACCGCGCGCCTGGCCGCGGAGGCCGGGCGCGAGGTGTTCGCGCTGCCCGGGTCGATCCACAACCCGATGGCGCGCGGCTGCCATCGCCTGATCCGCGACGGCGCCGGCCTGGTGGAATCGGCCGAGGAGGTGCTGGCCGGGGTCGCGCCGCTGGCCGCCGAACTGGCCGACGCCTTGCGCGGCCGCCTGGCCGCCCCCACTGAGGGGAGCACCGACGCTCCCGGCGTCACCCCGTCCTTTCCCGACCCCGACTACCAGCGCTTGTGGCAGGCGCTGGGTCATGACCCCACCTGTATGGATTCATTGATCGCGCGCACCGGATTGACGGCCGCGGCGGCGTCCTCCATGCTGCTGGCCATGGAACTGGATGGCTACGTGGCGGTCGAACGCGGTCGTTACACCCGCAAACCCTAGTTTCTTCACCTCCACAGCGTCTCGCGACGCAGGCCGAGGGGCAATGAAAGAGAGCATTCTGGATGTCTTGCTGTACCTGTTCGAACACTACTTCAGCGAGGATGCGGACCCGGTCCGCGATCGCGACTCCCTCCAGAATGGCCTGATCCAGGCCGGCTTCAGCCCCACCGAGATCAGCAAGGCGTTCGATTGGCTCGATGCGCTGGCCGACCAGCGCCCGGCCGTGGCGCAGCCGCGCATCGACGGCCCGATCCGCATCTACCACGGCCCGGAACTGGACAAGCTCGACGTGGAATGCCGCGGCTTCCTGCTGTTCCTGGAGCAGCACGGCATCCTCGACAGCGACCAGCGCGAACTGGTGCTGGACCGGGCCATGGCCCTGGACCAGGACGAACTGGATCTGGACGACCTGAAGTGGGTGGTGCTGATGGTGCTGTTCAACCAGCCCGGCGCCGAGGCGGCCTACGCCTGGATGGAAACGCAGATGTTCGTCGACGAACCGGAGCCGGTGCACTGATGCGCTGAGCCGCCGACGACCCGGCAGCACGCACGGATGCAGGGGGACCCCGCCTTGGACGCGTGGTATTACATCGATGCCGCGCGCGAGCGGCATGGCCCGCTGGGCGCGGATGCGCTGCGCGAACGGGTGCGCGCCGGGCGGCTGGATCGCACCACCCCGTTATGGCGCGAGGGCATGCCCGAGTGGTAGCCACTGCATGCGCTCGCCGAGGAACTGGGCCTGCCCGCGGCGGCCCTGCCGCCGCCACTGCCGCCCGCACCGCCCACGCCCTCTCCTTCCGCTCCGTCGCTCGCGACGGCCGCCGCGCCGCCGCGGTCAGGCCTGTCCAGCGGCTGCGTCGGCGCGATCGTCGCGATGGTGGGCGGCCTGCTGCTGGTCGCGCTGCTCGGCATCGCCGCCGCCATCGTCCTGCCGGCGTACCGGGACTACACCCTGCGCGCCAAGGCGGCGCAGGTGATCGGCAGCACGTCGACGCTGCAGGCCCGCATCGCCGACTTCGCGCGACGGCAAGGGCGCTGCCCGGTCAACGGCGACCCCGGCTTCGGCGAGGCCGAGCGCGATGCCGACAAGCTGATCGCGCGGATCCGCATCGGCCGCTTCGACAACGGCCACTGCGGCCTGGAAGCCACCCTGCACGCGCCCGGCAACGACAAGCTGGATGGCAAGGCGCTGTGGCTGGATTACGATGCGCAGTCCGCGGCCTGGAACTGCAGTTCCGAGCTGGACGACCGCTACCTGCCCGCGCGTTGCCGCGGCGGATGAGTGGAAATGGACTTTCGATCGCAACCTGGGGAACCGGAATGACTGAGTGGTACTACGCAGACGCTGCGAAACAGCGCCATGGACCGATGCCGGCCGACGACCTGCAGCAGCGCTTCCAGCGCGGCGAGGTGGACCTGACCACGCTGGTCTGGCGCGAGGGTCTCAGCGAATGGCATCCGTTGGCCGATTTCGTCGACGAACTGGGTCTGACCCAGGCGCCGGCGGCGCTGCCGCCGAGCGCACCGGCCGAGCTCCCACCCGCCGCGCCAGCGGCCTGGGCCTCACCCGCGACCGAGGCCGGCACGCAGCCCCACTCGCCGTATGCCGCCCCGGCCGCCACACTGGCCGCGGAACCGCAGTTCGTCGCCGGCGGCGAGGTGGTGCAGGCCGGATTCTGGAAGCGCACCGCCGCCTACCTGATCGACGGCACGCTGGTCGGCATCGTTTCGCAGGTGGTCCAGATGGTGTTGCTGATCGGCTTCTTCGGCCTCAGCGCCCTGGGCAGCGGCAGTCCCGACTTCAACAACCCGGGCGGCATCATCATGCTGGTGATGGTGTACCTGCTGCCGCTGGCGCTGACGGCGCTGTACTTCGGCATGTTCCACGCCTCGGCCAAGCAGGCCACGCTGGGCAAGATGGCGGTCGGCATCAAGGTGGTGCGCAGCGACGGCCGCCGCATCAGTCTCGGCCGCGGCATCGGCCGCTACCTCGGCTTCCTGGTGAGCAGCCTGACCCTGTGCATCGGCTTCCTGATGGCGGCCTTCACCGAGCGCAAGCAGGCCCTGCACGACATGATGTGCGACACCCTGGTGGTGGACAAGTGGGCCTACACCGACCATCCGGAATGGCAGCAGCGCAAGCTCGGCACGGTCACCGTGGTGATCCTGTCGCTGTTCGGCGTGCTGATAGCCGGCGTCGTGCTGGTGCTGGCGCTGCTGATCGCGGTGGGCGCCAGCGGCAACTGGCACTGACGCGCCGGGACGCATGTCCCGGAACGCGACGACGGCCAAGGCGGTGGCGCCCCCTGCCAGCAGGCGCGACACCCAGGGCGCTTGACAGCCACCGCCAGACATGCCCACTAATAAAAGAGAGACGCAGCTGAACGCCCGGGGTACCAGCCCCGGGCGTCGGCCGCTCTGAAGCACCGCAACGCTTCACTAACCGGAGCAATTGCGCCACCCTACCGCCCCCAGGGCGCCCGCCCCGCCCATCGAAGCCCGACCCGCCATGTCCAAGCACCTGCTCATCGTCGAATCGCCCGCCAAGGCCAAGACGATCAACAAATACCTCGGCAAGGACTTCCACGTCCTGGCCTCGTATGGGCACGTGCGCGACCTGATCCCCAAGGAAGGCGCGGTGGATCCGGACGACGGCTTCGCGATGCGCTACGCGCTGATCGACAAGAACGAGAAGCACGTGGAGGCCATCGCCAAGGCGGCCAAGGCGGCCGAAGACATCTACCTGGCGACCGACCCGGACCGCGAGGGCGAGGCGATCAGCTGGCACATCGCCGAGATCCTGCAGGAGCGCGGGCTGCTCAAGGGCAAGCCGCTGCACCGGGTGGTGTTCACCGAAATCACCCCGCGCGCGATCAAGGAAGCGATGGCGCAGCCGCGGCAGATCGCCGGCGACCTGGTCGATGCGCAGCAGGCGCGCCGCGCGCTGGACTACCTGGTCGGCTTCAACCTGTCGCCGGTGCTGTGGCGCAAGGTGCAGCGCGGCCTGTCCGCCGGCCGCGTGCAGTCGCCGGCGCTGCGCATGATCGTCGAGCGCGAGGAGGAGATCGAAGCCTTCATCGCCCGCGAGTACTGGTCCATCGCCGCCGACTGCGCGCATCCGGCGCAGCACTTCAACGCCAAGCTGATCAAGCTCGACGGGCAGAAGTTCGAGCAGTTCACCATCACCGACGGCGACACCGCCGAGGCCGCGCGCCTGCGCATCCAGCAGGCCGCGCAGGGCGCGCTGCACGTCACCGACGTGACCAGCAAGGAGCGCAAGCGCCGCCCGGCGCCGCCGTTCACCACCTCCACCCTGCAGCAGGAAGCCTCGCGCAAGCTCGGCTTCACCACCCGCAAGACCATGCAGGTGGCGCAGAAGCTGTACGAAGGCGTGGCGATCGGCGACGAGGGCACGGTCGGCCTGATCTCGTACATGCGTACCGACTCGGTCAACCTGTCGCAGGAGGCGCTGGCCGAGATCCGCGACGTGATCGCCCGCGATTTCGGCATCGCCTCGTTGCCGGACCAGCCCAACACCTACCAGACCAAGTCCAAGAACGCCCAGGAAGCGCACGAAGCGGTGCGCCCGACCTCGGCGCTGCGCACCCCGTCGCAGGTGGCGCGCTTCCTGACCGACGACGAGCGCAAGCTGTACGAGTTGATCTGGAAGCGCGCGGTGGCGTGCCAGATGATCCCGGCCACGCTCAACACCGTCAGCGTCGACCTGTCGGCCGGCAGCGAGCACGTGTTCCGCGCCAGCGGCACCACCGTGGTCGTCGCCGGTTTCCTGGCCGTGTACGAGGAAGGCAAGGACAACAAGAGCGCCGAGGACGAGGACGAAGGCCGCAAGCTGCCGGCGATGAAGCCCGGCGACCGCGTGCCGCTGGAACGCATCCTGGCCGAGCAGCACTTCACCCAGCCGCCGCCGCGCTTCACCGAAGCGGCGCTGGTGAAGGCGCTGGAAGAGTACGGCATCGGCCGTCCCTCGACCTACGCCTCGATCATCCAGACCCTGCTGTTCCGCAAGTACGTGGAGATGGAAGGCCGCAGCTTCCGCCCGTCCGACGTCGGCCGCGCGGTGTCCAAGTTCCTGTCCAGCCACTTCACCCGCTACGTCGATTACGACTTCACCGCCAAGCTCGAGGACGAGCTCGACGCGGTCTCGCGCGGCGAGGAGGACTGGATCCCGCTGATGTCGCGCTTCTGGGAACCGTTCAAGGAACTGGTCGAGGACAAGAAGGAATCGGTCGATCGCGCCGAAGCCAGCGGCGCGCGCGAGCTCGGTACCGACCCCAAGACCGGCAAGCCGGTCAGCGTGCGCCTGGGCCGCTTCGGGCCGTACGCGGCGATCGGCAGCACCGCCGAGGACGCCGAGGACAAGCCCAAGTTCGCCTCGCTGCGTCCCGGCCAGAGCATGCACACCATCACCCTGGAGGAGGCGCTGGAGCTGTTCCTGATGCCGCGCAGCCTCGGCCAGGACAAGGGCGAGGAGGTCAGCGTCGGCATCGGCCGCTTCGGCCCGTTCGCCAAGCGCGGCAGCGTCTACGCCTCGCTGAAGAAGGAAGACGATCCCTACACCATCGATCTGGCCCGTGCGGTGTTCCTGATCGAGGAGAAGGAGGAGATCGCGCGCAACCGCATCATCAAGGAGTTCCCGGGCAGCGACATCCAGGTGCTCAACGGCCGCTTCGGCCCGTACATCAGCGACGGCAAGCTCAACGGCAAGATCCCCAAGGACCGCGAGCCGGCCACGCTGAGCCTGGACGAAGTGCAGAAGCTGCTGGAGGAAACCGGCAAGCCGGTGCGCAAGGGCTTCGGCGCCAAGAAGGCCGCCGCAAAGAAGGAAGCCGCGCCGAAGAAGAGCGCGGCGAAGAAGGCCGCCAGCGATGCCACGGCCAAGCCGGCGGCGAAGAAGGCGGTCAAGAAGGCCGCGAACAAGACCGCCAAGAAAGCGGTGAAGAAGGCGGCGAAGAAGACCGTGGCCAAGGGCGGCTGAGGCCGCCCTGCGGGTGGCCCGGGGGCGGCCGAGCCGCCTCCGCTGATAGCGCAAGCGCGGCCGCCGAGCCGCCCTCTTTGCGGAGCCCACGACATCTCTCAGCGACCGGGAGCCGCGACACCGCGGCTTTCTGTGGGAGGGGCTTCAGCCCCGACGCCGTACCGATAACGCATCGGGGCTGAAGCCCCCCCCACAGAAAAGCGGCACGGCCGCGAAATCCCGAGTCCCGTCCAACCGCCCCTCATTGTTCTTAGACGAGGACGTGCCGCATGATGCGCGCATGACCGACCTGTCGCCGAACCAAGCCGTCGCCATCCTGCGCCAGGGCGGCGTGATCGCCTATCCCACCGAAGCCGTGTGGGGCCTGGGCTGCGATCCGCACGACGAGGCCGCCGTCACCCGCCTGCTGCGGATCAAGCAACGGCCCGTGGACAAGGGCCTGATCGTGGTCGCCGTCGAACTGGACCCCCTGCGCCCGCTGCTCGACCTGTCGGCGCTGCCGCCGGCACGCCTGGCCGCGGCGCTGGCCAGTTGGCCGGGGCCGCACACCTGGATCCTGCCCGCCGCCGCAAGTGCGCCGCCGTGGATCACCGGCGCACATCACGGCATCGCGGTGCGGATCAGCGCGCATCCGGTCGTGGCGGCGCTATGCCGGGCCTGGGGCGGCGCGCTGGTCTCGACCAGCGCCAACCTTGGCGGCGAGCCGCCGGCACGGCAGCGCGCCGAGCTGGATCCGAATCTGTTGGCGGCGCTCGACGGCGTGGTCGGTGGCGACACCGGTGGCCTGGCCCAGCCCACGCCGATCCGCGACGCCGCCAGCGGCGAGATCCTGCGCGCCTGAGCGCAGCGGTTCGTCCACCCCGCGCCGGCTTTCCCTGGCCGGCGAAGGCGCGCAAGATGCGCGCATGCCTGCCCTCGCCCGCCCCGTCCTGTTGCTGTCCGCACTGTTGCCGCTGGCCGGTGCCGCGTGGGCGCAGCGCACCCAGACCATCGCCAGCGACGGCGGGCAGGGGTCGGTACGCATCTACCGCTGCATCGGCGGCACCGGCGCGGTCAGCCTGCAGAACACGCCGTGCGAGAACGCGCGCGAGCAGCAAGTGCGGGACATGCAGCGCCCGCGCGATCCGCCGCCGCGCCCGACCACCACGCTGAGCACCGACCCGACGCAGGCGGCAGCGGGGCCGGCACCGCTGCCGCAGCGCGAGATCCGCATCGTCACCGTGCAGCCGCCGCAGCCGATGTACGAATGCGTCACCAACGAAGGCGAGCGCTACACCAGCGACAACAACGAGGGCAATCCGCGCTGGGTGCCGCTGTGGGCGGTCGGCCATGTCGGCGGCTACGGCTACGGCTACGGCGACCGCCCGCATCACGGCGGCGGCGCGCGGCCGCCGCGGCCCGAGTACCCGGTCGGCGGCAGCGTGGTGGTGCCGGCCGGCAGCACCCTGGTCCGCGATACCTGCAACGCCCTGCCGCCGCAGGAAGTGTGCGCGCGCCTGAGCGACCGCCGCTGGGAACTGATCCGGCGCTACAACAGCGCGCTGCAGAGCGAGCGCCGCGCGCTGGAACTCGAACAGCGCGGCATCGACGCGCGCCTGGACCGCGATTGCGGCGGCACCTGATGCGCTGGCCTGCGTTGTTGCTCGCGTTGCTCGCCTGCGCCTGCGGCGGTGCCGCGCAGGCCGAGGAAGTGCTGTTCTACCGCTGCACCGACGCGCAGGGCGGATTGCTCCTGCAGAACCAGCCCTGCCCCAAGGGCATGCGCCAGGAAAAGAAGCGCATGCAGGGCGTCGGGCGCGCGCCTGCATACGCACCCGCCGCGGCGTCGGCGGCGGCGCCTCCTGCGGCACAAGGTGTTACCGCGCCTGCCGCCGCTGCAGCGTCTGGTTCTGCGCCTGGCTCCGATCCTGCATCTGCCTCCA
>Ga0207713_1002839_pt1 | contig 12187 bp, 10 predicted proteins | sample KBSS64metaG_FD_184404 | JGI IMG/M metagenome (GOLD analysis project Ga0207713, IMG submission 184404) | Switchgrass rhizosphere microbial communities from Kellogg Biological Station, Michigan, USA - KBS S6-4 metaG (SPAdes) (version 2) | ecosystem: Host-associated > Plants > Roots > Rhizosphere >...
ACGGTGGTACGCATAACGTTCATAATGTCTCCTGCTGGATTCGTAAACCATTGTTTCGAAGCTATGGTGAGCAAAATAGGACAAACAGGTGACAGTAAAATGTACGAATTATTACAGTTTTATGACAGGCGAAAAGGCGGGATTTCACGCTAAATAAAAACAATACAAATCATATTGTTAATAAAGATAATGAGGAAAAGATTGCCGAAAAATTTTATTTTTATGACGGCAAAAAAGCGTCTCAAAAATGACAGACTGTCATAAAGCGGGTGGGATCTCGCCGTTCGCCGCAAATAAAAGGGCTGCCGGACGGCAGCCCTGTCACGATGTAAAAACCGTTATTCCACGGTAACTGATTTCGCCAGGTTACGCGGCTGGTCAACGTCAGTCCCTTTGATCAGCGCGACGTGATACGCCAGCAGCTGCAGCGGTACGGTGTAGAAGATTGGCGCGATAACCTCTTCAACGTGCGGCATCTCGATGATGTGCATATTGTCGCTGCTGGTGAAACCCGCATCGCCGTCAGCAAAGACGTACAGCTGGCCGCCGCGGGCGCGAACTTCTTCAATGTTGGATTTCAGTTTTTCCAGCAGTTCGTTGTTCGGCGCCACCACCACTACCGGCATCTCAGCGTCAATCAGCGCCAGCGGACCATGCTTCAGCTCACCGGCAGCATAGGCTTCTGCGTGAATATAGGAGATCTCTTTCAGCTTCAGCGCCCCTTCGAGGGCGATGGGATACTGATCGCCGCGTCCAAGGAACAGCGCGTGGTGTTTGTCAGAGAAATTCTCAGCCAGCGCTTCGATACGCTTATCCTGCGAAAGCACCTGCTCAATGCGGCTCGGCAGCGCCTGCAGGCCATGCACGATCTCGTGTTCGATAGCGGCGTCCTGGCCTTTGAGGCGCGCCAGTTTCGCCACCAGCATCAGCAGAACGGTCAGCTGCGTAGTGAAGGCTTTGGTCGAGGCGACGCCGATTTCCGTTCCGGCGTTGGTCATCATCGCCAGATCGGATTCACGCACCAGAGAGGAACCAGGCACATTACAAATCGCCAGCGAGCCCAGATAGCCCAGCTCTTTCGACAGGCGCAGACCGGCCAGCGTATCTGCCGTTTCGCCTGACTGAGAGAGGGTGATCATCAGGCTGTTGCGACGCACGGCCGATTTGCGGTAGCGGAACTCGGAGGCAATTTCGACATCGCACGGTACCCCTGCCAGCGACTCAAACCAGTAACGGGAAACCATACCTGAGTTATAGGAGGTGCCGCAGGCGATGATCTGAATATGCTCAACCTGCGACAGCAGCTCGTTAGCCTGCGGGCCCAGCTCGCTTAAATCAACCTCACCATGGCTAATGCGCCCGGAAAGGGTATTTTTGATAGCGTTCGGCTGCTCGTAGATCTCTTTTTGCATGTAGTGGCGATAGATACCTTTATCGCCCGCATCGTACTGCAGATTGGATTCGATGTCCGGGCGCTGCACTTCGGCGCCGGATTTATCAAAGATAGTCACCGAACGGCGGGTAACCTCAGCAATATCGCCCTCTTCGAGGAAGATAAAGCGGCGGGTAACCGGCAGCAGCGCCAGCTGATCGGAGGCAATGAAGTTTTCCCCCATCCCCAGGCCAACGACCAGCGGGCTGCCTGAACGAGCGGCCAGCAGCGTACCCGGATCGCGGGTATCCATGATCACGGTGCCGTAAGCGCCACGCAGCTGCGGGATGGTTCGCAGAACGGCTTCACGCAGGGTGCCACCTTGTTCCAGCTCCCAGTGAACGAGATGCGCAATCACTTCCGTGTCAGTCTCGGAGACAAAAACGTAGCCTCGCGACTGCAACAGCTCGCGCAGCGGCTCATGGTTTTCGATGATCCCGTTATGCACCACCACAATATGGTCAGAAACATGCGGATGCGCGTTACCTTCAGACGGTTCGCCGTGCGTCGCCCAGCGGGTATGGGCAATCCCGGTACCGCCGTGCAACGGATGTTCTTCCAGTGCCTGGGCCAGCATCTGTACTTTCCCAAGGCGACGAACGCGGTTCATATGACCTTCGTTATCGACGACTGCCAGACCGGCAGAGTCGTAACCGCGGTATTCCAGACGACGTAAACCTTCGAGAAGGATTTCAGCAATATCACGCTGCGCGACTGCGCCAACAATTCCACACATAGTTTTTCATTCCGATTTTGGCTGTATGCCATACGTTGTCGGTCAACCTGTTTACCCGAATTTCGGGCGCCCCGAGCCTTGTAGAGAGTGGGGTTATTTTTATGGGTACTGCCGTGGGGGGAGGATTATGTTATCCCCTCACCCCGCTCTTTCTCCCCGAAAGGGCGAAAGAGAAATAGCGTTACTTTTTCTTCACCGGGCGCTGCCAGCCCTGTTTATGGACCTGCGGCACGCGGCTTAACACTAATTCATTATCGGCAACGTCACGCGTTACCGTTGTTCCTGCGGCAATGGTGACGCCATTGCCGACGGTCACCGGCGCGACCAGCTGGCTGTCAGAGCCAACAAACACGTCATCGCCAATCACCGTTTTGTGCTTATTTGCGCCATCATAGTTACAGGTGATGGTGCCCGCGCCGATATTGACGTTATCGCCAATCTCGGCGTCTCCGAGATAGGAGAGATGCCCGGCTTTTGTGCCTTTACCCAAGCGCGCCTTTTTAATTTCGACAAAGTTGCCAACGTGCGCGCCTTCCAGAAGCTCAGCGCCTGGGCGCAGCCGCGCGAACGGTCCAATGGTACAGGCGGCTTCCAGATGCGCATCCTCCACCACGGTATAGGGGCTAATCTCGCAATCATCACCAATGGTGCTGTTCTTGATGACGCAGCCAGCGCCGATCTTGACCCGATCCCCCAGCACCACGTCACCTTCGAGGATAACGTTAGTATCAATTTCGACATCGCGCCCGTGTTTCAGCACGCCGCGCAGATCAAAACGCGCCGGATCGCGCAGCATAACGCCCGCGAGCAGCAGCTTTTCAGCCTGTTCAGACTGCCAGACGCGTTCAAGGCGGGAGAGCTGCAGGCGGTTATTCACGCCTTCCACTTCGCTTAACCGTCGCGGATGTACAGCGGTAATTTCACGACCTTCTTGATAGGCCATGGCGATAATGTCGGTGATGTAGTATTCGCCCTGAACGTTGTTGTTGGTGAGCTTAGCCAGCCAGCGTTTAAGATCCGCCCCGTTGGCGACCAGAATCCCGGTATTAATTTCCTGAATCCGGCGCTGCTCTTCGCTGGCGTCTTTATGCTCAACAATACCCGTCACCGCGCCGTTATCGCGCGTAATGCGGCCATAGCCGGTCGGATCGTCCAGCTTCACCGTCAACAGGCCGATACCGCCCTGCGGTTTCGCGTCCCGCAGGCGCTGTAATGTTTCGACGGAAATAAGCGGCACGTCGCCGTACAGCATCAGGATATCTTCATCGTCGCTGAAGAACGGCGCCGCCTGCTGCATAGCGTGGCCGGTACCAAGCTGTTCGGCCTGTAGAACCCAGTTAAGATTGTCTTCGCGCAGCGTCTGGCGAAGCAGGTCGCCGCCGTGCCCGTACACCAGATGTACGGCGGATGCCCCTAATTCTTTAGCCGCATCAATAACATGCTGCACCATCGGCTTTCCGGCCAGCGAATGCAACACCTTAGGAAGATCGGAATACATGCGGGTACCTTTGCCTGCGGCAAGAATAACCACGCTCATCGGACTGTTTGACATACGCATCCTGACTGCTGTTAGAACGAAAAGTAAAAGCCTTTCACGTTGAAATATCTACATATTTTTCATCATGAAACGAGACGAAGATAAAACGCACAAGCGTAACGCTATACACCATTTTAGGTGGGTATTTTTAGCCAGCGCAAACCCGTTTAGCGCAAAAAAAGCATTTTAACGGGGAGGGATACCGGCTATCCCTCTGCTTTTGCTGTTTTTTTGATGGAAAAATAAAGAAAATCCATAAAGTAAAACGCGGTTTTAATATTCATTAATTGTGACGCAATAAATAGAAACACCATTTCATTTTCCTGATAATGCCGGTTAATAATTACCCAGGAGAAAAAAATGAAAAACAAAATACCTTTGGCATTAACCCTTTGCAGTACGATGATCGCGCTACCGCTGCAGGCCAACGAAGGCCATCAGTGGCGGGCAATCGCCTTTGGGCAATCCACCGACAGTAACTTTTCCTCGAACGTGTTGCCGGAAAAAATTGGCGTCAATGATGTCACCATTGCCGGGAAAAAGCTGACGCCGCAGGATTCCGCCGATCTCAGCCAGCCCATTACCATCGAGAGCCGGGGAGGTAAAATTGCCAACTCCCACGACGGACTGACCTTCTTTTACACCGAGCTGCCAACCAATAAGAATTTTATCCTGCAGGCTACGGTGACCGTCAATCAGTTTGGACCGGAAAATGGCGCGCGTCCGGCGGCGCAGGAAGGCGCGGGACTGCTGGTCCGCGACGTCATTGGCAACCCGCGCCAACAGCCTCTCAAGGTCGGCTACGAAGAGTTCCCGGCGGCATCCAATATGGTGATGAACGTCATTATGACCCAGGATAAAAAAGATGGCTCGCATATCAAGCTGCAGGCTATTAGCCGGGAAGGGATAACCCAACCGTGGGGCAATGCGGGCGCTGCAATCAAGCGTCAAAGTTACAAAGAGAAAATCGATATCCAGCAAACCCCGACGTTTCAGCTTAAGCTGGAACGCACTAACGACGGATTTATTACCTCATGGGCGGCAACGGGCAGTAATGAATGGGTAAGCCAGCGGGTTCCTCACGCCGATCTGATTGCTCAGCAGGATAAAGAACATTACTACGTCGGTTTCTTCGCCTCACGTAACGCCAAAATCACCGTCAGCAATGCTTCCCTGACGACCTCCGCGGCAAATACGGTTCCCTCCGCCCCGTATGTTGCCAAAAGCTGGCCGCCGGTCATGCAAATTGCCTCGGGGACAAAAAGCCAGAGCAAAGAGTATCTCCTGCAGGCGCGCACGAATAGTGACGGACGCATCACCGTGCGTCAGGATGAAGTGGTGATCGGGCAGGATAAAGCCGTGAAGGCCGGAGAGATGTATACCCAGCCTGCCGTTCTGAAAGATAAAAGCACATTCGAAATTAGCTTCACTCCAGCCACCGGCGCAAACACGCTGACCCAAACGCTGACGGTTGAACAGAGCGCCAATGTGACAGGCAATACGCTGTACGCCGCGCCGGATGGGCTGTCGCAGGCTAAAGGAACGACGGACTCGCCGCTGGATTTAGCCACCGCTGTCGACCTCGTTCCCCCTGGCGGGCAAATTGTATTAGCCGCCGGTGATTATCCGCAAACAACCATCCCGGTTAGCGCCAGCGGCCTGAAAGACAAAGTCAAAACCCTGAAAGCCGACGGAAAAGCCGTGATTCACGGGCTCCTGCTGGATGCCAGCTACTGGCATATCAATGGAGTAGACATTACGGACAAGAGCCTGCGCGTACAGGGTAGCCATAACCTGATCGAGAACGTCACCGCGTATCGGAACGATGATACCGGCATTCAAATTTCCTCTCCGGCGGATGTCGGACGCCCGCTGTGGGCCAGCCATAACCGGGTGGTGAATTCTGAATCCTTTAATAACGAAGATCCGGGTAAAATTAACGCCGATGGCTTTGCGGTGAAAATGCGCGTAGGGGAGGGTAACCGGCTGGAGGGCTGTTACTCACACGATAATATCGACGACGGCTTCGACCTGTTCAATAAGATTGAGGACGGCGCTAACGGCGTTGTGGTGATCGAGAATTCCATTGCCCGCAATAATACCAGCAACGGCTTTAAGCTCGGTGGGGAAGGGCAGCCGGTCGCCCACGAGGTACGCAACAGCATCGCCATCGGCAATCATCTGGACGGTTTTACCGACAACTTCAATCCTGGCAAGCTGGTAGTGGTCAATAACGTCGCGGTGGATAACCAGCGCTTTAACTATCTATTCCGCCCAAGCCCGTATGGCGCACCGGAAACGCAGGGTACCTTCAGCGATAACCTTTCTCTGCGCAGCCAGCCGGGGAAATATGACGATGCCGTTATCGGGAACATTGATGATAGCAACTACTTTATCCACGGTGGCCGAAGCATCAACGCCCAGGGAAAGAGCATTCACAGCGCCGACTATCAGACTCTGACGCTGCCGGATCCGCTGACGCGTGAGGCCGACGGCAGCTTTAACACCGGTAACTTCCTTAGCCGCAATTAACCAGGGACACGCTAAAAACATAAAGGTCGCCCTCGGGCGACCTTTTTACTTCCTTTCCTGCTTCACACCGCATGTGTTGTCGTTTTAGTTAGCGGTACAGCGCATAAGCAGTCTGGAGAGCGGACTTCTTAGTGGTTGAACGTACCGAAGGTTACGTTCATAGCACTGAAGAAAGCGACGATTTTATTAAGCAGTTTCATGATCTCTTCCTGGATAGCGATTACGTTTTTGATGAACTCTTATTTTTGTGATTAACATCACAAAAATAAGTCTACGCTTCATCTTTTAAACGATCAACAAAAATGAGATATACATCACAAAATTTTTAAACCCGCTTTTTAATTTTTCTTTTTCTGAAACGAAGCCATAAAAAAGCCAGCCTGGAAACCAGACTGGCTTTTTAACGTTCAAGCCGGTGTTACATCGCTTTTTTGGTCAACTCGATAACGCGCAGTTTAGCGATCGCTTTGGCCAGTTCCGCAGACGCCTGAGCGTAGTCCACGTCACCATGAGAGCTCTTAATGTGCTCTTCAGCCTTACGTTTCGCTTCCAGGGCTCGCGCTTCGTCGAGATCCTGGCCACGAATTGCCGTATCAGCCAGAACGGTCGTGCTACCCGGCTGCACTTCAAGAATGCCGCCTGACAGGTAGATAAATTCTTCGTGACCGTGCTGCTTAACGATGCGAATCATACCAGGCTTAATGGCGGTGAGCAGCGGCGCGTGCCCCGGGTAAATACCCAGTTCACCTTCACTACCCGTTACCTGGATTTTCTCGACCAGACCAGAGAACATTTGTTTCTCTGCGCTGACGACGTCCAGGTGGTAAGTCATTGCCATATCACCCTCCGATTAAGGCGTTAAAGTTTTTTGGCTTTTTCCACGGCTTCGTCGATAGAACCGACCATGTAGAACGCCTGCTCCGGCAGGTGATCGTATTCGCCTTCCATGATGCCTTTAAAGCCACGGATGGTGTCTTTCAGGGAGACATATTTGCCCGGAGAACCGGTAAATACTTCTGCCACGAAGAACGGCTGGGACAGGAAGCGCTGAATCTTACGCGCGCGAGCTACCACCAGTTTATCTTCTTCAGACAGTTCATCCATACCCAGGATGGCGATGATGTCTTTCAGTTCCTGATAACGCTGCAGGATGGACTGAACGCCACGAGCGGTGTCGTAGTGCTCCTGACCAACAACCAGCGGATCCAGCTGACGGCTGGTGGAGTCCAGCGGGTCAACTGCCGGGTAGATACCCAGAGAGGCGATCTGACGGCTCAGTACCACGGTGGCGTCAAGGTGCGCAAAGGTGGTGGCTGGAGACGGGTCAGTCAAGTCATCCGCAGGTACGTATACTGCCTGTACGGAAGTGATTGAACCGGTTTTGGTCGAGGTGATACGTTCCTGCAGAACGCCCATCTCTTCCGCCAGGGTCGGCTGGTAACCTACCGCTGAAGGCATACGGCCCAGCAGTGCGGATACTTCAGTACCGGCCAGGGTGTAACGGTAGATGTTATCCACGAACAGCAGAACGTCACGACCTTCGTCACGGAACTTCTCAGCCATGGTCAGGCCGGTCAGCGCAACGCGCAGACGGTTTCCCGGCGGCTCGTTCATCTGGCCATACACCAGGGATACTTTATCGATAACGTTGGAGTCGGTCATTTCGTGGTAGAAGTCGTTACCCTCACGAGTACGTTCACCTACGCCCGCAAACACGGAGTAACCGGAGTGCTCGATCGCGATGTTACGGATCAGTTCCATCATGTTTACGGTTTTACCTACGCCCGCACCACCGAACAGACCAACTTTACCGCCCTTCGCAAACGGACACATCAGGTCGATAACTTTGATGCCGGTTTCCAGCAGTTCCTGAGAGTTTGACAACTCTTCGTAGGAAGGTGCTGCACGGTGGATAGCCCAACGCTCTTCTTCGCCGATGTCGCCTTTCATGTCTACCGGTTGGCCCAGTACGTTCATGATACGACCCAGCGTGGCTTTACCTACCGGGACTTCGATCGGGTGCTCGAGGTCTTTTACTTCCAGACCGCGACGCAGACCGTCGGAAGAACCCATGGCGATGGTACGAACAATACCGCCGCCGAGCTGCTGCTGAACTTCCAGCACCAGCTTCTCACTACCATTTTGCACCTCAAGAGCCTCGTACACGCGCGGTACGGCATCCTGAGGGAATTCGACGTCGACCACGGCGCCGATTACCTGGACAATTTTTCCAGTAGCCATCTTGAATCCTCTACGAATTAACCTGGTTATACCGCGGATGCTCCACCGACGATCTCGGTGAGTTCCTGAGTAATGCTGGCCTGACGAGCTTTGTTGTATACCAACTGCAGCTCTTTAATCAGGCTGCCGCCATTGTCGGTCGCGGCTTTCATCGCCACCATACGTGCGGCCTGCTCGCTGGCCAGGTTTTCTACCACACCCTGATAAACCTGAGATTCCACATAACGGCGCAGCAGGGTATCCAGCAGCGCTTTCGGATCGGGTTCATACAGGTAATCCCAGGATTTACGCTTCAACTCACCCTCTTCTGAAGCCGGTAACGGCAGCAGCTGAGTGATGGTTGGAACCTGAGACATGGTGTTAATAAATTTGTTGCTGACAATATACAGCTTGTCCAGACGGCCTTCATCGTAGGCCTGCAACATCACTTTTACCGGACCGATCAGTTCGGACAGGGAGGGGTTATCCCCCATACCCGTCACCTGGGCGACAACATTACCGCTAACGGAATTAAAGAACGACACGCCCTTCGAGCCGATCATTGCGAGTTCGCACTGAACGCCTTTATCGGACCATGCTTTCATTTCCGCCAGCAGCTTTTTGAACAGGTTAATGTTCAAGCCACCGCACAGACCACGGTCGGTAGACACCACCAGGTAGCCCACGCGTTTAACGTCGCGTTCTTCCAGGTAAGGGTGCTTATATTCCAGATTACCGTTCGCAAGGTGACCGATCACTTTGCGCATGGTATCTGCATATGGACGGCTGGCCGCCATGCGCTCCTGCGATTTACGCATTTTGGAAGCGGCGACCATTTCCATCGCTTTAGTGATCTTTTGCGTGTTCTGGACGCTTGCGATCTTACTACGTATCTCTTTTGCGCCGGCCATGAGCTTCTCCTCAATGCCTTGCGGCCTGCCCTAGAGCAAGCCGCCAGACTTTACCAGGATTGGGTTGCTTTGAAGGAATCGAGGATGCCTTTCAGCTTGCCTTCGATTTCGTCGTTATAGCCACCGGACTGGTTGATCTCTTGCATCAACGGAGCGTGATCACGGTCGACGTAAGCCAGCAGAGCGGCTTCAAAGCTACCGATTTTCGACAGCTCGACATCCGCCAGATAACCACGTTCTGCCGCGAACAGAACCAGAGACTGCTGCGCAACGGACATCGGCGCATACTGTTTCTGTTTCAGCAGTTCGGTCACTTTCTGACCGTGGTCCAGCTGCTTACGGGTTGCATCATCAAGGTCAGAGGCAAACTGCGAGAACGCCGCCAGTTCGCGATACTGTGCCAGAGCGGTACGAATACCACCGGACAGTTTCTTCATGATCTTGGTCTGAGCTGCACCACCAACACGGGATACGGAGATACCCGGGTTAACCGCAGGACGAATACCGGAGTTGAACAGGTTGGTTTCCAGGAAGATCTGACCATCGGTAATGGAAATTACGTTGGTCGGAACGAACGCAGAAACGTCACCCGCCTGGGTTTCGATAATCGGCAGCGCGGTCAGAGAACCGGTTTTACCTTTCACTTCACCTTTGGTGAAAGCTTCAACGTATTCGACGTTAACACGTGCGGCACGCTCCAGCAGACGAGAGTGGAGGTAGAATACGTCGCCCGGGAATGCTTCACGTCCTGGCGGACGACGGAGCAGCAGGGAGATCTGACGGTAAGCAACGGCCTGTTTAGACAGGTCATCATAAATGATCAGCGCATCTTCACCGCGGTCGCGGAAGTATTCACCCATTGCACAACCGGCATACGGCGCCAGGTATTGCAGTGCGGCAGATTCAGATGCGGTAGCAACCACAACGATGGTGTTAGCCAGCGCGCCGTGTTCTTCCAGTTTACGTACCACGTTAGAAATGGTGGACGCTTTCTGGCCGATAGCTACGTAGACGCACTTGATGCCGGAATCACGCTGGTTGATGATGGCGTCGATGGCCAGAGCGGTTTTACCCGTCTGACGGTCGCCGATAATCAGTTCACGCTGTCCACGACCGATTGGGATCATGGCATCAACGGATTTATAACCGGTCTGCACCGGCTGATCGACGGACTGACGTTCGATGACGCCCGGTGCGATAGCTTCAACGGCGGAGAAGCCGTCATGCTCCAGCGGACCTTTACCATCAATCGGTGCACCCAGGGTGTTAACCACACGTCCCAGCAGGCCGCGGCCAACCGGAACTTCAAGGATACGGCCAGTACATTTAACCTTCATACCTTCGGCGAGGTCAGCGTACGGACCCATCACAACGGCACCTACGGAGTCGCGCTCCAGGTTCAGTGCGATAGCGTAACGGTTACCCGGCAGAGCGATCATCTCACCCTGCATACAATCGGCCAGGCCGTGAATGCGGATAACACCGTCACTTACAGAAACGATAGTACCTTCGTTATGAGCCTCGCTCACAACATTGAACTGAGCAATGCGCTGCTTGATCAGTTCGCTGATTTCGGTGGAATTCAGTTGCATGCTCCAGTCCCCTTAAGACTGCAAGACGTCTGCAAGGCGTTCAAGACGGCCGCGTACGCTGCCATCAATGACCATATCACCCGAACGGATGATTACGCCTGCCATTACAGACTTATCGATTTTGCAATTCAGCTTAACTTTGCGTGACAGACGTTTTTCCATCGCGGCGGTAATTTTCGCAAGCTGTTCGTCACTCATTTGAGCGGCAGAAATAACTTCTACCTCTGCGGTTGCCTCACTGGCAGCGCGCAGGTGAATGAACTGCTCGAGAACATCAGGGAGCGCATTCAGACGACCATTTTCAGCCATTACCCGAATCAGGTTTTGGCCATTTTCGTCCAGTTGCTCACCACAGACCGCGATAAACACATCAGAGAGCGTTTCTGGCGCCAGTGCGCCGGAGAGTAGCTCTGTCATTTGTTCGTTTTTCGTCACTTCAGCGACAAACGCCAGCATATCCTGCCAGCGTTCAACGCTGTTGTGTTCGACGGCAAAGTCAAAAGCTGCTTTGGCGTAGGGGCGAGCTACCGTTACAAATTCAGACATCAGCCCCTCCCTCCTTACAGTTCAGCGACAAGTTTATCCACGATGTCGCTGTTAGCAGCTTCATCCACGGAACGTTCGATGATCTTCTCGGCGCCAGCAACAGCCAGGATAGCGACCTGCTTACGCAGCTCCTCACGAGCACGTTTACGTTCGGCATCGATTTCAGCCTGCGCCTGTGCGACGATTTTGGTGCGTTCCTGTTCTGCTTCCGCTTTTGCTTCGTCCAGGATCTGAGAGCGACGCTTGTTCGCCTGCTCGATGATTACCTGGGCTTCCGCTTTCGCTTTTTTCAGCTGGTCGGTCGCGTTGGCCTGTGCAAGGTCCAAATCTTTCTTAGCGCGTTCTGCAGAAGCTAAACCGTCAGAAATTTCTTTCTGGCGCTTTTCGATGGCAGCCATTAACGGCGGCCATACATACTTCATGCAGAACCATACGAAGATAACAAACGCGATGGCCTGGCCGAGGATTGTTGCGTTCATGTTCACAGCACAATACCTCTTAAAAAATAACTCTGTGGCTTAGGTTTCTTTCGAACAACTTACTACGCGACGGCGAACATCACGTACAGACCCAGACCTACAGCGATCATCGGGATAGCATCCACCAGACCCATAACGATAAAGAACTGAGTACGCAGCAGAGGAATCAGATCCGGTTGACGCGCTGCGCCTTCCAGGAATT
>Ga0207713_1002843_pt1 | contig 12180 bp, 13 predicted proteins | sample KBSS64metaG_FD_184404 | JGI IMG/M metagenome (GOLD analysis project Ga0207713, IMG submission 184404) | Switchgrass rhizosphere microbial communities from Kellogg Biological Station, Michigan, USA - KBS S6-4 metaG (SPAdes) (version 2) | ecosystem: Host-associated > Plants > Roots > Rhizosphere >...
TACCGCCGGCCACAGCAACGCCCTCCACGGACATCCGGGCGCCTTCTGGTCAGGCGTCTACTGGGTGGACGCCGGCGGCCGAGAAGACGACCCGACCGTCGGCGGCGACCTGGAATTCGCCGACCCCGCGGCATGGTCGCCTCCACCTACAACCCCGCGCTGCGAATGCGCGTCGAAGACTGCATCACCGCCGGCTTCAGTAGCACCTGCGCCGCCAGCAGCGGCACCTTCATCATGTTTCCGTCTTGGTTGATGCACTCGGTTCGACGGTTTGAAGGGACGAGACCACGGATTTCGATTGCGTTTAATTTTGGTGCTTGAGCCACAGAAAAGCGGCCCTCCGCGACAGAGGGCCGCAACGACCTACTTCGGCTCGACGTTATCCAACGCCTGATTCACCGCCAAAGACCCCAACATCACCAACTGCGCAATGCCGATGGCGGTTTTGCGGTGGGCGGGTTCCAAGGTGGCGGCGAAGTTGTTGAGCATTTCGGAGGCTGATCCCAGGGATTCGCTGGCGTTGGCGAGCAGGGATTCGGTGTCGTAGGCCGGGTTGGCGAAGTACATCGGGTCATGTTGGGTGTGGCTGCCCATGATCCTTTGCTGTGGGGTGAGGTAGTGATCGAGGGCGCGCTCGGCGGCTTCGTTCAGGGTTCGTGAATCGGGGAATTTGTAGGGGGAAACTGGATCGGTTTCTGGTGGGTTGGGTGTTGGTTTGAACATGGATGAAACTCCTAACACTTTTAGTGAAGGCCTCACCCTTTCGCTACCAAACGAAGGGTGGCGGCCATGAACAGGTTGGTAGACCGGGTGTTAGGAGCCGGCGCGCCCGAAGACGCCCTGTACATGACCACCATAGACCCCGATCGAAAGCACGACCGGAGACGATGACGCTGTACATCTAACACACGGGCTACCAAACCCGGCCACTGGTTTTCAGTGACCCGAGAACGATAAAAGCCACGAGTTAGGCGCACAAGCCGGCGGATTCTGTCTTAGGTGTAGGGGGTGGCGCAAGGTTGTGTAGGGCTTGGATGATGAAAGAATGAGCCATTTAAACGAGTCTTCTTTTGGTTTTAAAACAGTCCCAGTACTTTTGCTTGCAAGACGCCGTCTCTACCGCAGCATCTCAGTCTGATCAGTGTTGGATTGGAAGAAACAGAATCTATAGCGCCCACAGCATCTGACTAACCATGCACCTTTAAAAAACCGTACCATTTTTTAACACTCGGCTTAGCCGGTCCCTGCAAACGGAATGTGCAAATCATTAGGTTGCCAGGTAGTCGCAACTGGCACGCTTCATTCAGCGGGCTTCCTCTCCCGAAGCTTCACGCGAACTCTATGTCCGCGGCCACCTTTTGCCGCGTAAAGGATAAAAAACAGATACCCGCTCTTGGCCTTCTGGATGATGTCATCGGTCTGATCAGCTAAACCGATCCATTGATCGCCAACTTCAAAGCGATATGGGATACGTTGAGCTTGCGATGGTTGGTTGACTATGAAGCTCTCGGACGGTCTTCGCCGGGTAACATACGCCCGCCACCAAGAATCAAAATACATACCTCCCAAATTTGTGATGGTGGTGGGTTGGTCTCCGACATTCCGCGCTGTTATGGAGATGTATGTATTCGGGTCTTCAACTAGACCACCGTAGATCCTCATCCCAGTCGTAACGGACATATCGATCTTTGCTCCAGAAGCTAGCCACTTGTAAGCGTCCCAGCCTAGAACGAAGGTAGAAACCACTGCTGCATATGCGGCAAGCCCAAGAGTCAATAATTCGTTGGTGTTGAACGCATAAGGTGCTACGGAAGCCAGGGCCATTTTGATTTTCCGTTTTAGAGAAATAGAGTTCGAGCCACGATATCCGGGCACACCGCCAAACGTATACCCTGACTCCGGCCCGCCACACGTCCCGACACCTCTGTTTTCGCTGATCCTGTAAACCCGTGAATACTTGAAGTGCAGAACAGCCACGAACAGCTCGTACAACCACTGCCAACGCCAGCCTGCCCATGGTCAATATAACGCCATACATCTTCATATTGCGGGTGCCCGTCGCGTCAATCCCCAGCACTTCGTACACGCGTCTCTGTGCGAGCCAGAACGACCTGCGTAACAATGCCTCTTCGTCATCTGCATGAATAAGTGGCGAGGCAATCGGCTGTACAGACTTATGGGTGATAGCGCTTTTTCGGGAAAGACATCGGAAAATGGTAATTTTGGTAAGCCGCACGTCTGAACCGGCTGAGAACTTGATTTCACTAGCCTGCAACGGAACTATGAGAACAGATTTATCTACCACCTGAAAATTCAAAGCAAATAAATCGGTCCTCTTTTTTTTCAGAAAATAAATCTGCCCTCGTTTTCCGTTATCTTTCGACCCACGCAACACCCTAATCATTAGACGAGCAACACTACCCAATGAAAGCACTCAGGGTATTCTAAGAACAAACTTGCTGCCCAGAACAGATATACGACGAGAATTTTTTTGCAGTGTCAGTGCAATTTCGCAAGACTCTAAGAACTTATGAATCTCATGACAAGCTTGGTAAATATCACTCTCTAACACCACTACCTCGCTCCCCAACTGCTTTATTGCTTCATCTACGTCAATTACAAAATTATGATCCTTATAGTGATTTGTAAAATAATCAGCTAGCTGAATTGATGTTTTACGCCCAGGAGGTAGGCTCGCCAATGTAGCAGTTACTTTTGAATCGAGTAAGTTTATTGCGTACTGACTGTAAGACTCCGCGATTCGATCATAATGCCCTAAAGCTTGAACATCCATACCACTACCAAGAAGATACTTGGCGAGCATATCAGATGCCCCTGGATATTTTTCAGCAAGCTGAGCAATTTTATCCAATGCACTTGAAAATGCGAGAGCGGGATAGTCGTTGATCTGGGGGTCAATAGGGCCCAACTCACTCATCGCGCCCATATGAATTTCATCAGCACCCAAGGATAACAGAGTCGCTGCAGACTTAGCCTCACCCGGCACACAAACTAAAAATTTATTCTTTGACTTCCGACGGCATAGCTTACTAATTAAATACGCCGGCTCAACCTGACCTCCAGGACTTTTCAGCACGAGCAAAACGTTCTTGTCAGAATCGCAGTCTAGCAACCTTTGGTAAACAGCACTGGCGTGCGTCCTATTAATAAGCGTGTGGTCGTATAAAAAAACGACTTCATACTCCTCAAGAGCTGAATGAGAGTCGATGATAGCTCGGACCTCATGCTCGATGAGCTCGCTTAAATTTTTCCCCTCTACCCCCTCCTTAATCAGCATAGTTATGGTGAAGTTTTTAGTTACTTTGCGAATTCGCTTTTCTTTACTCTTTGGGCCTACCTCAATGACATCTACCATGCCATCCATGCCGTCCATGCCATCAGAGGTAGCCCCTTCAGTGGCGGAACGCGAACCCTCCAAGCGTGCTTGTTTGATCCTAAAATTCTGCACGATCCGGTGGATGTAATCATCAAGCTGTTTTGGGCCTACCTCTATAATCTCTTCGCCAGGTAAGGATCCGACATTGAGAATTTCTTCAGTTCTAGCTTGTTCGGTGCTTACACCATCGTCTTGTAGGGGCGTATCCGCTCCCTGCGCCGGATCAACCCGCTCATCTGCGGTCTTGTGGGCTTCTTGTTCTTCGTCATCGCCTAGCTTGTCCGTGGTCACCCGTCGGCCCTCACTGAAAAAAATTGCCAACGCATCATTTTTGCACCATCATGGTGTGCATGCATATGGCCATCATTGTGCCGCCCCTAAAGGAGAATTTCAATGTCACGAATGAGCGTGAATCTTTCACCAGAAATGGAGTTGTTGGTTGAAGAAACGGCAAAACGCGAGGGTATTTCCAAGGGCGAGGTGATCCGGCGAGCCTTTGCTTTATTTAAAGTTGCAGAAACGGAAAAGACTAAAGGCAGGTTTCTTGCTGTAGCTCGCGATAACGATGATAATGAACCGGAAATTTTGGGAAGGATTCTAGGTCTTTGACAATGGAACATGACAAAGAAAAATTTTCCCTAGATGATCAAGATGTTGGCGTTTCATCGTTCAACATGACCGAAGCCAAAATCACACTTGCCAAGTGGATTTTGGCTTCCTTTTTTGTCTTAGTTCTTATAGCTTTCATCACTACCTTACTGCCTGAATGCTGGGTGAATCCGCACAGCTCTAAGTTTGTAGAAAGCATTTTTCAAAGTATTGTTCCGATGGCCTCCATGGTAATCGGCTACTACTTTGCAAAGGATTAGTCATGGCTACTTATCTCATAAGCTACGAAATCCAATCTGAACACACTCGAACTATAATGGATAGTCTGATAAGAAACCTCGGTGAAGCCATGCAAATAACTGGCACGCTTTGGGCTTTGAAGGCCGAGGTATCCGCTAAAGATCTTAGAGATACGTTGCGAGATCAAGTGAAGACTGGCGATAGACTTATGATTGTAAAATCAGGCCGGGAGGCCGCATGGCATAATATACTTGGGACCAACCAATGGGTTGTAGACAACTTCTAAAAAAACAGTACGTTTTTTATTACAATTAAGCCCACCCAAGATATAAAGGCGCTTTCCCTTCTGCAATTGGAGATTGAGCGCCTTTATCATCCCCATTTGCTATTTTTTTCTAACCCCATATAAAACCATGAAGCTCTAACCTCCTAGATTGTCTCCTAGCACGCTCTTTGCGGTAGAGACGGACGTTATGAACATGTCATCAAAATGATTGAGAAAGGTTTCGTTCAAGTGCCCGTGATAGTAGCCGTATACCACAACTGACATCACACCCGTATTTGTGCCGAGAATATGGAAAACTAACGCACCGTCTACAATCCTCGGTCTAAACCATGCCTTTCTTTTCCATTCATCAGCAACATGGGTGTAATCCCCATCACCGTCCCTAGACCAGGTCGTTATCTTTCCCTTGAGCTCTTTTTGATCAATGCGCTTATTAAACGCATCCAATAATGCTTTTGGATTAGTAGTAGAAAATTGCAAGGCCATTATTCGCCCACCTTTTGTAGTGATGAAGTTTTTTTGACAACATGCCATAGTTGTACATTTGCCAACTAACGACCAAAAACAAGTAAATCCCTCAACCTCTACCCCCCTTTTTTCCTTATATAACCCTCTCGCCAACTCAGACGTTTATCGCCTAGGATTTTCAACCGTAGGATTACCACCACCCAATGGCTTTTCTGGGGTAGATAATCCTAGAGCTTCACCAGATGTGACTTTTGCCGACACTGCCTCTTCAACCTGACTTTTTGTTTTATCCTGAATAGATGCTTTCAATAAATTCCTGATACCCGTCGGAGTACACCGTCCTATATAGGTATTCAGATCAGAAACAGCAAGATCTAATGAATCTATCCGAAGCGGCCAAGTGCCCGTCGTCCCTGAGACTCTCTTCAACAACGTACTTTTATCCTTGGCTTGTGCGGAAGCAACCAACTCCTGCAACAAACCAATATCCGTGGAAGCTAAAAAGGCAGAATTATAAGCATCAAAGGATGATGATGAAAAACCAAATGCCGAACCTACGCCGCCTGTTACAGCAGATCCAGCGTCTGCCAATCCGAGCATAGCTGTAGTCAGGCTACCCACCAGAGTCGTTTGTTTTTGTGAGTAATCACGCTGCGCGCGTGTCCAGTCTATCCTTGAAAAATACTCGCTGCATTGAAGATCCGTATAAGCCATTCCACTCTCAAGAAACCTCCGCAAATTTAGCTGAGTTGGTTCTTTTTTGGCCAATGCATAGGCAGCCGAAAACCTGTAACCCTGTGAACTTAACAAAGGCACATCAGTTCTAGGCTTCTCAACTTCTATTGGACCGTCCACCAAAGGGTTACGATCATTATAGGGCGTTTGCAACGACGTAAACGAACTGCACCCTACGCTTGCTACAACAAAGGGGATTACACATATGAGCTTTTTAGCTGTGTCCTTGATTCTCATATCCGCAGCTCCATAAACAACAAATTTTTCCATTGGTGGTTAGGCATCTGAGTAAAGCGATACAGTTATTAAATCTGTGACAGTGCGATCAAAATGCCACCACTCGAGAGTAGGCAACAAACTGAAAAATGTCGAAGGTGGCCACTTCAGAAATCAGCCTTTTTATAAGGAGAGAAAGCGTCGTTGGCTCACTTTTCTTTAGCTTCACGAACAGTCGTCAACTGCGATATCCATTCCTGATAAACTCCCCCACCTCCCAGCCACACCGATTCCGTGCCCCCAATGCCCCCAATCACCGCAACACCCGCCCCACTCTCCCGCCGTTTCTCCGTCGCGCCGATGATGGATTGGAACGACTAACGCCAAGAGGCTTCAGTACAAAGGCTTACAGCAACATCTCATTTGCCTCGTACCAATTCTGTACCACCGCGCCCTCGCAACTGATCACGCGCTGCTTTCGCATCCGATAGGAAACGGCCAAAGGCGGTTAGTCGTTCCCGTCAGCTTTCGGCCAATAGCAGACGCTTGTGACCGACTGCTCACGTCTGATAGTTGCACGTCAGGAATGACAGCTAATGGCCGAAAGCGGCCGTTGACTGGCTCCAATGATGGACCGGATGCAGTAGCCCGCCTCCCTCCGCAACTGATTGACTAAAGTCTCAAAACATCTGTGCGGCGTAGCAATTTTTTAAGCATGCGGTATCTAAGCCATTCTGCTGCGGTCGCATCAGCTAGGCTTTGTGAACCCCTCATTGCTAGGATGGATCGAATGCCAAATAACTCCGCTTCTAATATCGCCACTGCTGACGCACTGACATTGCTCCTGCACAACCAGCATGCACTGGCGGCGGCAATCGAGGAGGTCGCCATTTGGCTCGCAGCCAGCGGCGCGGCAGTGGTTGCAGATAACGCTGTGATGGCTATGGAGACCTTAGACACAAATGTAAAAGAGATCACAGGTGCGATTATGCGGATACGGCAATCCTAATATCGTTTTTGCAGGCAGGAATCCGCCAGAAGCAGCCATCCAGCGATCTCTGGCGTGCGCGCCTGTCGCTCCAATCGACAGCACTCCCTACAAGCTTTCCTGCGCGAGCACGAAGTGCCTGGGCGAGAGTGTGTCTGCGTCATCTTCATGGGTACGAGCGCAGCACCGCCGCATAGGCGATGTCATTTTTTCGGGAAAGACACCGGAAAAAGGTAATTTTGGTAAGCCGAACGTTTTATTCAGCTGAGAGCCTTGATTTCAATGGTCTGCAAAGGCTTGGCACAAGGTAACTTTCAAGTAATGAATAGGTAAGACAATTACCTTTCAAGGAAGTAAGTTTCTTTTTTATAAATTACATATAAATCAATAAGTTATGTAAATATTACATCTTTCATTACTTCAAATTACCTTCTGATGTAATCCAGCAAAGCCAATGAACTCGGGACTTCCAGCAGCGTACTGATGCACGGATTACCACATTACTTTTTTCCGAATGCGTTCCTGAAAATCGAGTTCAAGCGCTGCCCCATACCTGAGCGACCGACATCGAAACACATCAAGTGACCCAACCCTCGCAGGGATTTGCAGGTTTTTTGTCCCGGATGATTACCAGGGCGACTCCCGGCAATGGCCGCGTTGAGCCCCTTGCAGGACTGCGGAAAAAAAGACCCGTTTAGCCCGGAGGCGCGGTGGGGGGACGACGGCGCGCTAGGCGCTGGATTGAGCGCCAGCCCACCGATGGTGTTCCATTGCAGTCAATTTGCACGAATTGGCCCGCCCTCTTGTCGAGTACGGCCACCCGCTGCTTTTCGATAATTCACTCATCCACAAACCTGGTTAAGGAGCCAACCAAGCCTTAGCTCACCGGCCTAGCAGGTACGCAGAAATCTCTACGGTTTGCGACCATAGGCGCAGGGAGGGGACAACTGAGTGCGCCCGTGCGAGACCGCCCTCCATCGATATCGGTCATTTGGAGGGTTGACTGCACTGAGACAAATAACGTCACTCACCGTAAGCCTTCTAAAACCGGGCCTGACCAAAAGTTGAGGAATCTCAATGGGCTAGGCTTTGAAGGGCTGAGGGAATGATGAACCGTACGAAACAGTCGAGGTCAGCAAGTTATGAAGATACAGGCCAAATTGAACAGCGATCAAAAATCCATGCGACAAATAGTGGCATAGCCACTATTTAGAGAAGTTCTCAAACCTGCTATCTTTCCATGACAAACCGCCTGTTTTCAGGGGTAGGTCACCAGCCAATGGATTTCTGGTATCTAAATCATGAGTGAGTTAGACAATTCTATGACAGCGTTACCTTGGCAAATTGAAGCCCTAAGGTTCACCTTTCTACAGACTACCGGTAGCCAAGCAGAACAGGAGTTTTCTTGGTCTTCAATTACCTCAGCACAGCCCGAATCAGTGACATCAAAGCCGAATTTAGGTTTGACTACTGAGGAAGGACCTTGGCTGCAAGGCACATTATCAATTGCGAAACAATTTGGTAAAATTGATATAGTTTACGGCTTTAAACCTGACACTGAATCAATACTACCTGACGCCGGAAAATTTTTAGACATACTAAGCGCTGTTAGTCAAATAATTGAAGCAACCAAACATATTGGTGCATCTAGAATAGGTTTTGGCGGAGTACTTTTATTACCTGTCGAAAAAGCTGATGACGGATATAAATTTCTAAAAAAATTTCTACCTTTCATAAATATATCCGACGACATGAGCGAAGTTTTCTTTCAAGTCAACAGAAGAAAAAAATCCGCTACTGGATTAGTAATAAATGAACTCACTAAATGGTCGTGCATAGCCCTGAGAAAGCTTATTTTTACAGGTGACTCTGTGAGCTCCGAGCCGGTCAACGTGCATGCCACCAGGCTTGAATTCGATATTAACAATGCCGACCATAACGAAATGCTTCATGAAGGATCAGAAAAGCTATTGCGTGAGTTAATTGAACGTTCGAAGCACATATCTAGGGATGGAGCATCATGATTGAAGAAACCATTGTAACTGGAGCACTTCAAACATTCTTTTATTCCGAGGACGACTCCGCAAGTACGAACCCCTATTTAAGAAGCGTTTCTTATTTGCGCTCTAACGCCATAGCGGACGCTTGGCCTGCAAAAATTTCAACGCAATGTGCCTACGCCGTTACTCAACACAGCATAAACCTGACCCAACCAGGTTTTATGTCGACGGCAATAAATGCCCTGTCTATAAATCGTGATTTATTATTATCTAGGAGCCTCTGCAACTCCTACATAACGGTTGATCATTTGACAGCAGAACTATTCGGGGCAATGAGGTTTAGTGAAGAAAACTCATTACACCCTAAAAGTTCTACTATCGACAGCTTTGAGTTGGAAGCAGAAACTCACATAAATAAGCTGAAATTTTTTGAGTCGCATTTCTCTCGCAGGAGAGCTCTTGACTATATGTATGAGCTTTTAGAAGACGCCTTTGCAGCGAAAAAACTCGCTATGATTGACGAGCTTTTACTTTCAGCCTCCCATAATCTTATTGGGACTTCTATAGCGATTAGCTTTCTCCGGGCGACTCAAAGAGCTAAAGACAGATTAACTTTTTGGCCATATTTTTATTACAATATAAAAGCAAGCCTCGATGATAACCCGGAAGCCAAAACGATGCTCCGAGGTCTTGAGAGCAAAAAAGTCACCTGAGGCGTAGTTCAATGGATGATAAAAATTACGCACTGCGCGTACTTGTTTCAGGAAATGACGAACAGAGACATGCTGCATTTTTATTAACAGACCAGGCCGAATCGGAAGTCATTCATTTAGCCTGGCACAAATACCTGATGAAGCAAACAGTTCCAGTATTCAAAGCTAACGCTGGAGAGTTTATTGACTTCGAATGCAGATCATTTAGCGAATACGAACAAGAAGAGATTATTAGCTTTATAAAAGTTCTTTGGAGAAGAAACTCTAGCGCAGTACCATACAGCATAATGAACGACGGCACCGGAAGCTTTTTCAATCTTGATGGAACTATGCCTACAAGAGACGCAGGCATGGGACTAACGTGTGCAACTTTCGTGATGAGTGTTTTTTCCATTCAAGGCTTTCCATTGATCGACGAGAGCACATGGCAAGCTCGCCCCGAAGATAAAAAATGGCACGAAAAAATAATATCCAAACTTAAAGAAATAGAGCATATCGACCCTCAACATATCGAAAACCAAATAAAATATATCGGAATCGCACCCCGATTTCGCCCTGAAGAAGTCATCGGGTGCGCCGCCGACTATAACAATGAGCCACAGAATTTTTGTGGTGCAATAGGTTCCGGAGAAAAAGTACTAAGAATAATGCGCGAAGCGGGATTGCTCGCAAATTAGGCGCTTTTTTCCACCCACAAGATGCTTATCCAAAATAAAGATAAGCATCTCTATGGGAGAATTTAGCTTTTAACCATATCCCACCTCTTGATTAAATCTAATTATCTCATCCCCAAACCAATCATTAACTTGACTCATGCGAGCTTGTATCGGTTCTAGCTCATTAGTCGTCCATATCCCCATCGCATCTCGAATTGACCCGAACCCTCCGGCGTTTTGTGGAACAATCCCCATCAACTGCGGCGGGATACGCAAGCTCGCCAACACGTCATCCCGCGTCTGATTCTTGATCGAGTTGAATTCATCCTTCGCCGCCACCTCGCTCACCGGGATCAGCTGAATCCCGTCCTTCTTGCCGGTCGGCGAGTAGACGAACAGGTTGCGGAAGTTGCCAGGCCCCTTCGATTCCTTCAGCGCCTTGCGCAACGCATCAATATCCGCCTCGGTCTGCGCCGCGTCCGTCATGTACAAGATGAATCCCGCATGACTGCCGTTCTCGTAATACTTGCGCCGAAACAATGTCGCCGACTCGTTCAACAACGCCGACTGCAACGCGCTTATCCACTCCGGCAACCCATAAATCTCCTGATGCAGATCCGCCTCACGCAGGTGAAAAATGCTGTCCGGCTCAAACGCGTGCTCATCCTTCCACCCCCGCACCTGGTAAAACTGCCCATCCGGCCCAGCGCGCATGTACTTGGCTAGCGGAGTCTCCAGCTTCCGAACACCGCCCAACCGCGAACGACGTCCCTCAAAGTACCCATTGCCCAGGCAAAGGAAGTCCAGCGCAAACTGCTCAAACGAAGCCCGCGACAACAGCGGATGCGGAATAAACGTTTTGCTCAACAGGTTGCGCTTGAACATCAACCCTGAGTGCAGATGCACACTCGCCCCCACCGACCGGGCCAGCCCGTCCAGTGACAACGGCGGCTCATACCACCGCCCGTTGAACCAACACTCCAGATAATCGAAGACCTCCCGACCACCCAGCACCGGCGTCGGTTCGCCGAAGGAAAACACCTGCGTTCTGGCGCCGGCGGTGGGAGTAGTCGCGGGCAAAGTCTGGTTGGCGAGTTGTTCGGTCATCAATAAATCTCCATGCGCCCGGTGTTGGCAGTGGTCTGCCCCTCAAGCGGTTCGTGGTGCAATGCGTGAAAGAGCGCCCAAGCCAGGTCGGCGTGGCCGGTGTTGTCATTGCGGCCGGCGGTATAGGTGTACTGGCGACCGCCGGCGGTGACGGTCTTGCGGATTGCCATCAGCGACTGGGCCATGTCGGTCCAGCCGGCGTCGAACTCGAGCCGGCCCTTGTGGATCACGTCGTAGGCCTTGAGCACCAGGCGGGTTTTGACTTCGGGGGAGTAGCTGAAGGTGGTCACCGCCGGGAAGAACTGGCGCACCAGCTGGGCCACGCCGCTGCCCAGGCCGGTGACGTCGATGCCGATGTAGGTCACCCAGTAGCGGTCGCAGACACTCTTGATGAACGCGGCCTGCGCGGCGAAATCCATGCCCCGGAACTGGTGACGCTCAAGGATGCGGAACTTGCCGCCTGGCACCAGCGGCGGCGCGACCAATACCAGACCGGAACAGTCACCCGTCTCGGCCGGGTCGTAGCCAATCCAGACCTGACGGTCGCCGAACGGGCGCATGGCGAAGGGCTTGTAGTCCTCGGCCCATTCGACCCAGCTGTCCACCATGCACGACTGCAACAGGGTCAGCGGGAAGATGCTCGCGCCGTCATCGACGAACTCGCACATCAGCAGGTTGGCGAACGCCTCGGGGCTGTATTCGCGGCGCAGTTCCTCGATGTCGAACAGGTCACAACCGCCCCGCTCCGCGTCCAGAATCGTGACG
>Ga0207713_1002846_pt1 | contig 12173 bp, 13 predicted proteins | sample KBSS64metaG_FD_184404 | JGI IMG/M metagenome (GOLD analysis project Ga0207713, IMG submission 184404) | Switchgrass rhizosphere microbial communities from Kellogg Biological Station, Michigan, USA - KBS S6-4 metaG (SPAdes) (version 2) | ecosystem: Host-associated > Plants > Roots > Rhizosphere >...
CCTGCCACTTTGACGAATACGAACAGCTCCAACACCGGGAACAGCAGAAAGAGCAACAAAAAAGGGCGCATCAAAGTTTCCTCAACGCAAGAAATGCCTTGCAGTAAGCCTTAGATGACGTCGCCCTTTCGTGAATTCAAGCGTCGGCCACCGCATTTTTTGGCCAGACCTCGGCGTGAGCCAGAGAAACCAAGGCCTCGCGCACTTGTATCGGCGTATGACAAGGCGCTTGAAACGGCAGCCAGTACAGCGCCTGACCGATGCGCAAGTGCATGCCTTCGGTGTCGATCCCGGCCAGTTGCGCCGGGACGGTTTTCGGCAGGCCGGCGAGGTCGACGTAATGCGCAATGGCCTTGGCGTGGTCGCTGTTCATGTGCTCGACCATGCTGACTTCGGCCTTGCCGGCGAACGGGTTGGCCAGGGTCAGGTGATCGACCCAATGGATCGCGCCAAAACCGCCGATGTAGCGATGACGCACCGGTTTGAGCACCCAGAAATCGAAATCGTGGGCCTTGTGGTAATTCTGCGAATCGGGGAAATAACGGTAGTAGCGCTCGGCGGCAGCTTCGATGGCGGCCGCGTCTTCGAGTTTTTCCGCCTCGGCCAGATAGGTCAGGCGACCAACGGCTTGCACATCGTCGGCCTCGCGCTCACCCACCAGCAGCGAACATTTCGGATCTTTCTGCAGGTTGTGGGTGTGCTGGGCGATACGGCTGATCAGGATCAGCGGCCGGCCCTGCTCGTCCAGGCAGTAGGGAACCACGGAGCCGAATGGAAAACCGGGCATCGATCTGGAGTGGGTCGACAGCACGCCACGGTATTCCTTGAGAAGCAATTCTCGGGCATTCTTAGCCACTTCAACGCTCAATTTATGACTCCTTAAATAGAATCCGTCGAAAAAACGGACAGGCGCATGGAGTTTGTTCCACACGCCATCGGGCAGTTCTCATGTGCAACAGGCCCCAGGCCGGTGCAGATCGAGAGGCTACCTGTAAGGACCACTCTGACCTGCTCTCGGGGGCATGCGAATGCAACTCAACGACAAAGTAATCATTATCACTGGCGGTTGCCAAGGCTTGGGCCGCTCGATGGCCGAGTATTTCGCGGGCAAGGGCGCGAAGCTGGCGCTGGTCGACCTGAACCAGGAAAAACTCGATGACGCCGTCGCGGCCTGCAAGGCCAAGGGTGTCGAGGCACGCAGCTATCTGTGCAACGTCGCCAACGAAGAGCAGGTGACGCACATGGTCGCTCAGGTCGCCGAAGACTTCGGCGCGATCCACGGCCTGATCAACAACGCCGGGATCCTGCGCGACGGCCTGCTGCTCAAGGTCAAGGACGGCGAAATGACCAAGATGAGCCTGGCCCAATGGCAGGCGGTGATCGACGTCAACCTGACCGGCGTGTTCCTCTGCACCCGTGAAGTGGCGGCGAAAATGGTCGAGCTGAAGAACAGCGGCGCGATCATCAACATCTCGTCGATCTCCCGCGCGGGCAACGTCGGCCAGACCAACTACTCCGCCGCCAAGGCCGGCGTCGCTGCAGCGACCGTGACCTGGGCCAAGGAACTGGCGCGCTACGGCATTCGCGTGGCCGGTATCGCGCCGGGCTTCATCGAAACCGAGATGACCCTGGGCATGAAGCCGGAAGCGCTGGAGAAAATGACCTCGGGCATTCCGCTCAAGCGCATGGGCAAGCCGGAAGAGATCGCCCATTCGGCGGCGTACATCTTCGAGAACGACTACTACACCGGCCGGATTCTGGAGATGGACGGTGGGTTGCGCATCTGACCCCTGCCACGCAATGAAAAACGCCCCGGTGCACAGGCACCGGGGCGTTTTTGTTTAAACCGCAGGCATCAATCGTCGCTGATGGTGATGTTCGGCATCGCCGGCGAGGCTGCTTCCTGCAATACGATCCGCGCGCCGACATGGCGAGCCAGTTCCTGGTAAACCATGGCGATCTGGCTGTCCGGCTCGGAAATCACCGTCGGTTTGCCGCCATCGGCCTGTTCGCGGATCAGCATCGACAGCGGCAACGAAGCCAGCAGCTCGACGCCGAACTGGGTCGCCAGCTTCTCGCCACCGCCCTCACCGAACAGATGCTCGGCATGACCGCAGTTCGAGCAGATGTGCACGGCCATGTTTTCCACCACGCCCAGCACCGGGATGTTGACCTTGCGGAACATTTCCACGCCCTTGCGCGCGTCGAGCAGCGCCAGATCCTGCGGTGTGGTGACGATCACGGCGCCAGCTACCGGGACTTTCTGCGCCAGGGTCAGCTGGATGTCGCCGGTGCCGGGCGGCATGTCGATCACCAGGTAATCCAGATCGCCCCAGGCGGTTTGCGTGACCAGTTGCAGCAGCGCGCCGGAGACCATCGGCCCGCGCCAGACCATCGGAGTGTTGTCGTCGGTCAGGAACGCCATCGACATCACTTCCACGCCATGGGCCTGCAGCGGCACGAACCATTTCTGATCCTTGACCTGCGGACGGGTGCCCTCGGGGATGCCGAACATGATGCCCTGGCTCGGGCCGTAGATATCGGCGTCGAGAATTCCGACCTTCGCGCCTTCGCGAGCCAGCGCCAGCGCCAGGTTGGCAGCGGTGGTGGATTTGCCCACACCGCCCTTGCCGGAGGCCACGGCGACCACGTTCTTGACGTTGGCCAGCCCCGGAATCTGCGCCTGGGCCTTGTGCGCGGCGATCACGCTGTTGACCTCGACCCTGGCAGTCACCACGCCGTCGAGGTTTTCGATGGCCAGTTGCAGCAATTGCGCCCAGCCGCTCTTGAACAGACCCGCGGCATAACCGATTTCCAGCTGCACGCTGACGCGATCGCCAGTGATTTCGATGTTGCGCACGCAACCGGCGCTGACCGGATCCTGGTTCAGGTAAGGGTCGGTGTATTGGCTGAGGACGGCTTCCACCGCTGCGCGAGTGACGGCACTCATGGGCAACTCCGATAACAAGACTGGGAAAAGATGGCGGGTATCCTACCCCTTCTGTCCTCCGGACGGCATGTCCGGCAACGATTTGCAGAGGTGAAATATCTTTCCCGGCGCTTTATAGTGGCCGACCTCCGTTTCATCAAGTAGCGAAGCCCCACATGTCCGAACCACGCAAGATTCTCGTCACCAGCGCCCTGCCCTACGCCAACGGTTCGATCCACCTTGGCCATATGCTGGAATACATCCAGACCGATATGTGGGTGCGCTTCCAGAAGCATCGTGGCAATCAGTGCATTTATGTCTGCGCCGACGACGCCCACGGTTCGGCGATCATGCTGCGCGCGGAAAAGGAAGGCATCACCCCGGAACAACTGATCGCCAACGTCCAGGCCGAACACAGCGCCGACTTTGCCGAGTTCCTGGTGGACTTCGACAATTTCCACTCCACTCACGCCGAAGAAAACCGTGAGCTGTCGAGCCAGATCTACCTGAAGCTGCGTGACGCCGGGCACATCGCCCAACGTTCGATCACCCAGTATTTCGACCCGGAAAAGAAAATGTTCCTGGCCGACCGCTTCATCAAGGGCACCTGCCCGAAGTGCGGCACTGAAGACCAGTACGGCGACAACTGCGAAAAATGCGGTGCGACCTACGCGCCGACCGATCTGAAGGATCCGAAGTCGGCCATCTCCGGCGCCACGCCGGTGCTCAAGGACTCCCAGCACTTCTTCTTCAAGCTGCCGGACTTCCAGGAAATGCTCCAGGCCTGGACCCGCAGCGGCACCCTGCAGGACGCCGTGGCCAACAAGATCGCCGAATGGCTGGACGCCGGCCTGCAACAGTGGGACATCTCCCGCGATGCGCCGTACTTCGGTTTCGAGATCCCGGGCGAGCCGGGCAAGTACTTCTACGTGTGGCTGGATGCGCCGATCGGCTACATGGCCAGCTTCAAGAACCTCTGCAACCGCACGCCGGAGCTGGACTTCGACGCGTTCTGGGGCAAGGACTCCACCGCCGAGCTGTACCACTTCATCGGCAAGGACATCGTCAACTTCCACGCCCTGTTCTGGCCGGCGATGCTCGAAGGCGCGGGTTTGCGCAAGCCGACCGGGATCAACGTGCACGGCTACCTGACCGTCAACGGTCAGAAGATGTCCAAGTCCCGCGGCACCTTCATCAAGGCCCGTACCTACCTGGATCACCTGTCGCCGGAATACCTGCGCTACTACTACGCGGCCAAGCTGGGCCGTGGCGTGGACGACCTCGACCTGAACCTCGAAGACTTCGTGCAGAAGGTCAACTCCGACCTGGTCGGCAAAGTCGTCAACATCGCCAGCCGTTGCGCCGGTTTCATCCAGAAGGGCAACGCCGGCCTGCTGGTGGACACCAACGCCGCACCGGAACTGACCGAAGCGTTCCTGGCCGCTGCGCCGAGCATCGCCGACGCCTATGAAGCCCGCGACTTCGCCCGTGCCATGCGCGAAACCATGGCGTTGGCCGACCGCGCCAACGCCTGGATCGCCGACAAGGCGCCATGGTCGCTGAACAAGCAGGAAGGCAAGCAGGATGAAGTCCAGGCGGTCTGCGCCACGGCGATCAACCTGTTCCGTCAGTTGGTGATCTTCCTCAAACCGGTGCTGCCAGTGCTGGCCGCCGATGCCGAGGCGTTCCTCAACGTCGCTCCGCTGACCTGGAACGACCACACCACGCTGCTGGCCAACCACCAGTTGAACGAATTCAAGCCGTTGATGACCCGCATCGACCCGGTAAAAGTGCAAGCCATGACCGACGCCTCGAAAGAAGACCTGACCGCCAACCAGACCGACACCGGTGCCGCCGCGCCTGCCGGCAATGGCGAACTGGCCAAGGATCCGCTGTCGCCGGAAATCGACTTCGACACCTTCGCCGCCGTCGACCTGCGCGTGGCGCTGATCGTCAAGGCCGAGCACGTGGAAGGCGCGGACAAGCTGCTGCGCCTGACCCTCGACATCGGTGACGAGCAACGCAACGTGTTCTCGGGGATCAAGAGCGCTTACCCGGATCCGTCCAAGCTCGACGGCCGCCTGACCATGATGATCGCCAACCTCAAGCCACGGAAAATGAAGTTCGGCATCTCCGAAGGCATGGTGATGGCAGCCGGCCCTGGTGGTGAAGAAATCTACCTGCTGAGCCCGGACAGCGGCGCCAAGCCGGGTCAGCGCATCAAGTAAGGTTCTGCCCTGACAGATCCCACAGGCGTGCTCCGTGCGCCTGTGGGATTTTTCATATCTGGCCCGCCCTCCACGGCTGCCGGATAATGCCTAACCTTAAGTGACACACGCCCGCTTCCACCGGCAGACCCATGACCGAACTCGTGCTTACGCTCTTCAGTGCTGCGCTGATCAACAACTTCGTGTTGCACTGGCCGCTGGGCGTCGATCTGCTGATGGGCAGTGAACGTCGACAAGTGCATGCGCTGGGGCTGGCGACGTTGTGTCTGATGCTGCTTGTCGGTGTGGCGGGTTACGTGCTCTGGCATTGGCTACTGGTGCCGTTGCAACTGGAATTCCTGCGCCTGTTTGTGTTTATGCCGTTGAGCATCTTGCTGATCACGCCATTGCTGAAGCTGTTGGCGCATTGGCTCCCGGCGTTGCCATTCGATGGTTTGTGGCCGCTGCTGCTGGGCAATGCCGGTGTGCTGGGGCTGATACTGATCAACGCGCAAGCGGACAAAGGCCTGTTTCATGCAATTGCGCTGAGCCTTGGCGCCGGCCTGGGTTTCTGGCTGGTGTTGAGCCTGTTCAGCGATTTGCGTGAGCGCACGGCCGACAACGATATTCCCCTGCCCTTTCGTGGCCTGCCGATCCTGTTGATCGGCGCCGGACTGATGGCCGTGGCTTTTCTCGGATTCAGTGGACTGATCAAAACATGAGTCTGATTCAACGCATCGATGCCTTGCTGCCGCAGACCCAATGCGGCAAGTGCGGCCATCCCGGATGCAAACCCTACGCTGAAGGCATCGCCGACGGCGAGCCGATCAACAAATGCCCGCCGGGTGGCGACGAAACCATCGCGGCGCTGGCCGAACTGTTGAAAATCCCGGTGCTCGAGCTGGACATCAGTCGTGGTTCGGCGCCGCCGCAAGTGGCCTACATTCGCGAGGCCGAATGCATCGGCTGCACCAAATGCATCCAGGCCTGCCCGATCGACGCGATCGTCGGCGCGGCAAAACTGATGCACACCGTCATCATCGACGAATGCACCGGTTGCGATCTGTGCGTAGCGCCCTGCCCGGTCGATTGCATCGAGATGCACCCGCTGCCGCTGGGCACGCTGCCGGTGGTCGGTGGGCTGGCCGCCAGCCTTGAAGAACAACAGGCTCGTGCGGCCAAACGCGATCACGCCCGCCAGCGTTTCGAACGGCGCAACGCTCGCTTGCAACGCGAAGAGCAGCAGAAGCAGGCCGAACGCGAGGCCCGGGCGCAGCGCGCGGCTCAGGCCGAAGCCACCGCCACCACACTCGATCCAGTGCAGGCGGCGCTGGAACGGGTGCGTGCGCAAAAAGCCGCGACCGCCGATGCAGCGTTGAAAAAAGCCAAGATCGACGTGGCCATGAGTCGGGCGCAATTGAACAAGTCGCTCAAGGCATTCGGTCATCCGCCAACCTTCGATCAGCAATCGCAACTGATCGTCCTGCAACAACAGTTCGAAGCGGCCGAACAGGCACTGGCGAAGCTGGAAAGCAGCGCGGCACCCGCGCCGGTCGTGGCCGCCCCGGCGAAGGACGCCGATCTGAAGCGGGCAAAAATCCAGTTGGCAATGCGCCGCGCCGAGCTGAAAAAAGCGCAAACCGCGGAGGCTCCGCCAGCCGAGATCGCCGCGCTGGAGCAAGCGCTGCGTGACGCCGAACAGGCCCTGCACAACGCCGAAGCCGCTAGCGATCAACCGGCGCCCGAGCTTGTGCGTGTCGAGAAACGGCCGATCGACGACCAGTTGCGTCAGCTGAAAACCGAACTGGCCTACGCTCGTGCCGATCTGAACAAGCTGCAACGGCGCGACGGCACACCCGCCGACATCCTCGAAAAGGCCCGCGCCCGCCTGCAAGAAGCAGAGCGGCAGGTACAAGCCCATGTCATCCATTGAAACCAGAGACGAGCGCCTGCAACAGGCAATGAAGCTGGTTTTGCTGGCGACATTGCCGGGATGGCTGGCGTTGTTCTGGTTTTACGGTTGGGGCGTGCTGATCAACCTGATCCTGTCCGTTGTCACGGCCTTGGGCGTTGAAGCTGCCGTGACTCATCTGCGTCGGCAACCTCTGCAGGCCACCTTGACCGATGGCAGCGCAGTGGTCAGCGCCACGCTGCTGGCGATCGCGCTGCCGCCCTATTGCCCGTGGTGGCTGACGGTCACGGCGATCGCCTCGGGCCTGCTGCTGGGCAAACATCTGTACGGTGGTGTGGGCCGAAACCCGTTCAATCCGGCCATGCTCGGCTTCGCGCTGGCCATGATGATGTTTCCTCAGCCGATAACCCACTGGCCGGGCCATGGCATGGATCTGGCGGCGGCTTTTGGCCAGGTGTTCAATCCGGGCTCACAGCCGGATGCCTGGGTTCAAGCCACCGCGCTGGACAGTTTGCGCATCAATAGAAGCCTGACCATGGACGAACTGTTTGCCGCCAATCCGGCATTCGGTCGCGTTGGCGGGCACGGCGTTGAGTGGGTGAACCTGGCGTTCCTCGCCGGCGGCCTGTTCCTGTTACAGCGTCGGGTGTTTGGTTGGCAGGCACCGGTCGGCATGCTCGCCAGCCTGTTTGTGATCAGCCTGTTGTGCTGGAACGGTTCGGGATCCGACTCCCACGGCTCGCCACTGTTTCACCTGCTGAGCGGCGCTACCATGCTCGGGGCATTTTTTATTGTCACTGAACCGGTCTCGGGGGCAAAAAGTCCGCTCGCCCGCCTGCTGTTCGGCATCGGCGTGGGGTTGCTGACTTACGTGATTCGCACCTGGGGGGGTTACCCCGACGGCGTGGCGTTTGCGGTGCTGTTGATGAACCTGTGCGTGCCGGCGCTGGAGCGCTTCGCGATGGCCCGTCAGGCGCAGGTGACACCATGAACCGAACGAACAGCCTGATCACACTAGCGTTGATTACCGCGCTGGGCATCGGCGTGACGTGGCTGGTGCAACGCAGCAACGCACCGCAGATTGCCGCCGCACAGCGTCTGTTCGAGAATCGTAAATTGCTGGACGTGCTGCCGGTCGACGCTTACGACAATCAGCCGCTGGAACAACCTCTGACGCTGACCGACATCAACCTGAGCCACAGTCTGATGCTGGGCGGTTATCGGGCGACCAAAAGCGGCCACCCCGTGGCGGCACTGTTGCGCAGCCGGACCCAAGGTTATGCCGGCAATATCGAGTTGCTGATTGCCATCGATGCCGACGGCCGATTGCTCGGAGTCAAAACCCTCGAGCAAAACGAAACGCCTTCGCTGGGTGGGCATATCGGCGACTGGCCAAATGGCTGGCTTGAGACTTTTAGCGGAAAATCGAGCGACCAACCGACCGACGCCGGATGGGCGCTGAAAAAGGATCAGGGAGAATTCGACCAGATCGCGGGCGCAACCATTACCTCTCGCGCGGCGATCAATGCCATTCACGATGCCCTGCGTTACTTCGATGAACACCGGACGACCCTGCTCGGGAGCGCTCCATGAATACGTCAGCGACTCTGTCGAACTCAATGATGCTGGTGCTGCTGATCGGTGCCACCGACTCCGTTGCGGGTGCGCTGGCGACTCTGTTGATGTTTGCGGTTGTCGTGGGCGTTTACGGTTTGTGCATGACACCGCTGCGCTCGCGCCTGAGCAGCGAGAGCCTGTTGCCGGTCAGCCTGATACTGGCCGCAACTCTGGCCGGCTGCGCCGATATTTTTCTGCAACGCGTTGCGATGCAGTGGCATCAACTGATCAGTCTTTATACCGGGCTGATTGGCTTGCAGTGCGTCGTGCTGGCACACAATGGATTTTTTCGCCGGCCTGTCCGTAATCGACTAAAACTTTGCGGCCTGTTTACCGCGCTGATGATTGTGCTCGCAGTGTTGCGTGAGCTGATCGGTCAGGGCAGCATCGGCCATCATCTGTCCGAACACTGGCAAGGTTTGATTCTGTTCGGCGACGGCCTGCATTTCGCGACGCTGGCTCCCGGCGCCTTCATATTGCTTGGATTATTACTGGCCGCCCGTCAGGCCTGGACTCGCCCTGCCGCCTTACCCGAGGAAACGCATCACCCATGAATGCCGCAAAACGTCTGGAGATTTTCCGCAGGCTTCACGAGGACAACCCCGAGCCCAAGACCGAACTGGCCTACTCCTCGCCCTTCGAACTATTGATTGCGGTGATTCTGTCCGCGCAATCCACGGACGTCGGGGTGAACAAGGCGACGGCGAAGCTGTTTCCGGTGGCGAACACACCGGCGGCCATTCACGCCTTGGGCGTCGAAGGGTTGTCCGAGTACATCAAGACTATCGGCCTCTATAACAGCAAGGCCAAAAACGTGATCGAGACCTGCCGCCTGCTGGTCGAATTACACAACGGGGAAGTCCCGCAGACGCGTGAAGAACTGGAAGCCTTGCCCGGCGTTGGCCGCAAGACCGCCAACGTCGTGCTCAACACCGCGTTCCGCCAGTTGACCATGGCCGTGGACACCCACATCTTCCGGGTCAGCAACCGCACCGGCATTGCACCGGGTAAAAATGTGGTCGAGGTGGAAAAGAAGCTGATGAAGTTTGTGCCAAAAGAATACCTGCTCGACTCGCACCACTGGCTCATTCTTCACGGACGCTATGTGTGTCTGGCACGCAAACCCCGTTGTGGCAGCTGTCGGATTGAAGATCTGTGCGATTACAAGCACAAAACTTCTGACGATTGAGCGACTATTGGTTTTATTGATTTATCGATTGAAAAAATCTTTTTTACCATCTGCTGGAATATCGATATAAGGAGCGCCAAAGGCAGTCTTAGCCTGGAGTTGACCTTATGAGCACCAGCAAAGAGCAATTGGAAGCGGATGACGACTTTATCGCCACGGAGGCCGATGATGCCGATCCTGTGGTTGAAGTCGCCAAGACCAACTTGAGCAAACGCCGAACCATCGACAACCTGCTTGAGGAGCGCCGACTGCAAAAGCAATTGGCCGATTACGATTTTGATCTCTGACATTTGAAAGCCTCCCGAAACGGAGGCTTTTCTGTTTCTGTCACACGCTGATTCCGATCCGCCCATGATCCGTCAGCCACTGAAACTCTCAGACCAGACCGTTTCGCTGTGCCAGTTCGATCAGATCCACCAGCGAGCGCGCATTGAGCTTCAATAGCAACCGGGTTTTGTAGGTACTCACGGTCTTGTTGCTGAGGAACATTCCGTCGGCAATTTCCTTGTTGGTCTTGCCGCGCGCCAACTGCTGCAACACCATCATTTCCCTCCCGGACAGGCGATCAACCATGTCCGCTTCGCTGGCGTTTCCAAGGCTGGTCCGCACGGTATGCAGCGCCTGATTCGGAAAATAGCTGTATCCGGACAGTACCGCCTTGATGGCACTCAGCAACTCCGTCAGATCCTGTTGCTTGCAGACATAGCCCGCCGCCCCCGACTGCATGCAGCGCATGGAAAAATGTCCCGGTGACTGGGACGTCAGCACCAGCACCTTCAATGGCATTGCAATGGTCGTAAGACGCGCAATGACTTCCAGACCATCCAGTTTCGGTATGCCGATATCCAGAATGACGATATCCGGCATCTGGTCACGAGCAAGTTGTAATGCATCCACGCCGTTATCCGTTTCTGCAATGACTTCGTAGCCATGACGTTCCATCAGCATACGTACCGCAAGACGAATGACGGGGTGATCATCCACGATCAGCACTTTATTCATGGGCAAGTCCAGTTTCGCTGTTCGAATTTTTAGAACCGGCACAATAACTCAGTCATTTCCTCCATGGCATGGATAAGTTCCTCTACACCAGCACCGAGAGACGCCTCCTACAGCCAATAAAGATTATTCCTACAGAAAAGACTCACTCACAGAAAAACATGAACTCCCATCCGGAAGTTCGGCTCCTACCCCGCCCTTCTCGATAGCGTTCATGACAGGCTAAACACCGAAACGAAGATCAGCGACCACACATTAAAAAACAGAAACACCTTACACATATCGCACTCCTGGAATTTAATATAAACACCAAACACCGAGAATCCTGTTTATCCGACAACTTGAAACTCGACCACTCACTCAATCAAGACGACGAGAAAGACCATTCATGAGTAAATACCATGCTAAAAATCAACAGGAAGATCCCCAACCCCATTACCGTCATTGCCATCTTCGCTTTTATATCGGAAACCTCCGCCGCCGTATCACTGCCATTTCTTAATAATAATGAACGGGAGCTCTACGTCTGGTTCCTGATCAGTTTTCCGTTCTACCTGTTGTTTCTGTTCTTCATCACCCTGAACTTCAACTATCGCTCTCTGTATGCTCCATCCGACTTCGACAACGACAAGAACTTTCTCAAGGCTTTCGAAGAAGAAATCAATCTTCCGAACAAGGTTGCACCCACTCAGCCGAATGTCGATTTACACGCCGTCAAACTACCAAAACCGTTGGACAGGGTGTACATCATTGACATTCGACAGATACACACGAGTTCAGGAATAGCGGAGCTACTGGAAAAGTTCCCACATACAAACAAGCATTCGCTGAGGCTGCTTCTGTTTTTAACCGACGCTGTGTCAGATATTTTACTTAAAGAACATATCGACAATCTGGAAAAAAAATTCAAAAGAACACAAGGAACAACCTTCTGTATTGTTTACAACACTCATTCGTTGAATACATCTGTATTGGGAAAGATATGAAAGTAGATAAAGCGTGGAGGAAGACATCCATGCAATGCACGATGTACAGCCGATGATGACAGTAACGCTGACAGGTACCTATCAAGTCAAACGAGCCCCGATCCAAAAAAAACGGCCTTGTCGCTACGACAAGGCCGTTCTTTCCATCAGGCCCGAAGAACTCAGAACAACTTGCGGCCCTTGTTGGCAGCAATACGCATGCGCAGTGCGTTGAGCTTGATGAAGCCCGCCGCGTCGGCCTGGTTGTAGGCGCCGCCGTCTTCTTCGAAGGTCGCGATGTTGGCGTCGAACAGCGAATCGTCGGACTTGCGGCCGGTCACGATCACGTTGCCCT
>Ga0207713_1002848_pt1 | contig 12166 bp, 12 predicted proteins | sample KBSS64metaG_FD_184404 | JGI IMG/M metagenome (GOLD analysis project Ga0207713, IMG submission 184404) | Switchgrass rhizosphere microbial communities from Kellogg Biological Station, Michigan, USA - KBS S6-4 metaG (SPAdes) (version 2) | ecosystem: Host-associated > Plants > Roots > Rhizosphere >...
TGGCCTGGACGGCATCCAGAACAAGATCCACCCAGGCGATGCTGCCGACAAGAACCTGTACGACCTGCCGCCAGAAGAAGCCAAGGACATCCCGCAAGTCTGCGGCAGCCTGAAAGAGGCGCTGGAAGAGCTGGATAAAGGCCGTGCGTTCCTGACCAAGGGCGGCGTGTTCTCCGACGACTTCATCGATGCCTTCATCGAGCTGAAGTCGGAAGAAGAGATCAAGGTCCGTACCTTCGTGCACCCGCTGGAATATGAGCTGTACTACAGCTGCTGATCTGATCGGCGCCTCGCGTCGATGACCTGATCAAGACGGCCTCCTTCGGGAGGCCGTTTCTGTTTCTGCCTTCAGATACTTCGGAAGCCTCCTACCCGCGTAACACGCCAGCTTCTGCACACTCGGACCTCCACTTCACGGAGGTCCATCATGCGTTCCTTACCCCTCGTTGCAGCCGCCACCCTTGCCCTGACCGGATGCGCGACATCCGAACCCAACCACCCGGCCCTAGACCCCTTGCTTGCGGCCATCGAACGCCGCCTCGACCTGGCGCAAGCCGTCGCCTTGCACAAGTGGGACAACGGCCAGCCAGTCCAGGCAAGTCCGCGCGAACAGCAGGTGCTAGCGAATGTCCGGGCGGCCGCACCCGCCCATGGCCTGGCCCCGGAGCGCGCCGAGGCGTTCTTCGCCGACCAGATCGAAGCCAACAAGCTGGTGCAGTACACCTTGCTTTTCCATTGGCACCACCTGGGCGCTGCGCCAGACACGCAACGCAGCGACCTGCAGCAGGAGATCCGCCCCCAGCTGGATCAACTGCAGACCTTGCTGCTCAAGCAACTGGCCGATTTTGAACGGCAGAAACCGCAAGACTGCGCCGCCATGCTGGCCTGCGCCGTGGCCAGCCGCCGTGTGGACCCGCTGACCCAGCAAGCCCTGATTCGCGCGACCGGACAACTGTGCGATAAATCCTGAAACCTCTATGCTCTATATTGGTGCACTGAAAGGTCTGGCGCCCTGCAGTGCACCCCAAAAGAGGTCACAAGAATCGATAAATCAGGGCATTCTGGTCCGAATATGCGCATATTCAGGCCTTTATCAGCAAAATCCGCTTCTTTTCGGAGCCTTGGTTTGTTTCTTGCAGTTTCTTGGGAAGAGACTGGCACCCGCAGATCCACCGCGCACCCGGCCGTGGCCGCGCCATGCCTGACAAGCGCCAAAAGAGGTCAACGACGCCTTATGACCATCAGCGATGCACAGCACCGTCTGCTTCTGGACAACCTGACCACCGCCACGCTCCTGCTCAATGCCGAGCTGCGCCTGGAATACATGAACCCAGCCGCGGAAATGCTCCTGGCCGTCAGCGGCCAGCGCAGTCATGGGCAATTCATCAGTGAGCTGTTCACCGAATCTACCGAGGCGCTCAACTCGCTGCGCCAGGCCGTGGAACAGGCGCACCCGTTCACCAAGCGCGAAGCGCAACTGACCTCGCTGACCGGGCAGACCATCACCGTCGACTATGCGGTGACACCGATCCTGCACCAGGGCAATACCTTGCTGCTGCTGGAAGTGCACCCGCGGGATCGCCTGCTGCGCATCACCAAGGAAGAGGCCCAGCTTAGCAAGCAGGAAACCACCAAGATGCTGGTGCGTGGCCTGGCCCACGAGATCAAGAACCCGCTCGGTGGCATCCGTGGCGCCGCACAGCTGCTGGCCCGCGAACTGCCCGAAGAAGGGCTGCGCGACTATACCAACGTGATCATCGAGGAAGCGGACCGCCTGCGTAACCTGGTCGACCGCATGCTCGGCTCGAACAAACTGCCGTCGCTGGCCATGACCAACATCCACGAGGTGCTGGAGCGGGTCTGCAGCCTGGTCGAAGCCGAAAGCCAGGGCTGCATCACTTTGGTGCGCGACTACGACCCCAGCCTGCCGGACGTATTGATCGACCGCGAGCAGATGATCCAGGCCGTGCTCAACATCGTGCGCAATGCGATGCAGGCGATCAGCTCGCAGAACGAGCTGCGCCTGGGCCGCATCTCCCTGCGCAGCCGCGCGGTGCGCCAGTTCACCATCGGCCACGTGCGCCATCGCCTGGCGGCACGCATCGAGATCATCGACAACGGCCCGGGCATCCCCGCAGAACTGCAGGACACGCTTTTCTACCCCATGGTCAGCGGGCGCCCGGACGGTACCGGGCTCGGCCTGGCCATTACCCAGAACATCATCAGCCAGCACCAGGGCCTGATCGAGTGTGAAAGCCACGCAGGGCACACCGCCTTCTCGATCTTCCTGCCCCTCGAACAAGGAGCCACCGCCTCATGAGCCGAAGTGAAACCGTATGGATCGTCGATGATGATCGCTCCATCCGCTGGGTCCTGGAAAAAGCCCTGCAACAGGAAGGCATGACCACCCAGAGCTTCGACAGCGCCGATGGTGTCATGGGCCGCCTGGCTCGCCAGCAGCCGGATGTGATCATTTCCGACATTCGCATGCCCGGTGCCAGCGGCCTCGACCTGCTGGCGCAGATCCGCGAACAGCACCCGCGCCTGCCGGTCATCATCATGACCGCCCATTCCGACCTGGACAGCGCCGTGGCGTCGTACCAGGGCGGCGCCTTCGAGTACCTGCCCAAGCCGTTCGATGTCGACGAAGCGGTGTCGCTGGTCAAGCGTGCCAATCAGCACGCCCAGGAACAGCAAGGCCTCGATGTACCGCAAGCGCTGGCCCGCACCCCGGAAATCATCGGCGAAGCACCGGCGATGCAGGAAGTCTTCCGCGCCATCGGCCGCCTGAGCCACTCCAACATCACCGTGCTGATCAATGGCGAATCCGGTACCGGCAAAGAGCTGGTGGCGCACGCCCTGCATCGCCACAGCCCACGCGCCGCTTCCCCTTTCATCGCCCTGAACATGGCGGCCATTCCGAAGGACCTGATGGAGTCGGAGCTGTTCGGCCACGAGAAAGGCGCCTTCACCGGTGCGGCCAACCTGCGCCGCGGCCGCTTCGAGCAGGCCGACGGTGGCACCTTGTTCCTCGACGAGATCGGCGACATGCCGGCCGACACCCAGACCCGCCTGCTGCGGGTGCTGGCCGATGGCGAGTTCTATCGCGTTGGCGGCCATGTGCCGGTGAAGGTCGATGTACGTATCATTGCGGCGACCCACCAGAACCTGGAGTCGCTGGTAACGGCTGGCAAGTTCCGTGAGGACTTGTTCCACCGCCTCAACGTGATCCGCATCCATATTCCGCGCCTGGCCGACCGCCGCGAGGACATCCCGGCGCTGGCCCGTCACTTCCTCGGCCGTGCCGCCCAGGAACTGGCCGTCGAGCCGAAGCTGCTCAAGCCGGAAACCGAAGAATTCATCCGCAACCTGCCGTGGCCGGGCAACGTGCGCCAGCTGGAAAACACCTGCCGCTGGATCACGGTGATGGCCTCCAGCCGCGAAGTGCTGATCGGCGACCTGCCGCCGGAGCTGCTGAACCTGCCGCAGGACGCAGCGCCGGTGACCAACTGGGAACAGGCCCTGCGCCAGTGGGCGGACCAGGCCCTGGCACGCGGGCAGTCGAACCTGCTGGACAGTGCGGTGCCCAGCTTCGAGCGAATCATGATCGAGACCGCGCTCAAGCACACCGCCGGTCGGCGACGTGATGCAGCGGTTTTGCTGGGCTGGGGCCGCAATACCCTGACCCGCAAGATCAAGGAATTGGGTATGAATGTGGACGGCGGGGATGAAGATGAGGGTGAGGACCACTGATTCAGCTGTTCATCTGTAAGACACGTGGGGCTGCTGTGCAACCCTTTCCGACCGGTCCGGCGCCCCGGCAAGGCCGCTCCTACAAGAGACCACGACACCCTGTAGGAGCGGCCTTGCCGGGGCGCCGGACCGGTCGGAAAGGGCCGCAAAGCGGCCCCAGCCATTTCTGCCCTCCGATGCACCGATGCTGTGCCCGATGCACCTCCCCAAGGCACAAATCCCCTCAAAACCCGACCAAATCACCCTCAAAGCCCAGTATCCGCGGGCTTTTGAAAACTGGCACGGCCCCTGCAATAGCTAATATATATCCAGTTTCGGGGGCCCTGGTACAGGCAGGCCGGGTGACCCCTCTTTTATTCGCAGTAACGCCAGTTTTGGGGACCTCGGTACAGGCAGGCCGGGCCATCCCCCCTTTAATTCGCTGTAACCCCTTTTGGGGACCTCGGTACAGGCAGGCCGGGATATCCCCTCTTTTATTCGTGCAGTTTTACCTGCACCCGCCAACGCCCAGCGTCCTCTGCACCGGCCCACTCGCCGTGCAGGGGACGAGCGGCAATCACCGTCAGCAACAGCCCCTTGTCGCTCTTCTGCAATCGCCAGCCAACCGGCTTGCCCTGCAAGTCCAACTGACCACGCTGCGCCTTGCCCTCGGCCTCGAACAGCAAGGCCACAGTACCTTCGACATTTTCGCCATGCAGCCTGGGCTCTTCGTTGAACCACAGGTCCAGGCCATCCTGCACCACCGCAACCTGCTCCAGCACACGCTCATCGGGCGCCGTCAGACGGCCAATCATCAGGCCCACCAGCACGCCGAACAACGCCAGGGAAAGCATCATCCGCGGCCAGGCCTTCGAACGCAGGTCGGGTTCGGGGGTAGAATGCTCGCCATCTTCATGTTTGGAGCCGTGCATGTTTCACGTCATCCTTTTTCAACCAGAAATTCCGCCGAATACCGGCAACATCATCCGCCTCTGCGCCAACAGCGGTTGCGCCCTGCACCTGATCGAGCCGATCAGTTTCGAACTGGACGACAAGCGCCTGCGCCGTGCGGGGCTGGATTACCATGAGTATGCCACGCTCAAGCGCCACGAAAGCCTGGCCGGATGCCTGGAGAGCCTGGGCAACCCACGCCTGTTCGCCTTTACCACCAAGGGTTCGCATCCGTTCCATGAAGTGGCCTATCAGCCCGGTGATGCGTTCCTGTTCGGGCCGGAGAGCCGAGGCCTGCCGGCTGAGGTGCTGGACAGCCTGCCGGCCGAACAGCGCCTGCGCCTGCCGATGCGGCCGGGGTGCCGCAGCCTGAACCTGTCCAACACGGTGGCGGTGACGGTGTATGAGGCCTGGCGGCAAAATGGGTTTGCCGGGAGCTGACAGTTAGTCTGTGCCGGCCCTTTCGCGGCGGTTCGACGCCTCGACAAGCCCGCTCCCACAGGGCCGGACACAGGCAACAAAAAAGCGCCCCGAGAGGCGCTTTTTGGGTACCGGCAGAATTACTGCACGGTTGGCGCTTCGCCAGCTTCCTGCATGCGCTGCATTTCTTGCGCGTACAGGGCGTCGAAGTTGACCGGCGACAGCATAAGGGCCGGGAACGAACCACGGGTCACCAGGCTGTCCAGGGTCTCGCGGGCGTACGGGAACAGAATGTTCGGGCAGAACGCGCCGAGGGTGTGGCTCATCGAAGAAGCGTCGAGGTTCTTGATCAGGAAGATACCCGCCTGCTGAACTTCAGCGATGAAGGCCACTTCGTCGCCGTTCTTCACGGTCACCGACAGGGTCAGCACCACTTCGTGGAAGTCGCCTTCCAGGGCCTTCTGCTTGGTGTTCAGGTCCAGGGCAACGCTCGGCTCCCAGGTCTGACGGAAGATCTGCGGGCTTTTCGGGGCTTCAAACGACAGGTCACGCACGTAGATGCGCTGCATGGAGAACTGCGGGCTGTTGTCTTCTGCAGCAGCGCCGTTGGTCTGTTGGTCAGTCATGGCGGATCCTTATCCTAATGTTTTTGAATGCAGTGCAAATCAGGCCGCCAGCAGCGCGTCGAGCTTGCCGGCGCGCTCCAGGGCATACAGGTCATCGCATCCACCGACGTGGGTGCTGCCGATCCAGATCTGCGGCACCGAAGTACGGCCGGCCTTCTGGCTCATCTCGGCACGAATCTGCGGCTTGCCGTCGACCTTGATTTCCTCGAAGGCCACGCCTTTGCTTTCGAGCAGGTACTTGGCGCGCATGCAGTAGGGGCAGTAGTCGCTGGAATAGACGATGACAGGCTTCATATCACTTCACCAGGGGCAGGTTATCGGCTTTCCAGCTAGAAACGCCACCGCTCAGTTTGGCAGCGGTGTACCCGGCCTTGATCAGCTCGCCGCAGACCGCGCCGGACTGCTGGCCCATCGCGTCGACCACGATCAGGGTCTTCTCTTTGTGCTTCTCGAGCTCGGCCATGCGGTTGGCCACTTTGTCCTGCGGAATGTTCAGCGCACCGACGATGTGGCCGGCGGAATACTCCTTGGACGGACGAATGTCGATGACCAGCGCCTTGTCGGCATTGACCAGCGCGGTCAGCTGGCCGTTGCTCAGGCTCTGGCCGCCACGGCGCAGTTCATTGACGAGCAGTGCGACCAGCAGAACCACGAAGATCGCCACCAGGATGTAGTGATCTGTCGCGAATTGAATCAGGTGAGCAACCATCAGCGGTGTTCCAGGCGATTGAAAATGCCGGCCAGTATACACAGCCCCCCAGTGCCACCAAAGCCCGACGGGTCGGTGGTAAAGGTACCTTCATGTTACCGGGTTGCCCGCGCCGGTCGGGCGACAGGACGATTGTTCGCCGCTGATGGCGTATTTGCCCTAAAATGCGTGTCTTTATCATCTTTGAACAACCGTGAGTTTGATTGATGACGAGTACGCCCAAACCCCTGGTGCTGATCATCCTGGATGGATTCGGCCACAGCGAAAGCCCCGAATACAACGCCATCCATGCCGCCAACACGCCGGTCTATGACCGCCTGCGCGCCACCCAGCCGCATGGCCTGATTTCCGGTTCCGGGATGGATGTCGGCCTGCCGGACGGGCAGATGGGCAACTCCGAAGTCGGCCACATGAACCTCGGCGCCGGGCGCGTCGTCTATCAGGACTTCACCCGGGTGACCAAGGCCATCCGTGATGGTGAGTTCTTCGAGAACCCGGTGCTCACCGGCGCGGTAGACAAGGCGGTGGGCGCCGGCAAGGCCGTGCACATCCTCGGCCTGCTGTCGGACGGTGGCGTGCACAGCCATCAGGACCACCTGATCGCCATGGCCGAACTGGCCGCACAGCGTGGGGCCGAAAAGATCTACCTGCACGCCTTCCTCGACGGCCGTGACACCCCGCCACGCAGTGCGCAATCGTCGATCGAACTGCTCGACGCGACCTTCGCCAAGCTCGGCAAGGGCCGCATCGCCAGCCTGATCGGCCGCTACTTCGCGATGGACCGCGACAACCGCTGGGACCGCGTCAGCGCCGCCTACAACCTGATCGTCGACAGCGTTGCCGAATACACTGCCGACTCCGCGCTGGCAGGCCTGGAAGCAGCCTACGCCCGCGAGGAGAACGATGAATTCGTCAAGGCCACGCGCATTGGCGAGGCCGTCAAGGTCGAGGACGGCGATGCCGTGATCTTCATGAACTTCCGCGCCGACCGCGCACGCGAGCTGTCGCGCGCCTTCGTCGAGCCGGACTTCAACGAATTCCCACGTGCACGCCAGCCGAAAATGGCGGCCTACATCGGCCTGACCCAGTACTCGGCAAAAATCGCCGCGCCTGCAGCCTACGCCCCGTCCAGCCTGAACAACGTGCTCGGCGAATACCTGGCGAAAAACGGCAAGACCCAGCTGCGCATCGCCGAAACCGAGAAGTATGCGCACGTCACGTTCTTCTTCTCCGGTGGCCGCGAAGAGCCGTTCGAAGGCGAAGAGCGCATCCTGATCCCGTCGCCGAAGGTCGCCACCTACGACCTGCAGCCTGAAATGAACGCACCTGAAGTGACCGACCGCATCGTCGAAGCGATCGAGCAGCAGCGTTTTGACGTGATCGTGGTCAACTACGCCAACGGCGACATGGTCGGCCACACCGGCGTGTTCGAGGCCGCAGTAAAAGCCGTCGAAGCCCTGGATACCTGTGTCGGGCGCATCGTCGAGGCGCTGGACAAGGTCGATGGCGAAGCCCTGATCACCGCCGACCACGGCAACGTCGAGCAGATGGAAGACGCATGCACCGGCCAGGCGCACACTGCGCACACCAGCGAGCCGGTGCCGTTCATCTATGTCGGCAAGCGCAAGGTGCAGGTCCGCGAAGGCGGCGTGCTGGCCGACGTGGCGCCGACCATGCTGAAGCTGCTGGGCCTGGAAAAACCGGCAGAAATGACCGGTACTTCGATCCTGGTAGACGCCTGATTCTGTGCAGGGGGCCGCGCTGCGGCCCCGTTTGCACATGAATTCCAGACAAACGCCCCTCTGCCCCGGCAGCGAGGCGTTTTTTTTGCCTGCCCGCACGGGCATACTAGGCCAGTCTCCATCCCTGGTACGCCAAACCCCATGCTACGCGCCCTGATCCCCTTAGCCCTGTCCTGCCTGCTCAGCCCGGCCTTTGCCGATGAGCGCGCGCAGACCCAGCAGCAACTGGACGCCACCCGCCAGGACATTGCCGAGCTCAAGAAGACGCTGAGCAAGCTCCAGGAAGAAAAAGCCGGTGTGCAAAAAGACCTCAAGGCCACCGAGACCGACATCGGTAATCTGGAGAAGCAGGTGGAGGCCCTGCAACAAGAACTAAAAAAGACCGAGGGCGAGCTGGAGCGCCTTGATACCGAGAAAAAAAAACTCCAGAGCGCCCGCGTTGAACAACAACGGCTGATCGCCATCCAGGCCCGTTCGGCCTACCAGAACAACGGCCGCGAGGAATACCTCAAGCTGCTGCTCAACCAGCAGAACCCAGAGAAATTCGCTCGCACCCTGTCCTATTACGACTACCTGAGCAAAGCGCGCCTCGAACAGCTCAAGGCGTTCAACGAGACGCTACGCCAGCTGGCCAATGTCGAGCAGGACATTTCCCGTCAGCAGGAACAACTGCTGGCCCAGCGCGCCGACCTCGACACCCGCCGCCAGGCGCTGGACACCGAGCGCAGCAAGCGCCAGCAGGTACTGGTCAAGCTCAGCAGCGACGTGAAAGACGGCGACCAGAAGCTGCAGGCCCGCCAGCAGGACCAGGCTGACCTGGCCAAGGTCCTCAAGACCATCGAGGAAACCCTGGCCCGCCAGGCTCGCGAAGCCGAAGAAGCGCGCAAGAAAGCCCTGCTCGCCCAGCAGGAGGCCGAGAAGCGCCGCCAGCAGGAGGCCTTGGCCGCCCGCGCGGACAAAGACAAGGAAGAAGCCGAGCCGCCGAAAAAGGCCCGCACCACCCTCGGCCCGCTGGTTTCCAGTGACGGCGCCAGCTATGGCGGTGCATTTTCTGCCGCGCGGGGAAAACTTCCCTGGCCGGTCAATGGTCGATTGCTGGCACGCTTTGGTGATGCCCGCGGCAATGATGCCCGAGCCAAGTGGGACGGCGTGATGATCAGCGCCAGCGCCGGCACCCAGGTGCACGCGGTGCACGGCGGGCGCGTGGTGTTTGCCGACTGGTTGCGTGGCGCTGGACTTCTGGTCATTCTCGACCATGGTAATGGTTACCTGAGCCTGTACGGCCACAACCAGAGCCTGCTCAAGAGTGCCGGTGACATCGTCAAGGCCGGCGAAGCCATTTCCACCGTTGGCGACAGCGGTGGCCAGGACAGCGCAGGCTTGTACTTCGCCATCCGCCAGCAGGGTCGGCCGACCGACCCTTCGCAGTGGTGCCGCGGCTGACACATTACACACGGTGTAGCGCCAGGCGCTGCGCCGATGCTCCGCAGGGAGCGTTTACAGGATCAGGAGTTCGTTCGACATGCTGCACTCGCCTCGCCTTACCCAGCTGGCCCTGACCATCGCTCTGGCGATCGGTGCGCCCCTGGCCAGCGCCGCGGAGCCGGCGAAAGCGTCGCCAGCCAAGGCTGCCGCAGTGCCGGCCACCGAAGTGACCGCCAAGGCGCCCCTGCCGCTGGAAGAGCTGCGCACCTTTGCCGAGGTCATGGACCGCATCAAGGCCGCCTACGTCGAACCTGTGGACGACAAGACCCTGCTGGAAAACGCCATCAAGGGCATGCTCAGCAACCTTGACCCACACTCGGCCTACCTCGGCCCTGAGGACTTCCAGGAGCTGCAGGAAAGCACCAGCGGCGAATTCGGCGGCCTGGGCATCGAAGTGGGCCAGGAAGACGGCAATATCAAGGTGGTGTCGCCGATCGACGACACCCCGGCCTCGCGTGCCGGCGTGCAGGCCGGTGACCTGATCGTCAAGATCAACGGCGCGCCAACCCGCGGCCAGACCATGACCGAAGCGGTCGACAAGATGCGCGGCAAGGTGGGCGAGAAGATCACCCTGACCCTGGTGCGCGACGGTGGCAATCCGTTCGACGTGACCCTTGCCCGCGCGGTAATTCAGGTCAAGAGTGTGAAAAGCCAGCTGCTGGAAAGCGGCTATGGCTACATTCGCATCACCCAGTTCCAGGTCAAGACCGGTGACGAAGTCGGCAAGGCCCTGGCCAAGCTGCGCAAAGACAACGGCAAGAAGCTGCGCGGGGTGATCCTCGACCTGCGCAACAACCCCGGCGGCGTGCTGCAGGCGGCAGTGGAAGTGGCTGACCACTTCCTGACCAAGGGCCTGATCGTCTACACCAAGGGCCGCATCGCCAACTCCGAGCTGCGCTTCTCCGCCGACCCGGCCGACGCCAGCGAAGGCGTGCCGCTGGTTGTGCTGATCAACGGCGGCAGCGCCTCGGCCTCGGAAATCGTCGCCGGCGCCCTGCAGGACCACAAACGCGGCGTGTTGATGGGCACCGACAGCTTCGGCAAGGGTTCGGTGCAGACCGTGTTGCCACTGGCCAACGACCGCGCGCTGAAGCTGACCACCGCGCTGTACTACACCCCCAACGGCCGCTCGATCCAGGCCCAGGGCATCGTCCCCGACATCGAAGTACGCCCGGCCAAGCTGACCGCCGACGCCAGCGACAACGACACCTTCAAGGAAGCCGACCTGCAGGGCCACCTGGGCAACGGCAACGGCGGCGCCGATCGCCCGACCGGCAGCAGCAAGCGCCAGGAGCGCCCGCAGGACAGTGACTACCAGCTGAGCCAGGCCCTGAGCCTGCTCAAGGGCCTGAACATCACCAAGGGCGACTGATCCACCCCATGCGTTATCTGCTGTGTCTGCTGTTCTGCCTGATGGCCGGGGTCGCGCAAGCGGCGCCGGCCAGCAAGGCCTACCTGAGCATCATCATCGACGACCTGGGCCAGAGCACCGAGCGTGACAACCGCACGCTCGCCCTGCCCGGGCCGGTGACCATGGCGATCATGCCCGACACCCCTCATGCCACCGACTTTGCCCGCCAGGCGCACAAGGCTGGAAAGACGGTGATCCTGCACATGCCCATGGACCCGGCCACCGGGCCCTACGCCTGGCACCCGGGCATCCCCATCGAAGAACTGGCCCGGCGCCTGGACGCGGCCCTGGCCAAAGTCCCGTATGCTGCCGGCATCAACAACCACATGGGCAGCCGCATGACCGCCCAGCGTGAACCCATGACCTGGTTGATGGGCGAACTGCAACGGCGCCATTTATTCTTCGTCGACAGCCGTACCAGCGCGGCCACGGTCGCTGCGGCCGAGGCACAGGCGCAAGGGTTGGCGCATGTTTCACGGGATGTGTTCCTCGATGACGTGCGCACCACCGAGGCGATTACCGGGCAACTGCAGCAAGGTATCGCCCTGGCACGCAAGCAGGGTTCGGCGGTGCTGATCGGGCACCCTTATCCACAGACCCTGGACGTGCTGGAGCGCGAGCTGCCGAAGCTCAAGAGCCAGGGCATCGAGTTGATCCGGCTCAAGCAGATGATTGCCGTGCGCAGCAACCTGGCGATGCCTGGGCACGGCAAGAACGGCCGTTACGCCAACCGCTGAAAAAGTTGCGGCTGCACCGCAGCCCAATAAAAAACCCCGCTCAGGTGAGCGGGGTTTCGTTTGCCTCAAGGGCGATCAGCTGTACACACGGCCCAGCAACTGGCGGTGGCTCTCGAACTGATCGAGCACATCGCGCACGATCTGCTCCGGCGCAAAGCCCATCAGGTCGTACTCCTGGCTGCCGTCGTGCAGGTACACCTCGGCACGGTAGAAGCGCTGGCGCACTTCCGGCTCGCCCTCCACCGGCGCCTCGCTCGGCGCGGCCATGTAGCCGTCCAGGCTCACTTCGTAAACGAACGGGTTACCCTCGTCCATCATCACCCGCAGGCCCATCATGTTGCGCGACTGGCCTA
>Ga0207713_1002849_pt1 | contig 12164 bp, 10 predicted proteins | sample KBSS64metaG_FD_184404 | JGI IMG/M metagenome (GOLD analysis project Ga0207713, IMG submission 184404) | Switchgrass rhizosphere microbial communities from Kellogg Biological Station, Michigan, USA - KBS S6-4 metaG (SPAdes) (version 2) | ecosystem: Host-associated > Plants > Roots > Rhizosphere >...
TGGACGCTATCTCGCGCGAAGATTTTGACGATCTGCGCGGTGAACTGGGTGATCTCCTTTTCCAGGTGGTGTTTTATGCGCAGATGGCGCAGGAAGAGGGGCGCTTCGATTTTAATGATATCTGTGCCGCCATCAGCGACAAACTCGAACGTCGCCACCCGCATATTTTTGGCGACGCGACCGCTGGCAACAGCGAAGAAGTGCTGGTCCGTTGGGAGCAGATCAAAAGCGCTGAACGCGCTGAAAAAGCACAACACTCCGCGCTGGACGATATCCCATTAAGTCTGCCGTCCCTGATGCGTGCGCATAAAATTCAGAAGCGTTGCTCCGCCGTGGGCTTTGACTGGACCTCTCTTGGCCCGGTGCTCGACAAAGTGTACGAAGAGATCGACGAAGTGATGGATGAAGCTAAGCAGGCGGTGGTGGATGAAGCTCGCCTGGAAGAGGAGATGGGCGATCTGCTGTTTGCCACGGTCAACCTCTCGCGCCATTTGGGCGTCAAAGCCGAAACGGCGCTGCAAAAAGCCAACCTCAAATTCGAACGTCGCTTCCGCGAAGTCGAGCGGATTGTTGCGGCACGAGGCCTGGAAATGACCGGCGTGGACCTCGATTTGATGGAAGAGGTGTGGCAGGAAGTAAAACGCCAGGAACATGATCTCTAACGGATTTTTGCGATCAAGCGCAATTTGTGTGATTTTTTAAATGACAAGCGCTTGATTTGCGTCAAAAACATTTACCCAAAAGGGGCTATTTTCTCACTCCCTATGTTTGTCAAAGCCTGAGACAGGAGACGGAGAATGAAAGTTTGTGGCGCTCGCCGTGTTCGGGTATACTACTTTCCCGTCTTGGTTATTCCATCGTTCCAACCTAACTTCTCAGGTTCAGCATGACAACGAACTATATTTTTGTGACCGGCGGGGTTGTATCCTCTCTGGGTAAAGGCATTGCCGCAGCCTCTCTCGCGGCCATTCTTGAAGCCCGTGGCCTCAATGTGACTATGATGAAACTGGATCCGTACATCAACGTCGATCCAGGCACCATGAGCCCAATCCAGCACGGCGAAGTGTTCGTTACCGAAGACGGCGCTGAAACCGATTTGGACTTAGGTCACTACGAGCGCTTCATCCGTACTAAAATGAGTCGCCGCAACAACTTCACCACGGGTCGTATCTACTCTGACGTTCTGCGTAAAGAACGCCGTGGCGATTACTTAGGCGCAACCGTTCAGGTTATCCCGCACATCACCAACGCTATCAAAGAGCGCATCATCGCAGGTGGCGAAGGCCACGACGTTGTGCTGGTTGAAATTGGCGGTACCGTGGGTGATATCGAATCCCTGCCATTCCTGGAAGCGATTCGTCAGCTGGCGGTTGATATTGGTCGTGAACACGCGCTGTTCATGCACCTGACGCTGGTGCCATACATGGCGGCAGCCGGTGAAGTGAAAACCAAACCGACGCAGCACTCCGTGAAAGAACTGCTCTCTATCGGTATCCAGCCGGATATCCTGATCTGCCGCTCCGATCGTGCCGTTCCGGCCAACGAGCGCGCGAAAATTGCATTGTTCTGTAACGTTGCTGAAAAGGCTGTGATTTCTCTGAAAGACGTCGATTCCATTTATAAAATCCCGGGCCTGTTGAAATCACAGGGTCTGGACGATTATATTTGTAAACGATTCAGCTTGAACTGTCCGGAAGCTAATCTGTCAGAATGGGAACAGGTTATCTACGAAGAAGCTAATCCGGCAGGCGAAGTGACTATCGGTATGGTCGGCAAGTACATTGAACTGCCGGATGCCTATAAGTCAGTGATTGAAGCGCTGAAACACGGTGGTCTGAAGAATCGCGTAACCGTTAACATCAAGCTGATTGATTCTCAGGATGTTGAAACGCGCGGTGTCGAAATTCTGAAAGATCTGGATGCTATTCTGATCCCTGGCGGCTTCGGCTACCGCGGTGTTGAAGGCAAGATCGCTACCGCACGCTTTGCGCGTGAAAACAATATTCCTTACCTCGGCATTTGCCTGGGTATGCAGGTTGCGTTGATCGAGTTCGCTCGTAACGTAGTCGGGATGGAAAACGCGAACTCTACGGAATTTGTGCCAGACTGTAAGTACCCTGTTGTGGCGCTTATTACAGAATGGCGTGATGAAGACGGCAACGTCGAAGTCCGTACTGAGAAGAGCGATCTGGGTGGCACGATGCGTCTTGGCGCTCAGGCTTGCCAGGTGTCTGACGATAGTCTGGTTCGCAAAATGTATGGTGCGCCAACCATCACTGAACGCCATCGTCACCGCTACGAAGTCAACAATATGCTGTTGAAACAAATCGAAGCTGCGGGTCTGCGTATCGCGGGCCGCTCCGGGGATGATCAGTTAGTCGAGATCATTGAGGTGCCAAACCATCCGTGGTTCGTCGCCTGTCAATTCCACCCGGAATTTACTTCAACGCCGCGTGACGGACATCCGCTGTTTGCAGGCTTTGTGAAAGCCGCGAGCGAATACCAGAAGCGTCAGGCGAAGTAAAAAAGTTAGAACGGCAACGCGTACCATCGGTACGCGTTGTTTGTCTGGAGTTTTAGTTTAACTTGTACTGAGGAAAATCTAATGTCCAAAATCGTTAAAGTCATCGGTCGTGAAATCATCGACTCCCGTGGTAACCCGACCGTTGAAGCCGAAGTTCACCTGGAAGGTGGTTTCGTCGGTATGGCAGCTGCTCCGTCAGGTGCTTCTACTGGTTCCCGCGAAGCGCTGGAACTGCGCGATGGCGACAAATCCCGTTTCCTGGGTAAAGGCGTAACCAAAGCTGTTGGCGCGGTTAACGGTCCTATCGCTCAGGCAATCCTTGGCAAAGACGCCAAAGACCAGGCTGGCATCGATAAAATCATGATCGACCTGGACGGTACTGAAAACAAATCTAACTTCGGTGCGAACGCAATCCTGGCTGTGTCTCTGGCTAACGCCAAAGCGGCTGCAGCGTCTAAAGGTCAGCCGCTGTATGAGCACATCGCTGAACTGAACGGCACCCCAGGCAAATACTCCATGCCGGTTCCGATGATGAACATCATCAACGGTGGTGAGCACGCGGACAACAACGTTGATATTCAGGAATTCATGATTCAGCCAGTTGGCGCGAAATCCCTGAAAGAAGCGGTTCGTATGGGTTCTGAAGTGTTCCACAACCTGGCTAAAGTTCTGAAAGCTAAAGGCATGAACACTGCTGTTGGTGACGAAGGTGGATACGCGCCTAACCTGGGTTCTAACGCAGAAGCTCTGGCTGTTATCGCTGAAGCAGTAAAAGCAGCGGGCTACGAGCTGGGCACCGACATCACCCTGGCGATGGACTGTGCAGCATCTGAATTCTACAAAGACGGTAAATACGTTCTGGCTGGCGAAGGCAACAAAGCATTCTCCTCCGAAGAGTTCACTCACTTCCTGGAAGACCTGACCAAACAGTACCCAATCGTCTCTATCGAAGACGGTCTGGACGAATCTGACTGGGACGGTTTCGCATACCAGACTAAAGTTCTGGGCGACAAAATCCAGCTGGTTGGTGACGATCTGTTCGTAACCAACACCAAGATCCTGAAAGAAGGTATCGACAAAGGCATCGTTAACTCCATCCTGATCAAATTCAACCAGATCGGTTCTCTGACCGAAACTCTGGCTGCGATCAAAATGGCGAAAGACGCTGGCTACACTGCCGTTATCTCTCACCGTTCAGGCGAAACTGAAGACGCTACCATCGCTGACCTGGCTGTTGGTACCGCTGCAGGCCAGATCAAAACAGGTTCTATGAGCCGTTCTGATCGCGTAGCGAAATACAACCAGCTGATTCGTATCGAAGAAGCACTGGGCGAAAAAGCTCCGTACAACGGTCGTAAAGAGATCAAAGGTCAGTAATCTACTGAGCTTTCACTCTTAAGAAAAAACCCGCTTCGGCGGGTTTTTTTATGTCTGATTTACAGCAGTAAGGGGAGGGTGGCACTGGCCGTCTGCTGACTGACATCGCCATAGTGACCGTCGAGGGTAATCAGACTGGTTGCCAGCAGTTCCACCAGCAGCATCACACCCACTTTGGCATTTAACGCCCCGGCACTCAGCGGCCCTTCCGGTTTCGCTGCCACCAGCAGCATTTCGCTTATCGATGCCAGCGGGCTGCGCGGCGTGTTGCTCAGCGCCAGCACTTTGGCCCCACGTTTACGCGCCAGCTTCACCACATGCAGTAAGTCACGCGTCGAACCAGAACTTGAAATCGCCACCACCAGATCGTCCTGAGTGAGTGTCGTCGCGTTCATTGATGCCCGATGCATATCGCTGAACAGTTGCGCCGATTTCCCCAGCCGCAATAATTTGTAGTGCAGATACTCCCCGATAATGGCGCTGGCCGCGACGCCATAAATGTAGACTGACCGCGACTGATGTAGCGCCTGCGCCGCCTTCAGTAGCACCTCTCTGTCGAGCAACTGGGCGGTATCGCGCAGCGCCTGCACCGACTCTTCCACCACCTCGTCGATCTCATCGCCTTTTCTGGCAGGTGCCTGGATCCGCTGTACATCCAGCGCCAGCGCCATTTTGAATTCCGTATATCCCTTACAGCCCAGCGCGCGGCATAAGCGCGTCACGCTCGCCTCACTGGTTTCACTTTCGCGCGCCAGTTCGGTGATCGTCAGATAAAGCACTTTCGCGGGATCGTTTAAGACGAACTCTCCCAGTTTTTGCTGAGTGGGGCTGTATCCCGAGACGCTCTGGCGCAGCCTCAGCAGCAGATTTTCATTTTCTGACATGCAAGATCCTTAATGCGTTTCTCTGCGGCTAGTGTGGCGGAAAGCGGGGGAGAGATGCCAGTCATTTTAAAAAAGTATGATCCGCTTCCCGATCTTTGGTGATAATTTTCAGTTTATGTAATTTATGTGGTAAAAATTTTCATCATTACTCGGGGGAAGTGAAAATATGATGCAGATGTTTAGTGGTGCCTCTTCAGGGGCGTGGTTTGAAAAGGCGCAGCGGTTCGGTAAATCGTTCATGCTGCCGATAGCGGTATTGCCCGCGGCGGGCTTGCTGCTGGGAATTGGCGGGGCGTTGTCCAACCCAAATACGCTGACGGCATATCCGTTCCTGGATGTCGGCTGGCTTCAGGCCATCTTTACCATCATGAGTAGCGCCGGATCGATTGTCTTTGCCAACCTCTCGGTGCTGTTTGCGGTGGGTGTTGCGGTCGGGCTGGCGAAAACGGATAAAGGCACCGCCGGGCTTGCGGCGCTGCTCGCATTCCTGGTGATGAATGCCACATGCGCTGCTGATCCTCACCGGCACGCTGGCCCATGAAAATCCCGGCGCGGTGGGACAGGGGATGACCCTCGGGATCCAGACGCTTGAAACCGGCGTGTTTGGCGGCGTGGTGATTGGCCTGGTGACCTGCACGCTACACCATCGCTTTAATAAAATCGCTCTGCCGCAGTTCCTCGGCTTCTTCGGCGGCTCCCGCTTTGTGCCGATTATTAGTTCGCTGGCGGCTATTGTGGTCGGTGCGCTGATGACGGTTGTGTGGCCTCATTTCCAGAAAATGATATTTGGACTGGGCGGGCTGGTGGACGCGACGGGTTATCTCGGCACGTTTTTGTACGGTTTTATCCTGCGCATGCTCGGCCCGTTTGGTCTGCACCATATCTTCTATCTGCCGTTCTGGACAACCGCACTGGGCGGGAGCGAAATCGTCAACGGCCAACTGGTGGAAGGCACGCAGCGCATCTTCTTTGCGCAGCTCGCCGATCCGAATACCCAGCAGTTTTATATCGGCACCTCGCGCTTCATGTCCGGGCGCTTTATTACCATGATGTTCGGCCTGCTGGGTGCCTGTCTGGCGATGTACCACACGGCAAAACCGGAGAACAAAAAGCGCGTGGCCGGGCTACTGCTCTCGGCAGCGTTGACCTCCTTCCTGACCGGGATCACCGAGCCGATTGAGTTCTCATTCCTGTTTGTCGCGCCGGTGTTATACGTCATCCATGCCTTCTTTGATGGGCTGGCGTTTATGATCGCCCATATTCTGCACATCACCATCGGGCAGACCTTCTCGGGTGGTTTTATCGATTTCATCCTGTTTGGCGTCCTGCAGGGCGAAGTCAAAACCCACTGGATGTACGTCCCGCTGGTCGGCGTTCCGTGGTTCTTCCTCTACTACTTCACCTTCCGTTACCTGATTAACCGTTTCCGGTTCGCCACGCCGGGCCGTGAGAAAGAGGCCGTGGTTGAGAGTGCGCTTCCACAAAGCGAACGCGCAGCGGCGGTGATTGCAGGATTAGGCGGTCGGGAAAATCTGGAAGAGGTGGACTGCTGCGCCACGCGTCTGCGCGTCACCGTGAAGGACGGCGGTAAGGTCAACGAAGCGGCGCTAAAAGCGACCGGCGCGCGCGGGGTGATTGTGCGCGGGAACGGCGTTCAGGTGATTTACGGTCCGCACGTCACCATCATTAAAAACGAAGTCGAAGAGAGTTTAGCGTAATGAAAACGATACTGGATGTATTGAAAGGCAAGTTGATCGTCTCCTGTCAGGCACTGGAAAATGAACCGCTGCACAGCCCGTTTATCATGTCACGCATGGCGCTGGCGGCGGCGCAGGGTGGGGCGGTCGCTATTCGTGCCAACAGCGTGGTGGATATCGCGGCTATCCAGGCGAGCGTCTCTTTACCGGTGATAGGCATCATTAAGCGTGATTATCCGGACAGTGAGGTGTTTATCACCGCGACCATGAAAGAGATCGACGAACTGATGACGGTGACACCGGAAATTATCGCCCTCGACGCCACCGCGCGCCCGCGTCCGAACGGAGAGACGCTGGCCGATCTCGTCGCACAGATTCGTGCGCGTTATCCCTCTCTACTGCTGATGGCGGATATCGCCACCGTTGCCGAGGCCAAAACGGCGCAGGATTTGGGCTTCGACTGCGTGGGCACCACCCTTCACGGCTACACGGCGCAGACGGCAGGTCAGTCTCTGCCGGATAATGACTGCGCCTTTTTACGCGACGTCCTTGCGGCCGTGACGGTGCCGGTGGTGGCTGAAGGGAATGTCGATACGCCAGAACGGGCCGCACGATGCCTGGCCCTGGGCGCGCATACCGTGGTGGTAGGCGGTGCGATCACCCGTCCTCAGCAGATTACGGCGCGCTTTGTGGCGGCGATTGAGGCGTAAAGCACCGATCGGGCATGATACTTAGGCGGGGATCTGCGATACTTAACGTTTATCCCCTTAACTGAGATGACTATGCAGTACCCGATTAACGAGATGTTCCAGACCCTGCAAGGCGAGGGTTACTTCACCGGCGTTCCTGCTATTTTTATTCGTTTACAGGGATGCCCGGTCGGCTGTGCCTGGTGTGATACCAAACATACGTGGGATAAACTTGCAGATCGGGAAGTGTCGCTGTTTAGTATTCTGGCAAAAACCAAAGAGAGCGATAAATGGGGTGCCGGGAGTGCCGAAGATCTGCTGGCGATCATTGGTCGTCAGGGCTGGACCGCGCGCCACATCGTGATTACCGGTGGTGAACCCTGCATCCACGATTTAATGCCGCTCACGGAGCTGCTGGAGAAGAACGGCTACAGCTGCCAGATCGAAACCAGCGGTACCCATGAAGTCAGATGCTCGCACTCGACCTGGGTGACCGTATCGCCCAAAGTGAATATGCGCGGCGGATATGACGTACTCTCTCAGGCGCTGGAGCGCGCGGATGAGATTAAACACCCGGTAGGGCGCGTGCGTGACATTGAAGCGCTGGATGAACTGCTGGCGACGCTGACGGATGAAAAGCAGCGCATTATCGCCCTGCAGCCAATCAGTCAGAAAGAGGACGCCACCCGCCTATGCATCGAAACCTGTATCGCGCGTAACTGGCGTTTGTCGATGCAGACGCATAAGTATCTGAATATTGCCTGATATAAAAAAGCCCGGATATCCGGGCTTTTTTGTCTTATTCGCCGCGATAAACGCAGCCCGCTGTACAGGTCTCTTTGATCATCACCGAGCTTAGCAGGGGGACCAGCGGCTTCATCTGATCCCAGATCCATTTCGCCAGCACTTCGCTGGTTGGATTTTCAAGCCCCGGAATATCGTTCAGGTAGTAGTGATCCAGTCGATCGTAGGTCGGCTTGAAGGCGGCTTTCAGCTCGGAAAAGTCCATGATCCAGCCAGTATGCGGATCGACTTCACCGGTAATTTCAAGACGCACCATGAACGAGTGTCCGTGCAGACGACCGCATTTATGTCCCTCAGGAACGTGCGGCAGGCGATGGGCGGCTTCGAAGATGAAATCTTTAAACAGTGTGGTGGACATCATGTGCTCTCAGTAATACGAATGCGGAAAAAACCGCCGCATAGTACCGGAAAGACCCTTTTTTAGCATTAACTAAAACGGCCCTTGTCCCGGATGAGAGATTTTCTCATCGCTTATGCTCATTAAATTCAAGAAATTCAGTGGCTTGCTTTATCGGTTTTAATGTTAAGAACCATGACTAAAAGCGGTTAGTTCTTTTGGTTATTTATTATTTCCATCCCTTCTTTAATTGTTATTATCCCCGCCGTTAACCTTATCTCTAGTTTGGTCTTTTTGCATAAATTCCGCTTTGCTACTGGAACATAACAACGCATGACAACACAGGCCCCACCTTCGAATTTGCTTCCCCTGAACCCGGAGCAACTGGCGCGCCTCCAGGCGGCCACCACCGATTTTTCACCTGTTCAGCTTGCCTGGGTCTCCGGCTATTTCTGGGGGATGCTCAATCAACAACCTGGGGCTGTTGTCACCGCAGCGCCTGCCGCCGTTGAAATCCCGGCGATAACACTTATCTCTGCCTCGCAGACCGGCAACGCCCGGCGCGTAGCGGAAGCACTGCGCGACGATCTGCTGGCCGCCCAACTGAACGTGAACCTGGTCAACGCCGGGGATTATAAATTCAAACAAATCGCGTCAGAAAAACTGTTGGTTGTGGTTGCCTCCACGCAGGGCGAAGGCGAACCGGCCGAAGAAGCGGTCGCGCTGCATAAATTCCTGTTCTCGAAAAAAGCGCCAAAACTCGATGGCACCGCGTTTGCCGTCTTTGGCCTTGGCGATACCTCGTACGAGTTCTTCTGCCAGTCCGGCAAAGATTTTGACAATAAGCTCGCTGAGCTGGGCGCTGAGCGCCTGCTGGATCGCGTCGATGCTGACGTTGAATACCAGCCTGCCGCCGCTGAATGGCGCGCGCGCATTGTGGAAGTGCTGAAAGCTCGCGTGCCGAAAGACTCCCCGGCTCAGGCCGTTGCAACGGCATCGGGTGCGGTTAACCAGGTACTGACCAGCCCTTACACCAAAGAAGAACCGCTGACGGCGAGCCTGTCAGTTAACCAGAAAATCACCGGCCGCGACTCCGAAAAAGACGTGCGCCACATCGAAATCGATCTGGGTGATTCCGGTTTACGCTACCAGCCCGGCGATGCGCTCGGCGTCTGGTATCAGAACGATCCGCAACTGGTCAAAGAGCTGGTGGAGCTGCTGTGGCTGAAAGGCACTGAACCTGTCACCGTGGACGGCAAATCCCTGCCGCTCTCCGAGGCGCTGCAGTGGCACTTTGAACTGACGGTCAATACCGCCAATATCGTTGAGAACTACGCCACGCTGACGCGCAGCGAAACCCTGCTGCCTTTAGTGGGTGATAAAGCCAAACTGCAGCAGTACGCCGCGACCACGCCGATTGTGGATATGGTGCGTTTCGCGCCCGCGCAGCTGGATGCAGAGGCGCTCATCGGCCTGCTGCGTCCGCTGACGCCGCGTCTCTACTCGATCGCCTCGTCACAGGCGGAAGTGGAAAGCGAAGTGCACATCACCGTCGGTGCGGTGCGTTATGAAATCGAAGGCCGCGCCCGCGCGGGTGGGGCATCCAGTTTCCTCGCCGATCGTGTGGAAGAAGAGGGCGAAGTGCGGGTGTTCATCGAGCACAACGACAACTTCCGCCTCCCGGCCAACCCGGAAACGCCGGTGATCATGATTGGTCCTGGCACCGGCATCGCCCCGTTCCGCGCCTTTCTTCAGCAGCGCGCGGCAGATGAAGCGCCGGGCAAAAACTGGCTGTTCTTCGGCAACCCGCACTTTACCGAAGATTTCCTTTACCAGGTTGAGTGGCAACGTTACGTCAAAGAGGGCGTGCTGAACCGTATCGATCTGGCCTGGTCCCGTGACCAGCAACAAAAAATATACGTACAAGACAAACTGCGCGAACAGGGCGCAGAGCTGTGGCGCTGGATCAATGACGGTGCCCATCTTTATGTCTGTGGCGACGCAAATCGCATGGCGAAAGACGTCGAGCAGGCTTTGCTGGAAGTGATTGCCGAATTCGGTGGTATGGATGCCGAAACGGCGGACGAATTTTTAAGTGAGCTGCGCGTAGAGCGCCGTTATCAGCGAGATGTCTACTAATGAGCGAAAAACACCCTGGCCCACTGGTGGTCGAAGGCAAACTGACGGACGCCGAGCGCATGAAGGTAGAGAGCAACTACCTGCGCGGCACCATTGCCGAAGATTTAAATGACGGTCTGACCGGCGGTTTCAACGGCGACAACTTCCTGCTGATCCGCTTCCACGGCATGTACCAGCAGGACGACCGCGATATCCGCGCCGAACGTGCTGAGCAAAAGCTGGAGCCGCGTCATGCGATGCTTCTGCGCTGTCGCCTGCCGGGTGGTGTCATCACCACCAGGCAGTGGCAGGCCATTGATAAGTTCGCCCATGACAACACGATTTACGGCAGCATTCGTCTGACCAACCGTCAGACCTTCCAGTTCCACGGCATTCTGAAGAAGAACGTGAAGCCGGTTCACCAGATGCTGCACTCCGTGGGCCTGGACGCGCTGGCGACCGCCAACGACATGAACCGTAACGTGCTCTGCACCTCGAACCCGTACGAGTCTGAGCTGCATGCGGAAGCTTACGAATGGGCGAAAAAGATCTCAGAGCATCTGCTGCCGCGCACCCGCGCTTATGCGGAGATCTGGCTCGATCAGGAAAAGGTCGCGACCACTGACGAGGAGCCGATCCTCGGCCAGACCTATCTGCCACGTAAATTTAAAACGACCGTGGTAATCCCGCCGCAGAACGATATCGATCTTCACGCCAACGATATGAACTTCGTGGCGATTGCCGAGAACGGAAAACTGGTGGGCTTTAACCTGCTGGTGGGCGGTGGTCTGTCGATCGAGCACGGCAACAAGAAAACCTACGCCCGTACGGCGAGCGAGTTTGGTTATCTGCCGCTGGAGCACACCCTGGCGGTGGCGGAAGCGGTAGTCACGACCCAGCGCGACTGGGGCAACCGTACGGATCGTAAAAACGCGAAGACCAAATATACCCTTGAGCGCGTCGGCGTTGAGACGTTTAAAGCGGAAGTGGAGCGTCGCGCAGGGATCAAATTTGAGCCAATCCGCCCGTATGAGTTCACCGGTCGCGGCGATCGCATCGGCTGGGTAAAAGGCATTGACAATAAATGGCACCTGACGCTGTTTATCGAGAATGGCCGTATTCTGGATTATCCAGGCCGTCCGCTGAAAACCGGTTTGCTGGAAATTGCTAAGATCCATAAAGGCGAGTTCCGCATCACGGCGAACCAGAACCTGATCATTGCCGGCGTGCCGGAAAGTCAGAAAGCGAAGATCGAGAAGCTGGCGCGTGAGCATACGCTGATGGATGCGGTTAAACCGCAGCGTGAAAACTCTATGGCCTGCGTCTCCTTCCCGACCTGTCCGCTGGCGATGGCTGAGGCCGAACGCTTCCTGCCCTCTTTCACCGACAAAGTGGAAGCGGTGCTGGAGAAACACGGTATCGGCGACGAACACATTGTGATGCGAGTGACGGGCTGCCCGAACGGCTGTGGCCGCGCGATGCTGGCGGAGCTGGGGCTGGTGGGTAAAGCGCCGGGTCGCTACAACGTCCATCTTGGCGGGAACCGCAGCGGGACACGTATTCCGCGTATGTACCGCGAAAACATTACCGAGCCGGAAATTCTCGATTCCATCGATGAACTGGTCGGACGCTGGGCGAAAGAGCGCGAAGCGGGTGAAGGCTTCGGCGACTTTACAGTACGCGCGGGCATTATTCGCCCGGTGCTCGATCCAGCGCGAGATTTCTGGGAGTAAT
>Ga0207713_1002850_pt1 | contig 12156 bp, 10 predicted proteins | sample KBSS64metaG_FD_184404 | JGI IMG/M metagenome (GOLD analysis project Ga0207713, IMG submission 184404) | Switchgrass rhizosphere microbial communities from Kellogg Biological Station, Michigan, USA - KBS S6-4 metaG (SPAdes) (version 2) | ecosystem: Host-associated > Plants > Roots > Rhizosphere >...
GCGCCTTCCAGGTGTGCGAAGTAGTTGTGCAGCGCCTTCTCGACGCTGTCGCGAAGGGTCTGGCCCTCTTCGCTCGGCGTGTTGAGGTGCTGTTTGAGGTTGGCGTTGTCGCTCACGGGCGTTGTTCCACTCACTAATGTCTCGGTCATCATCGTCATGCGGCCACCCCTTGTCCGTCCTCTGTCTCAAGGCTCTGTCGACGTTCGCTGAAATACTCGCGAACGTTGGCGCACTGCGCTTGTGTGTCTTCCAAAGCGTTGAACCGGGAGCGAAACTCCTTGCCGCCGGGTCGTGTTGCCAGGTACCAGCCCACGTGCTTGCGGGCGATACGCACGCCCATCACATCGCCATAGAAGGCATGCAGCGCGGCCAGGTGCTCCAGCAGGATGCGTTCCACTTCGTCCAACTGTGGGGCCGGCAAATGCTGGCCAGTCTCCAAAAAATGTTCGATCTCGCGAAAGATCCATGGCCGCCCCTGGGCGGCCCGGCCAATCAGCAAGCCGTCGACCCCGGTGGCATCCAGCACCGCTCGGGCCTTTTCTGGCGAAGTGATATCGCCATTGGCAAAAACCGGGATCGACACCGCCTGCTTGATGGCAGCGATGGTGTCGTATTCGGCTTCGCCGGTGTACAGGTCGGCGCGTGTGCGGCCATGCACCGCCAGCGCCTGGATGCCGGCCTGTTCGGCGATTTTCGCCACGTTCAGGCCGTTCTTGTTCGCCCGGTCCCAGCCGGTGCGGATTTTCAGCGTTACCGGCACGTCCACCGCGCCGACCACGGCGTGGAGGATTTCAGTGACCAGCGCTTCATCTCTCAATAAAGCAGAGCCTGCAGCTTTGTTGCAGACTTTTTTTGCCGGGCAGCCCATGTTGATATCGATGATCTGGGCGCCTGCCTCGACGTTGGCCCGGGCCGCCGCCGCCATCATCTGCGCATCACCACCGGCGATCTGCACCGAGCGCGGCTCGGGATCACCTTCATGGATGCGGCGCAGGCTGGACTTGCGGCTGTTCCACAGGCTCATGTCGCTGCTGACCATCTCCGACACCACCATGCCTGCGCCCAGGCGCTTGCAAAGTGTACGGAAAGGCTGGTCCGTGACCCCGGCCATGGGCGCGAGGATCAGGTTGTTGCGTAGTGTGTATGGGCCGATGCGTACCGCCGACATAGGTGTTCCCTGTTGTGGGGCCGAATCATTGGAGTTCGAAAAAGGGTTGGCATGATACCCGCTCTCGGTGACCGGATAAAGAAGGATTTGGATAAATTCTGTACAGCTGTCGGCTTATGACATTTGCTTTGGCTGGCGCCCCCACAGCTTCAGCGATTACTCGGGGGAGCGGAAGCTGAGGCTGTAATTCACGGCCTTCGGACCTGGGTCGAGAATATCCAGGGCGATGTGAATCGGGGTCTGGCTGGGCATTTCACCGCGTCCGGCCAGTTCACCCGACAGGTACTCGCTGGGTTTGAAGCGACGGCTGGCGATCAGCTGGCCGTTGAGGTCGGCAAAACGCAGCTCCAGCAGCGGGAACGGTTGGGCGAACGGCGCGCGGTTGTAGATGATCGCATCGACGATCAGCGCCCCCTTGAAGTCCGGGTGGCTGCGCACCACCAGGTTGCTGCTCTTGATCCTGCCGATATCGACGCGGGTCGGCACTTCGCAGCCGAGCATCGGGCACAGTTGCAGGAAGACCGGGCGGTACTGGTCCTGGCGGGCCAGTTCGTCGAAGTGGAACCACACGTACTGGAAGGCCAGCAGGCCAGCGGCCAGCAGGGTCAGCACGCCCCACAGCAGGCGCTTGCCCCAGTTGGGCCGCGGTTTCTCCCAACCCAGCTGCAGCGGGTCGTCGACCACGTCGACCAGCGGCTCCTTGCGCGACGGGCGCTCGGGCCTGGCGGCAAAGCCGGGCTCCAGGCGTTCGCCGGGCATGGGTTCGAGCAGGTCGTCGTCGCGGGCCGACAGATGGAGGTCGGTGTCGTCGTCATCGCGGGCGCTGAGGCCCTTTTCGTGGATGACATCGTCATCGGGCTCGTCGAACCGCTGGGCAGGCTCTGGCTCGGCAGCGCGTTGCGTGGGCGGTTCGTCGTCGAGGTCGAGGTCCAGGCTGCCACCGAGGGTCGGCTCGGTACGATCGCCAGGCTCCGGCTCCAGTGGTTGCTCGTCCAGCAGCACCGGCGCCGGCGCGTGGGCCGCAAGCGGCTCATGACGGTCGTCGGTCGCGGTGCCAAACAGTTCATCGCCATGCTCATCGGCAGCCGGCTCGTCGCGGCGGGCCTGCAGGGCATCGGCCTTGGCGTCCGGGCGCGGTTCGGCAGGCTCGCCACGGCGCTCCAGGCGGGCGAGCTCCTGGTCCAGGTCGAGTTCATCGAGTGCCTGGGCGGTAATGGCCCAGTCTTCGTGCTTGACCGGCGGCGGCTCGCTGACGACCGGTTCAGGCGCAGCGACCGGTTCGACCACCGCAGGGGGTGGCTCCACGGGTGCGACGCTTGCCCCGGCACGGTTCTGCTCCAGCAACTGCTTGGCCGCGTTGAACACCTGCAGGCAGTGGCCGCAGCGCACCACGCCACGGGCCACGCTCAACTGGTGATGGGTGACGCGAAAGCTGGTCTGGCAATGCGGGCACTGGGTGACGAAACTGTCGGTCATGCGGCAATCCGGGAGCTGTGCAAAGAACTAGTCTAGGCCCGCTTAGCGGCGCCGACCACTGATGCGCACCCAGCCGTCGCGTACGACGATCGGGTCCAGGTCAAAGTCGGCGGCGTAGGCTGCGGCCACTTCCTCACCCTGTTCGGCGAGGATGCCCGACAGCGCCAGCAGGCCGCCAGGGCGAACCAGGCCGGACAGCTGCGGCGCCAGCGACACCAGCGGGCCGGCGAGGATGTTGGCGACCAGCACGTCGGCCTGCATGGCCGGCATGTGCTCGGGCAGGAACAGCGCCAGCTTGTCGTCGGCGATGCCGTTGCGCTGGGCGTTGTCACGCGAGGCTTCGATGGCCTGCACGTCGATGTCGGTACCGACGGCCTCGCGAGCGCCCAGCAGCAGGGCGGCGATGGCGAGGATGCCCGAGCCGCAGCCGAAGTCCAGCACCTGGGTGCCTTGCAACTGCTGGCCGTCGAGCCATTCCAGGCACAGTGCGGTGGTCGGGTGGGTGCCGGTGCCGAAGGCCAGGCCCGGGTCGAGCAGCAGGTTGACTGCGTCCTTTTCCGGGGCATCGTGCCAGCTCGGCACGATCCACAGGCGCTGGCCGAAGCGCATCGGCTGGAAACCGTCCATCCAGCTGCGTTCCCAGTCCTGGTCCTCGATCACCTCGGCCTGGTGCTCGGGCAGCTCGGCGCCGGTCAGCAGTTGCAGGTGGGCGAACACCGCTTCTGGCTCGGCGTCGGCTTCGAACAGTGCCAGCAAGTGAGTGTGCGACCACAGCGGGGTGGTGTTGAGGTCGGGTTCGAAGATCGGCTGGTCTTCGGCGTCCATGAACGTGACCGATACGGCGCCGACTTCGAGCAGGGCGTCTTCGTAGGTTTCGGCTTGTTCCGGGCTGATGGCCAGGCGTACTTGCAGCCAAGGCATGGCGGGCACCTTTGGTAAATCTGACAGGGGCAGCCCGAGGCTGCGCGAAGGCTGGCAGTTTACGCGAGTGCGGGGGGTTTGTAGAGCAGGGTCGGCAGACCGTGACGCCTTCTTCGCGGGCAAGCCCGCTCCCACAGGTACTGCACCGCCTATCCTGTGGGAGCGGGCTTGCCCGCGAAGAGGCCGGAACAGCCAGCCGAAGAGGTCAGTGCTTGCGCAGGAACTCCAGCAGCCGCTGGTTCACTTGCTCTGCCGCCTCCATCTGCACCATGTGCCCGACCCCAGGCACCACCAGCACCTCGGCCTCCAGCCCCTCGGCATGCGCCGCCGGAATGATCGCGTCCGCGGCCCCCCAGACCACCAGCGCCGGGTGCTGCCCAAGCACGCCACGCAGGTCCTGCCGCTGGCGGTCAGCGTCGGCCAGCGCCGCCGCCAGTTGCCGCAACGCCTCGTCGACGCCTTCCAGGCGCTTGAACTTGAGCATGTCTTCGAGCATCTGCCGGGTCACCAGCCCCGGGTCGGCGAACAGTTGCACCATCTGCGGCTTCAGTGCATTGCGGTTGGCAGCGGCAACGAAGCCTTGCAGGTACTGGCCATTGATCGCGTCACCCAGGCCGGCACTGGCTATCAGGCTCAGGCTCGCCACCCGTTGCGGTGCCAGGCGCGCCACATTGAGGCTGACCGCGCCGCCCATGGAATGCCCGGCGAGGTGGGCCTTGGCGATGCCCAGGTGATCGAGCAGGGCCAGCACGGTTTCGCTCAGTTCATCCAGATCACCTTTGTACAGGGCCTTGGCCGACTCACCATGCCCCGGCAGGTCCAGGGCGATGACCCGGCGCTCGGCCGCCAGTGCCGGGTGGTTGAACAGCCAGTTGTTGAGGTCACCGCCAAAGCCGTGCACCAGCACCAGCGGCGTGCCCCCTTCGCCCAGTTCGAACCAGCGCAGCAGGCGCCCGGCCACTTCGGCCTTCTGCGGCGCCGGCCCTTGCGCCTGGTCGGCGCCGCCTTCGGCGACGAACTCGGCCTGGAAGCGTTGCACCACGGCGTCGATTTCCGACTCTTCGGCTTCACCTTCCACCACCACCGCCAGCAGCGCACCGACCGGCAAGGTTTCGTCTGGCTGGGCCACCTGGCGGCGCAGCACGCCGCTGAACGGCGCCTCGACGCTGCTGCTGATCTTGTCGGTCTCGACATCCAGCACTTCGTCGCCCTTGCTGATTTCGTCTCCCTCTTGCTTGAGCCAGGCGTCGACCCGGCCTTCGGTCATCGACAGGCCCCACTTGGGCATGGTCAGGGTATGGATCTGGCTCATGCGGCACTCCTTGCAGCTTCGATCACCTTGCGCACGGCTGCTTCGATCTTCGCCGCGTCTGGGATGTACAGGTCTTCCAGGGCATCGGAGAACGGCACCGGGGTGTGCGGCGCGGTAACCATCTCGATCGGCCCCTTGAGCGCGGCGAAGGCCTTTTGCGCGACCAGCGCGCTGATGTCGGTGGCCATCGAACAGCGCGGGTTGGCTTCATCGATCACCACCAGGCGGCCGGTCTTTTCCACGCTTTCGAGAATGCTGTCTTCGTCCAGCGGGCTGGTGGTGCGCAGGTCCAGCACCTCGCAGTCGATGCCTTGGCGGGCCAGGTTGCTGGCGGCTTCCATGGCCACGTGGACCATCCGCCCGTAGGTCACCAGGGTCACGTCGTCGCCGTCGCGCAGGTAGTTGGCCTCGCCGAATGGCACGGTATAGACCTCTTCCGGTACTTCGCCCTGCATGCTGTAGAGCAGCTTGTGCTCGCAGAATATCACCGGGTCGTTGTCGCGAATCGCCTGAATCAGCAGCCCCTTGGCGTCATACGGCGAGGAGGGGCAGACCACCTTCAGGCCGGGGATGTGGGTCCACAGTGAAGTGAGCATCTGCGAGTGTTGGGCAGCGGCGCGCAGGCCGGCGCCGTACATGGTGCGCATCACAAGCGGGGTGACGGCCTTGCCGCCGAACATGTAGCGGAACTTGGCCGCCTGATTGAGGATTTGGTCCAGGCAGCAGCCAGCGAAGTCGACGAACATCAGCTCGCACACCGGGCGCAGGCCTTGGGTGGCGGCACCGACTGCGGCGCCGACGTAGCCGATTTCCGAGAGCGGCGCATCGAGCACGCGGCCGGGGAACTGGTGGTACAGGCCTTTGGTCACGCCGAGCACGCCACCCCAGGCGTCATCTTCACCCGGTGCGCCAGCGCCGCCGGCGACGTCTTCGCCGATGATGAACACGCTGGTGTCGCGGCGCATTTCCTGGGCCAGGGCTTCGTTGATGGCCTGCTGATAACTGATTTTTCTAGCCATGGTGGTTCTCCTGTTGTTCTTGTTGTCCGGGCTCAGGGGTAGCTGACGTAGACGTCGGTGAGCAGGTCGGCGGGCTGTGGCTTGGGGTCGGCTTTGGCGCGGCGCACGGCATCTTCGATCAGGTCGTCGACACGGGCGTCGATGGCATCGAGCTGAGCAGCTTGCAGCAGGCCGGTGCGGGTGGTCTTGGTGCGGAACTGCAGCAGGCAGTCGCGGGATTCGCGCAGGTTCTTCACTTCGTCGGGAGCGCGGTAGGTTTGCGCGTCGCCTTCGAAGTGGCCGTAGTAGCGGCTGAGCTTCACCTCGATCAGCGACGGACCTTGCCCGGCGCGGGCACGCTCGATGGCGGCGCCGGCAGCCTCGTGCACGGCAAAGAAGTCGAAGCCGTCGATGGTCACGCCGGGCATGCCGAAGCCGGCGGCGCGGTCGGCGATATGGTCGCAGGCCACCGACCAGGTCGAGGCGGTGGCTTCGGCGTAGCCGTTGTTCTCGGCGACGAAGATGCACGGCAGGTTCATGATCGAAGCCAGGTTCATCGCCTCGAACACCGCCCCCTCGTTGGAGGCACCGTCGCCGAAGAAGGCCACGGCCACGTTGTCATTGCCCTTGATCTTGGCGGCGAGGGCAGCACCGGCCACCAGTGGCGCACCGGCACCGACGATGCCGTTGGCGCCGAGCATGCCTTTCTCCAGGTCGGCGATATGCATCGAGCCGCCCTTGCCGCCGCACACGCCGGTCTTCTTGCCGTAGATCTCGGCCATCATGCCGTACACGTCGACACCCTTGGCGATGCAGTGGCCATGGCCGCGGTGGGTCGAGGCGATGCAGTCGCTGTCGCGCAGGTGCGCCATGACCCCCGCAGCGGAGGCCTCTTCACCGGCATACAGGTGGACGAAGCCGGGGATCTCGCCAGTGGCGAACTCCACGTGCAGGCGTTCTTCGAAGGCGCGGATGGTGCGCATGACTTCATAGGCATGCAGCAATTGCTCTGAACTGAGGTGAGTGGACATCTTGTTGTTCTCCAGGGTTGTCTCAACACGGGGTTGCAGGGTGCAGCCGATGGCCGCGCGGGACGGCCAGCAGGTGATGGCGGGCGGCATGCGCGAGCACGGCTTCGACGTCGACGGTCAATGGGCCTTGCAGGTCGAGGGTGATGGTCGGGGTGTCGTGTTCGGCGAATTCGATTTCGCGCTCGCCATCCAGGGCCAGGGTGCCAGCGGTGAGGCTCAGGCGATGGGCCACACCAGGGCTGAGCGTGCCGCTGGCGGTGATGCCGCAGCCTTGCAGCAGGCCGGGGGCCAGTGGCGCGAGCAGGGCCTGTTCAGCGCCGGGGTTGAGCCGCACCCAGGCGCCGTAGGGTTCATGGCGAGCCACCGGTTGCCACAGCCCGCAGAGCGCGGACAGGCCGATGGCGTGGGGTTCGGCGAAGCAGGCGAAGATTTCGCTGAGGTCTTCGCTGCGGCTCAGCGCGCGGGCGCCGATGAAGCGTTGCGGCGACACCGCCACTTCGACCAGTGCCCATTCACACAGCTGTTGTTGCGCCACCTTCACCAGCAGCCGCTTGTTGCGGCGCAGGCCGATGCTGGCGGGTACCAGGCCGCCCGCCAGCAAGCCACCGGCCAGGCCGGCACTGGTGGCCTCGCGCAGTTCCGGGAAGGCGTTGTTGGTGCCGGTGGACAGGGTGAGCAGGGGAACATCCCCAGCCTCGGCTGCCACAGCCTTGTGCGTGCCGTCGCCGCCCAGCACGGCGATCATCGCTACGCCGCGTTCGACCATCTGCCGGGTCGCCAGGCGGGTGTCGCTGACGGTCTGGGTCAATGGCAGGTCAAGGAGGTCCAGGCGTGGCCAGTGCTGGTCCAGGGCCACCGGGCCGTGGCTGGCCTTGAGCACGGCAGCGGCGATGCCGGTCATGTCGGTGGGCAGCAGCACCTGGGCTACGCCGGTAGCGCCGAAAGCGGCAAGCAGGCGCTGGATGACCGAGGCTTTGTCGGTGCTGGAATAGAGCCCGGCGTTGCTGGTCAGGCGACGCAGGTCGCGGCCGGAGGCAGGGTTGGCAATGATCCCGATGGTCGGGGCGGGCTGCGGCATGGCACACCTCGTGTTCTTGTTTGCCTAGGCTTGAGCAAGGTGGATGCCAGCTTTCTGCACTGCGCCTGCAACGGCCGTTGCAGAGCGGTTCAAAGGCAGTCAGGCGAAATCGCAGCGGCCCTTGCCTGAGACGCTGCGTGCCTGCATTGCCGGGCCATTGCCGGGTTGCTGAGACGCTGCGTCTCAAGCTCGCCGGTAATCACACAGCGCTTGTCGGGACATGCCGGCAGGCGCTTAATGGCCGCACAACGACAAGAACAAACAGGAACCGGAGGCCTCATGCTTGCCGCGAACTCCCGAGCCCATGTCGATTGCGTCAGTCGCGTGCTGAAGAGCGCCGACCGCCTGCCCCAGGCGCCAGTGCCGCCGCTGATCCTCGACTCATGGCGCCGTTCCATGGAGCTGTACCGTCTTGACCCCGCGTCCCAGCAGGGGCCGCGCATCCTTTCCCAAAGCCTGCTCAACGAATGCCGCGAACGTGCCGAACTGTTCCTGCGCATTGCCAGCGATGCCGTGGCGCGCCTGCATGCGCGGGTGCGGGGCGCCGACTATTGCGTGCTGCTGACCGATGCCTTGGGGCGCACCATCGACTACCGGGTCGAATCGGCGATCCGTAACGACTGCCGCAAGGCCGGCCTGTACCTCGGCACCTGCTGGTCGGAAGGCGAGGAGGGCACCTGTGGCGTGGCGGCGGTGCTGACCGGCAAGGCGCCGGTCACGGTGCACAAGCGCGACCATTTTCGTGCTGCCTTCATTGGCCTGACCTGCACGGCGGCGCCGGTATTCGACCCACAGGGTGAGCTGCTCGGCGTGGTGGATGTGTCGGCCCTGCAATCCCCGGATGATCGCCGCAGCCAGCACCTGATCCTGCAACTGGTGGAGCAGACCGCGCGGGAGATCGAAAACGCCTTCTTCATGCACAGCGTGCAGGGCCACTGGGTGATGCGCGCCCATGGCACCCCGGGTTATGTGGAAAGCCAGCCTGACTACCTGCTGGCCTGGGATGCCGACGGTCGTCTGCAGGCGATCAACAGCCTGGCCCGCGAGCGCTTGCTGGCGCGCCATGGGCGCTTGCCTGAGCACATCGGCGAGTTGTTCGACGTGGACCAGCTGCGCCGCGCCAATGAGGCCTCGGCCCAGCGCCTGCCAGGCTGGGGTGGGCTGTACGGGCGGGTCAGTGCCCCCCAGCGGCGGGGCCGCGCGCAACCCTTGCAGCAAGCGCAGGATGCGCGCATCGAACAGCACTTGCGCTTGGCCACGCGGGTCAAGGATTGCAACCTGGCGGTGCTGGTGCAGGGCGAGACGGGTACCGGCAAGGAAGTCTTCGCGCGCCAGTTGCACCAGCAGAGCCAGCGCCGTGACGGGCCGTTCGTCACGCTGAACTGCGCAGCCATCCCTGAGAGCCTGATCGAGAGCGAATTGTTCGGCTATGTCGCCGGGGCGTTTACCGGCGCATCGGGCAAAGGCATGCAGGGGCTGTTGCCGCAGGCCGATGGCGGCACTTTGTTCCTCGACGAGATCGGTGACATGCCGCTGAACCTGCAGACCCGCCTGCTACGGGTACTGGCCGAAGGCGAGGTGGCACCGTTGGGGGCCGCGCGGCGCGAGCGGGTGGATATCCAGGTGATCTGTGCGACCCACCGCGACCTGGCGGCGATGGTGAGTGAAGGGCGCTTCCGTGAGGACCTGTTTTTCCGCCTGGCCAATGCCCGCTTCGAGTTGCCGCCGCTGCGTGAGCGGGAGGATCGCCTGGGCTTGATTCATCGGTTGCTGGCCGAGGAGGCCGAGGCTTGGGGGGTGGAGGTGGTGCTGGCGGACGATGCGCTGCAGGCGCTGCTGGTGTACCGCTGGCCGGGGAATTTGCGCCAGCTGCGGCAGGTGTTGCGTTATGCCTGTGCAGTCAGCGAGGGCGGGCAGGTGCGGTTGGACAGTCTGCCACCGGACGTACGAGGCGATGCGCTGCCGTCGGCAGAACCCGAAGCTTGCAACCCGGCCCGGCAGTTGCTGCTCGATGCGCTGATTCGTCATCGCTGGAAACCGGCGGAAGCGGCGCGGGCGCTGGGGATATCACGGGCTACCTTGTACCGGCGGGTGCATGAGCACCACATCGAGATGCCGCGAATGAGAGGGTGATGTTTTTTTGTGGGAGCGGGCTTGCCCGCGAACACCGGCGAAGCCGGTGCCATCCACCGCAGCGCCTGCTTCGCGGGCAAGCCCGCTCCCACAGGGATCGTGTAGGCCTGTGAGCGCTCGGCCAGGCAATAAAAAACCCCGGCACAGGCCGGGGTTTTCGTGCATCACGCTAACGCGATCACTCCTGGTTGGCCAGTTTGTGCTCGAGGTAGTGGATGTTGACGCCGCCTTTGCAGAAACCTTCATCACGCACCAGGTCGCGGTGCAGCGGGATGTTGGTCTTGATGCCGTCGACGACGATCTCGTCCAGGGCATTGCGCATGCGCGCCATGGCTTCGTCGCGGTCCTTGCCGTAGGTGATCAGCTTGCCGATCAGCGAGTCATAGTTCGGCGGAACCGAGTAGCCGCTGTACAGGTGCGAATCGACGCGTACGCCGTTGCCGCCCGGGGCGTGGAAGTGCTTGACCTTGCCTGGGCTCGGAATGAACTTCTTCGGGTCTTCGGCGTTGATCCGGCACTCCAGCGAGTGGCCACGGATGACCACGTCTTCCTGGCGGAACGACAGTTTGTTGCCAGCGGCGATGCTCAGCATCTCCTTGACGATGTCGATACCGGTGACCATCTCCGACACCGGGTGCTCAACCTGCACACGGGTGTTCATCTCGATGAAGTAGAAACGGCCGTTTTCGTACAGGAACTCGAAGGTACCGGCACCGCGGTAGCCGATCTCGATGCACGCATCGACGCAACGCTTGAAGACTTCCTGACGGGCCTTCTCGTCGATGCCCGGGGCCGGGGCTTCTTCCAGTACCTTCTGGTGACGGCGCTGCAGCGAGCAGTCGCGGTCGCCCAGGTGAATGGCGTTGCCCTGGCCGTCGGACAGAACCTGCACTTCCACGTGACGTGGGTTGGTCAGGAACTTCTCCAGGTAGACCATCGGGTTGCCGAAGGCAGCACCGGCTTCGGTACGGGTGAGCTTGGCCGAGGCAATCAGGTCCTCTTCCTTGTGCACCACGCGCATGCCGCGACCACCACCGCCACCGGCGGCCTTGATGATCACCGGGTAGCCGACGTCACGAGCGATCGCCAGGGCGACCTCTTCGTCTTCCGGCAGCGGGCCATCGGAGCCTGGTACGGTAGGTACGCCCGACTGGATCATCGCGTTCTTGGCCGAAACCTTGTCGCCCATCAGGCGAATGGTGTCGGCTTTCGGGCCGATGAAGGCGAAACCGGATTTTTCCACCTGCTCGGCGAAGTCGGCGTTTTCCGCGAGGAAGCCGTAACCCGGGTGAATCGCGGTGGCGCCGGTGACTTCGGCGGCAGCGATGATCGCCGGGATATGCAGATAGGAATCCTTGGACGATGCAGGGCCGATGCAGACCGACTCGTCTGCCAGGCCCAGGTGCATCAGTTCACGGTCGGCAGTGGAGTGCACCGCGACGGTCTTGATGCCCAGCTCTTTGCAGGCACGCAGGATCCGCAGGGCAATTTCCCCACGGTTGGCGATCAGGACTTTTTCGAGCTTCCCAGACATCGTTGGCTCTCCGCGATTCAAACGATGGTGAACAGCGGCTGGTCGAACTCAACCGGCTGGCCGTCTTCCACCAGGATGGCGTCGATGACACCGCCAATTTCGGCTTCGATGTGGTTCATCATCTTCATGGCTTCGACGATGCACAGGGTGTCGCCTTTCTTCACGCTCTGGCCAACTTCAGCGAAGTTCGGCGAGGTCGGCGAAGGCTTGCGGTAGAAGGTACCGACCATTGGCGAACGGACCACGGTGCCTTTCAGGGCAGGTGCAGCAGCGGCAGCTTCGGCGGCTGGAGCAGCGGCGGCAACCGGAGCCGCGACAGGTGCGGCAGCCATTGGCGCAGGTGCGTAGAACTGCTGGGCAGCCGGGGTCTTGCTGTGGCGGCTGATACGGACCGACTCTTCGCCTTCCTTGATCTCCAGCTCGTCGATGCCAGACTCTTCCAGCAGCTCGATCAGTTTCTTGACTTTACGGATATCCATTAATCATCAACTCCCAAAGGTTCGGT
>Ga0207713_1002853_pt1 | contig 12152 bp, 9 predicted proteins | sample KBSS64metaG_FD_184404 | JGI IMG/M metagenome (GOLD analysis project Ga0207713, IMG submission 184404) | Switchgrass rhizosphere microbial communities from Kellogg Biological Station, Michigan, USA - KBS S6-4 metaG (SPAdes) (version 2) | ecosystem: Host-associated > Plants > Roots > Rhizosphere >...
AGGATCGCAACTTGTACCCTGTTCGTCGGGTCACAAGGTGTTAAAACAATAGACGATATCTAAGCATGTAGTATTCTCGAGCGTAATGCTGGCGGACGCGGGTTCAACTCCCGCCATCTCCACCAAATACTAAAATTTATATAACTCAGTATGATGTTATATAAGACCAAAAGCCTTAACTATCAGTAGTTAAGGCTTTTTTTATGCTGTTATATTAACTTTACCTAAACCTTCAAAAAATAGAAAAGCTCGAATTAACAGCATTGCAGAACAATATAGGATTAATCCATCTTCTTTTAAGTTCTATCGAAAATTTGGAATATTTGAAATATACGATAGGTAATTTAAGTAACTACTTACACAGCTTCTCACATTTGTTAGTATTCCCACCCAATTAGTAAGTCTGTTGTATTAAGGATCATTGATGGCTCGCACTCCTAAACAAACGAAACAAGAACCTTTAGAGGTGGTTTTATGGAAAGCGGCAGATAAGCTTCGGAAGAATATTGATGCTGCTGAGTACAAGCATATTGTTCTTGGTTTAATTTTCCTTAAGTACATCTCTGATTCATTTGAAGCTCACTATAATTTGCTGGTTTCGGGTGAAGGTGAGTTTAATGGGGCTGATCCAGAAGATCGTGATGAATACACGGCGTATAACGTTTTCTTTGTTCCTGAGACAGCACGATGGTCTTATCTATTAGAACAAGCTAAGCAACCATCTATTGGTGTTATTGTTGATGCTGCAATGGAAGCTATTGAGAATGAGAACCCTCAGCTTAAAGGAGTACTTCCTAAAGTTTATGCACGCCAGAATCTCGATCCTACGAGCTTAGGTGAGTTGATTGACTTAATAGGTAACATTGCACTAGGCGATGCAAAATCTCGCTCTGCCGACGTGTTAGGGCATGTATTTGAATACTTCCTTGGAGAGTTCGCCTTAGCTGAAGGTAAACAAGGTGGGCAGTTCTATACGCCTAAATCTATTGTAAGTCTCTTGGTGGAAATGCTAGAGCCATATAAAGGACGTGTTTTTGATCCATGTTGTGGTTCGGGGGGGATGTTTGTTCAATCAGAGAAGTTCATTGAGTCACATCAAGGCTTAATTGATGACATCTCTATTTATGGACAAGAGAGTAATCAGACTACATGGCGACTGGCTAAGATGAACTTGGCAATTCGTGGTATTAACTCTGAGCATGTGAAATGGAATACTGAGGGTTCATTTCTCAATGATGCCCATAAAGATTTAAAAGCAGATTACATTATTGCCAATCCACCATTTAACGTTTCAGATTGGAGTGGTGAACAATTAATTGGTGATGCTCGCTGGTCTTTAGGTACACCGCCTGCGGGTAATGCTAACTTTGCATGGATGCAGCACTTCCTTTACCACATGTCACCGAAGGGGCAGGCTGGTGTAGTTCTTTCGAAAGGTGCATTAACTTCTAAGACTAGTGGTGAGGGTGAAATTCGTAAGGCTCTAGTGAATGAAGCTAATGTGATTGACTGTATTGTTAATCTACCTGCAAAACTATTCCTGAACACTCAGATTCCTGCTGCTTTGTGGTTTATGCGTCGTGATCGTGTAGGTTCAACCCAGTATCAAGATCGTAGTAAAGAGATCCTATTCATTGATGCTCGTAACCTAGGTCACTTGATTAACCGCAGAACCAAAGTCCTGTCTGATGACGACATCAAGCTGATCACTGATACATACCATAACTGGCGAAACAAAGGTGGTGAGTATGAAGATGTAGCTGGCTTCTGTGCTTCTGTGCCACTAGAGAAAGTAGCTGAACTTGATTATGTGCTTACACCAGGTCGTTATGTTGGTTTAGCTGATGATGAAGATGAGTTCGACTTTAAAGAACGCTTTACAACCCTTAAGGCTGAGTTTGAAGCACAGCTTGCTGAGGAGGCAAAGCTCAATAAAGCTATTGTTGAGAACCTACTGAAGGTGATTGTATGAATTGGGAGCTAAGACCTTTAGATGAAGTTATAGAATACTTTATTGATTACAGAGGGAAAACACCTAGTAAAACCACTCATGGCATTCCATTGATTACAGCAAAGATCGTAAAAGATGGTCGTCTACTAGATGCTAATGAGTTTATAGCTTTAGAAGATTATGATAATTGGATGACTCGTGGCTATCCTGAAATTGATGATATTGTTTTGACAACAGAAGCTCCCTTGGGAGAGGTTGCTTTGATCAAAGATAAAAATGTTGCCCTTGCTCAAAGGATCATCACTTTAAGAGGCTATAAGGATAGATTGGATAATAGATTCTTAAAGTATTGGTTTCAATCTGAATATGGTCAATATGAGTTAGATGCGCGTGCTTCGGGTACAACTGTATTTGGTATCAAAGCATCTGTTTTAAAGAAAATGCTTGTTCCTGTACCATGTTTACCTGAACAAAAAGTCATAGCCTCTGTTCTTTCATCACTCGATGGTAAGATTAACTTGTTGCATCGTCAGAACAAAACCTTGGAAGCAATGGCTGAAACTTTATTTCGTCAGTGGTTTATTGAGGAAGCAAAAGAGGATTGGGAGGAAGTCCAAGTAAAAGACTATGCAACTCTTAATAGGTCAACTTTAAATAAAAATTACCCATTTAATGAAATTCTGTACTTAGATACTGGTTCTTTGAATAAGGGAGTTGTTACTGAATTACAGCCTTATCAACTGGTAGAAGCTCCGAGTCGTGCGAAGAGGTTGGTGCGGCATAATGACATCCTGATCTCTACCGTTCGTCCAAACCAATGCCATTATGGTATTGTCAGTGAACCTCAGGATAACCTGGTGGTTTCTACAGGATTCTGCACGATTTCTTGTGATTTCATCTCACCTTATTTTATTTATCTTTTACTAACAAATGAAGAGATGACGGAATATCTACATAGTGTTGCTGAAGGTTCAACATCAACATATCCATCGTTAAAGCCTGAAGATATAGGGGTTGTAAAATTTAAGTTACCACCAAAAGATTTGTTGGGAGAGTTCCACGACTTAGCAGAGAGTCATTGGGAAAAAATACACTCAAATCTCAGACAAATCCAAACACTTGAAAAACTACGAGATACATTACTTCCTAAACTCATGAGCGGTGAAGTTAGGGTAGAATATAAGAGAGTGGATGCCGCATAACTTTAAGGTGAGGTTACTTTTACCTCGCCATTTTATAATTAGCGAGTTAATCATGAATAAAAAAGTTTTAGGGGTAATCTTTGGATTAATTATTTTGATTCTTGGATATTTATATGCTTCGCCTTATATTGCCATAAATAGCATTAAGAACGCTGCACAAGCAGGAGATAGTGAAAAAGTATCAAAGTACATTGATTATCCAAGTGTGCGTCAGAGCTTTAAAGATCAAATGAATGCCTATATGTTCAAAGAAGTGGCATCTAAAGAAGCAGACGGTTGGGAAGCTCTGGGTGCAATGATGGCATCAACAATGGTTGATAAAATGATTGATGCTATGATCACTCCAGAGGGAATGACATTGATGCTTCAGGGCAAAGATCTAAAAAGTACCTCATCAAATGGTTCAAATGATCATCAAGTATCGGAAGCTAAAGAAAAGACAAAACCAGAGTACATTTCACGCTATACATCAATGAACGATTTTGAGGTCGTAGTTAAAGATCAGGATAAAGATAAAGAAGTCAAAGTAATGATGGTTCGTGATGGTTTAAGTTGGAAAATTAATAAGATCGTTGTGCCACTTGAAAAATGACTCTCTGAATAAATAAAGATTAAATTTAAGGACTATTAACATATGAATAGTCCTTAAATTTAGATGGCTTGCTCAAAAGCTCTTAAGTTAGGAATAAAGTTATAGCCATGATAATGTTTACATAGCTTTTTCTCAGGTGACAGTTTATGCCACAGTGCCTCAGAAAATGGTTTCATGGATTTATATAGAACAACATTTAATAAGTTCAAATGAAAACCAATCACTCTTAAGTCTTATTAGGCTGAATTCGGAACCATATTGTGATAATGTAAGCATATGACTTTATAAGAATATACTGGGGAAGTATGTCTAAAATGATTGAATCAGACATAGAGCTGATGGCAATAGAACAACTTGAGGCTTTAGGTTATAGCTATTTATATGGTCCTGATATTGAATCTAAAGGCAATAATCCTCTAAGAAGTTATAAGCAAGTCATTTTAGAGTCTAAAGTGCTAGAAGCGTTGCAACGCTTGAATCCCCAGTTAAGCGATGAAAAATGTATTGAAGCATTAAAAAGAATTACTAATATTCAATCCCCAGATTTACTTTCTAATAATCAGTGTTTTCATCGACTGTTAACTGAAGGAATCAATATTGAGATTACCAAAGAGGGTAATACTCAAGGTGAGCTTGCCTGGGTTATTGATTTTAATAATCCGATGAATAATGAATTTCATGTCGTAAATCAAATTACAATTCGAGAGGATCGTTGGACTCGTCGTCCAGACATGATCATCTATGTAAATGGTTTGCCTTTGGTTGTTATTGAACTTAAAAATGCAACGAATGAAAATGCAACAGTTGAAGACGCTTATAAGCAAATACAGACTTATAAAAGCCAGATTCAATCCCTGTTTACATATAACGCTTTCAATATCATTTCTGATGGCTTAGAGGCAAAAGCAGGAACTATTTCTGCGGATTTAAGTCGATACATGGCATGGAAGACTACAAACGGTCAAACCAAGGCAAAAAAGACACAAGCCCAGCTTGAGGTTTTGATCCAAGGATTGCTTAATCCAGTTACATTGTTAGATATTATTCGGCACTTCATCGTATTTGAGTCTAGTAAACAAGAAGATGCAAATGGCTTAATCACAATTAAAACGATTAAGAAGATGGCTGCTTACCATCAATACTATGCAGTGAATGCTGCGGTACTATCTACTATTCGAGCTTCTGCTGTAAATGCAGAGTCTAAATCAGCAGAAATTGCATTGCAGCAGCAGGGGAGAAGTAAATTAGAGCTAGTGCAGCAACAAGCTGTAGGTGATAGAAAAGCAGGTGTAGTTTGGCATACGCAGGGTTCTGGTAAATCTTTATCTATGGTTTTCTACACTGGGAAAATAGTCCTTGCCCTAGATAATCCAACAGTCGTAGTCATCACAGATCGTAATGATTTAGATGATCAACTATTTGGGACATTTGCAGCATCAAGCCAACTTCTCAGACAAACACCAAAGCAAGCAGAATCACGAGAAGAGCTTAAAGAATTACTGAAAGTTGGTTCTGGTGGAGTGATCTTTACTACCATTCAAAAGTTCCAACCAGAAGATGGTGGTAGTGTTTACGAAGAACTATCGGATCGGACAAATATTGTTGTTATTGCTGATGAGGCACATCGCTCGCAGTATGGTTTCAATGCAAAAGAAGTTGATGTTAAAGATAGTGATGGCAAGGTTGTTGGTAAACGTACGGTATATGGTTTTGCTAAATACATGCGTGATGCTCTCCCTAAGGCAACCTATCTTGGATTTACTGGCACACCAATTGAGAAAACAGATGTAAATACGCCTGCTGTTTTTGGTAACTATGTAGATATTTATGACATCTCTCAGGCAGTAGAAGATGGTGCAACTGTTCGAATTTTCTATGAGAGCCGTTTAGCTAAAATTACAATCAGTGATGAAGGCAAAGAGTTAATCCACCAATTTGATGAACAGTTCAGTGAAGACGAACTAAACCAGACTCAGAAAGAGCGTGCAAAGTGGGCAAGAGTAGAGGGATTAATTGGCAGCAAAGATCGCATTAAGGCTATTGCGAAAGATATAGTTGAGCATTTTGAACAGCGTCTAATTGCAAATGCTACCCAAGGTAAAGGCATGATTGTCAGTATGTCACGCCGTATCGCAGTAGAGCTCTACAACGAGATTGTCAAAATTAAGCCTGAGTGGCACAGTGATGATCTGAATGATGGTGTAATCAAAGTTATTATGACTTCATCTGCGTCTGATGGAGAGGAGATTGCTAAGCATCATACAACTAAAAAGCAACGCCAAACGTTAGCAAATCGAATGAAAGATGATGACGACAAGCTTAAACTCGTTATCGTTAGAGATATGTGGCTTACTGGTTTTGATGCACCAAGTATGCATACACTTTATATCGACAAACCAATGAAAGGTCATAGTCTCATGCAAGCTATTGCACGAGTAAACCGAGTTCATAAGGATAAGATTGGTGGATTGGTTGTTGATTATTTGGGTATTGCTTCTGATCTGAAAGAAGCCTTGTCCTTTTATTCTGAAGCAGGTGGTAAAGGTGATCCTGCCCTCATACAAGATGAAGCAGCAACAATCTTGCAAGAAAAATTAGAAGTCATAGATGGCATCATGCATGGTTATGATTATCGAGAATACTTCACAGCAAATACCTCACGAAAGCTAAATATCATTTTAGAAGCTGAAGATCATATTTTAGGTGTAGATCAAGGGCAGGGGAAAAGCAGATTTCTAAATGCAGTAACTGCAATGTCTCAAGCTTTTGGTTTAGCAACACCTCATCCAACAGCAATGGAATCAGCGCATGTAGTGGCTTTCTTTCAAGCAGTAAAGGCGCGCTTAATTAAATTTGGTGATGGGTCGGGGGCAATCTCTGGATTCAGTAATGCTCAATTAGAAGCTAAAGTTAAGCAGACTATTGATGAAGCCTTGGTAACAGAGAAAGTCGTAGATATCTTTGATGCAGCAGGTATTCAAAAGCCCGACATTTCAATTCTTTCTGATGAGTTCATGCAAGAGATGAAAGACTATCAGCATAAGAATATTGCTTTAGAAACTTTGAAAAAGCTCTTGAATGATGAAATCAAAATGCGCGGGCAACGTAGTATTACCCAAGGTAAGAAACTTATAGATATGCTTAACTCGTCTATTAAGAGTTACCAAAATAAAGTTCTTACTGCGGCAGAAGTAATTGATGAGCTGATCAAGTTGGCTAAAGCAATTCAGGAGTCTGACAAACTTGCAGAAGAATTAAAGCTAACTGAATATGAATATGCTTTCTATTCTGCTGTTGCTGAGAATGAAAGTGCGAAAGAGCTTATGCAGAAAGAAATTCTGCGTGAACTCGCCGTTGTACTAACAGCATCAATTCGTAAAAGTGTTACCTTGGATTGGACAATCAAAGAATCTGCACGAGCTAAATTACGAGTCATCGTTAAACGATTACTTAAGAAATATGGTTATCCCCCTGATATGGCTTTATTAGCTACTGAAACAGTTTTGGAGCAAGCTGAGCAGTTGGCAGAGGAGTTAGCCCAATTAGAAGAAAATACAGTTGAAAGTATTGTTTGATCTATATTTGTTTAAACAATTCAACTTTTCTTCTCATACATCCATGAAGACATCCATTATAGATAAGGGTTAATAATACTTATCTATAAAACAATGAGATGACGTGTGGGTTCGAGTCCGACCCTCGGGAGGATGCTTACCGATGTTGGGTTAGTAAAAGAAGGTGTGATCGAATCTGTTGAAATTAAGTAAGAATTTTATTCTAGTTCAAATTTGGATATGGTGAAGATGGATGATAGGACCGTAAGAACTAATGATTTTATTCTAGTCTGTATCGCTTATTAATATAAATTTTATTTTATTAATTATAATAATTAATTTGGTAGACGCCATTTTTAGCAAAATAATTTTAAAGAAATCAGCCACCTACTCCAAGTGGCTTTTTTGTTGACAGGATTTTGACAGACATAGTCTTTTTTTATTTTTCCAAGCCTATTTTTTTGATCATTGTGAATGGCGAGAGTTAAAACTTATAAATATTTATCCTTTAATCTCCATTCATTTAAATAACTTTGCATTTCATTTTCAAGGATATGCAATTCTTTTTTCAGATTATTATGCTCTTCTTGAATTGCATCTAAATCAACTTTAATATTTATTTCTTTGTGCTTAATATATCTTGAAATGTTTAAGTTATATTCATTGTCACGAATCTCATTTATAGTAGCATTATAAGAAAAATCGACTACATTATCTTTATTTTTGTAAGCAGTTACAATTTCATCAATATTTTCTTTACTTAAAGAATTTAAATTCTTGTCAAATATAAATTTTTTAGAAGCATCAATAAACTTTATATTGTTATGATTTTTATTTTTTTTCAATATTAATACAACTATAGGGATATTTGAACCGAAAATAAGTTTTTCCGGTAGACCAATGACTGCATCAATTAAATTTTTTTCAATTAAATTTTTTCGAATTTCAGCTTCAGATCCACTTCTGAACAAAACGCCGTTAGGAACTATAATTCCCATACGTCCATTATCATTAATTGAATTAATCATATGTAGGATAAAAGCAAAATCACCTTTAGATTTGGGCGGCATTCCAAATGTAAAACGTTTAAATTTATCATTTATTAATTCATCATACCCCCAGTTATTTAAGGTAAATGGTGGATTTGATATGGCAATATCAAATTGTATTAAATTACTATTTTGATCGATGAATTTAGGGTCTAAAAGTGTATTACCTAATTCAAGTGTATGAGATAAATTGTCATGCAAAATCATATTTAAAATTGCAATTGCATGTGTTGTAGCATTTATTTCTTGGCCAAATAGTAGGCAATTATCTTCATCTCTATGATTTTCTATAAAATAATTATTAAAGCTTAATAGTAAGGATCCTGTACCACATGCAGGGTCATATATTGTTTGTGAATTTTTTGGGGGTATTAATTTTACTAGTAACTCATTTAATGAGCTTTGAGTATAAGATTGACCAGCATTTCTACTATCGATTAGTGAAAAATAACTTATATAGGATTCAAAAATTTTACCAGCTTCAATGGAAACTTTATCTTTGCTAAGTTTGCTATTAATTTTTTCAACTATATTAAATAGTTTTCTAAATAGTAAATCACTTTCTTTTATTTCCAAGTATTTAGTTTTATTATTAGATAAGCCAAAATTGTTATTTTTGAATAGAGTATGGTTTTTAGAAATAAACTGATATATAGCTTCTTCAAAGCGACTACTATTATTATTTAGATGGATTTTTGATAATAAGTAATCAAAATCAGATTCTTTTGGAAGAATAATTTTTTGTTTATCAAAATAAATGCCATTATCTTCTTCAGCTATTATTTTTATTTTATAATCTGAATTATTTTCCATTTTGATGGTTTTAATAAGGCGGAAAAAAAGCATTACTAAAAATATAGGTTTATAATCATCAAATGTAATAATTCCCCTTACGAGATCGAGGTTTTCTGATAAATCTTTATGGAATATATATTGGTTTAAGTTATTTGCTGTAATCATTCAACTCTCCATAATTAATCTTTTTGCATAATTCATTAAAAAATAAGTCATTAACTTCGATTAATCTTTTATAGATATTTCTTTGAGTTGACCAATTTTTTTGAATATTACTAATATTTAATTGCTGCTCAATTGGGGGGATTTTCCACTCAAGGCTAGATACATTTTTAAGATTTATCTTACTAATATTAGAACCTTCACTAAATTGATTTAGTATGTTCTGACCTTCTGGAGAATTGAGAAACCAATGTAAATAATAGGGATCAATCTTCTGTTCATTACACCGAATGACTGCTACCTGATTATTAGTAATAATAGGGAAGTCTATATTTTTATCAATAATAGCGGCTGAAAAAATAGGGCCACGTAATCTTAACAAAATGTCATCTTTTGATAAAAAGTGCTGAACTGGGCTAGTTTCTGGTATAACCTTAGGAAGATTCTGAAAATCAATAGCTTCATCAGGACTTATATCTTTAGTTTGAATAAGATAGCATGTGCCTTGATCTCCAGCATCATTTATTGCTTTCTTAAATGGTAATCCTAACCTAATTTCAGCTACATTATTTAATTTCATCGATTCAAACATACTAGAACCTCATTGGGAGATTACTCTCCCTTATCCAGATTAACGCTCATTGAAAATGAATGCTTTAATTCAACTATCCCCATATTTACTTCAAAAGCATAATTCATAGAGGATTGTAAGCTAAATGTCATTAGAATAAGCTTCATAAAGAGCATAAGTGAGAATTTATCGAGCTTTAAGCTTGAGGCGGTGCGGTTTTTCATACTGTTCTCCTTTGTAGTAGGTTCCTACTATTTTGTGGTGTATTTGAATTATATACATCTGCTTATGCTTTTTCAATATAGTAGAGCCCTACTACAAAGTGTTGTTGCAGAGGTTTATCGCTTTTTCCTCTTTTTAAAAATTTAAGTTGTTGTATTTGTTATATAAAAAAAATTCAAATTTTTTTAGATATAAGAGATAAAGAGATAAGATTTAAATAAGTTGGAATGAACAAAAAACAATTTACCTTAAAAAAGAAAAGAAACATTTTTAAATTATTGATTAATATAAATTTATGGATTTGTTTACTAAAAATGATGTAATTTACTATATTTAACTAATTTAAAAGGTACGCAATGCAAAAACGTGGACGCCAAATTCGTTTGTTTTATGTAGATGGACAGCATAACGGTATTGTGAGAGCAGAACTAATGAATTGGACAGGTTATGTCTATGCAGCACCTAGAGCAAGCTTGAAACAGTTAATTGAAAAAGAAGATGCTCATGGTTCAGGTATTTACTTTCTTATTAGTAAATCCCAAGAACTAGAGGGTAGATACAATGTGTATGTTGGAGAAACCGTTAATGGAATACAACGAATGCAACACCATGATTATAATAAAGACTTTTGGGATACTGTTATTTTAGTTCAATGTAAGGATACGACATTAACTAAAACTCATTGTGCATATTTAGAGTACCAAACCTATAAATTTATTAAAGAGAACACTCTTTATGAAATTGAAAACAAACAAGAAATAAAAAATTATGCAGGAAAGTTATCAGATGCTGATATTTCCGATATGGATACATTTTTAGATAACCTAAGTTTTGTTTTGCCTGCATTAGGAGTCAATATACTTACACCAGTTGTAAAAATCCCAAGCCAATCAAATACTCAATTTGCCCCTACTATAGATGAAGCAATAGAAGCAGAATTTTTTATTTTAAGCCGTGATAAAAAAGTAGATGGAAAAGCTTATATAAAAGAGGGCGTTTTTTATGTGAGACAAGGTTCTATTGGTAAAGAACAGCAGACTTCATCTCAACATAATTTCATAATAAATCAACGTCAATCTTTGATAGATAAAGGTATGATCCGAGTAGTTGATGATAAAATTGAATTTACTCAAGATGTATCTTTTACAAGTACTTCGACACCTGCCGCCATGTTATTTGGCCGTCCAACATCAGGGCCATCTACTTGGAAGCTCTTGGGGCAGCCTAATATCAGTTATAAGGATTGGGAAGAAAAGCAGCTTATGCAATAAATAGAATAGTGTGTTATGAATTTAATTTTTTGTTCTAGACTATTGTAATAGTTCATCTTGGTTAAATGTAGAATGAATAATGAAATATAATTTATTAAAAATCTATAGCTTATGGAAATATGAGTTCACTGTAATTTTTTAATCTTAATTTATTTGGAACGAACACATTCCCCCAAGGCCCCCGTGCCACAACAGAACTTTAATTTTTTGCGCTGATTTAAAGTCATCCACCATTGCGACACAGAGATAAGGGAGCTAAGCCAAACGCTTAGCCCATGTCTTCTTTATCGCACCGCCGCATGACACTAAAAAAAGTAGGGGCAAAGTCCTGTGGGAGAGCAGGACTTTGCAAACTGACATGTTCTAGACGTTGCATGAGCTTATGCGAATACACTTGTTCAAGCCGTTGGTAAATACAGTCGCAACTGGCTTGGGTGTGCCCACCAGACAGGCAAATTTCTTCAAAATCCTGCTGAGTACGGAGGTCACAGCCAGAAACACCGTAATCGCCTATTAAAAGGCTTAAAGCCAAAATAGGTTTATAAAGTTTCATATTATTCTCGTGATAATTTTCACTAAGTTATTAATAAAAATAAGCCGCTTATATTTAAAGTATTAAAATCATTTTTTAGGTAATAGTTAACCCACCCATAAAAACAGGAAAATAAAATGATTAAGTTTTTTAAATTAAAAGTATTTATAAATTTAAAATATTTTAGGTGAGAGAAAGCCTAAATTTTAAATAAATAAAATCACGAGAGAGGATAGGGGATTAATATAAAA
>Ga0207713_1002859_pt1 | contig 12130 bp, 15 predicted proteins | sample KBSS64metaG_FD_184404 | JGI IMG/M metagenome (GOLD analysis project Ga0207713, IMG submission 184404) | Switchgrass rhizosphere microbial communities from Kellogg Biological Station, Michigan, USA - KBS S6-4 metaG (SPAdes) (version 2) | ecosystem: Host-associated > Plants > Roots > Rhizosphere >...
AGTGACAGCAAGATCGCTGGTTTACTGGAGGCACAAGGCATCCAGGTAGCCCGTCGCACCGTCGCCAAGTACCGCGAGTCCCTCGGCATCGCACCGTCGAGCGAGCGCAAGCGACTGATGTAGCCCCCGGATGTGCCACAGCGTTTGTGGGGCAGGTGCAATACCTGCCTCTTTATGCACGGGCAACAAAGGAGAAGCTGTATGCAAGTCAATATCAGTGGACAGCATGTAGAAGTCACCCAGCCACTGCGCGATTATGTGCTTGAAAAGCTCGCTCGCGTGGAAAGTCACTTCGACAAGATCACCAACGTGCAGGTCATCATGAAAGTCGAGAAGCTGCAGCAGAAGGTCGAAGCGACCTTGCAGATTCCAGGCGGCGAAGTGGTTGCCAACGCGGAACACGAAGACATGTATGCAGCGATCGACGCCTTGGCCGACAAGCTCGACCGCCAACTGAAAAAACATAAGGAAAAACAGCAAAGTCTGCTGCAAGGTGCAGCCGCCCGCTGATCCCTCTCATCCATGATCCGACTTGAAACCATCCTGACCCCCGGCCGTTCCCTGGTGAACGTGCCGGGCGTCAGCAGTAAAAAACGCGCGCTGGAAACGATCGCCACTGCGGTCCACCGCGAAGTCCCCGAGCTTGATGAGCAAGATCTCTTCGAGAGGCTGATCGCCCGCGAAAAACTGGGCTCCACTGGGTTTGGCAATGGCATTGCCATTCCACATTGCCGCCTCAAGGGCTGCGAGAGTCCGGTCAGTGCCCTGCTCCACCTCGCCGCCCCCATTGATTTCGACGCCATCGACGGCGCGCCAGTGGACTTGCTGTTCGTCCTGCTGGTGCCAGAAGCCGCCACCGATGCGCACCTTGAACTGCTCCGCCAGATCGCCAGCATGCTCGATCGCAAGGAAGTCCGTGATCGCCTGCGTGCTGCCAGCAGCAGCGAAGCGTTGTATCAAGTCGTCATGGACGTACAGAACGGGAGCTGAACATGCGCCTGATCATCGTTAGCGGCCGGTCCGGCTCCGGCAAGAGCACCGCCCTCGATGTACTGGAAGACAACGGCTATTACGTCATTGACAACCTGCCGGCTGGGCTGCTGCCGCAACTGGCGGAAAGCGCGTTGATCAACACCGATCTGCTGCAACCCAAGGTGGCGGTAAGTATCGATGCACGCAACCTGCCAAGCCATCTGTCGCGCTTCCCCGAGCTGCTCGAAGAAGCCCGTGCACGCCACATCCAGTGTGACGTGCTGTACCTCGACGCCAACGAGGACACGCTGCTCAAGCGCTTCTCGGAAACGCGCCGACGCCACCCGCTGACCAACGCCGATCGCTCGCTGGCCGAAGCGATCCGCGTCGAAAGCGAACTGCTGGGGCCGATTGCCGACCTTGCCGACCTGAAGATCGACACCACCAGACTCAACCTCTACCAGCTACGCGACTCGATCAAACTGCGCCTGCTCAACCAGCCCGAGCCCGGCACGGCCTTCCTGGTCGAGTCGTTCGGTTTCAAGCGCGGGATGCCGGTCGATGCCGACCTGGTGTTTGACGTACGCTGCCTGCCCAACCCGTACTGGAAACCGGAACTGCGCGAACATTCCGGCCTGGAACAACCGGTCATCGATTACCTGGCTGCACAGCCGGACGTCGAAGAAATGTTCAACGATATTTCCAGCTACCTGCTCAAGTGGCTGCCGCGCTTTGCTGCCAGCAACCGCGCCTATGTCACCATCGCCATTGGCTGCACGGGTGGCCACCATCGCTCGGTCTACATCACCGAACGCCTGGGCCAACTGCTGCAGCAATCCCTGAAAAACGTCCAGGTCCGCCACCGCGACCTCTAGCCCACAGGATCCACCGCACGATGCCCGCCCGCGAAATCACCATCATCAACAAGCTGGGCCTGCATGCCCGGGCGGCAGCCAAGTTCGTCGGCGTAGCCGGCAAGTACCCCTGCCAGGTCCGCGTCGGCCGCGCCCCCGACAAGCTGGTGGACGGCAAGAGCATCATGGCGGTGATGATGTTGGCTGCGGGCAAAGGCACCCAGGTGCACCTGCTGACCGAAGGTGAGCAGGATAACGACGCCCTGGAAGCCCTGGTGGCACTGATCAACAACTACTTCGACGAAGGCGAGTAAAGCCCCCTGCAACATCCCCTGCCAATTGTCAGGGTGCATTCCTGCGCGGTTGTCATTATACCTATATGGGTATAGATTGAGACCAGGCCATGGAAGCTTTCAAACGGATCAAGACGCTGTACTGGGTGGGCAGTAGCAAAAAGGACCTTCAGGCACTGCCAGAGGATGTTCAGGACATATTCGGTTTTGCTCTGCACCAGGCGCAGGAAGGTGCCAAGCATCTGCAGGTGAAGTATCTCAGAGGGTTCAGCGGAGCGGGCGTGCTGGAGGTTGTGGAGGACCACAACCGCAGCACCTATCGTGCGGTGTACACCGTGACATTTGGTTCGGCAGTCTACGTACTGCATTGCTTCCAGAAAAAATCCACCTCTGGCATCAAGACCTCCAGCCACGACATTGACTTGATCAAGTCGCGCTTGAAACTGGCTGAAGCTCACTCGCGAGGAGAGAAACATGATTGAGATCGAAGAAAGCAGCGGCAGCGTCTATACCGACCTTGGCAGTGAAAACGCCAGCGAGATGCTGGTAAAGGCGCATCTCGCCAGCAAGATATGCAGCATCATCAAGGCCCGTCACATGACTCAGGTGCAAGCATCCGCAGTCCTTGGGCTTCCGCAACCCAAGGTTTCCGACATGATGCGCGGCAAGTTTCGCGGCATCAGCGAAACCAAGATGATCGATTGCCTGGCTCGACTCGGCCGCGATGTACAAATCGTGGTGAAAGCCGCCCCTCGTTCCCGCCGAGAAGGTCGAGTAGAAGTCATTTTCGCCTGAGCCAACCCCAAGCCCACCCGTCCACCTTCATTCAAGACATCGCGGTATCCATCACCATCATCAGGCAGAAGCCGATGCAAAGCCCCAAGCTGGCCAAGCGGTGATGCCCATTGCTGCGCGACTCGGGAATGATCTCCTGGGTCACCACCAGCAGCATCGCCCCCGCCGCACAGGCCAGGCCCACTGGCAACAGCAACTCCGCCATGTTCACCAGCCAGGCACAGATCACTGCAGCCAGCGGCTCGACCAGGCCAGAGGCGGCACCGATCAGAAACGCCTTGAAGCGTGGCATCCCCGCCCCTGCCAGCACCAGCGCTATCACCAGCCCTTCAGGTACATCCTGCAAGGCAATGCCCATCGCCAGGCTGTCGGCATCGGCCATGCCGCCTCCGGCAGACACACCGATCGCCATGCCCTCGGGTATGTTGTGGGCGATGATGGCGATCACGAACAGCCAGATCCGCGCGGCGATCACTGGCTGATTCTCGGTGCCGACCAACGCCTCCGGCGACGCACCGGAGACTTTGAGATCGACCAGGAACAGGCACAGGGCGCCGAGCATCAGGCCGAAGCTGATCAGGCCACCGGCGCCCCAAGCGCTGAAGCCAATGGCCTGGGCTGCATCCAGCCCGGGGATGATCAACGAGAACGCCGTGGCCGCCAGCATCACCCCGGCTCCGAAGCCCAGCAAGCTATCGGCCAGAGCCACCGGCATGTTGCGAATCACCAGCACCGGTACAGCGCCCAGCGCCGTACCCAGCGCGCACAGTGCGCCACCTTCCAGGGCGCGCAGCATGCGTGGTTCCAGGTCCAGCCAGGCAATGCCACGGGCCAGCAGCAACGCAGTCCCGGCCAGTAACAGCAAGGTTCCCAGCGCTAGCCGGAACAGGCGCACACTGCTGACAGACATCACCTCGGAGCGCATACCGGGCCGACTCACTTCAAGGCTTCATGATAGCGGCGATCCACTTGCGCCCAGTCAATCACGTTGTAGAAGGCGCCAATGTATTCCGGGCGACGGTTCTGGTACTTCAGGTAGTAGGCGTGCTCCCACACGTCCAGGCCGAGGATCGGCGTGTTGCCGTGCATCAGCGGGCTGTCCTGGTTACCACTGCTTTCCACCACCAGCGCGTTCTGCGGGGTGACACTGAGCCACGCCCAGCCGCTGCCGAAACGGGTCAGGGCGGCCTTGGTGAACGCGTCCTTGAACGCTTCGAAACCACCCAGCTCGGCGTCGATGGCCTTGGCCAGCTGGCCGTGTGGCTGGCCACCACCCTGGGGTGACATGACCGTCCAGAACAGGCTGTGGTTGGCGTGGCCGCCACCGTGATTGGTGACCGCACCGCGCAGGTTCTCAGGCAGTTGCTTGACCGCACCGACCAGCTTCTCGACCGGCCATTCGGCCCACTCGGTGCCCTCGATGGCCGCGTTCAGGCCATTGACGTAGGTCTGGTGGTGCTTGGTGTGGTGGATTTCCATGGTTTGCGCATCGATGTGCGGTTCCAGCGCATCGTAGGCGTAAGTCAGTGCAGGCAAGGTATGCGGCATATCAGTGAATTCCGTAGGCATGGTTACTGGGCGCCACGTCTGGCTGGGCAGCGAGCTCGCTGGCCTCGGCGCCGTGGCGGTTGAGCAGGCGCTCGGTACGCGGATACTGGCCGTACTCGGCGATGAAACTCAGCAGTTCGGTATAGGTGCGTGTGCTGTGGCGCAGCGCTGCATCACGCAGCGCCTGCGGCAAACGCGCTTCCTGGCTGGCCTGGAGCAAGCGCTGATGGGCGGCGCACAGGTAGTCGGCACTCTCGTGCGGCTGGTTCAGACGCAGGTGCAGGTCGGCCAGGTTGTGATGGGCGATGACCAGTGCGGCCACCGCTTCGTCGACGTCATGCCAGCGCTCGAACAGCACTTGGGCCAGGGCCAGGGCTTGCAGGTAGTGTTCCCGGGCATCGACCAGTTCGCCCTGTTCGAACAGGCGGTTGGCGATCTCGGTCGTGCGTTTCCAGTGCTGCATGACGGTGCTTCCTCTGGGCGCTACGGCTTGTCAGATGCCGCCAGCAGTGAGTTTTTCCGGATCCAGCAGCGCCTCGAGCTGATCGCGTGACAGGTCGGTGTGCTCCAGCGCCACATCGATGATCGGGCGGCCCTGCTGGTAAGCGGTCTTGGCGATTTCAGCGGCCTTGAGGTAGCCGATGATCGGGTTCAGCGCAGTGACCAGGATCGGGTTGCGGGCCAAGGCTTCCTTGAGCTTGCCTTCGTTGACCTTGAAGCTGGCAATGGCCTTGTCGGCCAGCAGGCGGCTGGCATTGGCCATCAGCTCGATGCTCTCCAGCAGGTTGCGGGCGATCACCGGCAGCATCACGTTCAGTTCGAAGTTGCCCGACTGGCCGGCCACCGCGATGGTGGCGTCATTGCCGATCACCTGGGCGGCGACCATGGCGGTGGCTTCCGGAATCACCGGGTTGACCTTGCCTGGCATGATCGACGAGCCAGGCTGCAGGCCCTGCAGCTCGATTTCGCCGAGGCCGGCCAAGGGGCCCGAGTTCATCCAGCGCAGGTCGTTGGCAATCTTCATCAGCGCCACGGCGGTGGTCTTGAGTTGGCCGGACACCGCCACGGCAGTGTCCTGGGAGCCGATCAGGGCGAACAGGTTATGGCCGGGGGTAAACTCGACCTGGGTGAGGCCGCTCAACTGGCGCGCGAAGCCGGCAGCGAACTGCGGGTGAGCGTTGATCCCGGTACCCACGGCGGTGCCGCCCTGGGCCAGCGCCTGCAGGCTCGGCAAGGTCGCCTGGATATGCGCCATGGCGCCGTTGATCTGCGCAGCCCAGCCATCGAGCACCTGGCTCATGCGCACCGGCATGGCATCCATCAGATGGGTGCGGCCGGTTTTCACATATTGATGCACTTGCGCTGACTTGGCCTCGATCACCTGGACCAGGTGGCTCAGGGCCGGCAACAGTTGCTCATGCAGCGCCAGGGCGGCACTGACGTGGATGGTGGTCGGGATGATGTCGTTGCTGCTCTGGCCACAGTTGACGTGGTCGTTGGCATTGACCGGTTCGCCGAAGATGCGGCTGGCCAGGGTGGCGATCACTTCGTTGGCGTTCATGTTCGAACTGGTGCCGGAACCGGTCTGGAACACATCCACCGGGAAGTGCTGGATGAAATCTTCGGCCAACAGCTGCTCGACCGCCTGGACGATGGCCTCGCCCTGCCCTGCCGAGAGTTGCTCCAGCTCGATGTTGGCCTTGGCCGCAGCGGCCTTGGCCAGTAACAGGGCGCGGATGAACTGGGCTGGCATGCGCTGACCGCTGATCGGGAAGTTGTCGACCGCGCGCTGGGTCTGAGCGCCATACAGGGCCTTGGCCGGCACCTGCAGCTCGCCCATGCTGTCACGCTCGATACGGGTATCACTCATCTTCAAATCCTTGCATCAGTTCATCGGGAGAAATCGACGGCAGCAGCCGGCAGTTGGCCAGCTGCAAGGCATAGGGCTGCCAGCGCTGGTTCTGCTCGCGGCGATCGAGGTTGCGCAGGTCGAGCAGCGGGCGCCACGCCTGGTCAAGGCACAGGCAACGCCAGTGCCACGGCAACATGCGGTCGCAAGCGGTATCCAGCAGCAGGCGGAAGGAGGTCAGTGCCACGGTCCATGGCGAGGTTTCAGTGCAGCACACCAGGTAACGGCCTTCGGCCAGGTAGTGCTCGATCAGGCGCGGCTCGTCGGGCTCGAGGGCGCAGCGAATGCGCCGGCTGAGCCAGCGCCAGTTTTCCAGGTAGGGCAGTTCGCGGAGGACGGGTTTCATGAACATCATCGCCGGGTTACTGGATAATGATATTCATTATTAAGTGATAAATAGAATCACTTCAAGTGGAGAGTGATGAAAGAAAAACCCGGCGCGATGGCCGGGTTTCACTATCACTGGGCAATTCTGGCAACTATCAGCTGCCAGCGACCGTCATCCGCTCGATCAGTACCGACCCCGTATGGATATTGCTGCGAGTCTCAAGATCACTGCCGATCGCGACAATTTGCTGGAACATGTCCTTCATGTTGCCAGCGATGGTCACTTCCTGCACTGCATGCTGGATCTCGCCATTCTCGACCCAGAAGCCCGCCGCACCGCGCGAATAATCACCGGTTACCATGTTCAGGCCATGGCCCATCAGCTCGGTCACCAGCAGACCACGGCCCATGCGCCGGATCAGCGCCGCCTGGTCTTCGACGCCGTGGGTGACATACAGGTTATGCACGCCTCCGGCGTTGGCAGTGCTCGGCAGCCCCAGTTTGCGACCGGAGTAGGTACCCAGCAGGTAGGACACCAGCTCACCTTTGTCGACGAACGGCTTGGCATAGGTCGCCAGGCCGTCACCGTCGAATGCGGCGCTGCCCAGCGCACGCGGAATGTGCGGGCGCTCGTCGAGGGTCAGCCAGGATGGGAACAGGCGCTGGCCGATGGCGCCGTCGAGGAACGACGATTTGCGGTACAGGTTGCCCCCCGAGATGGCCGAGAGGAAGCTGCCGAACAGGCCACCCGCCAGCTCGGCGGAGAACAGCACCGGCACTTCGCAGGTCGGTACCGGCCGCGCACCCAGACGGCTGGCGGCACGCTGGGCGGCGCGCACGCCAATGCTGCTCGGGTCGGCCAGCAGGTTGCCCTGGCGGTTCACGTCATACCAGTAGTCACGCTGCATCTGGCCTTCGCCTTCGGCGATCATCACGCAGCTCAGGCTGTGCCGGGTCGAGGCGTAGCCACCGATGAAGCCGTGGCTGTTGCCGTAGACGCGGCAACCCTGGTGAGTATTCAAGGTGGTGCCATCGGCATTGAGGATGCGCTTGTCGGCGTCGAATGCCGCCGCCTCGCAGGCCAGCGCCATCTCGATGGCTTTCTCCGGCTCGATGTCCCAGTCGTGATAGAGGTCGAGGTCGGGGATTTCGCGGGCCATCAGCGCGGCGTCAGCCAGGCCCGAGCATTCGTCCTCGGAGGTGTGCTTGGCAATCGCCAACGCGGCGGCCACGGTTTCGCGAATGGCCTCCGGGCCACTGGCCGAGGTGCTGGCAGAGCCCTTGCGCTGGCCGACATACAGGGTGATGCCAAAGCCTTGGTCGCGGTTGAACTCGACCGTCTCGACCTCGCGCTGACGCACCGTGGTGGACAGGCCCTGCTCCAGCGATACCGCTACCTCACAAGCACTGGCGCCTTGCTTGCGTGCTTCTGCAATGATCGCTTCGACCTGCTCCTGCAACGCTGGCAGGTCTTTGGGACCTACGCTCTGGACTGCACTCATGGTTTTCTCCACTCAAATTCTGCGTACGGCTTTGGGTCATTCTACGACCGGGCCGGACAAGCGGCCCCCGACTGGTTATCATGGCGGCGATTTCTAGCGGACTGCCACCATGGTTGATTCATACGACGACGCCTTCGACGGCGAAAAAAGCAAAACCCAGATCAAGCGCGAGCTGCATGCGCTGGTCGAACTCGGCGAGCGCCTGACCACGGTCAAGGCCGACACCCTGGCACGCCTGCCGCTCACCGACGAGCTGCGCAAGGCCCTGGCCGACGCCAGCAAGCACACCGCCCATGGCGCACGCAAACGTCACATGTCGTTCGTCGGCAAGCTGATGCGCGACCAGGACCTGGACGGTATCCACGCCGTGCTCGATCAGATCGACAGCTCCAGCCGCCAGTACAACGAGCGCTTCCACAACCTGGAGCGCTGGCGCGACCGCCTGATCGACGGTAACGACGAAGACCTCGAGCGTTTCGTCAACGAATACCCCGAGACCGATCGCCAGCAACTGCGCTCGCTGATTCGTCATGCCCAGCACGAAAAGGCGCGGAACAAACCGCCTGCCGCTGCGCGCAAGGTGTTCAAGTACATCCGCGACCTCGACGAGATGCAGCGCGGCCTGCGCTGATTCCCACCGCTGGCCGCTTGCAGGAGCGGCCTTGCGTCGCGAAAGGGCTGCGCAGCAGCCCCAGCCATCTCTGCTGTGTCGCTGATATCCTGGGGCCGCCTTGCGGCCCTTTCGCGACGCAAGGCCGCTCCTACAGGCAGCGCGCATCATCAGGCGCCAGTACCGCCCACGGTAATCGCGTCCAGCTTCAAGGTCGGCTGACCGACGCCTACCGGCACCGATTGCCCATCCTTGCCGCACGTTCCCACACCACTGTCCAGCGCCAGGTCGTTGCCGACCATCGACACCCGGCTCATGGCTTCGGGCCCGTTGCCGATCAAGGTCGCGCCTTTCACGGGGGCCGTGATCTTGCCGTCTTCGATCAGGTAGGCTTCGCTGGTCGAGAACACGAACTTGCCACTGGTGATATCGACCTGGCCACCGCCGAGGTTGGCGCAATAGATGCCCTTCTTCACCGAGGCGATGATTTCCTGCGGGTCGCTTTCGCCGGCGAGCATGTAGGTGTTGGTCATGCGCGGCATCGGCAGGTGCGCATAGGACTCACGACGACCGTTGCCGGTAACCGCCATGCCCATCAGGCGCGCATTGAGCTTGTCCTGCATGTAGCCCTTGAGGATGCCGTTCTCGATCAGCGTGGTGCATTCGGTCGGGGTGCCTTCGTCATCGACGCTCAACGAGCCGCGGCGATCTTTGAGGGTGCCGTCATCGACGATGGTGCACAGACTGGAGGCGACCTTCTCGCCGATGCGGCCACTGAACGCCGAGCTGCCCTTGCGGTTGAAGTCGCCTTCCAGGCCATGGCCGACCGCTTCGTGCAACAGCACGCCCGACCAGCCGGAACCCAGTACCACCGGCAACGTGCCGGCCGGGGCCGGGATAGCTTCGAGGTTGACCAGAGCCTGGCGCAACGCTTCGCGGGCATAGCCCATGACCCGGTCTTCAGTGAAGAAGCGGTAGTCGGTACGCCCGCCACCGCCTTGCCCGCCGCGCTCGCGACGGCCATTCTGCTCGACGATGACGCTGACGTTGAAACGCACCAGCGGGCGCACATCGGCGGCCAGGCTACCGTCGGCGGCGGCAATCAGGATGCGCTCCCAGACCCCGGCCATGCTCACGCTGACCTGCTGGATACGCGGGTCGAGGGCACGGGTGGCGACATCGACGCGCTTGAGCAGCTCGACCTTCTCGGCACGACTGAGCACGTCCAGCGGGTTGTCCGGCGCATACAGCGCCGCCATGTCCTGGCTGCGGAAGGCCTGCACCGTGCCGTTCTGGCCGGCGCGGGAAATCGAGCGGGCAGCACGAGCCGCCGAGGTCAGCGCCTCGAGGTTGATCGCATTGCTGTAGGCGAAGCCCGTCTTCTCGCCAGACTGGGCACGCACACCCACGCCCTGGTCAAGGTTGAAGCTGCCCTCTTTGACGATGCCGTCCTCCAGCGCCCAGGTTTCCGAGATCTGGCCCTGGAAGTACAGGTCGGCGGCGTCGATACCGGGGCCGGCCAGCTCGCCCAGCACGCTCTGCAGGCTGTCGAGGGTAAGTCCGCCCGGGGCCAGGAGCTGCTCGCTGACGGTGGATAACATCTGGCTCATAGTCACTCCGAGGTGTGCGCAGGCCGCAAGGCGTCCTGCGAGAAAAAGCGCCGGTGCGTGGTGACCGGCATGCGCGCCCGAATGGACGCCTGTTCATCAATGTCGCGCTCGGCGAGCAATACCGCTTCGCCTTGCGCCTGTTCAGCGACGATCCGCCCCCAGGGGTCGACGATCGCCGCATGCCCGTGGGTTTCCCGCGGGCCTGGATGGGTACCGCCCTGCGCCGCTGCCAGTACATAGCACTGGGTCTCGATGGCCCGGGCACGGATCAGCACTTCCCAATGCGCTGCTCCTGTGACCGCAGTAAAGGCGGCCGGTGCCGTGATCAGTTCCGCGCCTGCGCTGCGCAAGGCGCTGTACAGCTCGGGGAAGCGCAGGTCATAACACACGCTGAGCCCCAGGCGCCCCACCGGCGTATCGGCCACCACCACCTGGGCGCCATGGGCATAGTCATCGGACTCGCGGTAGCGGCCACGGTTGTCGGCCACATCCACGTCGAACAGATGCAGCTTGTCGTAGCGCGCCACCACTTCGCCGTGTTCGTCGATCAGCAGCGAACAGGCATGCGCCTTGGCCTCAGGCTGGCCTTGCGGTGGCAGCGGCAAGGTCCCGGCAACAATCCATAATCTGAGGTCGCGTGCGGTACGTTTCAACCATGGCAGGATCGGGCCTTCGCCCAAGGCTTCGGCGCGGCCGATGGCGGCGGCATCCTTGCGCCCCATTGCCGCGAAGTTTTCCGGCAGCACCGCCAGCCGTGCACCGCCCAAGGCCGCCTGTTCGAGCAGGGCGCCCGCACGCTGCAGGTTGGCCAGCACATCGTCCTGGCTGACCATCTGGATGACCGCTGCCTTCATGGGCACTCCCGAGGTTATTTATCGAACGGTTTCACAAAGGTGATTTTAGGCTCTTTCACCGGGCCCTCGACGCGATAGTGCACACTGGCGAAACGCGACACCCGGTCACCGATCAAGCGATCGACCAAGAACAGCGCACCACCGACCGCAGGTGCACCGACGATCAGCGCGGCCAGTGGCAGGTTGTTGGTGACCGGCAGGGTCACCTGAAGGTTGGCATCGACCCGGTCGCGCACCAGGTCCAGGGTGCCGTCGAGTTCGAAGTTGCTCGACGGCCCGGTCACGGTGATCGGCTCGCGGGTCACGTATACGCCGTTGCTGGCCACCAGCAGGCCCTTGACCCGGTCGTAGGCAAGGCCCTTCTCGAACAGGTCGGAGAAGTCCAGGCGCAGGCGCCGGCCAATCGAGTTGAAGTTGAGCAGGCCGAACACGCGCAAGGCCTGGGCACCGCCTTCCACTTCGACGAACTGACCGCTGCGCAAGGCCGCATCCATGCTGCCAGAGAAGCGCTTGAGGCCAACCCAGGCCGGCGAACCGGGCCAACGGCCGTCGACATCCAGGCGGAAATCGCGACTGGTCACGGTCGGGGCGAAACCCCAGGCCTTGAGCACATCTGCGAGGTTCTTGCCATCGAGCCGACCTTTGTACCAGCTGCTGGTAGCCCCTGTTTCACCTTCCCAACCGCCACTGCCATCGACATGCAAGCCTTTGAAATCGAGGTCGATGTCCTGGGCGGCCACACCCCGGGCAGTCGGGCGCAGTTTCAGCGCGGCATTGCCGAACAGGTCGTCGCCGCGGTACAGCTTGTCGATGCTCAGGTCCAGGGCCGGCACTTTGCGCGGGTCGAACGAGGCCA
>Ga0207713_1002865_pt1 | contig 12116 bp, 8 predicted proteins | sample KBSS64metaG_FD_184404 | JGI IMG/M metagenome (GOLD analysis project Ga0207713, IMG submission 184404) | Switchgrass rhizosphere microbial communities from Kellogg Biological Station, Michigan, USA - KBS S6-4 metaG (SPAdes) (version 2) | ecosystem: Host-associated > Plants > Roots > Rhizosphere >...
TTATTATTTCCCTGACTATACGATTCCACCCACAATAGCACAGCTATACGAGACAGGTGGACTGGTTCAATCAAATCGGTCATTCTTGAAATTGGGTACGATGAAACCTAACAACCCCAAGGAAGGCACAGCCTTCTGGGATAATGAAAAGCACGCTTTAATGGTATTCGATGGAACATCCTGGGTTACGTTTTTAAAAGCTTCAGGTGACAACACCGTTAAGGGTGACATGACTATTGATGGAAACCTTACTGTTACAGGAACTACATCTGTTGTCGACACAGAGCATCTACACATTTCGGATAGCTTTGTAAAAGTTAACTCTAACACAACTGGACTTCCAACGGTTAGTGGTGGGATAGAAGTGGAGCGTGGAGACATGCCAAACGCAAAGCTTCTTTTCGATGAAGTGGACGACACATGGAAGCTTGATGATGGTAACGGTGAAACAGCAAAAATTCTGAGTAGCAACAGCGCTGACGTGTCAGCTTTAATGAGCACCAAGAAAGAAGTAGATGACGCAAAGGGTACACTTGGGAGCTTAAAAGAGCGTTTTGACAACATTGAGAAAGCTGTAAACAGACAAGAGTTCGTGAGTACAGCTAATCAGGCTGTATTTACGCTCTCTAACGGTTCTTACGTTGTAGGAAGTAAAACCCTTAAAGTTTATTTAGAAGGCGTTTTACAGCCACCCAGCGCGTTTACAGAGGTCAGCCCTACGAGCTTCCAGTTTAACGATCCTGTACCAGCCGGTTTAACCGTCGTAGCTGAGTGGCTAGAAGGAAAAGTTCCGGTGGTGTTCGGTCATAAAAGCTCGCACGAAAAGGGTGGGCAGGACGAAATAGATATTACAAAGTTGAAAGGGTACGACGAGAACGTTGGTAGCAACAAAAAGAAAACTAGCTCTTGGGTAGATGTAAAAACAGATTTTGGTGCTATTGGCGATGGAGTTGCTGACGACACCGTTGCGATTCAAAATGCGGCTAGCAGTTTAACTAATGGAGGCACACTCTACTTCCCTGCTGGTAACTACAAGATAAGCAACACAATACTACTTAACAAAGGTATCGTGGTTCTTGGAGCTGGGCTCCATTTAACTTCTTTTACTATGAGTGACTCAACAAAGTTTGCTTTGAACTTATTTGTACGAAGTTCAACAACCGAGTATTTTGAAGTAAAGGGTATAACCATTAACGCAAAGTATGGTATAGTGACGAGATATCCTCTTGGTAGTGACTACGCGTCAACAGCTAACCCTTCACGCTCTGTGCGTGTTTACGATTGTAAATTAGTTGGAAGCTACGATCCGACCACCGATTCAAACGCACAGTCTCTTACTGTACCAACGAGGGCAGAGCTAGAAGGGCTTGGGGTTGGAATCAGTCTTGTAATGAGCTATGGAGCTGAAATAAAAGGCTGTTTGTTCGATAACTACGGGATTGCGTTACAAAACATGGGTGGTACTATGACTAAAGTTGAACGAAACAGGTTTCATTTTAACGCTAGACATATTCATGATGAGCGCACTCTCTGGGCAACATCGTCATTTGGAATGGGTGCTGATAATGTTTACGAGCTTAACGATTGTCTTGATGCTACGCGCATAGGCGGAATAACACTTTTCAATTCGTTTAATGTCGAGCTTAGACATAACTATACTGAGCACCTAGAAAGAAATGGTGTACTGTCAGCCCCTGAAATGATATACTGCTACAACACAGACGCGTGTAAAATACACTTTGGACATAATAACATAAATTTAGCAGTGACAAAGCAAAGACCGTTTATAAAGATGCTTTTTGACGGAAACTACATTGGGAGAGCATCTGGAAATATAGTTAACTTCAATACGCCAACACCGTTCAACGGAGTACTAGACAACATTATAGAGGTGACAACAAACAAACTTGATTACCGTTACCCATACAATGTTCAGGTAACGTTCCATGAGCTTTATCCTTTTAAAAGGATTCCGTATGTGTTATTCGGAACTCAACCAGAGTTGAACGTTTTTGAGTTTGATAACTTGTTTCCGCAGATGAAGTTAAGTGGAACAGTCACGACCAATCTTAGTTTACCCTTTACCAAAAACACAAGTAACAACGGTTGGTACTTAACACCTACAACAAGTAACCTACGATTCAATTTGTTTGTTAAAAACCAAAAGCTAACAAATAGCTTTCAGCTTCAAATACTTGCTGAAGGAAATCCAACCACAGACGGTGGTAACGGCAGATGTTGGGTTACAGTGCGGGATCAATCAGGTACAGTTTTGTACAACGACAACGCTGTTACTGCAGTAACGAGTTTGGTTACAAAAACAGTAAACATGACTGTGACAACCGTTGACTCACTTCAAAAGTTTGATATCGACTTAACGAATTTAAACTTTTCAAAAATATACCGAGTTGCTGTTGTTCCAAACTAAAGGAGGAGATTAAATGGGACGTTCAGATATCACTAAATATCCTGGCATAGCTGAGAAGTTCGCGCAGTTAGAAAAAGCGATTAACCAGCAAGACTTCGTAGCCACAGCCAACCAAGATACGTTCACGATTACGAATGGTTCATACGCTGTTGGTACGAAAACGTTAAGCGTGTATATCGAAGGGGTTCTTTTACCCCTTGATGCTTACACAGAAGTAAACTCTACAACGTTTAAGCTTATTTCACCTTTAAACGCAGGTGACCTTGTAACGGCTCGTTGGCTAGAAGGTAAGCTTCCTGTAGCGTTTGGTCATAAGACCTCTCACGAAAAGGGTGGGCAGGATGAGTTAGATATTACAAAGTTGAAGGGCTACACGGATAACGAACTGCAAAAGGTTATAAACACCGCGAAACAACCTAGACCAAGGAGTACAGGAGAGACAGATGACACAAACCGAGTATCGGAGGTATTAGCAAACAAGGGGTTAGTCTACTTCCCAGCTGGAATTTACCAAATCTCAAAAGAGATACCTATTTTTGATGACACTAACGTTTATTGTCATCCCAAAGCAGAGTTTTTTCTCTTAGCAAATTCTCGATGCAAAATGTTTGTGTCCGACAAGTTGGTTAAAACAGGAAACTTTTACTGGAGTGGTGGTATTATAAACGGTAACGGTGCTAACCAAGGTGTTGAAATTGAGCCAGATCATGACATTTCAAGAGCGTTCCTGTTAATGAACTTTTATAAGGTATCAGTAAAAAACGTTCTAATAAAAGACATCGGGGGACACGCTATAGGTTACTGGGGCAACGAGTACGCGTACTTCCGAGATATAGAGTTCAGACAGGGGTTGTCACCGACACACCCTTACGGTGGGTCAAGACGAGACGGTATAACAGGGGTGTCAAGAAACATTGTAATTGAGAACATCACGGGATTCACCGATGACGATTTCATAGCTATCTGTCCTGGGTGTGACTGGGCTGGAAGTGGAAACCTAATGAGCGTTGACAATGTGTTTATACGTAACATAAAATACGAGAATAACTCTGTCGATTCATCATTTAGTGTTTTCCGTGGGCTTGCTGTATACTCTGGAGGACGTGGTTACTCCGTTAAAAACCTAAGTATAACAAATGTAAAGGGTGACGTCAATACAGAGTTCATGCGTGTTTTCGGGTACGTTGACAAGTTGTCTGTAGACAACGTAGCAGTAAACATAAACAACAAATCAAAAGATGACGTTAATGCTTTCATTCAGGTTAGCTATCAACGAAACGGTGGTGGCGATGTACTTGAGGGTGGTAGTAAAATAACGGAACTTACAGTTAGTGGTTTTACAGGCAGCATGTCAAATGCAACGTATTCTGTGCCATTCTTAAGTGTCGAAATTTCGTCAACTGTAGAAAAGCTTAAGATTGAGGATTCGTTTATCCAGTACAAGACATCAACCGCACCGGCTAAATCCTTTTTATACGTTGATACAAACAGCGTGATTAAAACTTTAGATGTGACAAGAACGACGTATAAACTCGATTCTCAGAATGCTTACCCATTTTATACAAGAAACGAAGCTTCAAAAGAGTATGTTGACAGACTATTTAGAGGAAGCAACGGTAAAATAAACACAACCTACAAAGTTATGAATACAACAAACATGTCAAGACTTTTTAGCTTAAAGTTAGGGTACGGAACACCAAACCCAAGTGGTAGCATCAAAGTAAACAAATTAGAGGTTAAAAAACAAGGAGAAACAGCTAACATAGTTGACCTTAACTCGTTAACAAACAGTAGTAGTCTTAACGTAACAAATAACGGTGACGGTACAGTAACAGTCACAGTTTCAAACCCTACTCACGAATACCCTAGCCTTAACATACCAGTCAACTACCCGGAGGCAACAACTTACACCGTTTATTGTGAGTACACCGTGTTAAGTGGAAACTCGGAGCTGATTCTGGAACCACGTTTTTCTGAAGTGCTTGTAGATAAGTCCTCTACAGACGTGTTTTTGACAGCAGAAATTAAGAAAGAGAATGTTACATCAGGTGTCGATATAGTGCGTAGCTCTTTGAAAGATACAAAATTTGTTGTTGTTTCAAACTCGTTGGTTGTCGATACATCGGCTATAAACAAAGGGTATTATAACAAACTGGTAAATACAGCTGGTAATATCTGTGAGTTCCATAGCGGTTTTCAAATGATGAATAAAAAGTACACACTGACAGTTGAAAAAGCAGGGTTCACCCTAGCACCAAACTCTGCCGTTTGGCAACAAGGTGGGATATTATTTGGAAATATAGTACTTTTCGGTACAGGAAACATCGGAACGTTCAACGCAAACGACTTTTTGGTTAGTTTTAACAGAGTTCTTCCAAACGCAGGTGCAAAATTTGAGTTGTCTTCCGTGACTTTAACAACAGATGTTGGAAGAGTCCAAGACTTCTTTGAGTTTCAATATGACCAAGCAGGAAAAACTGTGGTAAAGGCGAGTGTTACCCGTTCAAACATACGTTGGTTGACAATCAATTTTGCGTATATACTAGGAGATTAAAAGGAGGAATGTTAAATGGCTAGATTTCCAGATTTGTCACGTTATCCTGGCATGCCGGCTAACTTTAAAGCGGTAAACAAACAGGAATTTACAGCTACAACAAACCAAAGTGTCTTCACAATTACCAACGGCTCTTATGTCGTTGGTTCTAAGACGCTAGAAGTCGTTGTAAAGGGGATTACGCAACCTCCTAGCGCTTATACCGAAACGAGCGCAACGAGCTTTACGCTATCCGAACCAGTCCCAGCAGGCACCAGAGTCGTAGCGAGCTGGTTAGAGGGTAAACTGCCGGTTGCTTTTGGACATAAAAGCTCGCACGAGCTGGGTGGGCAAGACGAATTAGATGTTACGAAACTAAAGAACTATAAAGAGCGTGTTGGGGTAAACGTAAAAGACTTTGGGGCAAAAGGTGATGGGGTTACAGATGACTGGAAAGCAATTCAGGATGCATTAGACTATGTAAAAGCTAACGGTGGCGGCAGGGTTTACGTTCCTAACGGAAAGTATCTGATTGGCACTAAGATAACTATCCCTAGCTTCACTTACTTTTACGGTGAAAGCCAGAACGCTGAGATGTTGGCTTCTAACGCGCTTTACGCGATGTTTACAATGAATGACGCTGACAACACAACCGTCACTACGCTAACTATTAACGGAAGGTCAAAGGAACGAGATACAGCTGGGACATTAACAAAAGCCGTTTACGGGTTGAGCATGAGTAGAGCACAAAACTGCTTAATCACAAACGTAAAGTTTGTAAATCTAGGCTACAAACCACAAACGTACTCTGAGCAAGCACTAAGTATGGGTGGAAATATGCTGGATATGGCTGCTGATGATGATATGTCTAACGGAAGGGATACAAAAAACAACGTTATAGAAGGTTGCTTGTTTATTGATGACGAGGGTAGAAGTTCTTTCGGAATTAGAATGTGGACTTCTTGGGAGATTGAACCAGCCCAACGAAAATACTATGTAAGGGCTAACACCCTACGAAACAACTACTTTAAGGGGTTTAACTGGAACAGCGTTGAGCTGGCAGGTCCTGGTTGCGTTCATAATAAACTTGAAGGCAATGTTGGGGAAGACCACTATGGTTACTCGGTTTTTGAAGCAGACAAAGGGGCTTCTTACAACGTGTACACAAATAACATCGTAAGAAACCTAATCGTAACAGGAACTATGAGTAAATACGCGTACAGAGACGCACGTGGAGCGACTACAGCAGGTGGCTACAATTACTATGCAACTGGAAATGTGTGGGATAACAACATCGCAGAGAATGTTACGCAGGGTGGAACTACTACATCAGGTGGTATGCTACTTTACGGTTCAAGAAATGCTGTTATTACAAATCTATCAATCAAAAATATCCAAAGGGATCCCACGAATACGACTGTAGATAACGTGGCAGCCATCGTGTTGGACGACGCTGAGAACGCTACAATTTCAACGAGTAACCTTACAGACTCCAGACTGGGTATCTATATTATGGCTGCGAAGAATGTAGAGTTTTACAACAACAACATTTCGAACTGTGCGTTTGGCGTTAAAACTGCGACCACAGGAATTGAAAACAACTCGTTTAAGGGAAACAAAATACACGATATCGTCTCAACAGGGATAAACTTAAACACTTCAAACTTAAATACGAATATTATTAACAACACCATTTATAACTGCAACAAAGGTATCGTAACCAATGCTTCAACCACTTTTATTAATGGTAACATCTTATACAACATAACTGACAGCTCTAACGGTATCGACGCGAGGGGCGGAACAAATATCATTATGAACAACACTTTAAGAGCTTGTCGCTTGTACCTAGATGGAACAGGTGTTAACAACGTGGTTTTCAACAATACCAGCGACTTGTCATCAGATAACTACTCGAAGAAAATCTTTTATGGTTCTGCACCTCCAACCACTGGTACTTGGGGACAAGGAGACATCTGTTACAATAACAAACCTGTGGCTGGAGCCTTTGTGGGTTGGGTTTGTATAACAGGTGGTACTTCTGGAACATGGAAAGGGTTTGGGCTCATAGAAGCCTAACTAAAAGGAGGAATGACCTATGCCATTAGAAAGACCGGATAAGTTCATGCTGGGCAGTGATGTCCAGCAGTCTATTCAAGATAATCTCGATAAAATTGGGGTTTTGTATGGTGACACGCTAGGAAGGTGTATAAACATAATGTTCCCACCGTCACCACTAGTAGGGGCTAAGGGTGACGGTACAAATGAAACGACAACTGTACAGGCTATACTTGATTACGCAGGTCAAAACGGAATTCCTTTGTACATCCCAAAAGGAACGTTTAGAGCTAACCTTGTCATCAAGTACGGTGGGACAACTATTTTAGGTGGTGGAAGAAATAGCATTTTAAAATCTGCGTTAGGGAGTACAAACCCTATCTTGGCCACTCCCTATGACGGTACAAAAATAGACAGAGTGACGGTGTCTAATTTGTACTTACAAGGAAACTGGACGGAAGACTCTGCAATTACAACTCAAGATGGATTACGACTACTAAGCGGAAATGCTTTCGTTTCTAATGTTGAGTGTCGTCAAATATGCGGTACAGCCTTCTTTTTAGACGGTGCAGGTCAGATGACTAACTGTGCTGTGAATTACACTAACAAGTACGGGTACCACATTGGTACAGATTGTGGGTTGTCTAACTGTAGTGTGGGTTGCTCCTATAGCCACGGTTTTTACTTAGCTGCTGGAAACACAAGACTTAACAACTGCTTCGCATGGATGAGTGGCACAAGTAGACTAGACGGTGGTGGTCAGTGGATTATTAATGAAAATGTAAACGGCTTTTATTTTTCTGGAGCTCAGGGTTTGATTGGTAACAACCTCCACTCAATGGCTAGCACAGGTGAAGGATTTTACTTACAAAACTCGTCACGAAATAACCTTAATTTTGTAGCTAGCAAAAATGGTAAAGGCTCTAAATTTAGAAAATCGGCAGGAATATCATTATACCGCTCAGCCTTCAATAACATTACAGGTGTAGTTGTTAACGACGACACCGGAAATCCTGTAGTAGGTGAATGGGGTTGGCATGGTAAGGGTATTCATATTCAAGAAGCGAATTTGGAATATGTTTCTGGAAATAAAATTAATATAACTGTTGCCAAAGATATTTATGAACCTATTAGTAGTGATGGTAGCGTTAACAACATAATGGGTTACAACGATATATCAGCAACATGGCAGAACTCAGTCGATGGAACAATTGCTGATAACTATCCTAGCAAAGGTGTGTGGGCAATTAGTCAACAAGTGCGCAAACGAAACATCTCAAGTGGAGGTAACATTGGTTGGTACTGCGTTTATAGTTACAACTCCAGCACTACGGTGTCATCTACAAGCGGAGGCACATCAGTTACAATCGCTAGCACCTCACCACTAGCCGTTGACGATAATGTAGGTATTTTGTTAGACAACGGTGATTGGCATTTCACTAAGATTCTAGGTCTACCCGGAGGTGGTGTTATAAATCTGGCGGTAGCAATACCAGCGAATGTAAGTGTGGGTAGTCGGGTTCATGTCAATCGCTGGAAATCATTTGGTAGTGTGTCATAAACAACGACTAAAAATTTGGGTGTTACAGAAAGTTCTTGTACAGAAGCTAACTGACAAGAACTTTTTTACCCCGTAATAAAAGACATGTAAATATATAATATCATGTATATACTTGTATATTGAATATCATGTACAAGTATGTACATACATAATCTATTCAAATACTACGTATTTGAAGTCTAGCGACACAACTTAATATTTTATGTACAGGTAGGAGTATATTTGCTTCTACCTGTTTTTATTAGATACTTAGGAGGTTATAAAGAATGACTAAACTTATTATCGATAATGTGTTTACGAAGGTTGAGAGCAGTGACGTAGACCTGCTTAATTTTATAGACTCCGAGCTTGCTATTAAAGACAAGCGATGTTTTTTCGATCCTGGGTTCAAGAATGGTAGGTGGGATGGGTATGTTCGATTCTTTAACCGAGAGACGAAAACCTTTCCTACTGGATTACTCTACAAGCTCTTAGATTTACCTGAGAACGATTTTGAGCTGGTAGATAACCGAAAGTATACGAAACGAGTTATTCCGGCTGAGATTGACTTGTACGAGCCTGACGCTCCTGAAGGTAAGATAACGTTAAGGGATTACCAATACTTGGCAGTTTACAACGCGATGGATAAGTTACGCGGTATTGTACACGCAGCGACCAATTCTGGGAAAACTGAAATAGCTTCAGGCATGATTAAGGTGATTCTTCCTACGCTTAAGAAGGAGGAGCGAATCATTTTCGTCACGCATTCTAAGGAAATTATGCACCAGAGTGCTGAGCGGATAGCCCGTCGCCTTAACATAAACGTTGGTAAGATTGGTGATGGTATTTGGAATCTTGAGCAGGTGTCTGTCGTGATGGTTCCTACGATAGCGCGTAACCTGAAAGCGATTGATGGTGCGATAACATACCGAGGTGAAATGTCTGGTGTGAAACTTATCCTAGACCTTGCTGGTTCAGCTATCACGAAGAATGGGAAAGGTCACAGGCAGACTCTCCTTAACTTGTTAGCTGTAGTTGAAGAAGAATACCGAAAGTTACAGCGACGTGAAGAGCCGTGTAAAGATGAAGAAAGAGCTATCGATATACTAGTGACGACGCTGGCCAATGAGAAGACCGACAAGGGCATTTTTAAGCTCGTAGAGAAGATGAAGAAGTCTTTAGCTAAGTACGAAGAAAAAGAACTGAGAAAGAAAAAAGAGAAGACTGAGATGGCTAGGGAAATCTTGGAGAGTGTCCGATGCTTTATTGGAGATGAAATGCATCACAGCGCTTCGAATACTTGGCAAGACACTCTAAACGCTTGCACAAATGCGGTTTACCGTTTTGGACTTACTGGAACTATCGATGCTAAAGACGAAATAAGTATGCTAAAAATGTATGGTCAAACTGGAAGACCAGTAATAACGATACGTAATGAGTTGTTAATCTCTCGTGGGTTCTCTGCAAAACCAACTATCTACATGACACCGATAAAGACCCCAAAACTTGGTAAAGCTAACTTTCAAGTTGCGTACCAAAAGGGAATTGTGGAAAACAAATACCGTAACAAAATAATTGCTGAGCAAGTAAAGAAAAGATACGACGAAGGTAAGGGTTGTCTCATTATTGTAAACCGAAAAGAACATGGTGAGAACTTAAAAGACAGACTCATGGAGCTAGGTGTTGAATGCGAGTTCACACATGGTTCTTACGAAAACCGTGAAGGTGTACTTAAGGATATGACCAGTGGTAAACTAAAGGTGTTAATCGCCACAACTATCCTAGATGAAGGGGTAGATATTGCCGGCATAAATTGCCTTTGGATGGCAGCTGGAATGAAGTCCTACAGAATGGTTCTTCAAAGAGTGGGGCGCGGAATTCGAAAAAAGGCTGATGGCAGTGGGCTAGAAGTTTATGACTTCTTAGATGACACCTCTGACTACCTAAAAAGTCATACGAGACAACGTTTCTCATATTATAAAGACGAGGGTTTTGAAATAAAGAAATACGAGGAGAACTGATATGTCAAAATGTAATCGTTTGTTAGTAAAAGCTTTTGGAGTAGATAGAAACGGAGAGTGCGCATACGCGGAGAATGAAAACTTCACCGTGAAAGGTTGTACAGGCGAAGCCGGTAAGTGCGGTTGTACGCATGCTGAAATTAACCTATTGAAGAAGTTGTCCAACCCGTACTACGTATTTGTGTCACACTCCCCATGCCTGAACTGTGCTATCGCGTTGGACAAGGCAGGGGTATCTGTAGTAGAGTATTTCCATGAATACCGAATAAAAGATGGTATTGAGTTCCTACGCTCGAAAGGCATATTAATTAAGCAAATGCTTAGATAGGAGAATTGGATGAATAATCAGCTGTTTAATACGATAGTAAGTATTCAGCAAGATATCTATACGAACAACGGAAACCTGCGAACGGATGTTCACTACCAAGAAGGGTATGGAGCTATCTTTGTACGAGAAGGGCAAACGCTCCACCCTGCTAATATCCTAACTGCCGTTTCTGAGCAGGAACTATTCTTAAGAAGCCACTTTATGTAATTGGCTTCTTTTTCTTTTGACATTTTTCCCAGAAAGTTGTTGAATTGTGTATTTTTATTTAGTATGATAATGTTGTAGCCGAGATAAGCTACTAATAACCGAGTTAAAAAGGAGAGGTTAAGATGAAAAAGTATAAACGCGGTGAAACGATTTATGTTGCGAGTGGTTCCCAGTATAGCCTTCCTAACGAGCGTATTGTTGAAACGGTTAAGCGCGATGGAACTTACAGAGTAAAGGACACCGATCCTACAAACCTTCATCGTTGGATTGTAAAGCCTATGTTTATCATCCCTACGAAAGAAGAATTTGAAATTGAATGCGAAGTGGTTCTTGCTAGAATCGAAGAGCATAAGAAAATGCATCCAGAATACTACGATGAAAGCATCGTTCCGTTCCCTACGATAGACAGAGAGCGTTACTATAGAATGAGTGGCGATCCGATGATCCCCGAAACCCAGCATAACTCGAAGTGGGGTAAATAAATGATAGCGATGGGGATGTTTAAAGCCGTTTGTTGTAAGAAAGACTTCTATTATGAGGAAGAATGGTTGATTCCGTTAATTATAAAAAGTTGTCTGGGCAACTATAAAAAGTCCTTTAAGCCTAGAGCGTTCCTGAAGTGGTTATCCCACTTCTAGGAGGTAGGAGAAGATCCTAACTAAAATCGAGAATATAAAAGGAGAGATTTTAAATGACATGTATCCGTTATGTATTACAAAACAAAGAGGTAATTGGTGAATTTAGCCTTCGCACTAACTTAAAGGTTCTTGGTACAAGATATGTGAACGAGGAAGTTCAATTCTTATTTAGCGATGGTGAGTATTACACGATAGAAGCTATGGAAAACACTAACCTATCTTAAACAACTAGATTAACTATAAATAACAGCCCACTCGTACCTATGAGTGGGTTTTTTCGTGTACAAAAGAGTAAATTGTGTTCGACGATTCTTTAATTAGGTAAGACGAATTTTAAACTGGGGTGAACGGGTTGAATTTAGT